>Ga0134127_10002773_pt1 | contig 12539 bp, 12 predicted proteins | sample KB31753_FD_96459 | JGI IMG/M metagenome (GOLD analysis project Ga0134127, IMG submission 96459) | Terrestrial soil microbial communities with excess Nitrogen fertilizer from Kellogg Biological Station, Michigan, USA - KB3-175-3 | ecosystem: Environmental > Terrestrial > Soil > Unclassified ...
CGAACAGCTCGCTGTCTCGTTCCTGGCGCCGGTAGAGAGGCATGCTCATCTTCCACGGTCGTGTGAACACCTTCGGGTCCTCGATCGTGACCTCATAGAGCATGTGATCGCGGCCGGTCGGCGTATAGCGTTCAATCACGTGCAAGGCGTCGCTGTGGAAATTTCCCGCCCGATCGAACCAGGTGAGATCGTTGAAATGGATCACATCGACAACGAGCGTATTGCCCTCCCAGCGGCCGCGCGAGTCGCCCAGCCACCACTCGATCGGCCCGCGAGGATGCGGGTTCCCGTTCATGTAGATGTAGCGAATGGCGTGCTGATACTCGTACAGGATTGAGACCTTGTCAGCTTGCTGAACGATCTGAAACGGATGCGGCATGTAGGTGATGCGGGGGACGCCCGGGAGGTAACACCTGGATTCCGGATCGAGCGTCGCACGCCGGGCGAAGTTTTCCTGCTTCCTCGCGAGGGCGGACGGCTGGTAAGGAATCGAGCCCCCTTCCACCACACCTCTCCCGGCAGGCACGCCGAGGCTCGCATTGTGGTCCTCAACGTCCCACGCGGCCGTGTTGAGAACCTGCCAGATGCCCTGCAGGTCCGGGTGCCCGTCGCGCGTGCGCGGCGGCGTATAGGCCGCCGGCGTCTGCGCCACGCCAGCCGGCGCGAGCGCGCAGATCGCCGCCAGGCCGAACACCAGCCCCACGAACCAGCGTCGGGAGGTCATCACTTCCGGCGGGCGATATTCACCTGGGTGCACAGCGACATCACGTCGAGAAACTTCTGATAGTTCTCCTGGCCGACGACGAACGGATTCGGATCGCCCGTTCTGCGCGCGGCCAGCTTGTCCAGCTTCACCTGGATCGGATCCATCAACGGATGGTTCTGGAGCTCGACGTCGACCTTCGCCCTCGTCGTCTCCTGCCTGAAGTGCGCGACCGACTTCAGGTACGTCGCCAGGCCTTCGTCTGAAATAATCCCCGGGGTCAGCACCGTTCCGCCGTACAGGGCCGCGATGTGCGTCCGGCCGTTGTCTTTCACCGGGAAGATGAAACCCATCGACCCCGGGGTGTGGCCAGGGATGGCGACCGGCATCACTTTCAGATCACCGAGGACGACCGGCTGCCCTTCTGTGAGAACCTGATCGTGTTTCGGCCACACCTGCGGCGGCCCTGCCGGCGCGCCGCCACCCCGAGGCGCGGGAGGATTCTCGATCAGGTTCCAATCCGCCGCCGAGATGTAGACCTTCGAACCGAAGTGATCCTGCATATATCGCGACCCGCCCACATGGTCGGCATGGCCGTGGCCGGCGATGATTACCTTCACCTGTGCAGGATCGAGGCCCAGCTTCTGAAAGCCAGGCAGGAGGAGCGTGTCTACCTGCGCAGCGCCCAGGGAATCAATCATCAGGAGGCCATCCGAGGTCTGGATGACGTAGACCGTGGTGCCGGAGTTGCCGATGGCATAGACGTTGTCGAAGATCTTCGTCGGCACGATGTTCGGGTCGGTAGCACTGTTAGCGCGAGGCGCCTCGCAGAAGAAATGCGCCTCGCCCGCCCACATCGCGCCGCCGGTCTGCCTCGCTTTCTCGATCAGCGCTTTCACCTCGGGCGAGTCGGGTTTGGCGGGCGCGGCCGGCGCGGGTGCCTGCGTTCGGGCCAGGGCGGGCAGCGCCGCGGCAAATATCATGAGAGACGCGAGCTTCTTGAGTGACATAGCCGCGAATATTCCGCCCGGCGCCGCGTAATGTCAATGACTGGATCGGCGTTCCTTGATAGGCTTTCTGCGTTATGACCTTCAAATCGATCGCGGCCGTTCTCGGGTGCCTTGCGATCCCGGCCGTCGTCCAGGGACAGGGGCCGGCGCCGCAGGGGCAGCAATTTGGCGGTCCCGCCGGCGCCCGGCGCGACGTGACGGTCACCGCGATCCCCGGCGTTATCGCCGCCGGCGCCAGCTGGACGCTCGCCTGGCAGGGCACCGACAACGCCGACGGCATCGTCGGTACTGCGGATGGGGGATTGCTGTTCGCGCAGGAACAGCCGAACCGCATCAGCAAACTCGATCAGAACAATAAGGTCTCGGTGTTCGTGCAGAACACCCGCGGCGCCGGGTCGGTATCACTCGACGCTCGCGGCCGCCTCGTGGCGGCGCAACGGACATGCACGGATCCGGGTCGTCGCGATCCATGCCCGGATCCGCCGGCCATCGGGGTGATCTACCCGGACAGTGAGCGCCGCATCCTCGCCGAGCGCTTCCAGGGCGAGTCGATCGGGCGGCCGAACGACCTGGTCACAAGCAGGCAGGGCACGGTTTACTTCACCTCGGGCGGCGCGTTCTCAGTCAATCCGGCGGGGACGGTTTCGAGTATCGGCACCGGCCTCCGCACAAACGGAATCATGCTGAGCGCCGACGAGAAGATCCTGTACATCACCAACGGGCCCGTCGTGGTGGCGTTCGATGTTCAGCCGGACGGCGCGGTCAGGAATCAACGAGACTTCGCGAAACTCGAGGCCGGCGGAGCGGGCGACGGGATGGCCATCGACGCCGCGGGCCGGCTCTACGTCACCTCGGCGCCGGGCGTGCAGGTGTTCAGCCCAGACGGGAAATATCTGGGAGTGATTCCAACGCCGCGTGCCCCCGCCAGCGTCGCCTTCTCGGGACCCGGCAAGCGAACGCTCTATGTCACCGGGGCCGGTGCGCTCGGCGCTGATGGCGCGGAGATCTCAACGCCGCCCGGTGTCAGGAACAACGCCAAGTCGATCTACAGGATTCCGATGCTCGCGCAAGGTTTTACCGGACGCGCGAAGTAGCATCACTTCGCCGCGGCCGGATCGGCGTAGGGGCCCGTCGCGGGGAGTCCCGCGCCGCCGCCGCCGTCCCAATCCCTCTCGATACCGTGGCCGCGTGCGGCATCGCCGTGTATCGGCGTCACGAATCCCAGGAGACACCCGGTGGAGCCGTCCCTGAGGAGATGACACCGAACTCTGATTCGGTCGCCTGTCTTCACGTCATTGATCTTGATGCCGGCCCTCTCGAGCCCGCCTGGCCCCGTGCCCTCGAGCGCCCAGGTCGCGGTCTGCTTCTTGGCGTCGACGACGTCGATGTAGATCCACGAATGCGGCACCAGTCGATGTACCTCGGTGACCGTTCCTTCCATCGTCGTCCATTTCGAGGTGTCGTAGTTGTTGTGCGAATGATGCGCGCTGGCTGGCACAGCTATAGACGCGGCGCACGCCAGCGCGAGACCCAGCGATCTCATCAGCATGGTCCTCTCCTTCCGAAAACCGGCGGGGCCAACGATCACCTCGCGCGCGGCGGTGGCGGCGCGGGGAACTTCCATTCGTCCGAATACGTCGGCGAGTAATAGTTTCGATAGCGGATGGTGTTGCCCTTCTCGTCGAGGAACATCAGCGACTGCTGGAACAGGCCAGGTGCAGGCGCGCCCCGCGGCACAGTTCCCTCGAGAATATAAAGCTTGGTGCCGTGCATGTTCACGGTTGCGAAGGTGCGCGACTGGTCTGCGTTCAGGAGCTGCAACTGGTGCCCGGGAACAAGGTCCGCCGCGTACCAGCCGTAAAAGGTCATCTTGGCGTCCCGCTCCAGGAACTTTCGGGTGGCCCAGACGATGGCGCCCGCCACGTCATTGCGCCAGGAGTTATTGCAGGCGTCACCCTCCCCTTTATTCTTCTGGCACTGCACGGATTTTTCGGTGTGCAGCTTTTCCGCGTCCTTGTAATCCGCGACCGTCATTGAGAACCGGCCTCGCGCATTCTCGACGCTGTAGACCCGCGCGGGTAAGGGAATGTCGTGTTCCGACATCCACGTCGTTTCCCGGACAGTCGGCTCACCAGGGAAACTGACCGCGAACAAGTCGGTCTTGCTGCTGTACTGAATAAACCCCTGGGCCCGCGGGGTTCCTGTCACGGCGAGGACGAGCGCTGCGGTGGCGAACAGAATCCGGCGCATGAGACCTCCTAAGGGTTCACGACAGTAACACAGGGCCACGCGCTCAACGACCAGCCGACGGCGGGCTGGAGCCACCGGCCGTCCCGTACTGATTGTTCTCCTGGCACACGTACTCCATCAACTCGTCGCCCGGCGGCCTGAGCGTCATCTCAGCTCTCACCGTAAACGGCCGCGAGTAGGTACCCGGGTCGTCGATAGTCAGCTCGCGCACGAGATGGCCGGCATCGATTCGCGTCCACCGCTCGATCGTGTGCAGCCGTTCAGTGTGCGGCGTCGCCAGCCTGTCGAACCAGAACTTGTCATTGAATCCGACGGTGTCGATGACCAGGGTGTCGCCCTCGTACCACCCGATCGAGTGTCCGAACCAGGTCGGCTCGGGCTCGGCGGGATGTTTCCGCCCGTCCAGAAAGATCTGGCGGAACGAGCCCATCCACTCCGACAGGATGTACATGTGCGTTGGCTTCTTGTGCGTGTAATTCTGGATGAACCGGAACGGATATGGGCTGGGTCGCACGAGCCCCAGCGGCAGGCACCAGTTGACCGGGTCGTCGGTGCCCTTGCTGGCGGCCATGGTTTCCTTCGCGGATGGCAAGAGCGGCAGCTCCTCGCCAGCCTTCAACCCCTGTGCGATGCCGCGGCCGGTGGCACGCATGCCGACCCAGATGCCGTCGCCCAGATCGATCGTCCCGTCCAGCAACCGGGGCGGGGGACCAGTCGGAGGCGGCGGCAGGCGGAAATCCTGGCCCAATGCGTCGATTGGCCCCAACACACCCACCGGGGCCTGCGGCTCGGAAGCCGTCACCGGACGCGCCAGCACAGAAGCCACAACCGCGATGATGCTCGCGGCGACGAACACCTTCCTCATGGCCGCCTCCCGCGGGCCCATCTTAACGCTTCTCCTACGCTTCGAGCAGTTCGGCCAGGATTGCCTGGGCGCGCGCCAGCGTTGCGGGCGTCCTTGCGCTGTAGGTAATACCGCTCGTCACGGCCACGCCCGGCTCGAGGTCGGGCGGCGGCTCGTCGAAGACGACCTCCGCGATCCGAAGGTTGAGTTTCGCGTTGTACTCCGCGACGCGCATCGCCGGCGCCAGCTCCTTCACGTCGCCGCTGATATAGCACACGAGCCCGGCGTCGACGACGATCAGCGTCGCCTTCCCTCGCTCGCGCATGTTCGCGCAGGTGCGGCTGTTCGTGTACACGGCGAGGCGGAGATTGTGCCGATCGATCGCGGCAACCTCGAAGTAGCTGAGCATGGCAGGGTGCGGCTTGCTGCCGGGATCGACTGTGCAAACGAGAATCGCCTGATCCGCCCGCGAAGCGATGTCGGAGCCGTCGAAACGCCGGTAGAGTTCGTCGGTCAGCTCCTCCGTACGGCGTCTCGCCATCGCGATGCGCTCACTGCTTCGGCGGGTCGTTCTCGGTTTCGAACGCGAGCACGCCCGGCGGGCGGCCCGGCAATCCCATCTCCGACCAGCGCGCGCTCACCCGGTCGTACACGCTCTTGCGAAGCGTGGTGCGGCGGGAGAACGTCTTCAGGTGACGATAGTCCTTGCAGGCATTGATCATGGCTTTCGACCCGAACACCCGCTTCTCGGGCGGATTCTGCGCCGGATCGAGCGTCGTGCTCCACGTGTTGCGCAGCAGCTCGATGTCATCGCCCGGATTGCACCGCGTCGACATCGCCCAGATCACCTGATCGATGTCGGTCGGATCGACGTCCTCGTCGACGGCGATGATGAACTTGGTGAAATACGCGCCGCCCGGCACCTGCGCCGCGAGCGCGAGCACCTGCGCCGCATGGCCCGGATACCGCTGTTCGAGGCTGACCACCGTCATGCCGAACCCGCCGGCGGCGGCGGGGTGCGAGTACACCCCGTGGATGCTGGGCACGCCAAGCTTTTCGAGGTCGTCCCAGATGCGCGCCGCGCGCAGCACCGCAAAAAACCCGCTCTGCTCGCAGGACGGGTAGTCCGCCATCAGCGCATTGGTGAGAATCGGATTGGACCGGTAGTGCAGCGCGGTGATCTCGACGAGCGGCGCCCGTCCCTCGGGCCGCCCGTAGTACCCGGTGAACTCGCCGAACGGTCCTTCCGGCTTGACGGAGTCCGGCGGGATGATCCCCTCGACGACGATCTCGGCGTTGGCCGGCAGGAGAAGGTCGGTCGCGGTTCCCCGCACGACGGGAATGGGTTCGCCCTTTACGCCTCCGGCGTACTCGTACTCGGAAATGTCCTTCGGGAATTTCTGCGACCCCACCAGCATGAACAGCGGGTCGATGCCCCACGCCGCCGCCACCTGGATCGGCTCGCCCTTCTGCCACGATCGGGTGATGTGAAGAAGCGCGTCCTTGCCCGGCGAGAGATAGAGTCCGGACTGCTGCTTGCCCTGCACCATCATGCGATAGGTGCCGACGTTGAGATAGCCGTTGTCGGGATCGCGGGTGATGACCGCATCGGCCGTCCCCGCATATCGCCCGCCGTCGAGCGGCCAGTGCCGCGGAATCGGCAGAAGCGTCAAATCGATATCCTTGCCGGTAATGGTGTGCTCGTAGATCGGCGCCTCGCTCCGGGAAACTTCGCGCGGCGTGATGCGCGTCTTGAACTTCTCCTTCACGCGCCGGATCAATTCCACCGTCGGCGTGTCGGCAGGCTCTTCCAGGCTCAACGCCGTGCGCTTCAGGCTCGGACCCAGGATGTTCCAGAGCATCCGCACGCCAAGCGGGTCCCGCTCGAATCCGCGGGCCTTTTCGAAGAGCAGCGCCGGCGACGGCTGACGTTTGGCGAGCAGATAGGTGACCGCGCTCATGTCCTCGTCGGGATCGACCGGCTGGCTGACGCGCACCAGTTCACCGATTGCGTCCACTCGCTCGAGCCATTCGCGGAGATCCTGGATGGGCCCCGCCGGTGCCGCCGCGCGCGGCTTCACGGGTGCCGGAATGGTGTTCGTGTCTGACATGTTCCTGTCGCTCCCTACTCGCCCGTGGATGGCGTCTCCCTCGTCTGCGTTGTCACGGTCAGGGCGTCTTCCAGCGCCCGCGGTTCCTCGAGAAGAGCCTGGCTTGTGCGTTGTAGCACGATCCGTCCGCGGACCAGCACGATCGCCTCGTCAGTCAGGCCCAGCGCCAGGCGTGCGTGCTGCTCGACGACGACAATCGACAGACCCTGGCGGCGCAGCTCGCGGAAGGTGCCGGCCAGCATGGTCACCAGGTTCGGCGCCAGTCCTTCGAACGGCTCGTCCAGCAGGAGGATTGTAGGCTGGAGCGCCAGCGCCCGCGCGATGCTGAGCATCTGCTGTTCGCCGCCCGACAACTGGTTCCCGAAGTTGCCGCGCCGGCTGGCCAGCGAGGGGAACAGCTCGAAAATCCTGTCGAGCGTCCATGTGCCGCTACGCGCTCCGACCGTGAGGTTTTCAAGCACGGTCAACGACGGGAAGATGTCGCGCTCCTGCGGCACGTAGCCCATGCCGAGGCGCGCCCGCTGCCAGGCGGGCGCGGTTCCGATCTCCCGGTCGTCAAGCCGCACCTGTCCATGATGCCGGTCCGCGTGGCCGGCAATCGTGCGCATCAAGGTGGTCTTGCCCACGCCGTTGCGTCCGAGCACGGCCAGCGCGGCTCCGCGGCTTAGCGAGAAACTGACGTCCTCGATCACCACGGTGGCGCCATAACCGGCGGTGACGTGCTCGAGCCGGAGGATCTCAGCCATTACCCCTCGACTCGGCTCGGGGCGGGCCCGATTCACCGAGGTAGAGGGCCCGAACCTGCGAATGCTCGCGAATTTCGGCCGGCGTGCCTTCCACGAGGATCTGCCCCGCCACGAGGACCGCAACGCGGCTGGCAAAACGAAAGACGACGTCGATGTCGTGCTCGATGAGGAGCACCGCCATCGAGGCCGGCAGCTGCGCGATCGCGTCGAAGATGACGGCGACGTCTGCGGCAGGAACCCCCGCCGCCGGCTCGTCGAGCAGCAGGATGCGGGGCTCGAGTGCCAGCGCAATCGCCAGCTCCACCATGCGCTGCACGCCGTAGGGCAGCACTTCGATCACGCGGCGCCGCTCGTGTTCAAGCCTGAGCGTCGTCAGGATCTCGGATACGCGCGCGTCCGCGCGCTCGCGCACGCGGCGGTTGGGCCACAAGCGGCCAGCCGTGCCGCCATGCTCGGCAACCGCCAGCGCGACGTTCTCCTCGACGGTGAGGCGCCGAAACAGACTGGTAATCTGGAATGTCCGCCCGATGCCTGCCTTCACCCGCGCCGCCTCGTCCACGCCCGTCACGTTGCGGCCGGCGATGCGAATCTCGCCGGCACTCGGCGTCAGCCGTCCGGAAATCAGATTAATCAGCGTGGTCTTCCCGGCGCCATTGGGCCCGATCAGCGCGCAGCGCGCGCCCTCTTCCAGGAGAAAGCTGACGCCGCGAATGACCTCGAGCGACCCGAACTGCTTCGATAACCCGCGCACCTCCAGCATCACCGGCGTTTCCCAATTGCGCGCTGCGCCAGCATGGTCACCCACGCCGTCAGGCCGCCCGGCGCGAGAAAGACAAACGCCAGCAGCATGAGTCCGATCCAGAGATACCAGTTCGCCGGGTCTTCTCGCGCGAGATAGTCCTGCATGACGACATAGACCGGAGCGCCGAGAAACGCGCCGTAGCGCCGCCCGGCGCCCCCGAGGATCAGCATGATCAGGATCTCGCTCGAAAACTCGACGCTCAGGGCATTGAGCGCCACGAATTCCGCGACCTGCGCCTGCAGTGCTCCCGCTACGCCCGCCATCGCCGCCGCAGCGACGAACGCCGTACGAAGACGTGCGTCGACCGGCGTGCCGATGGCGCGCATGCGTGCCTCGTTCTCGCGGATGCCGACGAGCGACTTGCCGAAATCCGAGTCGACGAGCGAGCGGAAGGCGAGAAACCCGAGCGCGAGGACTACCGCGGCATACACGTACGACACGCGGCCGAACAGGTCGAACGCGAACTGCCCTGCCACCGGCGCCATGACGATGCCCTGCAGGCCATCGGCGCCCCCGGTCAGCCAGCCCAACCGGTTCGCCAGCTCCTGCATGATGAGGACGGTCGCCAGGCTGAGCATGATCAACGTCAGCCGCCGGCTCCGCAGCAGCACTACGCCCGCCACGATGCCGAGGATCCCCGCGGCGGCGCCTCCCGCAAGCAGGCCGAAAACCGGCTCCGCCGACGCGCGAAGCGCAAAGATGCCCGCGGTGTAGGCACCCACTCCGAAGAACGCCGCATGCCCCAGCGTGACGAGCCCGCAATATCCGACGAGCAGGTCGAGCGACATCGCGCAGAGCACGAGAATCACGACGCGCGTGCCCAGGTCCAGGTAGCCCGGCGCGAGAATCGGAAAGAGCACCAGTCCTGCGATGACCAGGCCGTCGAGCACGCGTGTGGAGGTCACGCGTGGATTTTGGGAGCGAAACCGTGTGGATTGCGGAACAGCACCGCCATCACGAGCAGGAAGATCAGCACGCGGCCGAAGCCCGGAAGGAAATACCGGATCATCGTATCGGCGACGCCGAACGCGAGCGCGACAGCCAGCGCGCCGCGGATATTGCCGATGCCCGCGACCGCCACCACGATCAGAAAGTAGACGAGATAATCGTTGGGATAGCCCGGATAGATCGGAAGCAGGTCAGCGCCCAGACTTCCTCCGAGCGCGGCCAGCGCGGTTCCCAGCCCGAAGCACACCGTGAACACCAGGTTGACGTTGATGCCGACCGATTCCGCCATGCGCCGGTTGTCGACCGCCGCGCGGACGGATGCGCCGAAGCGCGTGCGGTCGATCCCTGCCCAGATCGCGAACGCGAGTATCGCCCCGACGCCAACCAGGAACACCCGGTAGGTGGGAAATACCCCGATCCCGACGTTGACGCGCCCTGTCAACCAGCCGGGCAGCGTGATCGGCTGTGCGAGAGGCCCGAAGACATACCTCGCGATCGCGATCGACACGAAGATCAGTCCGATCGAGAAGAGTACCTGCTCCAGGATCGGCGCGGAGTACAGCCGCCGGCACAGCGTGCGCTCGAGCAGCATGCCGAGGGCGCCCACGACAACGACGGCGCCGAGCACGGCGACCAGGAATGGCACTCCCAGACGGGACATTGCCGTCACCGTCAGATAGCCTCCGGTCATGGCAAACACGCCATGCGCGAGGTTGACGAACCGCATCAGTCCCAGAGTGACGGACAGTCCGACGGCAAGAAGGTACAGGACCATCCCGTAGGCGGTCCCGTAAAAGGTCAGCGAGACCAGCAGGTCGACGAGCTCGAACATCGGCTGCTAATTCTAGACAACTCCCAACTCCCAAGACGCCAACTCCCAAATTGGGAGTTGTGGAGTTGGGCGTTGGGCGTTAGCGCGTGCCGGCGTTGCCTTCGGGGTGCAGCTCTTTCCAGGGATCCTTGACGTCGGGAATGGTCGCGAACTCGACGTTGCGCAGCTCGCCATCGACCTGCTGCACGCGGCGGATGTAGATATTGTGAATGACGTCCCTGGTCTCGGGATCGATGCGCATGGGACCACGGGGGCTGTCGGGGTTGCTCCAGTGGGTCAGGATCTCCTGGCTCCGTTTGGGGTCCAGGACGCCGTTCTGCTCGCGGATGACGGCGAAGATCGCCGCCATCCCGTCCCATCCGCCGACGGCGAAATAGTTCGGAACAGTGTCCTGGCCATACGCCTTCTTCCATTCAGTGACAAACGTCCGGTTCGCCGGCCGATCGCCGGCCGCCGAATAGTGCGACGCCGAGATCACGTTGATCGCCGCCTCCCCCATGTTCTTCAGCTCGTCGTCGGGGACGATCGCGTTGGGTCCGATCAGCTGAATGCCCGCAGCGGCAAGTCCCAGGTCATGGTAGGCCTTGATGAATCTCGTCGCCTCCGGACCTCCGGGGTTGAACCCGTATACGGCTTGCGGCTTGTCGCGCCGGATACGCTCGAGGAACGGCACGTAGTCGGCGGTGCGCAATGGAGCGCGAACCGAGCTGACAATCTGGCCGCCGGCTCCCTTGAAGCCCTGGACGAATGCGTCTTCGGCGTCGAGGCCCGCCGCGTAATCGCTGACGATGGTCGACACGCGGTTCAGCCCATTGGCCGCGGCCCACTTGCCCAGGTGATAACTGTGCTGCCAGGTGGTAAAGGCCACGCGCACGAGGAATGGCGACAGCCGCGTCGTGCTCGCCGTGCCGCTCGACATCACCACGTAGGGGATGCCGGCTTCGGTCGCCAGCGGCGCAATCGCGCTGACGTTGGGCGTCCACTGCCCGCCCGTCAGGATCTGCACTCCCTCGCGCACGATCAGCTCGCGCGCCAGCCGCTTCGCCACATCCGGCGTGGGGCCGGTTTCGTCGCGCTTGATCAGTTGAAGCTCGACGCCCTCGGGGAGGTCGGCCCGGTGAAGCGTCCGGTACAGTTCGGCTCCCCGGTCGATGGCCTCCCCTATCGACGCATCCGGCCCTGAGTACGTGAGGACGATGCCGACCTTGACGGCCTTCGTCGGCGGAGGGGCGCTGCCGCAGCCGGCCGCTGCCAGGAGCGCGACAGCAGCGACGGCGGTTCGGACTCGGATCATCGTGATCGTTTATCCACGACGATCTCGCCGCCCTTGATCACGACTTTGGCATTCAGCAGGTTCCAGTAGCCGTCGAGCGGATTGCCCTCGAGCAGGACGATGTCGGCCAGCTTGCCGGTCTCGAGCGTGCCAAGGTCGGCGCTCTTGTCGATGAAGGCGGCCGTATTCGGTCCCATCAGCTTGACGATGTCCTGGGGCGAGAACATCAGGTTGAGCGCGCGCAGCTCGTGGGAGAGCCCCGCGTGCGGGTGATACCCGGTGTCAGTCCCGAACCCGTAAGTCACGCCCGCATCCCACAACATCCTGGCATTGACGGCCTTCTCGCCCGCCTCGCGCCCGTCGCCGCCAACGCCCTCCATCCCCGCAGGCCACGGCTTGCCATCGCGAAACGTCGGCTTGTTGTCCTTGTTGAAGACCCCGAACACCGGCACGCCGAAGCCGATCGTCGACAGCATCTCGATGCCTGAGTCCTTGATGAACTTCGCTTGTTCCGCCGTCACATACCCGTTATGCGGCGTGTGAACCAGCTTGGTCGCGCCAGCCTTGACCGCTTCGATCATCGCCCGCGGGCTGACCGCATGCACCATGACGCCGAGATTCTGCTTTTTCGCTTCGTCGGTCACGACCCTGAGCATTGCCAGTTGCTGCTCAGCCGCCGGCGGCTCGATCCGCGCCTTGATGATCTCGACGCCAGCCTTCTTCAACATCTGAACTTGCGCCCGTGCTTCTTCGGGTGTCTTGAAGTTATCCGGATCGGCGCGGCCAGACGTGACGATCCGCGGCCCTTTCATCTGCCCTTTCTCGATGCGGTCCTTGAGTTGAATGATTCCCGGGACCGGGCCGCCGCCCGACATCAGCGTCGTGTACCCCGCCTCGAGGAATTCCTGCATCCTGACGGCGCCCTGCTCTTTGAACCACTGCTCGGAGTTGCCGTTGATGATGTGGCGGTGCGCGTCGATGAATCCTGCCATCGCCGTCAGGCCGCGCCCATCGACCGTC
>Ga0134127_10002774_pt1 | contig 12539 bp, 1 predicted proteins | sample KB31753_FD_96459 | JGI IMG/M metagenome (GOLD analysis project Ga0134127, IMG submission 96459) | Terrestrial soil microbial communities with excess Nitrogen fertilizer from Kellogg Biological Station, Michigan, USA - KB3-175-3 | ecosystem: Environmental > Terrestrial > Soil > Unclassified ...
CGGTGATTGTCGGCGTCTCGAAAACGGTGTGCAGGGACAACTCCACGCCATAACACTCACGCACGCGCGACACCAGTTGGGTCGCCAGTAAAGAATGACCGCCTAACTCGAAGAAATCGTCCTCGACGCTGACACGCTCCACCGAAAGCAGATCTGACCAGATGTTCACCAGCAGCTCTTCGATGGGATTAAGCACGACACTGCTGTCTCCCTCATTGGTTTTGCTTGAATAGCCAGGATCGGGCAATGCTGATCGATCGAACTTGCCATTCGGAGTTATCGGCAAACTATCCACAAAGACAAACTGTGACGGTACCATGTACTCGGGCAGCCGCTCTTTGAGGAAACTCTTGAGCTCGCCACTCGTCGTGTCAGAGAGTGTCGCGACGTACCCGACCAGACGCTTTCCGTTCGCGCCATCACTAATAGCCACAACAACATTTTCACGCACGGAGGGATGAAGGGTGAGCATCGCTTCTATTTCGCCGGGCTCAACTCGATAGCCTCGAATCTTCACCTGGTTGTCAATTCTTCCCTGGAAATCTATCTTGCCGCCCGCCTGCCACGTCGTCCTGTCTCCCGTCCTGTAAAGCCTTGCGCCGGCTTCAGCAAATGGATGCGGGACAAACTTTTGTGCAGTCAGCTCCGGATGGTGAAGATAACCACGGGCCAGACCGTCTCCACCCAGATACAACTCTCCGGTGACGCCAAACGGTACAGGCTCGAACTGCTGGTCCAGTATATACGCTGTTGCATTTGCGATTGGTGTTCCGATGAGAATCGTACGCGCTTGTTCCGGCGACTCTTGGACCAACTCGAAGGTGGCGAACGTCGTGGTTTCTGTTGGTCCATAAACGTGCAGGAGATCCTTATCTCTGCCAGCCGCGAGCACCGTCCTCATCCGGTTTGGATCCATCACTTCTCCGCCAGTCAATACATAACGCATTGAGTTGAAACACCCGGGCGCCGCATCGGCAATCTGATGGAAAAGAGCGGTTGTGAGGAACATCACGCTAATTTCCTGTTTTTGAATCTCAGTGCTCAGGTCGAGCGGCGAAAGAGCCACGTCCTTGCTCACACTGACGAGTTGCGCGCCATTGAGCAACGCACCCCAGATCTCAAACGTCGCCGCGTCGAAGGAAGAGTTTGACGCTTGTGCAATCTTGTCATCCGCGTTCAGGCTTACGTAATTCGTATTGACAACGAGGCGAACGACGGCGCGGTGTGTAACACTGACTCCCTTCGGCCGGCCCGTCGAGCCGGACGTGTAGATAACGTAAGCGAGATTATTCGCATCGCTGGAATCAGGCGGCGCTTGCCGGCTCTCATTTGCGATCGTTTCCCAATCAGAATCGAGACAGATAACTCGTCCCCAATACGACGGTAGCTGCTCGGCGAGCTCGTCCTGCGTCAGCAACACGGGCATCCCCGTGTCTTCAATCATCAACGAGAGACGTTCCAACGGGTAGCCTGGATCCAGTGGAACATAAGCGCCGCCGGCTTTGAGGATGCCCAGCATTCCGATAATCATCTCGGGCGACTGCTTCACGTACAGGCCAACCAGTGTTTCCGTCGAGACGCCGAGACTGCGCAAGTGATTAGCTAACTGGTTGCCGCGCGTGTTCAGCTCACCATACGACAGCACCCGATCTCCGTAGACTAGTGCCGTCGCGTCATGCGTTCGTCGCGCGTGATCCGCGAAAAGTCGATGGAGAGAATCCTCCGGGTAAGCTGTAGCTGTTTCGTTCCAGTCATGCAGCAGGGTTTGCCGTTCAGCGGCACTGAGCAGGGGCACCTGTGAGATTCTGGCGGCGGTGCTGGTCGCGACAAATTCCAGCACACGTTCAAACTGTGCCGCCATTCGCTGCATCGTTGCAGCTTCAAAAAGATCCAGATTGTACTTGAACGTAACGAGCATGCCAGCCGGCATTTCCATCATGTCCAACAGTAGATCGAACTTGGAGGTGTCGTATTCGATCTCCAGCGGCTGTATCGTGAGACCTTGATAACTGAGTGCCGAAGGCGGAGTGTTCTGCAATGCCATCATTACCTGGAACAACGGGCTGTAGCTCTTTTGCCGTAACGGCTGCAGTTCTTCGACTAACTTTTCAAACGGCACATCCTGGTGTTCGTATGCGTTCAGGGCCAGATTGCGAACCTGCCGCAGCAACTCAAGAAATGTCATTTCGTCAGACAGTTGCGTGCGAAACACGAGCGTGTTGATGAAGAAGCCGACCAGGTTTTCGATCTCAAGGCGATTGCGTCCCGCGAGCGGAGATCCGACAACAATGTCCTTCTGTCCGGAATGGCGGTAGAGCAACACTTTGAATGCTGCCAGCAGGAACATGAAGAGCGTGACGCCTTCTTCGCGACAGGCTTCACGGACCCGTTCGATCAACTCCGTCCGGAACATCACTCTTGTGGTCGCGCCGCGGTAAGTTTGGATCACAGGACGCGGCTTGTCGGTTGGCAATTCCAACACTGCCGGCGCTCCCGCCAGCTCTCCTCGCCAATAACTCAACTGCTCTTCCAGCAGCGCTCCACTCAAGTGCTCACGCTGCCACACCGCATAATCCGCATACTGCAGCTCCAACTCGCTCAACGGCGATGTCTCGCCACGCGAGTAGCTGTCGTAAACCGCCGCCACTTCCCGCACCAGCACTCCCATCGACCAGCCGTCCGAGATGATGTGGTGCATCGTACACAGCAGCACATGATCGCCTTCGTCCAGCTTGATGACTGTCGCCCGGAACAATGGTCCAGATGCCAGATCAAAAGGCCGCCGTGCCTCGATTGCCGCGAGTGCTTTCGCCTCTCGCTCCGCATCAGCACTATCGATCAGATCGATTACTTCCAACACGAATGGCGACGGCGGTTGAATCGACTGATATGGACGTCCATCCACGTTCGGGAAACAGGTGCGCAAGGATTCATGACGGCGCACGATCTCGGTGAAAGCTTCCTGCAGCACGCTGAGATTCAGTGGTCCATTGAGACGCAACGCCGCGGGCACGTTGTAAGCCACACTGTCCGGCTCCAACTGATTGAGAAACCACAGCCGTTCCTGTGCAAACGACAACGGCAACGGCTTGTTGCGTTCCGCTTTCCTTAATGGCCGTGATTCCAGACTTCGCCCACCGCTTCTCTCGCTCTCGATTCGAGCTGACAAACTGGCGACTGTCGTCGCTTGAAACACAGTGCGCAACGTCAACTCGACCGCGAACGCGTCGCGCAAGCGCGAGATCAACTGCGTTGCCAGCAGCGAATGGCCGCCGAGCGCAAAGAAATCCTCGTGTCTGCCAACCTGCTTGCGCCGCAGCACCCTGGCAAAGATGTCCGCAACCAACTCTTCGGTAGCCGTCGTGGGAAGATCTGGGGTCGAAGTGGCTTCGAATTCGGGTACGGGCAGCCCGTCACGATCGATTTTCCCGTTCGCAGTCAGCGGCAGTTTTGTCAGAGCGACAAAGCTCGATGGAATCATGTAGTCGGGAAGTTTCTCGCGTAAGTAGCCTTGCAGACTCCAGGCCTCGAACTTCGTTGCCTCATCAAACACTACATACCCGGTCAAACGCACCTCGTTAGTGACATCATCAGTACGCGCAGCCACGAAGCATTCGCGCACTCCGGCGTGCGACTTTATCGCCGCCTCAATCTCACCCGTTTCGACACGGTATCCCCTGAGTTTCAACTGCCGGTCAACTCTACCGGCAAACTCCAGCCGGCCGTCAGGTAGTCGCCGGGCCATGTCACCCGTCTTGTAGAGCCTCGCGCCTGCCGCAGTGGTGAATGGATGTGGAATAAACTTCGCGGCGGTCAGCATCGGATGGCCCAGGTAACCTCGCGCAAGACTTTCGCCGGCCAGATACAAATCTCCCGTGACTCCGACAGGAACAGGTCCAAGTCGTTGGTCCAACACGTACGCTTCTGTATTCGCGACCGGACGGCCAATCGAAATCTGCAACGGCTCCGATGCACTCTCGAACCTCTGCAAGGTTGACGTGATCGTTGTCTCGGTGATTCCGAAGACGTAAATCAAGGAGTGGCCCCACTCGATCCACCGCGTTATGTATTGCGGCGACGGGCGTTCACAACCGATTAACAACAAGCGCAAGTACGGCGGCGCAGTTTCGCCCGCTCGCTGCAGATGAGCGACGAACTCGTGCCAGTAAGGCGCCGGCAACTCACAGGCTGTGATCCCGTAGCGATCGATTGTGCTGCTCAATTCAGTGCATGACAGCAACGACTGCCGATCCTCCACGAACACGACCGAGGCTCCACAAGCCAACGCCGGAAACACTTCTTCAAGCAGCACGTCGAAGCTCGGCGACGCGAATTGCAGCATCTTGTCGTCGCTACGCAATCCGAATTCATCGCACATCGCGAGGGTGTAGTTCACCATCGCGCCGTGATTAACAACAACGCCCCTCGGCTGTCCCGTTGAGCCTGACGTGTAGAGCACATAGGCGGTGTTGTCCGGCAACAGCTCGACAACATCAACCGCAGCTTCCTCAGCGGCAGCATCATCTATGAACAGCACCGGTAGTCCGGGCGCTTCGAGATCCAACTCCTTCCGCGTTATCACGAGCGCGACGTGCGCATCCCCCAACATGTAAAGCAGACGTTCACGCGGGTACTGCGGATCGAGCGGCACAAAACCGCCGCCGGCTTTCAACACACCCAGCATCGCCACGAGCATCTCGATGGAACCATTCAGCAACACGCCCGTGAGTTGCTCCGGTCCGACTCCATGCGCGCGCAAACGTCGCGCCAGCATGCCGGCGCGGTGGTCCAACTCTGCGTAGGTAATGCCTTGCTCACCACAAGTAGCAGCGATTGCGTCTGGCGAGCGCCTGGCCTGCGATTCAAACAGGCTATGCAAGAGTGTAGAGCTTGTCGAAAAGTCCTTGTGTGTTTCATTCCACTCGGTCAGGAGCTGCGCGCGTTCCATTTCGGCCAGCAGCGGCAACTCCTCAACGCGCGTCTTGATGTTCGCAACGATACCACCGAGCAGCGTTTGAAAATGAGCTGCAGTGCGATCGATTGACGCAGCATCGAAAAGGTCTGCGTTGTACTCAAACGCGCCGCCTAAACGATCTCCGGCTTCGGCCATTGTCAGGGTCAAATCAAACTTGGCTATTCCACCGCCCGCGTCGAGCCGGCGCATCTCGAGTCCGGTCAACTCGGCGGTCTCGTTGGGCGTATTGTTGAGGTTGAAGGAAACCTGGAATAGCGGTGAGTGACTGAGACTGCGCACCGGATTCAGTTCTTCCACCACTCTTCCAAACGGCGCTGCCTGGTGCGTAAACGCCTGGAGACAGATCTCGCGTTCTCGTTGCAGCACCTCGCGAAATGTGTCGTCGCCGCGCAACTGTGTGCGCAAGGCCAACTGGTTGATGAAGAAACCGACCAGTCCTTCAATTTCCTGGCGATCACGACCCGCGATGTCTGTGCCAACGACGATGTCAGTCTGGCCCGTGTAACGATGCAACAGCACTTTGAACGCCGCCGAAAGCAGCATGAACATCGTCACGCCTTCGCTGCGACAAACGTCCCTAATTTGCTCGGTGAGCTCGCACGGGAATGCAAATCTTCGGCTCGCTCCACTGTAAGTCTGAACGGCGGGACGTGACCGATCAGCCGGCAACTCCAACAGTCCGGGCGCTCCCTGAAGTTGATCTTTCCAGTACTTCAACTGCTCAGCCAGCACTTGCTCTTCGAGATATTCGCGCTGCCAGATGGCAAAGTCTGCATATTGAATATCGAGTTGGCTAAGTGGAGATGTTTCGCCTTTAGAGAAGGCCTGATAAAGCGCCGCAACTTCTCTTACTAAAACTCCAAGGCTCCAGGCATCGCTGACGATGTGGTGCGTTGTAAAGAGAACCACGTGCTCCTGCTCGGAGAGTCTCAACATGCGCACGCGAAACAGTGGGCCATTTGATAAATCAAACGGCGCCCGAGCTTCGGCTGTGATCAATTCACGTTGCTTCTCTGCGCGCTGAGGAGCCGCAGATAAATCCACCACTTCGAGTCGGATTGGCTGCGCCGGATGGATCACCTGAAACGGTTCACCATTCTGTTCCGCGAAGGTAGTGCGCAACGACTCATGACGGTGCACGATCTCGTTCAAAGTCTGTTCGAAGACCTGGAGATCTAATGGACCGGTGAGGCTGAGGGCGCACGGGCAGTTATATACAAAACTGTTTGGCTCGAGCTGATTCAGAAACCACAATCGTTCCTGCGCAAACGACAACGGCAAACGCCGGTCGCGCCCCGCCGGAGAAATCCTGGCAGCAACGTTTGACTCCGTCTTTTGTTTTGCCGTTTCGACACGGCGGGCCAGACCCTCGAGTGTCGGCGATTCAAACACACTGCGCAGCGGCAGTTCGATGCTAAAACTCTCGCGCACTCGTGAAATCAAACGCGTTGCCAGCAACGAGTGACCGCCCTGCTCGAAGAAATTGTCCTGCGGCTTGACGTGCTTCACTCCCAGCACGTCCATCCAAATCACCGCCAATAGCCCTTCGAATGGTGTCAATTGGCGCGCTGGCTTCATTGTGTCGTCAGCAACAGAAACAGGCGCCGGCAATTGGTGTCGATTGATCTTTCCATTGCGATTGAGCGGGAATGAATCCAAAAGCACGAAAGTCGTGGGAATCATGTATTCCGGCACTTTGCGACTTAAAAACTCGCGCAAGGCTCCGGGTGTGAGCGACGTCTCGCCATTGTTTGGAGTCCAACGCGATGCTTTCCACCCGTTGCTCTTGCCGTTCGCTGAATGCGTTTGCGTCGGCCGCAGCGCGTACACGTTGTAACGGTCTGTGTTCCGCAGCAAGGCGTCCTGTTCCACCGTGGTCTGAAATCCGTGCTTCTCGAGCAGCGAAACAATATTGCGAACACGTCCGTCCGTGTCTGTGCCGGAGGCGTCGTGGACCTCCATCACAACCTGTTGAATCCTGGTCCAGTCGTCATCGTCAATGCCTTGGAGAACATCGAACTCAGCGCGTTGAACGTCGATCTTCAACAGATCGATGCGGTCAATCTTTTCTTCCCGCATTACATCGGAAAGCCTGCGTACCCGGCACTCCAACAACTCACCGTTGAAGTACCCGCCGAACAGATCGTCTGCTTCCGCCAGCATCACGCCGATCTCTGCGACACCCGACTCCTGCTTGTTGGCGAGAAACTTCTTGATGACTGCCACTTCGTCGGTCGCATCTGCATAAGCCGTCAGACCGGAGCGCGATGGATATTGCGGGTAGTAAGTGAACGTCTCACTCTTTTCCACATTTGAAAGACCAATCGGAAAGAGTTTTATGTTAGCGCCCGACAGTTTCGAGTTGATCCGCAGCACGTCGAAGATGGGAGCTAACGGTTCAAACGCATAGATGCACGCGTCAGGGCAGCGCTCAGCCACAAAAAGTGTGAAGAGACCGATATTCGCGCCGACATCGAAGATGCAGGCATGTTCGGGCAAGCTGACGCCTTGCTTCAGATAAACTTCATCTTCAAAGATTTCCTGATAGAGATAGGTCGTATCGGTTCTGTTTTGATGAGCGATCGCGAGGCCGTTCCGCAGTTCGTAACGAGCGTAGCCATCGATGGCGGGCGCATCTTTTCGTTTCGCAACTGTGTAGCCGACCAGCCGTTGGTTTCCCGGTTGATCCTCTCGCAGAACGACACACGCTGCTGCGACTGACGGGTGCTCTCGCAGTGCTGCCTCAATCTCACCCAATTCGATCCGCAGCCCGCGCAGTTTTACCTGGTCGTCCTGCCGGCCCAGGAATTCAATGCTTCCATCGGGCGAATGCCGTACGTAGTCACCTGTCTTGTAGAGACGCGCTCCGGGAATCGCGGTGAAGCAATTGGGAATGAATCTCTCGGCCGTTAATGCCGGGTCGCCGGTGTAACCGCGCGCTACACCTGCGCCCGCGATGCATAACTCGCTCGAAACTCCCGGCAGCACCGGTGCTCCGTTCCAGTCAAGCACGACTGTTTGAACATTAGCGAGGGGACGGCCAATCGAAGGCCGGCTCCGTTCTCCTGTTATCCGGCAGACGGTTGCATCGACAGTGCACTCAGTTGGTCCATAAACGTTGTAGAACATATGAGTTGAACTCTGGACCAGCGACTCCCAGACACTTTCATCGATCGCTTCGCCACCCACGAGAGTGACGAGCCGTGATTCTTTTGTTAATCCTGCTTCGAGCAGCATCTTCAACTGCGAAGGCGTGCAATCAAACACATCGATCTGCTCTGCTTTTATGAGTGCGAGCAGCTCTTCACCATTGGGCCGTACTGCTTCCGGAATGAGACAGAGCGTGTCACCACTGAGCAGTTGAAGCAACTGCTTGACCGAGGCGTCGAATGCGAGCGGAGCATTCAGGCTCACGCGCCGCGAAAATCCGTGCTGGCGATAGATTGCACGATGTAACGCCTCGAAGAGATTGATTACCGACCGGTGCTGGATCATCACGCCCTTCGGCTTTCCCGTAGAGCCTGAGGTGTAGATGATGTAAGCAAGATTGTCGGGCAGCGTGTGACGCGCGGGGTTCTCGTCACTCTCGAACGCTGCTAACTTGCGCATCTCGTCCACATACAACACCTCGCCGCCGAAACCTGGCGCCGCAGTGTCAGTTATGAGCACTGAAGCTCGTGCGTCTTGCAGCGTATAGAGCAAACGATCTTCAGGAGTAGCGGGATCGATGGGAAGATAAGCGCCGCCGGCCTTTAAAATCGCCAGCACGGAAACAATCATCTCTACGGATCGATCGACCAGCAGAGCAACACGAGTTTCCGGCGTAACACCATTGCGGCGCAGGTAATGGGCCAACTGGTTTGCCCTGCGGTTCAATTCAATGAAGGTCAACTGCTCCTGCTGGCATGAAACCGCGACAGCCTCAGGCGTGCGTTCGACAGCCTTTTCGAAATACTCGTCAATGGTGGAAGCAAACAGATAGCCGCCCGCAGTGGTTTCAGATTCGAGCAACAGACGCTGCCGCTCCTCCTCGGCCACGATGTTCAACTTTCCAATCGCATGCCCGGGATTATTCGCGGCGTCAGTTATTAATGAGAGATACGCCCGGCCAATGCGGCGGATAGTGCTCGCGTCAAACAGATCCGAGCGATAACGAAATGTGAGCTCAAGAGAAGTGCTTGCGAGCGAGGCTCCTAATTGCACTTTGAAGCGCTCGCAGTCGCTGTAAAGGTGCTGTAGCGAGAAGCTCAGCTCAGCCGTCGCAACCACGCGTTCGCACTCCTCAAAAACGAAGCCGATAGCCGGAGGATCTGTTGGCGTTCGTGGCGAAGTGAAGTAGTCCCCACGGGTTTTTACTTCTCGAGTTGTCGCCGATACTTTCCGCAGCGCCTCGCGGAAGCGCATCTCTTTCTTGCAGCGCAACGCCACCGGAACGTAGGAATCGATCAAGCCACAACAGTCCTGCAGCTCCTGAAACTTTCGTCCCTCGAATTGCTGCAAGATCGCGACGCGCTCTTCATGCGTCAACCGCCAAAGCAGGATGTGCCAGCAGGTAAGCAGAAAATCTTCGAGCGTGAATTCTTCGCCAGCGCTGCGCGCAGCTATCGCGGCAGTCGTCGCCTCATCAACGTTGAAAGTAACGAACTCGTAAGTTGGCTCACCTGCATTTTCGGCACGTTCAAACGGAAGCGTGAGCGCTGTGAGTTCGACTCGTGTCACTGCCTGTTCGCCGAGACCAGGCTCTTCTAAAAGCTGATGTTGCCATTCTGAGAACTGCACATACTGCACAGCAGTTTCTTCAGTAGCGGCTTCATTCGCGTAGTGCGATGTGATCTCACGGAAAAGGTTGTGTAGCGTACGCCTGTCTGCGCACAGGGCCGACAACGTAAGACACAAGTACGATCGCATTCCTTTAATGAACAACGCGTGCAGAGCAACACTGCTCGACGATGCGAGGAGCTTGCCTGCTTCCTCGTTCATCACGAGTCTAAGCGCGTCGTCTGTGTCGCCGGGAAGCTGAGCTTCACACCAGCACAACGCATCTTCGGCCTCGCCCATCACCTGGAGCGGCAGACCCATCCCCGGCAGACTCTCAAAACAACTCCGGAAACTCTCGTGACGCCGCACCACCTGGAGCACACTGCGGCGCAACACCTCCGTCTCGACTGGCCCATCAATCCTGATGAGACACTGCGCGACAGACGGCGACTGCAACTGCCACAGATGCTCTTGCTGCGGCGAGAGTCGATAACCCTCTAACGTCTTCTGGTCCATTCTCTTTGTGATTTCTTGTGAGTGAAAATTAGAGGTGGATTTCTTTCGAGCCGTAGAGCCGCTCCGACTCCAGGCCGGCTTCGCGGCAGGCCGCGACCAGCTTGTTTGACTCGACGATGGGCTTTGACTGGTCCGTGTACTTGATACTCGTCAGGAAACATAACCACGGTTCCTGGCCCATCGCATAGACATAGACCTGCTCGCATTTGAGTTGCTGGACCATGTTCCAGGCCCGCTGGTAATCCGATCCCGATAGCCTGCGCGACTGATCCATCTTTCGATCGACGGGTTTGGTTAGAAGCGAGCCGTAGATCCAGGTCAGCGGCGCGCCGTCGCATTCCATGCCGATGAACAACACATCAACATTGCCAATCGCTTCGTGAACACGCTCGTACATTCGCGAATCGAGATTGTTGGAATCGGCGACGCAGAGGATTGATTTTCCCTGCAACTGAATCGCATAACCCGTCTTCGATCTGATGTTCAGGTCAGCGTGCTCTCCGAGGAACGGCAGTGCCGTGACAGACCCGCCAGGCACCGCGAAGGCGTCCATGTCGTTAACCTCGATGACACTCTCGAAGCCAACGTGATGCAGGATCGACTTCAGTGACGGATCTTCGAGCGCACCACTGTTGCGCGGTACGACAATGTTCCTGATCTTGTGCCGCAACTGTAGGAGCGTCTCGAACAGCAGGTGGTCTGCATGGCTGTGTGTGACGAGCACATAGTCAATCGTGTCCGGCAGATCGAGATAGGTGTAACGCGGGAAATCTGTTTCGAAGTCGTAACTGATAACCGGGTCGAGCAGGATCTTGACGTCTTTTGTTTCAATCAGAACACAGGCGTGGCCGAAATACCTGATTCGCACCTGCTCACCGTCGTACGCCGCGCGCGGGAAGGGGGCTTCTTCAGTGAGAAACGACGCCAGCAATTCGTCGTCTTTATCCTCGATCCCTAACTGCTCCTTGATAGTGGCGAACTTTTGCGGCGTGCTCCTCATGCGCAGGAACGTGGCGAGACCTTCATCCTTGAAAGGACGGTTGAGGTGTAATTCGTTATCGCCGCCCAGCCTCGGAGTGCTGTAGGCGAACGCGCGATCGTCACCGTCAAGCAGCGAGACTGTTATCGACTGAGAAGCAGGGTTGTAGTACCTGCTCTTGTAAAGCAGTCCTTCGATCAGGCGGAACGATGGTTGGTTGTTTAAATCGTAATTCAGCTCGACGAAACCCTTGAGACATTCCGGCACTTTTTCGTACAGCGGCTCGACGGAATGACCCTTGGCCTCGGCAGTCAAAATATCGCTCATGCTCTTGATGGCGCCGGCAAATTCGATCATGTGCGAGTTTTCCTTGATCGTGTTGTCCATCAGCGTCTTGATTTCGCCGACTCGCTTGCCTTCGTAGTCGATAAATGGGCCACCGAGCATGGCCGGGTTCTTCACCGCTGCCGCGTGTACTTCCGGCGCCGAGACGTACGATTTCATGATCTTGACGTGTGAGTTGGCGATGTTCATGGCCGCGGTGGCCGGCGCAATCAGCATCGGGTAAGCGTACCAGCGATTGAAGAGTGGCTCCAGTTTTACGTTTTGCTTTAGATAATAGTTTTGTCCATTGATATGCATAATGCGGTCAACTCCTCATCGAGCTCGCGTTAGTTTTCCTCGTTGACAAACAACTCCGCCATCGCGACGAGAATTTTTCGTGGACCAGCGAATGGCTCACGGCCGTGCGAACAAAGAAAGTTATCAAGCATTAACATGTCGCCCTTTTGCCAATCGAAACTGACGGCGGCATTCGTGTAAATTGCGCGAATGTCTTCGAGGACAGACGCCTCGATTGGCGAGCCGTCGCCGTAGAAGGCGTTGCGAGGAAGCTCGTCGTCCTTGAACTCTGCGAGCAGCGATTCGCGCACTGACGGCTCGAGATTCGAGGTGTGAAACATGTGCGCGTGGTTGAACCAGACCACGTCGCCAGTCACTGGGTGAGTCGCGATAGCCTGACGCACTTGCCGGGTACGCAGGCGATTTCCATCACGCCACTCAAATTCCGTTCGTGCTTTCACACAATACTCTTCAACTACTCTCCGGTCGCTCGTCTGAAACGCTTCCTGCCAGGATAGATCCACGCCCTCGCCGTAATTGCGCACATACATCACCTTCTTCTGCATGAAGCGACGCTTGCTGCCGGGATCGATCAATTCGAACACCTTGCGGTCGGAAGCTATGGGCGTGTTGCCTTTGACGAGCGCGGGTTGTGCGCAATAGAACCAGATCTTTGTGGGCCAGTTGTGC
>Ga0134127_10002775_pt1 | contig 12538 bp, 9 predicted proteins | sample KB31753_FD_96459 | JGI IMG/M metagenome (GOLD analysis project Ga0134127, IMG submission 96459) | Terrestrial soil microbial communities with excess Nitrogen fertilizer from Kellogg Biological Station, Michigan, USA - KB3-175-3 | ecosystem: Environmental > Terrestrial > Soil > Unclassified ...
GGAGGATGAACACCTGCTCTCCATTGAAGACAAAGTCGCCCCGGTGTCCGAAATCTTCCGCCTCCAAAACGCCGAAGAACTTAAAGACGCCGAAGACCGCTATCTGCCCAAAGGCACCGAAGGCACCACTGCCATCGTGCTGGCCGCCTCCCGGGGAAAAGAACTGGGAGAACTCACCGAGCAGCAACCCAAAACGATGGTTAACATCCAGGGAACCCCGATTCTTTCCCACATTGTCGACGCCTACAATGCCGTGGGCATCAAGGATATCGTCGTGGTCAGAGGATATAAGAAAGAAGCCGTCAATCTTCCCAACCTCACCTATGTCGATAACGACGACTTTGGGGACACAGGCGAATTAGATTCCCTCTTGAAAGCCCTCCGATCCCGGAAAGGACCGGCGCAGAGCACGGTCATCTCATACGGCGACGTGCTGTTCAACAAATATATTCCCCAATCTCTCTGTCAGGAGGCGGATGACTGTGTCGTTTTCGTCGACAGTAATTGGCAGGAGCAGAGCAGCTATGCCCGCCTCGGCGGCTTTACCGAATGCACCATTCCCAACTCGCGAAGAGCCTTTAACGCCAAGATCTATCTCAAGCAATTGGGAGACAGTCTCCCCAAAGAATCCATCCACGGAGTCTGGATGGGCTTCCTCAAAGTCTCACCAGGCGCCGCCGCACTCATCACCGGAATCATTGCAGAACTATTAGCCAAACCGACCAACCGCAAAGCCGGCATCCCTCAATTACTCCAAGAGCTGCTACAGCGGCAGTATCCTATCCGGGTGCTCTATACCGCCGGGCATTGGCTCGATATCAACAGCATTGAGGATGTGGTGCAGGCAGGAAACTTCTAGCAGGATGCTGACAAAGCCTGCCAGCATCGTTCTCACATCGCTCAGAGGCTCAACGTACCGAAGCGTACGCCTCGCCTCTTCGCTCGCTGCGGCCTTGCTGGACGGCCTTTTTGAGCATCCTGCGACTATTTTTACATCAGCTCGTTGAGAAGATTCCATGATCGTTTGTGACCCAGAAGTCTCATTAGTTGCCAGTTAGAGCAATTATGGCATCTGAACTCGCCAAGGGGAAAATAGAAGTTGCGGTTTTCTTGCGTTTTCTGGAGGCTTCACATTTGCTCATTGATAGGAATAGCGTTGAGAAACGTTCTCCGCCAGAGCCAGACATATTGTGCACGCACCAATCAGAAGGGGCAGTCGCATTCGAACTCGTCGAAATGTGCGATCCACAATTGGCAAGATCAATTGCCACGGCAAGTGATGGTTATTTGCGAACATCCGATCCATCGGCCAACATAATCTCGAAGAAGTTACGGAAGAAATACGAAACCGATGCCCCAATCGAACTTTTGTGCTACACGGCTGGACGAATCGTTACACCCGACAATGTCATACTGCCCAAGATAAAGCTCTATTTAAAGTCATGGCGCCACACATTCCGTAGAGCTTGGTTACTTGGGCGTAACGGACTCTATGTTGTTTGGAGCAATAGCTAAACTCTCGAAGTCGTCTTGGGGGCAGACGTGATTATTGACCTAGCCACTCGCGTTATTCAGATTCTGCCATTGTTGTAGTATTGCCATCACGCAGCCGTGGGCGGTAGCGGGAATCTGCCCTTGAGCCAGGCAATTGGACTCCCTGCAGACCGAAGCGTATGATGACTCATCGTATGATCCAGTCTGAACACTGCATCATACTGACAGGGAGAACCGGGCTATGGCTTCGGTATTTTCCTACTCTGCCACCTCTCTCCACTTCCCCAGCGATCCAAACGACCAGCTAACTCAATCGCGTCACGCGAGTCACTGTTTCCACTCCCCTCACCTCTTCATGGAACCGCGGCGAATGCTGCCGACGTATCCACGAGGAAACCAAGGAGGTTTCTATGACATCCTCCAGCAAGTTGAGACGGGGCGCTCTCATATTGGTGATCGGGTTAGGCATCACCGGCTTCGTCGGGACGAGCCGAGCGGAAACGGAGTCGACAGCGTTTAATCTGCCTGTAGAAACGGTGGCGGACTATCTGTATGCCCTGATTGAAGCGGATCGTGAGGTGTACACCAAGCACGTCGTTGAACGGATGCAGATCAAAGGAGTGGTCGTGGCTTCGGAAAACTGGGAGGAGAAAAATACCCTGCCTCTCCCGGCTCAATTCCTGATGGAGTCTGGCCGCGTCGTGGCAAGAAAAGGACTCGGCGTGCAGTATCGATTGATCAGCCTCTGGCCGATCAACAAGCGGAACGGCGCCTCAAGCGAGTTCGAGAAGATAGGCCTGGGGACGATCCTCACTCATCCGACCAAACCCTATACCGCGTTTGTGAAGGAAGGGGGAGCCCGGTACTTCCAAGCCGTCTATCCAGACCTTGCGGTGGCCCAAGCCTGCATCGGCTGCCATAATTCCCATCCGGACAGCCCTAAACGAGACTTCAAGATCAATGATGTGATAGGAGGGCTGGTGATCAGTATTCCACTGAGATAGGTATGAGCGCGAAATGCGCTCCGCAGGCTGAAGGCGAGGACTAGACTGAAGGCTGAAATATTCGGACTCCGACCTTCAGCCTTCCCAGCTTCAGCCTACTCCGTAGCCTACTATGGACTACGGGCGCTTCGCGCACCGGAACCCTGGGAAGTATAAACTCCGGAACGACGGCGGATCCCAGTACCGATCTGCGGCGCGTAGATTCCGCTGGCTGCTGTTCCACGAACCGCCACGAATCACTTTGAACCCGCCCTTTGGCGGCCCTTCAGGATTCTGCGACGGGCTGGCCTTGTAATAGTCATTGTCATACCAATCACTGACCCATTCCCAGACATTTCCGGCCATGTCATAGACGCCATAGGGGCTTTTGCCATCTTCCAACGTCCCCACCGGCGCCAACATTTCATAGTTATGCAACCCAGTTTTCCCATAGTTCGCGCGTAGCGGTGTCGGAGGATCGTTGCCCCAGGGATAGAGACGGCCATCCGTCCCTCGCGCCGCCTTTTCCCATTCCGCTTCTGTCGGCAACCGCTTGCCGGCCCATTTGCAGTAGGCAGCCGCATCGGCCCAATCCACATTGGAGACCGGACGCTTCTGGTGCGCCGATTGGTTCATGGTATTCCAGTCCAGCGGCGCACGCGCTTCTCCTGACCGCAGAAATTCAGCATACTGACCCACCGTGACTTCGTACACATCAATGGAAAAGGCATCCACATGAACCTTGTGCGCCGGTCGTTCGTCTGCATCACCCTCCGGGCTCCCCATCGTAAACTCCCCCGCCGGTATCGACACCATCGACCCCGCTGGTGGCCGTGGCGCCGCGGGCTTCTCCTGACTTGGCTTCTGCTCCGTAGCCGACTCTTTGGCGCCCTTCTCAACAGGCGCTGCAGCCATCGCCGGGTCAGCAGCGAGCCCCATCAATGCGACTAGTACAAGTATCGTTCTCATGAACGGCCTCCGCTTTCTACTGAAAAAACCATGACATCCCCCTCCCTTTGCCTAGGCCAATGGGCGGGAACTATACGGCCTCCCGCCTCAGAAAAACAACCGGATAAGATTTCAGAATTACCTCAATCAGCCTCATATCATGCGACCCTCCCCCATACGATGCAGGAGGGTCGCGGGATATGACGAGTGGTGATGAAAATACGAGCGAAGAAGCTAATAGCAGAGACTTTTAACTCTTCGCGCACCGGAACCCGTTGAGCCCCTGGTCTGTCGGCGAAATGAGGCTCCGATTCGAGGAGCGCATGGCCCGAGGATTGCTATTCCAGGCGCCGCCACGGACCGCCCTGGTCCCGCCCGTCGCCGGTCCTGTCGGATTCTTCGACGGGCTGACCTTATAATAGTTATAGTCGTACAAATCGCTGACCCACTCCCAGACATTCCCGGCCATATCATAGATGCCATAGGGACTCTTACCCGCTTCGAACGAGCCCACCGGCGCCAATACCGCGTGATTGTTCCATTCCGGTTTCCCAAAATTCGCATGAAGCGGCGTCGGGGAATCGTTGCCCCAGGGATAGAGACGGCCATCCGTCCCTCGCGCCGCTTTCTCCCACTCCGCCTCTGTCGGCAACCGCTTGCCGACCCATTTGCAGTATATGGACGCTTCCGTCGAATCTACATTGGCCACAGGACGATTTTGATGCGCCGTTTGATTCATTGTCTTCCAATCCGAAGGCGGATCAATCCCTTTTGCCTGCAGGAATGCCGCATACTGCCCCACTGTCACTTCGTAGACATCCATGGAAAAAGCATCCACATAGACTTTATGCTCCGGTTTTTCGTCTGAATCTCCCGCCGCACTTCCCATCGTGAATTCTCCCGCCGGCACCACCACCATCGCCCCCTCTGGCGGTTTCGCCGCGGCAGGCGTCTCCTGACTCGGTTTCTGCCCCGCGGGCAATTCTTTAGCCCCCTTCTCAACGGGTGGAGCGGCCATCGCCGGGTAAATCGAGAGCCCAAGCAACACAACCAGTACAAACATCGTCCTCATGAACCGCCTCCGCATTGTATTGAAAGAACCATGACAGCCAGCCCACACAGCGCTTAACGGGCAGAAACTATAAAGCTTCACACCTCATGAAGGCAATCACACAGAGTCACTGGTTACCCCATATGACACTTATTATTCAAGATGGTCTATCGAGAAATGATACAGACGCCGTGGAGCAGGGCACGAGGACCGCGAAGCGGGATGATTTACCTCTGGAGTTCTGGAGTAGGCAGGGCGAGCGTCTGAGCTGAACGAGGGTGCAGTCGTAGTCTTAGTGGAACACTCTGGCCGAATTTTAAATGTCGTGCGCGTTCAACGGGCGTGTAAAATAGATTCCAAATTGTTCTCCAGGTCGTTCACCACCACCCATTCAGTGGCGCCGGCCTTGCGCACCTTTGCCTCCCAGCGAGTCAGGCGGTCGAGATACAGTCGGGGATCGGCGTTGTCCGTTCCCAGCTTCGTAACGTTCAATGCCACGATGCGAATCCCATCGAGCTTGATCGGAAAATCGCGTATCGTTCCTTTGCCCAATTCTTCCTGCATATCCGAGAACACCACGATGGTCTTGATGCCAGCCTTGGTCTCGTTCAAGTATTCAGCGCCCTGGATCAGGCCTCCTGTAATGTCGGTATAGGCACTGCCCATGACTCCCTCGGCAAACGTCTCGATGCTGGCTTTGAACGCGCGCTTTTGCGAGGTGGCCTGCGAAGGGCGCTTGTCGAACGTCACCTTGGCGACGATATCTTTTTCAGTGAAGCTGCGTGTCTCCACCTTGGCCACCGCCAGCGAATCTCCAGGATTCAGCGTTGCCAGCAGGTAATTGACGATCTTGGATGCCTTCTTCATCTCCCGCGCATAGGTGCCGGATGTATCGACCAGCATATACACGCCCTGGCTATGCATCCGACTGTCGCCACAGGCGCCGACGAACACCATGCCGAACGACAGAATCAAGAGGGTCAGATATTTATTCATGCCGCCCTCCTGGACTTGGAAAGTTCCTTATCTTCCACATTGCCTGCATCTCTCGTCGAATTTGCGCGTATCCCTATCACCCAGCGTTCTATCATCAACGGAACGACAATCGTCACGTCATACGTCAATTCGAGCACTTTGTCGAGCCGCTTGAAGAGCAGACCGGCGAATCTGAGCCCCACACCGAGGCCGCGCATGCCCTGCACCAGACACACACCGAGGACGGTGCGCAGCGAGTGCACCACATTTTCAAACGGGATGGCCACGAACGCCAATGCGAACGGAAGCACGAAACCCATGATCATTTGTCCGATCATCGGTATGCTGGTCAGCAGGCCATCTGGCGCGGCCGGAGCGACGGAAGCAAGATCGCGCATCAACGAAGCCTTATCAGCAACCAGCATATCGCGCATCAGTGCGAGGGACGATTCGATCGCGGCCAGGATAATCAAGAAAGCCAGCGCCGCCACAGTCAAACGGCGGCGCATACGATCCTCCATACTGGCGATCCTGGGAAACAGCTGCGTAATGCGCAGCGATTCGAGCAGGAACAGGCCCATTGAGGCTTCCATCAGAATAATCACCAGCGCCGCGACATCCGACGTCTTCATGTTGTCGGTGATGTAATCGCTGGCACCCACCATCTCCGACATGGGCAGCGCGATCAGTTTGTAGTTGATAAACGCCCCGCCTAACGCGATCACCAGGACCAGCGAGGAGATCGCCAACTGCACGAAGCCGGACACCGTCAGCGCATGTTCAGTTTTGTTGTCCTTGGCCCGTATGCCCTCGAATGTTCCCATATATCCGTCGATCTGCTTCACGTTGGTCTGGAGCGTGAGCATCTTCTTGTCCATTTCGCCTATCATTTTTTCCACAGACCGCCATGACGGTTGCATCGCTTTCAATATCTTGTGCCGTTCTTCATACGAGCGCCGGAACTCCACGACCGTCTGATCATGGATCTTCTGAATGGATTTGTTGATGTCTTCCAAAAGCTTGCGTGGAATATCACCTCCTGATTTGATCTGCGCGACTGACTTGAGCGCGCTCACCCATTCCGGAGGGGGCGGCGGAACCTCTCCGCATTTGCGATAGTCCTCTTCGATACGCGTCGCTTCCTCCATCATTTTGCGCTGAAAAGCAGGAAATTCCTGTAGGTCTTTGCGAATGATATCCCCCACTCGTTCAAATTCCTGATCGATTAGGGCCGCGGTGCTTTCCTGCCCATGCGCCAGCAGCACCGACTGATTCCGCACCCGCACATTTTCCGCAGCCAGGAACAGCCAACGGGAGATGAACCGCATGGACTGAGACGCCAACGCGCACACTGAGTGAATGATTCCGTGCATCGACTTGCGCGCCGCGTACAGAAACAACATCGCCAGTACGACCAGCACGAACACGGACAAGGCCACGTTATTGGGCCAAAACAACCATGAGTTCCAGGTCGTCATGACAGCTCCTCCCTTTGCTGATACCGCTGATACTCTCATGCCATTACGATGCGCCAGAATGAGATCGGAGATTTCAAGAATATCTATATCTGACTAGGCTGTTATTCATTCCTATGACTTGGGAATGGCGCGTGTGAATGAAGAATCGAGATGCAGGGCATCCCCAGGAGTCTGTGGGGAGCATTATTCATGCCGGTTAGCCGCAAATCCGCTCCGGAGGCAGGCTTGAGACAAGGAGCACGAGGCGAGAGGAAAGATATTTCTTCTAGTTAGCCCTAGGCTCAGATCCTGCGCCCAGGGTCACCGCGTCGGGGATTGCAACAGATTTGTCCATGAAGAATGCAGGCTAGCCAGGCCACTCTTCACAGTATTGTCATTCTGTTCACGGGGCGATTGCCGCCCAGACCTTCACGACGATCCACAGGACCGCTGCAATGGCGAGCAGCAGAAGCACGACAGTTCCGCCAATAATGCCAGCCACGTACAGCCTGGCTTGTTGCGTCTCTCGATAGGGTTGAGCCGCAGCCCGCCGCAGTAACGTCGCATTTCTCGAGTGACTCCGGAACCAAATGGAGAAGAGATCGCCGAGGATGGGAATTGCGCCGATGGTTCCATTGATGAGGAGGTTGACGCTCATCCTTGTGATGACGACCTTCGGCACATCAAGTCGCGCAGCCAGTATCAGGATGACGGTTCCGATAAGATTGGCCAGCACGTCACCGATTCCCGGAATCAATCCGAGCAACGGATCGAGTCCCACATAGAAGGGTGTGCCGGGAATTTTGACGGTCGTATCCAGAATCTTGGCCAAGAATTCGGCCGTCGCCACCAAGGCTTCTCGTTGAGGATCGGGCGATGGAGATTCTGGAGGGACATGTGGGGCTGGGTCAGCCACGATGTAACCGTACCATGAGTCGGACGGCGTGAACAATTCTGAGTGAGAGACCAAACAGCCCGTCGGGTGTTCAAAAAGATTACGTTTCTCACCCACCCAGCCCTAGCGTGCCAAGACACGCCATTCCACAGGCAAGGCCGCAGCGAGCGAAGATCCGAGGAGGTACAAACCGCACTTCGTGTGAGCCGTTCGCCCTTGTAATGGATCATGGCGAACGGAACCCCCCCTCCAGTGATTCCGGCCTCCGAGAATCTCTCCCGTACGTTGAGCCTCTGAACGATGCGAGAATGAAGCTGGGGAGCTTTTTCAACACCCGACTACTGAAAGGATTCGCCCCTTGACGACATGACATGGATAAGTCATATCACCGTGGCCTGCTTGGCCTGGTGCAACACCCTACGATGGAGGCTGCTATGTTTGCACGGTCGATTCACTCCGGTCGCATCCTCGTGATGCGGTTGATCCTCGTTTCATTCCTGCTGTCCCCCTGGTCTGTTCTGGCAGACGAAGGAGCGGCACTCCTCCTTTCGAAGATCGTGCTCTATTCCAGCGGCGTGGGGTATTTTCAACATGATGGATCCCTTAACAATCGCGCACAACTCGATCTCCGCTTCAACGTTTCCCAGATCAACGACATGCTGAAAAGTCTGGTCGTGCAAGACTTTGGCGGCGGCAAGGTCTCGACTATCACCTACGGTTCGCACGATCCTGTCACGAAAACACTTGGAAACTTCGGCGTCAATCTGAACGGCAACCCGACCCTGGGGCAGATTTTGACTCAAGTCCGCGGGGAACCGGTCGAAGTCACCGCGCCTAATCCCATTGCCGGCACGTTGCTGGGCGTAGAGAAGAAAACGGAGTCCGTCGGCGAGGGCTCGCAGCGCCGCGTCGTCGAGCAGGAATATATCACGCTCCTGACGGAAGACGGGCTCCGCTCACTTTCGCTGGCGAACGTGCAGCGCATCAAATTGACCAATCCTGCCTTGAATGCCGAGTTGCATCAGGCGCTGGCCGCGCTCGCGGCGAATCACGACGCCCAGAAGAAAACGGTCTCGATTACCTTCGACGGCGCCGGGAACCGCCGAGCCCGTGTCGCGTATCTCACAGAAACCCCCGTCTGGAAGACCACCTATCGACTCGTCTTGGACGAAGACAAATCACCCTATCTGCAAGGCTGGGCCATTGTGGAGAATCAGACCCCACAGGACTGGCGCAACGTAACACTCTCGCTTGTTTCCGGACGGCCTATTTCTTTCACGATGGATCTGTATCAACCGCTCTATAATCCACGTCCGGTTGTCCAACCGGAACTCTATGTCAATCTCAGACCTCAGACGTACGGCGACGCCATGGATGAACTCAAAGCGGCGGCTTCTCCCTCACCAGCCCGCAGCGACATGAAGAAAGAACGCTTGCTCGGCAAGATGGCTCAAGGTTTTGCAAGCGAGCGACCCACTGCCCCAGCAGCAAAAGCCGTCACCGCTGAGATGGAAATAGGCCGGCTTGAAGAAGGCGTAATCTCCATGGCGATGGCCGAAGACAAGGGTGAGTTGTTCGAATATCGTATCGAGCAGCCCGTCAGTCTCACCAAACATACCAGCGCGCTGCTGCCCATCATCGGCAAAACGCTCCAGGGCCAGAAAGTGTCTCTCTACAATCAGACCGTCAATGCGAAACACCCGCTGAACGGGTATCGGCTGAAAAACACGTCGGCACTTCATTTGATGCAAGGCCCCATCACGCTCTTCGACAGCGGAACCTATGCCGGCGATGCGCGCATCGAGGATCTTCCCCCCGGACAAGATCGGCTGATCAGCTATGCGCTCGATCTCAAGACCGAAGTGGAACCGAAACTCGAAGGCGGCACACAAGAACTTGCGGCTGTCTCGCTGAAGAAAGGCACGATGCTCATTTCGCGCCGTTTAGTCGAAGACCGGACCTATCTCGTGAAGAATCGCGACGCGAAAGCCAAGACTCTATTGATCGAGCAACCCTATCGTGCAGACTGGAAACTGGTTGAACCGAAAGAACCGGCAGAACGGACGCGCGATCTTTACCGATTCAGTGTCGCAGTCGATCCAGGGAAAACTTCGACACTCCGCGTCAAGGAAACATTGCCCATCCAGGAATCGATCCTCTTGATGGAGAGCGGCATCGACCAGATCGTCTATTACCAGCAGGCGAAGGAAGTCAGCCCAAGAGTGAAAGAGGCGCTGCAACGTGTCGTCCAATTACGCGGCAAGCTGGACGACGCGCGCGCCCAACGAACGCGCCTGGACCAACGCACCGCCGAGATCACCGCAGAGCATGCTCGCATCCGCGAGAACATGCAGCGCCTCCAGCAGAACTCCGATCTCTATACACGCTATGTCAAGAAGTTGGACCAGCAGGAAACCGAGTTGGAGAAACTTCGCAAGGAGATCGAAAATCTCAAGAACACCGAAGAGGAACACCGGCGAGAATTGCAAAGCTTTGTGCTGAATCTGGACATGGCTTAATTCGATCGAGCAAAAAACCGCCGGACATCTTCTATCGGGGCGCAGCCGACAAGAAGATAATGATCCGGTGAGACGATGAGGGGAACCCCAGCCTGGCCTGTGGCATGCCAGGCTGCCTCCCACTCTTGAACCACCCGGCAATCCTCGCCGTTGCTTACACCTACACTCTCCGGTGAGCCTCCTACCTGCTCGACCAGCTGCCTGAGCACCTCCTTGTCGGAGATATCCTTGCTCTCACACCAAAAGGCCCGATAGGTCTCACGTACAAACGCCATCGCATACGCTGGGTCGCGTCGCAGAAGTCCCACCGCCTGTTCGATCGCCGGCCTCGTATTCGGTTTGCCGGAACGGAGTGCAATGGGCAGCCCTGGCGCCAGCCGCTGCACGACCGCCACTTCGTGGCGCAGTTCAGCGCCCAACGAGCCTTGCCAAGGTTTCATCGGACGAGGCAGATGCGAGGCATGCTGCACGCCCCGCCATTCACAACGATCGAGCAAATTCATCTCGTGCAGCCGTTCGTGCATCGCGTAACAGAATGGACAGTTGAAGTCGCTGTAGAGGAAATGTGCAGCCGTCATACTAGAGAGCCCTCCCGGATTATGGGCGTACAATAGCCCACGAAGCATGGAAAATTCCAATGGCTGTTCGAATTTTTTGTCATGCCACCTGAACCTGGCATTCTCTCAAAGAGGTATGGTATGTGAGCGGATGCCGACGCCCTCCGTCTTGCTGCTCATCCCTCCGCTCACTCAGCTGAATACACCCTACCCCTCCACCGCCTATCTCACCGGATTCCTCCGTAGCCGCGGGATCGAGGCCTCCCAAGCCGACATTGGGATCGACATGGTGTTGCGGCTCTTTTGCCGATCGGGGATCAAAGCCCTGTTTGCGCAGATTCGCGAGCGAGGACATGAATTGCCCGGTGAGGCCAGGCAGATGCTGGCGATCGAGCCGGCCTATCTGAATGCCATCGACCCGGTCATCGAATTTCTCCAAGGTCGTAATCCCTCTTTAGCCTTGCTTCTCGCCCGTCCAGGATTTCTTCCCCAAGGCCCCCGGTTTGCCGGCCAAAGTGGGCGTGCTGTGTCATCACGCGCATTATCGGAGCAGGATCGCGCCAAACGGTTCGCGACTCTCTATCTCGAAGACCTAGCCGATTTGATCCAGGCAACCGTCTCTCCCCATTTTTCCCTGAGCCGCTATGCCGAACATATCGCACGAGCAGCCTCGTCGTTTGAGACGATCATCGACGCGATAGCCGTCCCACCGACTCTGACGGATCAATTCATGCTCGAATCGCTGTGGGAACATCTCACGCGCTTCAATCCATCGCTCGTTTGCCTGACGGTTCCCTTTCCCGGCAACCTCTATGGCGCGTTTCGTATAGCCCACTCGATCAAGAGTCAACGACCCGACATCGTCATCGCCCTTGGCGGCGGATATGCCAATACGGAGCTTCGACGCCTGTCGGACCCGCGCGTATTCGACTACGTCGATTACATCACCCTCGACGACGGGGAACGACCGCTGCTTTCATTGATCGAACATCTGGCGGGAACCAGACCGCGCACAGGACTCTGCCGGACGTTCTATCGGGACAAAGATCGAGTGGTCTTTGCAAACGATCCATCTGATCGAGAGTTCAGCATGGATGAGGTCGGCTGTCCGACGTATAGCGGCCTGGCACTGGATCGCTATCTCACAATCTTAGACAGCACGAACCCGATGCATCGCCTCTGGTCGGAGGGCCATTGGAACAAGCTCACGGTTGCCCACGGCTGTTATTGGAAGCAGTGTACGTTTTGCGACGTTGGACTCAACTACATCAGCCGCTATGAAATGACGCCGACCGATCGGCTCATCCAACAGATCGAACAGTTGATCGCAGAAACAGGTTGCCGGGGATTCCACTTCGTCGATGAGGCAGCGCCTCCCGCCGCGTTAAAATCGCTTGCCTTACGGCTACTGGAAAAAGGCATCACGATTTCATGGTGGGGAAATATCCGCTTTGAAGAAGCCTTCTCGCCGGACCTCTGCCGCCTCCTGGCAGCCTCCGGCTGCATCGCTGTGACGGCAGGCCTCGAAGCGGCATCGGACCGTCTGCTGGAGAAGATCAAGAAAGGGATTACCGTCGATCAAACCGCGCTGGTGGCGGCAGCCTTCAAAGACGCAGGCATTCTCATTCACGCCTATCTTATGTATGGGTGTCCCTCTGA
>Ga0134127_10002776_pt1 | contig 12536 bp, 6 predicted proteins | sample KB31753_FD_96459 | JGI IMG/M metagenome (GOLD analysis project Ga0134127, IMG submission 96459) | Terrestrial soil microbial communities with excess Nitrogen fertilizer from Kellogg Biological Station, Michigan, USA - KB3-175-3 | ecosystem: Environmental > Terrestrial > Soil > Unclassified ...
CGGCCGCTGCGATCACCGCCGCATATGCCATCTTTATCGCCGCTTTCGTGAACCGCGACCTGCCGCGGGGCGAGCGACTCGTCGAGGTGCTCGCGGAATGCGGGCTCCTGGTCGGCGGCGTTCTCTTGATCCTCGGGACCGCGATGGGGCTGACGAACTTTCTCATCACCGAACACGTGCCGGACCAGCTGACGGCCTGGATGGACGCGGCGTTCGACTCGCCGTGGGTGTTCCTGCTGATGCTGAACCTCGTGATGGTGGTGCTCGGCTGCGTGATCGAGATCTTCTCGGCCATCATCGTCGTCGCACCGCTCGTCGTCCCGGTAGCAAACGCTTTCGGCGTGGATCCGGTGCACCTCGGCGTCGTGATGCTGGCGAGCCTCGAGCTCGGTTACCTGATGCCCCCGATCGGCCTGAATCTGCTCATGTCCGCCTCGCGCTTCCGCCGCCCAATGCTCGAGGTCGCATCGGCGACGCTGCCGATGCTCGCCGTGCTGGCAACGGGCGTCGCGCTCATCACGGCGTTCCCGCAGATGAGCCTGTGGCTGCCCCGCCTGTTCGCCGGCGGCGGCCCCTAACGCGCTCGGCCCGCGTCCCAGAGGCCCGCGAGCTCGTCGCGCGAGTGCGCGGCGGTGGGGCCAATAAGCACGTGCAGGCGGCCGGGCGCGGCGCGCGCGAATCCCCGCGGCGAGGCTGCGGCGAGCGCCGCCTCGTCGACGCGGCCGTCGTCGGCGACGGCGATGAGCATGCGCGTGGATGCCGCCTCGATCGCTGCGATGTTGGCGGGACCGCCGAGCGCGGCGAGCAGGGCGCGGGCGTCCAGTGCGACAGGCCCCGGACCCGGCAGGGCGCGGAGGGTCCGGCGCATGTCGGCGGCGAGCTGGTCGGCGATCGGGCCGACGACCACCTGCAGCGTGTCGGGCGTCGGGCGAACGAGGCCGCGCGCGCCGAGGCGCCGGAGCGCAGCGTCGTCCACCGCAGTGGCGCTCGCGAGCGAGACGCGCAGCCGCGTCATGCAGGCGTCGAGTGCGCGAACGTTCGCCGCGCCGCCGAGCGCCCGGATGAATGAAAGAGCCTCGTTGGAGCCCGCCAGCGCTTCGGCCGCCGTCTCTTCGGACTCCCGGCCAGGCGTCTTGAGGTCGAAGCGCCGGATAACGTACCGGAACGCGAAGTAGTAAACCGCAAAGTAGAGGAGGCCGACCGGCAACATGAGAAGCGGCTGGGTCGCCTTGCCGTAGTTCAGGAGGTAGTCGAAGAGTCCCGCCGAGAATCCGAAGCCGAGCCGCACGCCGAGGACGTCCATCAGGACCATCGCCGTACCGGTCAGGACCGCGTGCAGCGCGTACAGTGCCGGCGCAAGGAACACGAACGTGAACTCGATCGGCTCGGTGACTCCGGTCAGGAAGGAGGTCAGAGCCAGCGAGAGGAGAAGGCCGCCGACGGCGCGGCGCCGGCCAGGCGGGGCGGCACGATACATCGCGAGGCAGGCCGCTGGCAGGCCAAACATCATCACCGGGAAGAATCCCGACATGAAAATGCCGGCGCTCGGGTCGCCCGCAAAGAAGCGGTTCAGGTCGCCGGTCGTGCCGTGGTAGTCGCCGACCAGGAACCAGGCGAAGTTGTTCAGCACGTGGTGCAGGCCGGTGATGATGAGGATGCGGTTGAGGACGCCGTAGACAAAGAGGCCGGCTTCGCCGGAGCCGAGCACGGCGCGGCTCAGCGTATCCATGCCGCTCTCGAGCGAGGGCCAACCGAAGCCGAATGCGGCAGCAAGCACGAGTCCCGCGACGCCGGCGACGATCGGCACGAAGCGGCGGCCGCCGAAGAACGCGAGGTAGCTCGGCAGTTTCACGTCGCTGTAGCGGTTGTAGAGCGCGCCCGCGAGGCAGCCCGATATCAGGCCCGCGGGTACCGAGAGCTTCGTGAGCGTGCCGGCGGGCACGCCCGCGATCACCTCGGCGCCGCGAGTCGCCACGAAATAGCAGACGACGGCGGCGAGTCCCGACGCGCCGTGGTTCTCCCGCGCGATACCGACTGCGATGCCGATCGCGAACAGGATCCCGAGGTTCGCGAAGATCGCCTGCCCGGCGGCCGCGACCGCCGGGAGGTCCAGGAGGTCCGGCTGGCCGAGGCGCAGCAGGAGGCCCGCAATCGGCAGCACGGCGATCGGCAGCATCAGCGCACGGCCGAACTGCTGCATGCCGGCGAACCAGCGCTTCATGGCGGCGTTTCCAGCAGCTTTCGAACCTCGACCGCGCTCTCTGCCGCAAGCGCGCGGCGCGCGAGCTCGCGGCAGTCGGCCAGCGTGCGACGACGCACCGCGTCCTTGATCGCAGGAATCGCTCCAGGCACGGCCGACAGCTCGCCGATGCCGAGGCCGACGAGCAGCGGTGCGGCCGCCGGCTCCGAGGCGAGGCCGCCGCAGACGGCGACCGGACGTCCCGCGGCGCGCGCTGCCGATGCGACGCCCTCGATGAGCTGCAGCACTGCCGGGTGCAGCGCGTCGAGCGCGCCGGCGAGCGATGGATGGGCACGGTCGATCGCGAGCACGTACTGCGTCAGGTCGTTCGTGCCGATCGAGAAGAAGTCAGCGTGCGCAGCAAGGCGTCCCGCGCGGACCGCCGCGGCGGGCGTCTCGACCATGATTCCGACTGGAATACCATCGTCGCCCTGCGCGGCGGGAGCGAGCTCGCGGACGAGCGCTCGCACGGCCTCGATTTCCCCGGCGTCGTTCACCATCGGCAGCAGGATGCGACAGCGGCCGCGCGGGCGGACCGAGAGTATCGCGGCGAGCTGCGCGCGCAGGAGCTCCGGGCGCCACAGGCTCACGCGGATGCCTCGCAGGCCGAGTGCCGGGTTGTCCTGCGGGGGCATCTCGAGGAACGGGATCGGCTTGTCACTGCCGGCATCCAGGGTGCGGATAACGACGGGTCGATTGCCGAAAGCAGACACGATCTCCTGGTAGCTCCGCGACTGCTCTGCCTGGTCCGGCGGGTCCGCGCGGTCCAGGTACAGGAACTCGGTCCGGAGGAGCCCGCAACCCTCGGCGCCTGCGGTGACTGCCGCGCGCGCCTCGGCGAGCGAGCCCACGTTCGCGAAGACCTCGATGCGCTCGCCGTCCGCGGTACGGCAGTCGAGCGCGGCCGCAGTACGAAGCTCCGCGTGACGCTGTGCGCGTGCCGCGATTCGCGCTTCGGCATCGGCGCGCTCCGCGGTCCCCGGGTCGACCGTAACGCGGCCCCGTTCGGCGTCGACGAGGACACGCGTCCCGTCTGCGACCTCGAGTAGCGCCGCGTCGACGCCCGCGAGCATCGGCAGCCCCATGGCCCCGGCGAGGATCGCGACGTGCGAGGTCGCGGCCCGGCTCACCGTGCAGATGCCCGCGATCCGCGCGGGATCGAGCGCCAGGAACTGCGAGGGCAGGAGATCGCGCGCAATGACGATCGCGCCGGCGGGCAACTGCGGCGCGGAGTATTCCGCGCGGCCGGCGAGGATCTCCAGGAGCTGCAGCTCGAGGTCGCTGAGGTCGTCGGCGCGCGCCGCAATGTGCGCGTCCTCCTGTTCGCCGAGCAGGCGGACCGCTTCGCGTACCGCAGTGCGCCAGGCGAATCCCGCGCCGCGGCCTTCCGCGATGGCACGGTAGGCGGACGCAAGCAGCTCCGGGTCCTCGAGGAACTGGAGGTGTGCCCCGACGATCCCGGCGCCCGCGCCAGCGTCCCCCGGCACCAGGCGAAGGAGCTTTCCGCGCAGCTGTCCGCGCGCCGCGTCGAAGCGTTGCATTTCTTCCTGCGGACCGGCGCCATCCTCCGCCACGACAGGCTCGCCGCGCGTGACACGCACGGACGTGCCGATTGCGATGCCTTCGGAGGCGACGACGGGTTCGCCCTTCGGGCGGGCCGCGGGCGCCGCGGCCGCGCGCGGCGCCGTTGCCGCGGCGGCTCTTGCGTCGGCGGCGGCGCGCGCGAGCGCCTGCTCGAGCGCGCCGGCGACCAACCCGGCATCGACGCCTGTCGCATGAAGCTCGAGCTCGTCGCCGCGACGTGCGCCGAGCGAAAGCATCGCGACGGGGCTATGCGCATTCGCCGCGCGTCCACGCAGCGTCAGCGTGGCCTGCGCCTGGAGATGGCGGATCGCCTGCGCGAGCTGGGCTGCGGGCCTCGCGTGCAAGCCGTGCTCGAGCGACACGACGAGGCGGGCGGACGCCTCGCCGCCATCGCCGTGCGTCAGGGCGGGGGACGGCGCCTCCGGGCGCAAGGTCATGAGGGGATCGCCTGCGCGGACGAGGCCGGCCTTGCACCGCTCGACGATGCGAAATCGCTCCGGCTCGGTGACGATCACCGGTGTGACGAGGCTTTTGGCGGCGTGTGCAAGTCGCTCGAGGTCGAAGCGGATGAGCGGCTGCCCCGTCCTGACGGTTTGGCCTGGCGCAACCTCCGCTTTGAAGCCTTCCCCCTTCAGGGCCACCGTGTCGATTCCGACATGAACGAGGACTTCGGCCCCGTTCGCCGCCCGGATCGTGACCGCGTGTGCGGACTCCGGCAGCGCGGTGATTTCGCCGTCGCATGGCGAGCGCAGCACGGCTTCGGTCGGGTCGATCGCGACGCCGTCGCCCAGCATGCGCGTCGCGAAGACTTCGTCCTCGACTTCGTCGAGCGGCCCGGCCCAGCCGGTGATCGGGGACATGAGGGTGAGGTCGCTCATTCGCCGAACTCCACCCACTGGATCGCCCAGATCGGATCGATCGCGGGGCGCGCGAACCGCAGGCAGAGATTTCCTCGGGCCGCCTGCGGCGGGATCCTGGCCGGTCCGAGGACCGACACGGTCGCGTTGGCTGCCGCAGGCTCGAGCGGCAACACCGCGACGGGATCGCCCCGGCAGTCGCCGGTGCGGACCTCGAGCTCGCCGTCTTTGGTACGCGCATCGCCGCGGCGGATGGCCTCGACCTCCTTGCCGATCTGGAAATTGAAGGGCAGCTGGCCGACGGCGGCGCGGAACAAGCCGCCGCGCGTGAGGTCGGCATCCAGCCAGATCCAGCAGGGATCGACGATGTCCACGTTGAAGACGGCGCGTTCGCCTTCGAGCGGCGCGTCGTCCTCGAGGCGCAGCTCCAGGTTGCCGCTGCAGGGCTTGAGCTCCTCGTCGGTGCGCCGGCGCAAGAGGGCCGGATCCATCGCGAGCGGCGGGAGGCTGCCGAGCAGGAGCGCGCCGTCGAACGTCGCGGCGGTGAGCTTATCGCCGGCGCGCGCCTCGAACGGCCCGTCGTAATGCCGGGAGCCGGGACCGGGCTCCTTGCCGTCGAGTGTGTAGCGCAACTCACCGAATTCCGACTGCTGCGACAGCGTGACGCGCAGGCGTCCGGGCTCACTGCCCGCCGCGAGCGCCGCGCGCGGCGCGAAAGCCGAGTCGGCGAAGTGGATGCCGAGCTTCCGGTAGCGCGCGAACTGTACGCCCAGCCGCTTCTCGAAGCCCGGCCAGCTGCGCGCGGCTGCGGGCGACCAGGTCGCCTCGGCAAGTGCCGCGACGCGCGGGAATGCCTGGTGCTCGACCCGCTCCGTCAGTCGCATGTGCTCCGTCCACGCGTTGAGCTGCGCGCCCAGGATGTGGGCTGCCTTCTCCGGCGGAAGACCGCTGGGCACAGGCTCGTATTCGTAGACATCCTTCAGAGCGATGACCTCGGGCCGCCCCGGCGGCTCGGTCGGGGAGTCACTTTGCCAATGATCGAGATAGAGCGTCGGTGAAGGCGCCATCACGACGTCGTGACCTGCGCTCGCGGCGGCGACCGCGCCGTCCGTGCCTCGCCAGGACATCACCGCAGCGCGCGCCGGCACGCCGCCCTCGAGGATCTCGTCCCAGCCGATCAGCCGCTTGCCGTGGGCGTCGAGAAACGCGCCGATCTTCGCGACGAACCAGCCCTGCAGCGCTTCCTCGTCGGCGAGACCGAGCTCGCGGAGCCTCGCCTGCACGCGCGGCGACGACTTCCAGCGGTCCTTCACCGCCTCGTCCCCGCCGACGTGGACGAACTCGCCAGGAAAGAGCTCGATGACTTCCGCAAGAACGTCCTCGAGAAAGGACAGCGTCGAGTCGTCGGCGTTGAAGAGGTAATCGTGCACGCCCCAGTCCGCCGACACGGGCGGCGGGCTGCCGCCAGTGCCGAGCGCGGCGTAGCTCGCGATCGCAGCCTGTGCATGCCCCGGCATCTCGATCTCCGGCACGATCGTCACGTAGCGCGACGCGGCAAATGCGACGAGGTCGCGAACCTCTGCCTGGCTGTAGAAGCCACCGTACACCGACGGCTCGCCGGTCGCGGGGTTCGGGCCGCGAGGCCAGGCGGCGCCCGCGGGCACGCGCCACGCGCCGACTTCCGTGAGACGCGGGTACTTCCGGATCTCGAGGCGCCAGCCCTGGTCGTCGGTCAGGTGCCAGTGCAACACGTTCAGCTTGTGCAGCGCCATCCACTCGATGAGCTGGCGGATGAAGGCCGGCGACTGGTAGTGCCGCGCGGAATCCAGCATGAGCCCGCGCCAGGCGAAGCGCGGCGAGTCCTCGATTCGAAGCGCCGGGATCTCGGCCGGGCCGATGGTTGCCGCGCCGGCTGTCGCGAGCTGCCAGAGGGTGACCGCGCCGTAAAAGAGGCCGCGCGCATCTGTTGCACGGATCACGACGCCGTCGCCCGAGACTTCGAGCGCATAGGCTTCGGGCGACGCGTCTGCGTCCGCGGCAAGCTCGAGGCGGATCGCACCGGCGGGCTCGCTTGCCTGCGCCATCGCGAGCTTGATGCCGCGTGTGCGCGCGAGGAGCTGCGCGAGGTATTCCGCGATGGGAACTGCGCGCGCGTCGCTCGCGCCGATTCGCGCGCCGTCGGCGAGCCGGAAGCTGCCCCGGGCCAATTCGACCGCGGCCGGCGCTGGAATTACCTGCAAAACCGGATATTCGGATGTACCGCAAGTGGAGAGGGCAGCCACGAGGACAGAACCCAGGAGGCAGGCCCGCAGCGGCTTCAAGGCGTGCTTCATCACGGTGCCCAACATAGAACAAGGGCGGAGGAGTTGCCTCCTCCGCCCCGCAATGCCCCCTGACCGCACCCCCTCAGAACTTGGCGCGGAAGCTCAGGTAGTACTGCGCACCATTCTTGTAGAAAGCCCGGGGCTGGTCCTTGTTGAGCGCGTAGTACTTGAGCGTCGGGTTGTTCAGGTTCATCCCGTCCAGGTAGATCGAGTACTTGTCGCTGAACGAGTAATTCAGCGTAGCCGAGATCGAATCGATGTCGTCCTGCGAGAAGGCCGTGGCGCGATCGAGCCCGCTGAAGAACGCCGACCGGTAGGTGTAGTTCAACCTCGCGCCAAACTTCGCCGTCTCGTAGTAGCCGCCCAGGTTGTAGGTGTTCTCCGAGGTTCCCACGAGCCGGTCGTCGGCGCCGGGCGCCGCGTCTGTCTGCTTGCCGTCGGCATAGGTGTAGTTCGCATTCAGGCCGAAGTTGTCCGTGAGCGCCTGCTGGTAGTTGAGCTCGAAGCCCTGCACGCGGCCCTGGGCGTTGACCGGAACCGTCAGGTCATAGGCGAGCTCCGCGCCATCCGGGAAGTTGGTGCTGTAGGTCAGGTACGTCTTGCGTTCCGTGCCGAGGCCGACGTAATTGTCGAGGTCCATGTAGAACAGCCCGGCGCTCACCAGCGAGTTGTCCGCGAAGTACCATTCGAGGCCGGCATCGAAGTTCGTCGAGCGGATGGGCTTGAGGTCAGGATTGCCGCCCGAACCGCTTCCGACCTCGTCGAGCGTCGCAGGCGGCGCGTTCAGCGAGACGAAGCCCGCCAGGGCGGAATAGTCCGGCCGCGTCATCGTCATTGCCGCGGCGAACCGGGCCACGACATCCTCTGTCACGTTCCAGCGGATGTTCGCGCTCGGCAGCCAGTCGTTATAGGTGTTCTCCGTCGTGACCGGCTTGAACGTGCCGAACGCAGATCCGAGAACCGCGTCCGGGTCGGTCGGGTCCGCCGAAACGTTGCTGACGACATTCTCTTCGGTCCGCACGAAGCGCAGGCCGACATTGCCGCTCCAGTTCGATCCCCCGAAGTCGAGCTGCGCGTACGCGGCCGAGTTCTTTTCCTCGACCTGGTACATGCTGTTCCAGTCGAGCCGGACGACCGGGTCGCGATTGACGTTGTCGGAGCTGTTGATGTCGTTCAGCTGCGACGGCGTCCAGTACCAGAAATCGGTCGGGAATGACGCGCCGAACTGGTTGAAGTCCGAAGGATAGCTCTGGAAGTCCGTCGGGTAGTCGGCGACGGCGCACGCTTCCGCACCGCAGAAGAGGGGTCCCTGCCCGATGGCATTCAGAGAATCGCGCGAGTGCTTGCTGTAGCGCACACCAAAGCTCATGCCGGTGAGGCTGCCACCTTCCATCGCGAAATCCGCGTCGATCTTGGCCCAATCCTCCTGGTCCTCGACGTCGATGCTCTGGTCGCCGAAGATCCAACCGAACCCGGCCGTTGCCGGGCTCGACGTATCGGCGCTGCCGAAGTTGAAGGTCGGCGCCGCTTCGAGGCCGTGCAGGGTGTAAGACGCACCCGTGCCCCCCGGTGTGACCGTTTCTGCGACGTTCTGCTCCGGCGTCTTGCCATGGCCCTTGGATGTGCCGATCTCGCCGGCGAACGTCAACGAATCGCTGACCGCATAGCTGCCGCTGAGGGCGCCGTAGTTCGAGGTCGCCTTCTCGTTGGGCCGAGAGATCTGGTCGTAGACGCCGGCCGACGGTGTCGTGGGACCCGTGAATGAAGCGCTGACGAGCGTGCCGTTCCGGATCACGTAGCCCGGGTCAGGCGCCTGGCCGTTGCCTCCCTGGAGAAGGTTCGAGCCCCAGAACAGGAAATTGCGGTTGTAGTTCGTCGCGTCGAGGTCCGACGTGAAGTACTGGATATCGAATTGCAGGTCGTCGCTCGGACTGACCTGGAGGTCGATCAGGCCGCCGGTCCGCTCTCGCTTCTGTTCGAACAGGGCGGCGCCGATCAGGACCGGATAGGCGACTCCAACGAGGTCAGGGTTCGAGGCCGCGATGGGCGTGCCGGCCGCGACCGACCCATAGCCCAGCAGCTCGACGCCGTCACGCCGCAGGTGCCGTTCCTCGGAGAATGCCTGCACCATCAGCCCGAGCGTGTTGGCGTCGTTCTTCCAGTTGAAGAGGGCGCTGAACTGCGGGTCGGTCTCGTCCGGCTGCTCGGCATACACCGCGCCGGCGGAAAAGCTGAACGTGTACTGGTCGTTGAATTCGAGCGGCTTGCGCGTGACGATGTCGACGGAGCCGGCGACGCCGCCCTCGACGAGCGATGCCTGCGAGCTCTTGTGCACCGTAATGTGGTCGACGAGCTCCGAGGGCAGCAGCGTGTAGCTCACGCTGCGTCCAACCTGTTGGACCTGGTTCAGCACGAACCAGTCGCCGGCCGCGACGTTGTGCCCGTTGAGGAGAGTCTGCGTCAGGCTCGGGTTCGTCCCCCGCATGCTGATGCGGTCGTTCTCGTCGAAACCGCCTTCGTTGGCGCTCGCCGAGCTGACCGTGACGCCGGGCAGCCGCGACAGCGAGTCCGCGACGTTCTTGTCCGGCATCTTGCCGATGTCCTCGGCAGTGACGACCTCCACGACGGAGTTCGCATTTCGCTTGGCGTCGAGCGACTTTTCGTTCGAGACGCGAATGCCGCTGACGATCACTTCCTCGAGCTGCTGCGCCTGCGACGCGCTCGGCCCGAAGAGCGCGATGGCGACTGCGGTTCCGATCAACGTCGACCGTGTGCTGTTCATGTGCTGTCGTCCCCCTAAGGCTCGGTGTCCGGCGCCCGATCCAGACGGGCGCCCTGCGCGCACTGCCACCGGAAATTTCTGCGAGAGCCCAGTGACAGAACCAATGTGATGCCAATATAATACCACTTTGAGAGGAATGGCAAGCCCGTGTGCAATCGGCTATAGGCACGGGCATCAGGGAGCGCCAGGCGGCGCCTGCGGACGGGAAAGGCCACCCGCGGGGGATGGTATGACATTGGTCTCATCGACGAACTCGACGCGGAGCAGGGATTCGGGCACCACGCGGCTCGCACGCGCGGTCGGGCCGCTCGTGGATTCGAGCAACCTGCCGCTCTACCAGCAGCTCCAGCGCGCGCTGCGCGACGCGATCGACCGGCGAATCCTGGATGCCAACGACGCATTGCCTCCCGAGCGCGATCTCGCGGCGGAGTTCGGCGTGTCGCGCATCACCGTGCGCAAGGCGATCGACGGCCTCGTGAGCGAAGGGCTGCTGACGCGCCGCCAGGGCTCGGGCACGTTTGTCCGCGGGCGCGTCGAGAAGAACTTCTCGCTGCTGACGTCATTCTCGGAGGACATGCGCGCGCGCGGGCTCAATCCGCGCAGCGAATGGCTGAAGCGGGCACGCGGGACCGTCACGCCTGAAGAGGCGCTGACGCTGCGCTCGAGCCCCGGCACGCCTGTCTATCGCTTCAATCGGCTGCGGTTCGCGGACGACGCGCCCATGTCGGTCGAGTACGCGACGATCGTCGCGTCCTGCCTGCCGTCGCCCGACGCGGTGAAGTCGTCGCTGTACCAGGCGCTCGAGCAATCCGGGAACCGGCCGGTGCGCGCGCTGCAGCGGCTGCGTGCGGTGCTGCTCACGCGCGAGCAGGCGGAGCGCCTGCGCGCGAAGCCCGGGGACGCGGGACTGCTGGTGGAGAGGGTGGGGTTCCTCCAGGACGGAAGGGCGATCGAGTTCTCGCAGTCCTACTACCGGGGCGACACCTACGACTTCGTCGCCGAGCTCAGCACGACGCGGTGAACTTCGAGACCCGCATGTACCGTGAAGCGGCCGCCGCTCCGGCGGCGGTCCGCTCGCAGCTCGCCGCGAATCGCGATGCCGCCGAGGACCTGGGCGATGCGCTCCGCCGCTTTGCGCCGCGCGCCGTGGTGACCTGCGCGCGGGGCAGCTCGGACCACGCAGCGACCTACGCGCGCTACCTCATCGAGACGCGCACGGGGCTGCTCGCGTCATCCGCGGCGCCTTCGGTCAGCTCGCTGTATGCAACGCGGGCGGACCTCCGATCGGTCCTCTTCATCGCGATCTCGCAGTCGGGCGCGAGCCCCGACCTGCTCGCGGCCGCGGCAGCCGCGAAGGCGGCCGGTGCATTCGTGCTGGCGCTCGTCAATGTCGAGGGATCGCCGCTCGCGCGCATTGCGAGCCGCTCGATTCCGCTCTGCGCCGGCGCGGAGTCGAGCGTCGCCGCGACCAAGTCGTACATCGCATCGTTGAGCGCGATCGTGCAGCTCGTCGGAAACTGGACGCAGGACTCCGGTCTGCTCCAGGCGCTGGATGCCGTGCCGGACTCCCTCGAGAGCGCGTGGCAACTCGACTGGACTCCGGCACTCGATGGCCTGCGGCCCGCGAGCAGCCTATACGTCGTCGCGCGCGGCCTCGGGCTCGGCATCGCGCAGGAGGCTGCGCTCAAGCTCAAGGAAACCTGCGGCCTGCACGCCGAGGCTTTCAGCTCCGCGGAGCTCCGGCACGGCCCGCTCGCGCTGGTGGGGCACGGGTTTCCGGTGCTCGCCTTTGCCCAGCACGACGAGACGCGCGGCGACGTCGAAGCACTGGCCGCGGAGCTCGCTGCCGTGGGCGCGGATATTTTCCTCGCCGGGTCCGAGGTTCCCGGCGTGCGCGCACTGCCGGCGCTGCGCGCGCATCCCGCAATCGAGCCGCTGCTCCTGATCCAGAGCTTCTACCGGCTCGCGAACGCGCTCGCGCTTGCGCGCGGGCGCGACCCGGATCGTCCGCCGCACTTGCGCAAGGTCACCGAGACCGTCTGATGCCGGTTGCACTCATCAACGGTCGCGTGCTGGCAAACGGCGGCATCCTCGACGGCCGCGCCGTCCTGCTGGACGGCGCACGGATCGTTGACGTCGTTCCGGCCGCTGATCCTCGCTGCAAGAGCGCGGCACGCCATGACCTGGATGGCCACCTGCTGCTGCCTGGCTTTCTCGACACGCAGGTCAACGGCGGGGGCGGGGTGCTCTTCAATGCGGAACCGACGGTCGACGCGATCCGCGCGATCGGCGAGGCCCACCGCCGCTTCGGCACGACCGGGTTCCTGCCGACGCTCATCAGCGACGACCTCGACGTCGTCGCCCGCGCGGTCGATGCCGTCCGCGCCGCCATGGAAAGCGGCGTGCCCGGCGTGCTTGGCATCCACATCGAGGGTCCGTACCTCAACGTCGAGCGCAAGGGCGTTCACAGCTCCGAGAAGCTGCGCGGACTGGACGAGAGCGCGATCGGCCTGCTGACTTCGCTGCGCAGGGGCAAGACGCTCGTCACCCTTGCACCGGAGATGACGACGCCTGCGATCATCTCGAAGCTGGCGTCGGCCGGCGTCGTCGTGTCGGCCGGCCACACCAACGCGACTTATGGCGAGATCCGGATCGCCCTCGAGCACGGGCTCACGGGCTTCACGCACTTGTTCAACGCCATGCCTCCGCTGCAAAGTCGGGAGCCAGGTCCGATCGCGGCTGCGCTGGAA
>Ga0134127_10002777_pt1 | contig 12532 bp, 12 predicted proteins | sample KB31753_FD_96459 | JGI IMG/M metagenome (GOLD analysis project Ga0134127, IMG submission 96459) | Terrestrial soil microbial communities with excess Nitrogen fertilizer from Kellogg Biological Station, Michigan, USA - KB3-175-3 | ecosystem: Environmental > Terrestrial > Soil > Unclassified ...
GATGAAAAGCCGACGTTCCTATCTCGCGACTGTGCCGACCTAGTCCGCCAGGAGTCTGCGAGTTTGACCTAGCTTCGACTTCCCTCTCACGACGCTGACATTGTTCTTCAGCTTTTCGTTGCGGCTCGCTAAAAGTGAGTGGTGCCGATGTTCGACGTTCCGTTCATGCGTAACATGGAACGGAGCAAGCTTCGGCGGCAAGCATCTGTGAGATGTAGAACGGTCGAATTGACGCGTGGGAGAGAGGTGGACGCGGTGATCCTACTCTACACTCCGTGGCACTTCTTGTATTTTTTTCCGCTGCCGCAGGGGCATGGATCGTTGCGGCCTACCTTTTCGTCGCTCCGCTGAACCGTCTGGGGTGCGACTGGTTCTTCTCCGCGATTGAGGATGAGTGGGGGAAGGGGGCGTGAGATGACTGGTGGCGGCGGGGGAGGCGCCGTGGGTTGCGCCTCGTTCCGGACCGCCTGCACATGAAAGAGCCGATCAAGCGCGTCGGCCTTGACTCGTTCCATCATGCCGGCAAAGAGGTCATAGCCTTCGCGCTTGTACTCAATGAGCGGATCTTTCTGCCCATAGCCACGCAGTCCAATCCCATCGCGCAGGTGATCCATCCCGAGAAGATGGTCCTTCCAGTGGTGGTCGATGACCTGGAGCATGAAGTTCTTCTCTAGGAAGCGCATCAAGTCCGAGCCCAGATCCTGCTCTCTCCGATCATAGGCGTCGCGCACCTGCGCGCGAAGGTCTTCGAGCAACGCGTCGCGACCCATGTCGCGGATGGACGAGTTGCCGTCGCCTTTATCTTGAATGGTATCGAGACCGAACTGACTATGCATGATTTCAGCCAGCCCTTTGATATCCCATTCTTCGGGGTATTGCTCAGCTGGGCAATAGATGTTCAGCGCGGAATCCACGAGCGTATCCATCATGTCGCGAAGGTCGTCTTTTCGATTCGTCCCGCCCAGGACGGCGCGTCGGTGTTGGTAGATCACCTCACGCTGCTTGTTCATGACGTCGTCGTACTCCAGCAGCTGTTTCCGGATGTCGAAGTGATGAGCCTCAACCTTCTTCTGGGCGTTAGCAATGGCCCGGGTGACCATGCCGTGCTCGATCGGGACACCCTCTTCCATGCCGAGCTTGAGCATCAGTTGGGAGACCCGCTCGGAGGCGAAAATACGCATCAAGTCGTCTTCCAACGACAGGTAGAATCGTGATGAACCAGGATCGCCCTGGCGACCGGCTCGGCCTCGAAGCTGGTTGTCGATCCGGCGGCTTTCGTGGCGCTCGGTCCCGAGAATGTGAAGTCCGCCCGCCGCGAGAACTTCTTGCTTGTTCTTCTCGCAGTCGGCCCGAATTTCCTCAAAGATCTCCAGCTTGCGTGCATCAGACAGATTCTCTTCGCGGTAGAGGATCTGCTTGAACATAAAGTCGGGATTGCCGCCCAGGAGAATATCTGTGCCGCGGCCCGCCATGTTCGTGGCGATGGTAACGGCGCCCTTGCGTCCGGCCTGGGCAATGATCTCGGCTTCTCGCTCATGCTGTTTGGCGTTGAGGACGTTGTGTTTCACGCCGGTCCGGCTCAAGAATCCTGCGAGTCGCTCCGATTTTTCAATGGAAATCGTGCCGACTAAGACGGGCTGTCCGCGCTCGTAGCATTCCTTGATGTCCTCGACGATCGCGGCGAACTTCTCTTTTTCTGTTCGGTAGACGACGTCCGCGTAATCCTGCCGGATCATGTTGCGATTGGTCGGAACCACGTTGACGTCGAGATTATAGATCTTGGCGAATTCGGCCGCTTCGGTATCCGCCGTGCCGGTCATGCCGCTGAGTTTCTTGTACATCCGGAAATAGTTCTGGAAGGTGACCGAGGCCAACGTTTGATTCTCATTGGCAATCTTGACACCTTCTTTGGCTTCGACGGCCTGGTGCAGCCCGTCGCTCCATCGACGACCCGGCATGAGCCGCCCGGTGAATTCATCCACGATGATGACTTCGCCCTCTTTCACGACGTAATCCACATCCCGCTTATAGAGGGCATAAGCCTGGAGCGCCTTGACGACGTGGTGGACGAGATCCATATGGTTGGGGTCATACAAGTTGTCCACGCCGAGTAATTTCTCGATCCGGACGTTGCCGTCTTCGGTCAACGACGCGGTCTTCGTTTTTTCCTCGATCGTGTAGTCGCGCTCCGGTTTCAGCTGCGGAATAATGGCGTTGATGCGGTAGTAGAGATCGGTCGTTTCATCCGTCGGACCGGAGATAATCAACGGTGTGCGGGCCTCGTCGATGAGGATACTGTCGACTTCGTCCACGATGGCGAAGTTCAGCTCGCGCTGTACACACTGGGCCAAATCGTTGACGACCAGGTTGTCGCGGAGATAATCGAACCCATACTCGTTGTTTGTCCCATAGGTGATATCCGCCCGATAGGCTTCGGGCCTCGTGCAGGGGCGGAGAGACTGAAGCCGCTTGTCGGATGCCTCATAGGTCGGATCAAAGAAAAAGGAAGCATCATGCTGGATGATACCTACCGAAAGCCCCAGTGCGTGATAGAGCACGCTCATCCACTGCGCATCGCGCTTGGCGAGATAGTCGTTCACGGTGACGAGGTGGACGCCTTTCCCTTCGAGCGCATTGAGATAGATCGGCAGCGTGGCCACCAGGGTTTTCCCTTCGCCGGTCTTCATTTCCGCGATGCGGCCTCTGTGGAGAATCACGCCGCCGATCAGCTGCACATCGAAATGGCGCATGTTCAGCTTGCGGCGGGACATTTCACGACAGACCGCGAAGGCCTCAGGCAGAATATCGTCCAGGGTTTCCCCTGCCTCCAGGCGCTTCTTGAATTCCTGGGTCTTGTCCGCGAGGGCGTGATCGGAAAGTGGAGTCAGGCCGGGTTCCAGGCTATTGATCCGCTCCACAATCGGGCGGACTGCCTTGATTTCACGATCGTTTTTGCTGCCAAAGATCTGGTTGAGTAGTTGCGTGACCATGATGCTGTCGTCCGGAACGAACGCCGATATCTCCGAATGTAATTTTGGCAGTATACAACATCTCTTCTTTGAATCCTATAATATGCAAAGGCCCTTGGGTGGCCGGCTTGACAGGCCTAGTGGACGTCCATTAGGATTCGAGACACATACTTGGTCGAATGCAAATGCAGATGAATCGCACCGTCCTCAAATTTGTTTCGATCCTCTTGGTGCTCTGTGTCCTTTCCGTCGGCGGATTGGCTCAGGCCCAAATGGTCGAGCATGCCGGGCACCATGCCCATCATCAGGCTGCGACACATGGCACCGTGCTCTGCTCATGGATGTGTGCTGCCGGGACGGTACTCGATACAGCGGTGGTCCCGTTTCAGATCGAACTCAGTCCTCTTGCATTCATTACATCCCCCAATTCTGCGCAACCCTCGATCGAGGTATGCCAGACTTCTTCCAGCCGCGCTCCTCCGTCTTTCTCTCTATAATTTCCGTTGCTCATCGGCTCGCGGCAGAGCCGCATTCCGTTTCTCATACGATCCACTGAGTGGGTTGTAGGACAGGCGGGGAACAACGATTCTTCCAGAGAGAAAGGGCCAGCAGTATCATGGCAAGGAAACGGTTCATCCTCGGATTCATTCTCAGTCTTGCATTCGTCTTCTTTTCGTGGCCCGGGCCCCAGACCGCACAGGCATCGTGCGGGTCCGTCACCTGCTTTGTCGTGATCGGATCTCAACAGCAGGTGTCGCCGAAAGGTTTGCTCACCGTCAACGCCTTTTATAACTATACGCCTCAAGGGACCTTGCTGAACGGCACGGACGGGGTGATTCCCGCGGTCGATCTCGACAATCGGCAACTGATTCTCGGCCATCACCGGGAACTCCGAACAATCAGTCAAATGTATACACTGGATTTGAATTACGGCGTCACCGATCGGTTCGGGATTGAAGTCGCGATCCCCTATAAGCGACTCAGGCATCAACACATCGATGGATTGGGAGAGGCCAATGGTGGCGCCGGTGAACGCACGAACTTTTCCGACAATGGCATCGGCGACGTGTTCATTAATGCGAAGTACAACTTGTTGCCCACGTTGAGCAGTATGGTGGTCACGGGCTTCGGCGTGTATCTCCCCACGGGGGATCATGATCAAAAGACCGCGGGGATCGGTGGCGCTGAAACGATGGAACCGACCGCTCAAATTGGCCGCGGTCAACTCGGACTTCAAGGATCGATCTATCAAACCTATGAAATTATTCCCCATCGGTTGAACCAATTCGCCTCTGCCAGTTACCGGCACACGTTCCGCAATAATTTCGGCTATCAATTCGGCGATCAATTCGACTTTGGATTCGGCGCGAATGTAGTCACGGTTCCCTGGCTCGTGTTGACCAATCAGTTCAACTACCGCTACATGGTCCATGATTCGTATAGCGGATCGCTATCTCGATCACTGACTCCTAGCGATCCAGGATTCCCCGACGAGGCACTGGTACTCGATCCGAACATCTCGAACAGAGCGGTTCCCACAACCGGATCCACCTACTTTGCCTATACACCCGGCCTGCAAGTCGGTCTCGGAGAAGCCATCAAGACACCATTGACAGAAAACACGTCGCTGTATTTCTATTCGCAGATTCCTATCGCTCGTGATTTCAACGGGAATCTGGCTCAAGGTGTGAGCTATGTGTTCGGCATCACAAAGTTGTTTCAAATTATGAATCCGTCGTAAGAGCAATGCGCCTTGTCATGAGGAGGTCACGATGAAACGTTTACCTGTTCTGATGATCGGTGTGTTTGTTGCCATTCTCGGGGTCTTGCCGTTCGATGTCTGGAGTATGGGCGCGCGAGTTCCGACAGTCGGTACGCAGGCCGAGGATTTTCGCTTGACCGATCTGGATGGCAAGTCACAGAGCTTGAGTCAATATCGGGGCAAGATCGTGCTCGTGAACTTCTGGGCGACCTGGTGCAAGCCCTGCACGACGGAAATGCCGGCGATGCAAGCCATGTATGACAGGCTCCGTGACAAAGGCTTCGTGGTGCTGGCCGTCAATGAATTGGAAGATGACGCCAAAGTCCGCGAGCACATCAAGCAATACGGTCATACCTTCCCGGTCCTGATGGATCGCGACAATAAAGTGGCGAATCAATTTGGCGTGTTCGGATTGCCGGTCAGCGTGTTTATCGACCAAGAGGGGCGCGTGCAGGAATACATCAAGGGTGGGCTCTTGACCGAACAGAAAATCGACGAAACGGTCGCACGGATTCAGAAACAGGAACCGGTAAAAGCAGCAGCCCTTCGATAAAGAGCTATGCCCTATTGGATTCGACAATGTGCTGTCGGAGGATTGGCACTCTGGCTTGTAGCGCTCAGCGGGACGGTCTACCCGCAGCTCATTGCGCACATCGCGCAACATCAGCATCACAATGCGGCGACTCATGCTACCGCGCTTTGTTCATGGCTCTGTATCGCAGCCGACGCCGTCGAAAACACAGCGGTCAACATCGCACCCGTCCAACACTCGACGTTTCTTGAACAAGCCTCTCCCGTTACACAATTCCATCTCTTCCATAGCTCACAGCCACCTTCCCGCGCACCTCCCTTCGCATAATCTCTCTTCTTTCTTCATCGTTCGAGCATGTCGGTAACAGCGGTTACGACTGTATCCCCATATAGGGATCAAGATCGTTGACCAGGCAACGGAATCAGACTGAGGAGACTTATTCGATGAGGCACAGCCAGTCTTCAGTCCAATGGTTATGGGCTTCGCTCCTGATGTTCCCTTTCCTGGTCCTGTTGCCAGGAGAGACAAGGGCCGAGCCCAACACTGAAGAAACTTTCGCAGCGGAGGTGATCAAGTGACGTTCAGCCCAACCAGTCAATATCGTGTTGTGCAAGGATGGGTGGTATCCATGCTGGTTCACGGTCTTGCACTGACCGTGGTCCTCGGGCTCATGGCACAGGTCAAACCTGCCATCCCGAAAGACGTGTTCACCTGGGACGTCGCATTGGTTGAGCCGCAAAAGATTCAAGACACGCATCAGGCTGATATCGCGCAGACTCAGGAACCTGCTCAGGCGACCCCGCGCCCGATAGCTCCTCAACCAAAAATGGCCATGCAGAAAGTGCAAATACACGAAGTGACGCCGGTTGTGCAGCGCGACATCTCCCAGGTGAGCGAGACCAGTGAGCCAATGCAACAGATGGTGGCAGTGCAAACAAGAACCGAAGAGGTCATGCCGGTCAGAGAGCAGCAAGTAGAAGAGGTTCAGCAAACGCATCAGCCCGTCGTGGAATCGGTTGCCCCTCTCGTTCAACATGAAGCCGTGACGGCTGAATCTGCGGTCACCCCATCGCCGGCGACCGCTGCGACAACCGACGCGAAGCCAACGGAGTCTGTGGTTACGGAATCTGCGCCGCAAGTGGCGATGGCAACCCGTCCAACTCCCGCAGTCAAAGCCGATAATAGTTGGTTGGTCGAATCGCTGAGACGGAGACTGGCCGAACTCAAACGCTACCCGAGCACCGCGCGCCTCAACGGCTGGGAAGGGAAGGTCGTGTTGCGCGCAGTCATTCGAGCCGATGGACACCTGTCGGAAGTGAAGGTACATCGGAGTTCCGGCCATGAGTCACTCGACAATGCGGCCATGGAAACCATCCGGTTAGCCTGTCCACTGCATCTGCAACAGCCGATCAGCGCATCCGAACTGGCCATCTATGTGCCAATTGTCTATAGCCTTGCGAGTTAGGCGATTGGAGGCGATGCGCTAGCCCCCGATATCGGAATGCAGAAGGAATCGCTTGGGTCGATGCCGGGAGTGAGTGTGCGCCAAGGTTCAAGCAATCGTGCCGTTCCCTAATCCATTCGTCGATCGAAATGAGGTGCCCCATGCTCGAACGAACATTCAGAACCAAAAGATTAGGATGGGTGGTCGGAATGGCTATGAGTGCTCTGGCCTTCACTTCCACAGCTATGGCAACGCCAGATTCGCCGGTCGTGTTCGGTCCGAAACTGACAACCGATCATCCGGTAAGGGTGGTGGTCGGTCCTTCTGTCCGAATTGACGATGAAGGCCGTATCTCCCTTGCTTGGGTGGAGGAAGACAAGGAGATACGGTCGGTTCTCTATGCTGGAACTGAGCAGCCGGGAGGACGGATCGGGACTCCGGTCAAGGTGAACCAATCGGCCGAGTCACCCTACATGCGGCAGGAATCGCCGGCGCTGGCTGTAGTTGGAGACAACGTGTTCCTGACATGGGCCTTGACCCATCCGAAGGTAACACAAGACAAACCATTCTCGAACGAACTGCGGCTGAGCCGGTCCACTGACGGCGGCAAATCATTTCTGCCGTCCATTCTGGTGAATGACGATGAGCAGGTCATCGGCCACAGCTTCGACTCGATCCATGTCGCCCCTGACGGGGTCGTGCATGTTGCCTGGATCGATGGACGGGAGGGCAAGAAGGATCCCGGCACCTTCGTGACACGCTCAACCGACCATGGCCGCACAGTCGCGAAAAACTTCAAAGTGGATGAGAGCACCTGTGTCTGTTGCCGAACATCTCTGACGACCGGACCGGACGGAACACTCTATGTGGCCTGGCGAAAGATTCTGCCGGGTGACCTCCGCGAGACCGTCGTCGCGCGTTCAACCGACGGCGGGCAGACCTTCAGCAGTCCAGTGATCGTCGGACATGACAAGTGGGTGTTCCCCGGCTGTCCACATCGGCCCGCCTCGATCGGGACAGATCGGTTCGGGCGGCTCTATGTTGTCTGGTATACGGAGGGTGTCGATGACACTCCGGCCGTTTTCCTAGCCTACTCGGACAATCGCGGAGACAGCTTCTCACCGAAACAGAAACTGAACGTCTCCAAGGGGACCTTCCCTGATCATCCGCAGATGGCGGTCGATCCTGAAGGACGTCTCGTCATCGTCTGGGAAGAACAATCGCCTGTTCGGCGTGAAATCGTCTCCAGTATTTCGCTCGATCGTGGGCAGTCGTTCAGCACGCCGCAGAAACTGAATGAGAAGAAAGGCCAAACACCGTCCCTCTCGATGAACTCGAAAGGGCTCGCAGCTTTGGCTTGGATGGAGCACGCGATGCCCGTTCATCGCATGGTCGTACAAACCCTTCAGCTCCCGGCTGCCGACGTCGTCGCGAGGAAGGAGCCCTAGTATGCATCCTTTGCTGATCCGAATTGGGACCGCTGTATTGCTCTCTCTCATGAGCATCATCTCGGCTGGTCCCAGGTTTGCGCTTGCCAGCGATCCCTTTGTCTCGCTCAAGATGAGCCAGTTGCCTGCCGGAAGCATGGCGGCATCCTTTGCACTCACGACATTGGACGGCAAGGTCGTAAAGTCGAGCGAGCTGGCTGGGAAGGTCGTACTGGTGAATTTTTGGGCGACCTGGTGCGGGCCCTGCAAAGAAGAAATGCCCTCGCTGGCGCGCTTGCAGAAACAGTTGGACCCTGCACACTTTGTCCTTATAACCGTCACAACGGATGTGCAGCCCCGGGGCATTACCCATTTTCTCTCTCAGTTGGGAGTCAGCGTGCCAGTCCTCTTCGATGAAGATCAGGAAGTGTCACGGTCCTTCATGGTGCGCGGCCTTCCGACTACGGTCGTCATCGGAAGGGACGGCACCCTCGCCGGGCGAGCAGTCGGACCTCGTGCCTGGGATAGTCCCGAGGCAGTGGCAGTGATGCGGCAGGTCATGGAGAGCGGGAAATGAGGAAGTGCTTCGTCCCACTGGCTCTGGCCATTGCGGCACTGTACCTGACGCTCTCAGCCACTGCCATGGCCTGTCTCTTTGCGCACGGGAACCAGCCTCGCTCAGTCCATCACCACACAAGCGGCGTCACGCATTCCTCTCTGTGCGCCTGGGCTTGCCATGCCAATCCGACCGTTGACCTTCCTGAAGGCATGTCACAGACACAGCCGCTTCACCTTGTGGCGATGTTGCTGCTGGTCGCCGTCTCCCTATCGTCCGTGCTCTCCCAACAGTCGGCACAGTCCCGTGCTCCCCCTCGTTCATAACGTCGCACCACTCACCATTCATTCGTCATTTCCCTGCGCGGGCAGGCCATGAGCTGTGGGCCTGTCACCCGGCGTGGAGAGCGGTGTGTCAGCGTCATTCTCACAAGGAGGAGTACGGGCCATGGTGTCATCCAAGAGAGTTATGCACATCATTGTGGCGGTCGCAGTGCTCGGAAGCATGGCCGCAATCGATCACGTCGTTTCCGCGCAAGAGCCGGAGCAGCCGGCGGTATCGCCGCGCGAAGAGCAATTGCGCGAACAGCTAAAGGGGATTCTCCACGAGCTGGACGAACTCCAGAAAGCGCGAGAGAGAGCATTGCCTCCGGGCGAACGGCCACAGGCGGTCATAGAGAAGGTTTCACCGCAAGTCTCGGAGGCCATGCCGGAATATGAGTTGTCCGATCTCAGCATCGTCAGCAAGCGCGTCTATAAGCGGCCGGAGGGGGTGTCGTTGTCCGCCACCATTCCAGCCGAAACGGATGCTCAGCCGACGAGAACGATGAAGGAGTCGATGGAATCCCTGCCAGGCATCGTCCTCCGTCAGGCCAACGGGCCCCGCGACTTCAGCATCATGATTCGTGGCCAAGGGGCTAAGACGGCCTTTGCGGTTCGAGACATTAAGATCTACGAAGACGGCATCCAACAAACACAGTCCGACGGGCTCTCACGCCTCGACATGCAAGATCCCTGGTTTATGCGGAGCGTCGAAGTGACTCGTGGCGCGTCGTCTTCCTTGTACGACAACTACGCGCTCGGTGGAATGGTGCAGTTCAGGACCAGACGGGGGAGCGACATCAACGGCGTGGAAACCTTCTTGTCGGGGGGGGCCTACGGGTACCAAAAGTACGGCCTTGCCGTCGGGCAAGAAACGGAAAGACTCGATATTGCCATGTTTGGGAGCGAGGTCAAGGAAGACGGTTTTATCCAGAACAGTAATTACAACACGCAGACGCTCAACCTCAATTTCCGCTTCAAGGTAGATGACAAGCAGAATTTTTACTTCAAGGCGATTTCCAACTGGCTGAATACGAAAGTGCCGACCAGACTGACCCAATCGCAGTTTATCGCCAACGAGCGGCAGGCAGGTGGCGCACAAACGACTTGTACGCCCGGCACGTATAACGGCGGGTGTGCGAATTCACTTTTGCTCAATCAAGGCCGCGTCGATCGTCGCACGATCCTAGGAGGCATGTACGAGCGGCAGCTCGATGCGAATACCGTCCTGACAATCGAGGCCGACTACGACGTCAAAGACATCCAGCAAACCTTTTCGCAGATCTCCGAGAACACCAATCTCAACTATAAGCACTACGCCGATGTACGGCACGATGGGCAGCTGGGAGCGATGCCATTGAAGAGCTATGTCGGGTTCTTTGTCAACGAGATGGACCAGAAAGCCAACCAGTTCCAGAATCTTGCCGACGGTTTTGGAACAAAAGGAACTTTGATCCAGAATGCCCGCGGATCGATTTTCAACATTGGTGCCCGCTTGCGTGAAGAACTGGAATTCCTGCCGACCTGGACGTTGGCGGCGGGGCTTGGGTTCGAACATTCCCGTCTCAGTACGCAGGCAACCAACTACAGCGCGGCCGGCGCGGTGGCCTCGCGTGCCAATGCAAGTCTTGATTACTCAAATTGGGCCCCGGAAATGTCGCTCACCTGGAAACCCACGGAGGCCTATCGACATTGGATTCGCGCCTCGACGGGGTATGGCATCCCGCAATTTTCCAATCTCTTGCGCGATCCTATTACGGGACTGCCCGGCACGAACTTTGGTCTCAAACCGCAAAAGAACCTCAATACGGAAATCGGCACGGAATCGAAGCTCACGAAGGACTTGACCGTCCAACTCGTCGGGTTTCTAACGTTTTTCAAGGACGAAATCATCACGCAGACGATCTCAGGGGCAAACACGGCTTCCGTCAATGCAGACTCCTCTCAATATCGCGGCATTGAAGCCTCGTATGATTGGCGACCATTGACGGGTCTGCGATTGTCAGGGGCCTATACCCACATTCAAGCCATGTACATTAATTTTTCAGATCGAACCGCAGCGGGCTTCCTGGTCCGAGACGGGAACAAGGTGCCCAATGTGCCAACCGATGTAGTGAACAGCAAAGTCGCCTATGACCATGCCCCGACCGGATGGGGCGGTTGGGTCGAAGGGAGTTATTACAATAGTTATTTCCTGAACAACAGCAATACGTTTAGCATCCCATCCTATGTGGTCCTGAATGTGAACATTCATAAGAATGTCGAACTGAGCAATTCCTGGTTCCGATTCGCCAAGTTCTACCTAGAGCTGGACAACATCGCGGATAAGAAATACGCCGCATCCGGCCAAGTGATCGGAGGTGAAACCGCCGCGGTTGCTGCGGGCAACCAGGCCTTTTTCGCCGGTTACGGCCGAGCCATCTATGGTGGTGTGACCTTGGGAATGTTCTAGCTCGTCTGAATATGCGGAGCAGTCTTGGGCTGGGATGAGGGCACTTCAATGGCGCCCTCATCCATAATCGGTACGCAGAGCTTGCGTGTGAGCAGAAACCCGGACAAGCCGAACGCCGAGAATCGCACTGATTACGGTGTCGCGTCGCGAGACCGGCCCTCGGTAGCCGAGGGGACTCGCTTCATCGTCTGCGGCGGTGCCTGTCCCGTTGATTCTCCGACGGGGGCGAGTGCCAAAAAGAAAGAGCGAGCCGACCGGTAGAGGGCTGGTCGTAGCAACAGATCGGCAATGGCAGCAGATATGTTGATAAACCATGCGGGTTAGGACAGTGATGACTGAAAGGACTGTGGTGTCTTCATGGAAGGACTTAAGGAACTCGTCGAGTATGGTGTCATCGGGCTCTTGCTGGGACTGAGTTTCTGGGCAATCGGAGTGGCGGTGGAGCGCTGGCTATTCTACCGGCAGGTGGACGTCAAACATTTTTCCACCTTGGATCTGTGCGAGATCGCGTTGACCAGGCGACTGGTGGTGATCGGTACGGTCGCCGCCAATGCGCCCTATATCGGCTTACTCGGCACGGTCCTCGGCATCATGCTGACATTTCACACGATGGGCACATCCGGTGCGTTAGCCGTGACAGCAATCATGATCGGCCTGAGCCTCGCGCTCAAGGCCACGGCGGCAGGACTGCTGGTCGCCATTCCTTGTGTCGTCATGAACAACGTGCTGCGACGCCGTGTGAACGAACTCCTCGCACAGTATAAGGCACAACATGGAGGATGACCCGAATTGACATACTCCTGTGCAGGCTAGATAATTCGTATCCCCTCTCCACAATAATAATGATACGAGAGCCAGCTTGTTTATTTGAATTGTGCGATTTGTGTGATTGAACTAGACTAGCCAGATGAACTAGATCAACTCATCCCGCCGGTCTGCATTGGTTACCTTGTTGGACTTTCTCTCATTGTCCTTTCTACTCTTGGGAGGTTGTATGCGTCAGGCCCTCTGCCTTCTGTTCGTGAGCCTCTGGTTCGTGGCCCCGGTCCTGGCCGACGGCGGGCACGACC
>Ga0134127_10002778_pt1 | contig 12528 bp, 9 predicted proteins | sample KB31753_FD_96459 | JGI IMG/M metagenome (GOLD analysis project Ga0134127, IMG submission 96459) | Terrestrial soil microbial communities with excess Nitrogen fertilizer from Kellogg Biological Station, Michigan, USA - KB3-175-3 | ecosystem: Environmental > Terrestrial > Soil > Unclassified ...
GATTCCACCGTGCTCGATGCCGGCACGTCTTCACTCATCGTCACCTATCCGGATGAGCTGCTCGACGAGGCCATGGCGAAGATGGCGCGGCACAAGCTCGGCCGGCTTCCGGTGGTCCACCGGCGCGACCCGACCCGGCTGCTCGGATACCTGGGTCGAGCCGCGATCGCAGCCGCGTGGCAGGAGCTGATCGAAGAAGAGCAGGTGCGCGAGGCCGGCTGGCTTACCAGCCGGGCTCGCCTCCTGCGAAGAAATCTCCGCCAACGGACCGGCTAGCGGGCTGCCGCGAAGCGCCGCTTCTTCCACTCCCCCTTCTCGCGGGCAAACATCGCCGGCAGGGGCTTCCCCGTCTCAAGCATGGTCTTGAGACTCGAGAGCACCACCGGCCAGCCCGAGGTGACACCCTTCTCCATATCCGAGCCCGGCTCGAGATCGGCGTGGGTCACGGTGAGCCGCACGAGATCGCCGTCTTCCACGATGTCGTAGGTCACCCGCGACTGCTTCGCCGGGTTCTTCGCTTCCTTGGGGTCCGCCCAGGTCACCACCAGCCGACGGGGGCGGTCGTTCTCGACCACAGTGCCCACCACGTCCACCGTCTTCGGGTCGTCGTAGTCCTCGTGACGCCACTCGGAGCCGACCTTCCAGTCGGACGCGTTGCGGTGGTTGAACCAATACTGCCGGGTGGCTTCGCCGTCGGTGAGCGCTTTCCACACCTTGTCGGCGGTGGTCTTGATGTAGGTGACGTAGACGAAGGTCGGCTTACTCATCGCTCTTTTCCTCCAGCGCCTGCTTGAGGTCGCGGAGCGCCCGTATCCTCCGGCGCTCGTACTTGCCGATCCAACGATCCGCGATCGCTTCGATCGGCTCGGGGTTGAGGTAGTGCAGCTTCTCCCGCCCGCGCCAAACCGTTACCACGAGATTCGCCGCTTCGAGCACCACGAGGTGCTTGGTAACGGCCTGCCGGGACATGTCGAGCTGCGCGCAGAGCTCGCCTAGGGTCTGGCCGTTGTCCGCGAACAGACGGTCGAGCAGACGGCGGCGGGTTCGGTCGGCGAGCGCCTTGAACACCGGGTCCAGCTCCTGCTCCATGGCCTTAATATGCAACCTTGCGGTTGCATGTCAAGCGTCTGGCGCCGTACCGGGACGGGCCGCAGATTCGGCCATCCGACTCCGAGGAGGGATATCATGCCCGAACAGGCCCTCACGCCCGCCCAGCGTGCCATGGTAGACACCTGGGAGGCACACATGGCCGCCGAGTTCGACACCAGGAGTATCGACGCAACGATGGCGACCATGACCTCCGAGCCGGCGGTGAACCACGTGCCGGTGATGACGGGAGGCGTCGGCGTCAGGAACGTGCGCGACTTCTATAGCCGGTACTTCATCGGTCACCACCCGCCGGACACGAAGATCGTGCCGGTCAGCCGGACGGTCGGGCACAACCGCATCGTGGACGAGCTGATCCACGAGTTCACCCACACGATCGAGATGCCGTGGATGCTGCCCGGCATCGCCCCGACCGGGCTCCACGTGAGAGTGGCGGTCGTGGTTGTGGTGGAATTCACCGGCGACAAGATCAGCGCCGAGCGGATTTACTGGGATCAGGCTTCGGTGCTGGCTCAGCTCGGCCTCGTCGATCAGCAGCGCCTGCCGGTGACCGGTGCGGAGGCGTCGCGCAAGGTCGAGAACGCCGCCGCTGAGCCCTCCAACGCGCTGATCGCCAGGTCGGTGGAGCCTGCTACTGGTCGGCGGCGCTAGTTGAGGCTGTCGAGCGGGGATGGTTGCGCCCAGGGCCGGCACCCCGGCCTGGGATCGGTCGGCATCGGTTGCACGGGGAATGTCTCCGGGTCGGCAGCGGTAAGACGTACGGGGTCGCTCAGATCGTACAGCTCGAGGCTTGCGTCCTTCCAGGTGAGCGACGGAAAAATCAGGGAGTCCCGCTTCACCCCGATCGTACTCAGGTAGTTCCGCACGGCCGCTCGCGCCGAGCGATACGGACGCACTCCGGACGAGATCACCCAGAGCCGCCTGGTTCCGCGATACCGATCTGCGTCGCGCACGAAGGCCCGGGTATCGTCGCGGTTGCAGATGCCGGTCGTCCAGTCACCGGGTTGTACCCCCAGGCGTGGCCCGTAGAACAACACGTTGATGCGTGAGAGGGGGAACACGTACACAACGTCGCCGGGCTGGCGGTGCTGGTGGAGGTAAGCGAGCAACGCCGGGGTGTGCTCGATGTCGTACGGAGGCGGCGCCTTGACCAGCGCATCGACCGGCGGTACCGCCAGGGCGACCATCAGTGCGCCGCCCAGCCCCGGATGGACAGCCGACCCCCAGCGCCTGATCCGCTCCACCGCTGCTGCGATGGCGAGCAGGAGGCTCGGGATCAGGTACAACATGAGCCGGCCGCGAAACGGATACTGCTGGAGCAGAGCGGCGAGAATCGCGACGACTACCGAGCCGGCGAGGAGGAGCGCGATATCCCTCTGCCGACGTCCAATCGCGAGCAGCCCGATCGGCGCGATGATCAGGAAGACGGCCGGCCAACGATAGCGGAGCATCGTCGGGTCGGTGAAGACCGACAGCCCCTGATCCCAGAGCCAGGTTGCTGTCGTGAGCAGGCTGCGCGGCCGCGGCAGGAATCCCCCGGCCCAGAAGTCGTGCATGAACGCACGGGTCGAGGGCGTCATGCTCCCAAGTCCGGCCCAGATGGCGATGACGCTGGCTGCGGCCCAAATCGGCACCGTGATGAGCAGTAGTCTCGCAGTGCGCTGTTCGCGCGTGATGCCCCACTCGACTGCCAAAGCGAGGCCGATTCCTCCCAGCACGATGACCGACGGCTGGGAGAACCAGGTAATCGCGAAGCCGGCCAGGCCCGCGAGCAGCAGGCCGCCGGTGGTGCTGTCGCGCTCGCGCAACCGTATCGTGAGCAGCGTGAGGCAGACCGCGGCCGTCGGGTCCAGCTCGTATTGCTTGACCTCGGCGGCGTGTTTGATGAACGGGATTCCGATGGCGAACAGCCCCACCGCAAAGGGAACTGCCCATCCCGCGAGCGCGCGTTCAGCCAAGCTCCGGAAGAGAAAGATGCCGGCAATACTGCTGAGGAAGGGGAAGAGCCGGAGGCTAAGCTCGTTCCGGCCGAAGGCGAGCACGGCGAGCTTCTCCACCAGGAGAAACCCGCGCGGTGCCACCTGGTCCAGCTTGAGCGGCTCGGTCAGCAACTCGCCAAGCGACAGGCCGAAGATGTTGCGGGCAACCAGAGTCTCGTCCAGCCAAAGCGGCGGATTTCCTGCGTAGGCCCACACCCGCAGGGCCACGCCGAGCATGACCAGGGCAGTCACGAGTTTCCGCAGGAGCGGCGAAGGCGGCGTCACGGCACCGAACCTACGCCGGCTTCCCGAAAACGTGAGGAGGCTGAAACCACCTCAGGTCAAAGCAGCGTAATGTTCGTGTTCCCACCGCACCGACCCGTCGTCGAAAACTGAAACGTTGCCGGAGGACCCTCATGCGCACGCTACCTTCGTCCACCGCGATCCTCGCGACCTGTGCCGCGCTCGCCACCCTCACCGGCTGTAGCTCTGCCAAGTCCGATTCCCGCCCGGCGAGCGGGCCGACCACGACAAGCGCTGGAGCCACCGAGACAGCTGCAGCAACCCCCTCCTCTTCCAAGACCGTCACCCTCACCACCAGCTCCACCGAAGCACGGGATCTCTATCTCAAGGGACGCGCGCTGGCGGAGCAGCTCAGGGCGCAGGACGGGCGGAAGTTCTTCGAGCAGGCGGTCGCCGCGGACCCCGCCTTCGCGATGGCGCACTACCAGCTGGCCGTCACCTCACCGACGGCCAAGGATTTCTTCTCGCACCTGAAGGAAGCGGTCGCGCTCTCGGACAAGGCCTCCGAGGGCGAGCAGTTGATGATCAAGGTTCTGGAGGCCAACGGGAACGCCAAGCCGAAAGAGGCGCTCGAGTACGCTCAGCAGCTGGTCAGCAAGTACCCGGATGACGAGCGGGCCCACTTCATTCTGGGTACGTCCTATTTCGGCCGCCAAGACTGGGATAAGGCGATCTCGGAGTACCAGAGGTCCATTGCGATCAACCCCGACTTCTCCGGCGCCTACAATCTGCTCGGCTACTCCTATCGGTCGATCGGGAAATACGACGACGCGGAGCAAGCCTTCCGGAAGTACATCGAGCTGATCCCCAACGACCCCAACCCGTACGACTCCTACGCCGAGCTGCTGATGAAGATGGGGCGGTTCGACCAGTCCATCGCGCAGTACAACAAGGCGCTCTCGCTCGATCCGCATTTCGGCGCCTCCCGCATCGGGATCGCGACCAACCTGATGCTCCAGGGCAAGCACGACGAAGGTGCCACGGAGGCGCAGAAGCTGTACGATGCGGCCCGCGACGACGGCGACCGGCGGTTTGCGCTGTTCGCGCGGGCAGTGATCTACGTGGACGGCGGCCGGACCAAGGCCGCGCTCGCCGAAGCCGAAAAGGAGTATGCGCTCGACAAGTCGCGGGGCGACTCGGCCAACATGAGCGGCGACGCGCTTCTGATCGGCAACATCCTGCTCAACGCCGGACAGACCGCCGAGGCGGCGAAGAAGTTCCAGCAGTCGCTCGACCTGATCGAGAAGTCGAGTCTCTCGACCGACGTGAAGGAAGACGCCAAGCTCGCGGGCCATTTCAACAACGGGCGGGTGGCGCTGGCCAAGGGCGACCTGGCGACCGCCAAGCGCGAGGCCGAAGCGTACGCGAGCGGCTCCGAGGAGCGGCACAACCAGTTCCGGATCAAGGGGGCGCACGAGCTCAAGGGTGCGATCGCGCTCAAGGAGAAGAACTACGACACTGCGATCGACGAGCTGGGACTGGGGAACCAGCAGGATCCCCAAGTGCTCTACTACACGGCGCTGGCGTACAAAGGGAAGGGCGACCCAGCCAAAGCGAAGGAACTGGCGGTGAAGGCGGCGAACTTCAACGTGCTGCCGCTCCTGACCTACGCGTTCGTGCGGGAGAAGGCGAGCAAGTGGGAGGCTGCCTCGTAGATCGACCGATCGAGACCGACTGCGTCCGGCGTGGCACAGGATCAACAGGATTGAAATCGATCAAATCCGTGCCCGCCGGAGCAGTTGCGCATTGATGGCCACAATCACGGTGCTCAGCGACATGAGCACTGCTCCGACCGCGGGCGAGAGCAAGATCCCGTAGCGGGCGAGGACCCCGGCTGCCAGTGGGATCGCAATGACGTTGTAGCCCGTCGCCCACCAGAGGTTCTGCACCATCTTGCGATAACTCGCCTGGCTCAGCCGCACGATCCGAGGTACATCCCGCGGGTCGCTCCTGACCAGCACAATGTCCCCCGCTTCGACCGCGACATCGGTGCCCGCGCCGATCGCCACGCCAACATCGGCAGTAAGAAGGGCAGGAGCATCGTTTACCCCGTCGCCCACCATCGCTACTCGCTCACCAGCGTTCCGCAGCTTCTCGATTACGCCGACCTTTTGTTCGGGCAGCACTTCAGCGAATACCCGGTCAATGCCGAGCTTGGCTGCGACGGCGTGTGCAACCGGCCCGGCATCGCCGGTGAGCATGACAACCTTGAGTCGCTGGTGGTGGAGTTCCTGCACCGCCACGCTCGACTCTTCCCGTACCACGTCGGCCACCACCAGCGTTGCCAGTACCTTGAGGCCGCTCCGGTCTTCCCCGGGATCCTCGACCAGATAGACGGTAGCCTGGCCCGCCTTCGAGGCCTCGTCTGCGGCTCGTTCCAGTCGCGGGGGAACCGTGATGGATCGGCTACGCAGCAGGGCCGGCCCTCCAACAAGAAGATTGCGGCCCTCAACGCGAGCCTTGACCCCGACGCCGGGCAGGGCCTGGAAGCCTTCACCTGGAGGGAGAACCAGGTTCCGCTCGCGGGCGCTTCGGACGATCCCCTCGGCAATCGTGTGCTCCGAGTCGCGCTCCACCGCGGCTGCGAGCCGGATCGCTTCGTGGTCCGGTAGACCGTCAACGGTCTCGACGGCGACGACGCCGAACTCGCCTCTCGTGAGCGTACCCGTCTTGTCGAACACCACAGTAGTAAGGTTTCGCGCCTCCTCGAGCCCGCGTCGGTCCCGCACCAGCAGTCCAGCATTGGCTCCCAGCGTGGTCGAGATCGCAATAACCAGCGGAATGGCCAAGCCGAGTGCGTGCGGACACGCGATCACGAGAACCGTCACGAGTCGCTCGACGGCGAACGCGGCGCCGGCACCGACGCTGAGCCACGCCACCAGGGTCACCGCACCGGCTCCGATCGCTATCAGCGTGAGCCAGTACGCGGCGCGATCGGCAAGCGCCTGCGCCCGCGAGCGGGAGGTCTGGGCCTGGGCCACCAGGCGCATGATTCCCGCAAGTGCGGTCTTCTCACCGGTTCCGGTTACCTCTACCCGGAGCGAGCCGAAGCCATTGATGGTTCCGGCGATGACGCGGTCACCTGGCTTCTTGTCCACCGGCCGCGACTCGCCGGTGATCATCGACTCGTTGAGGGTGCTTTCCCCTTGTCGAACGAGGCCATCGGCGGGAACGTTTGCTCCTGGCCGGACCAGGATGATGTCGCCTTCCCGTAACTCGGTGACCGGAATCTCTTCGACGTCCGTGCCTCGAAGCCGCACGGCCGTCTCCGGGAGCAGCTTGGCGAGCTCGCCGAGCGCGCCCTGGGCCTGCGAGATCGACCGCATCTCGATCCAGTGCCCTAGGAGCATGACGGTGACGAGGGTCGAGAGCTCTTCCCACAGTGGCGTGCCCGGATAGCCGAGCGTTACAGCGGCGCTGAAGAGAAATGCGACCGAGATGGCGAGTGCGATCAGCGTCATCATCCCCGGCAGCCGGTCGCGGAGCTCGCGGAGCGCCCCCTGGACGAAGACCCAGCCACCGTAGAAGAACACCGCCGTACCGAACAAGGGCGCGATAAGGTGCGAGCCCGGAACGGTCGGCGGGGCATAATGGAAGAGCCGGGGCAACATATGGCCCCAAACCAGAGTCGGTACTGTCAGCAGCAGGGTTACCCAGAACTTGTCGCGGAACATCGCCACGGTATGACCCGCGTGCTTGTCGTGGCTGCCGTGGTTGATGTGGGCAGCGTTGGTCACATGCCCTGAGGTAGCGCTGCCACGTGCGGGGTGATTCATCTGGACTGATGCATGCGGTGGGTGGAAGGAGGATACAGGAACGGCTACTACTTTCAACTACCAACCGTGGCAGCCACGAGCTGGGGGTCCAGTTGGGAGCAAAGTACCGCTTCTGAAGCGGCCTGGCACGTCACCCCTGCGTGCCGAGCCGCCCAAAAGCGAAGTGCGTATCGATTTGCCCGTCGCCGTCGAAATCGTATCCGATCACGGCGACTCCCTGCTTTGCCAGGACGTGGAAATCATCCCCGTAGCGATTCGAGTGGAAGTCGAAACCGTCTTCCTGCCCCTGGTCGGCGGCGAAGGTGCCCTCGTCTTCCAAAACCGCAGTATGCTGGTCGTCTTCGTAGGCTAGCGAAAGAGTCCAGGTCCTGTCCGGGTTGAGCGTCAGCTTGCTCTGTCGCGAGTCGAACCGATAGATCCCGATCACGCGCCCGTCGGGATTGGACAGCGTCACCGTCTGCCCCGGATTCCCGTCGTTCACGTTAGCCAGCACGTAGAGGCCGCTTACGTCCCCCGCCGGCGGCGGGTTCTGCTGCTCCCCACCCGGCGGATCACCGCCGGGCGGGTTCTGGTCCGGCCCGGTCGGGTCCCTACCGCCCGAGCATGCCGCCAGCGCCAGGAGCAAGGTGCCGGCGGCGGCCCGAATCAGTCGGGCGCTCATCGCTCGAACTCGAAGTCCGTGTCGGCCTCGCCGTTGGCGCAATAGTCGTAGTGCAACACCAGCTGCCCGCCCTCGATCTCGCCGTCGAAGCTGTCGCCGTATTGGATAGAATTGAACACGAGGTCGGCGCCGTCCCGCTCATACTGGCCGTGGTCCTGCGCCCGGTGCGAGCCGGTCTCATCGTCGGTCTCGATGGAGAACTGCCAGCTCCCGTCGGCAGTAAGCGTGATGAATCCGTCGTTGAATCGCGTCGGGGTGCAGTGCTCAGTCTGCACGATCGCCGGCACTGGATCGCCGTTGGTGCGCACCAGCTGATAGGTGCCCGCGGTGTTGCCGCCGCCCGGCCCGGTTGCGTCGGAGCCGCCGCCGCAAGCGCCGGCCACAAGCAATGCCCCGACCACCGAGTACCGCCACGCCCGCTCCAGATCGAACCCCTTCATGTCTCCCTCCCTGTGAGATGCCCTCGTGAGATCCGGGGCGAGTTCGTGAGTGATGGTTCCCCGTCGCAAGGGGATACGCAGGCGGTGCGGCTCCAGTCTCACATCAGCCACTGGGAAGGGGATTTGCTGGTGGGAGGACTAGGGGCGGGTGTGGGCGCGCTCGTGGCTAAAGGAACCGCCAGCGAGCAGGGGGAAGCAGTTCCGATTTCGGCCGCCTCAGCGCCGGTCGCTCGAGGCGGGTCCGAAGGCGCGAGGTTTCACTGACCCGTCCCGGGCCCCGGCTCTTTAAGGTCTGACGCCCCCGGGGAGAACCAGGGGAGGCTGTGGCGCCTGATTGAAGTCGAAGTCCTGCGTGAGGTCTCCCAGAATCGGGACGTCCTCGCGTACCGTAGGGCGGGGGTCCGGCCGGCCATCAGTGCGAGGGTCGATGCGCTGGCTACCGAGAAAATCATCCTCGATGAACTTCACGTAGGCGTCAAAGCTCAGCGTTTGGTGGTCGATGAAGCCATTCTCTGCGTAGGGGCTGATCACCAACCCGGGGACCCGCAGGCCATATCCGTTCTCATCCACGACCGGCGGGGTGAAGTGGTCGTAGAATCCACCCCAGTCGTCCCAGGACAGGAAGATCGCCGTGCTGCTCCAGAGCGGGCTCTGCATGATGGCGTTAGTGAGCGCGGTCACGTAGGCCTGGCCCCGGCTGACCAGGGCAGGAGGATGCTCGCTCAGTTCGCCATTGGGGATTACCCAGCTGACGGCGGGGAGAGTACCGGCCTGGACGTCGGCGAAAAAGTGGTCGACCGTCTGGATATTGCCCAATTGGTTGTCCTGGCGCACAGTGGTGAAAAAAGGCAGCGGGTTCCAGATCTCCGGCGTTCCGGCCGATTGCGGCTTGGAGGGACAGGTCATCTCATCGTCATCGCAGTCGGGCTCAGTGCCCTCCGCGACGTAGTACTTCCAGCTCACGTTGTGCTGGTGGAGAAGGTAGGTGAGGTCGGTCCAGGCGTAATTGGGCTGCGGCACTTTCGTGCCGAATGACCCGGTGGACTGGGGTTTATCCAGCGCGTTTATACAGCTCATGGGGTTGTCCACCTGGCTGCATATGGCCGACCACTCGGAAACCATGAAGAGGTGTGCCGGGAGGCTCCACGACGCGTTAGGCTCGAACATGTGGTCCTGGAGCACGAAGTTCTTCGCGTAGGCCCAATAGTTCGGGATCTCCCGCTGATCGTGATACCCCATCACATCGGTGGGCCCGGTGGGCGGACAACTCGGCTTGCCCAGCACGTTGCAGGTGACGCCCATACTCTTTTCGGCTTCGACAGGGAAGCCGTCCATCCGCCCGCCGTCGATGTCGCGCACGGCGTTGCTTGCTGTGTGGGGCCCCCCCTGGTTCTCATCCGCCGAGTCGTGGAAGGCCCGAACACAACTGCCAAGCTCAGGGTCCGGTGCGCAGACCGTGGGCACGCCGTTCTGCATGGGAATCCCTTCGGCACCGGGGTAGGTGCCGAAGTAGCTGTCGAACGACCGGTTCTCCTGCATGATGACGACCACATGCTGGATCTTTTGGATGCCAGTCGGTGAAGACGGCCCGCTCGAGTCACTACAGGCTGCGATTGAAACGAGGAGACCAAGACTCGCGAAGCGAAACGGGAGGGATCGGGGCATCCTACCGGCCACCGCGATCGATTGCCGCAACGACATGTGTCGCTCCCAAGACGGAGGCGATGAGGAACCATGCAGCCGCTCGGAGCCCGAAGGCACTCGAGAGGCGACCAGGCCTGCGCGACGCAAACCTCGCGCCTCGTTAGGGCTTTATGACGTAGGATGGACTCAGGACGTGCTGTACGTTTTTACACTTGGACTTAGGGCAATCAGGAGCTTTGTCGCCGTGCCCGGAGAGAGCTTCGGCTCGGTTGAACACCTGCTGGCAATCACGGCAGCGACATCCCTAAGTGGCGCTCACTCTTGCCCAACACGCCAACTTGTCACCTTGCCCAGAAGCTCGACGTCCTAAGCTGCCTCTTGCACGACTACTCGCTGGAGCTCAACGCGAGGTTCGTGCTCCTCGCCTCAGCCCAAGCTCAACCCGACCTCGACTCCGTCACCGGATGGGGGCAATCTGGCCGTACGGCGCAGCAAGGCGCACGTTATTCAATCCCCCTAACGCCTAAGGAAGTGCCGTCGTCGTGTCGCTCGCGTCTCCCTCGCTCGCAGACGGCCTCCGGGATCGCTACACCATCGAGCGGGAGGTCGGTCGCGGCGGCATGGCGACCGTCTACCTAGCGCACGATCTCAAGCACGACCGTCAGGTCGCGCTCAAAGTCCTGCACGTCGAACCGGGCTCGCTACTGGGCGCTCAGCGGTTTCAGCGCGAGATCCGTCTCGCCGCCCGGCTCCAGCATCCTCATATACTCGCCGTGTACGACTCGGGCGAAACGGCCGGGCAGCTCTGGTTCGTCATGCCCTATGTGGACGGGACCAACCTGCGCGAATGCCTGCGGCAGGAAGGGCAGCTCTCGATTGCCGAGGCGGTACGGATTGCGCGCGAGGCAGCGGCAGGGCTCGCGTACGCGGGCGAGCAGGGCGTGATCCACCGGGACGTGAAGCCGGAGAACATCTTGCTCACGCGGGACGGTAGCGTGCTGGTAGCCGATTTCGGTGTGGCTCGGGCGCTGGACTCGAGTGGAGAGCGACTGACCCGCACCGGCGTTGCGATCGGCACGCCCGCGTACATGAGCCCCGAGCAGGCCTCGGGGGAGCGTGACCTCGACGCACGGAGCGACGTGTACAGCCTGGGCTGCGTGCTGTACGAGATGCTGACAGGGGTACCGCCCTTCACCGGCGCGAGCCCCCGCGCCGTCATCAGCGCGCGCCTGTTCAGCGACCCGCCCTTAGTGCGCTCGATCCGGCACGAGGTGAACCAGGAACTCGCCGCCGTTGTAGCGAGAGCCTTGAGCCGGGAGCCGGCGCAGCGATTTGCTACGGCCGCCGAGTTCGGGTCCGCCCTGGCAGATCCCGGCGCGGCCCGGCTCGATTCCGCGAAGTCGTTCACGGCGCCACGCGTTTCCCGGAGAGCGCTGGCGTTGGCAGTGGCCGCTGTGGCCCTGCTAGCGGGCGCGCTGGTGATAGGTCGAGTCCGGCGGTCGCCGCCGCCTCCTACCGCCTCAGCGTCGCTCGCCGTGCTTCCGTTCCGGGTGGTGGGCCCGAACCTCGACCTCTGGCGCGAGGGCATGGTCGATCTGCTCTCGATCAACCTGGACGATGCCGCCGGTCTACGCACCATCCATCCGCGTACCGTGCTGAGCCGCTGGTACCACGAGTTGGGGGAGGACGCGAGTGCGGCGGATCAGACGAGCGTACTCCGAGTGGCGCAGGCGATCGGCGCCCGCTACGCGCTCACCGGCAGCGTGCTCGGCAGCGGCCCGAGTCTGCGGCTCACGGCCGAGGTGTACGATGTAAGGAGCGGGACGGTGCAAGGACGGGCGCAGATCGACGGGTCGGCCGACAGCGTGACCACGCTGGTAGACCGGCTGAGCCTCGATCTGCTCGGGTCGGGAGTCCTGGGCCAAGCGGAAGGCCGATCCGGGCGGGATCTGTCCGGCGTGACGACACGGTCGCTTCCCGCGCTCAAGAGCTTCCTGGCGGGCGAGCAGAAGTTTCGGCGCGGGCGGGCCCGCGAGGCGATCGCCGATTTCGGGCAGGCCGTGGCCGAAGACTCGGGATTCGCATTGGCGCAGTATCGGCTGGCGCTGGCGCGGAGCTGGAGCCGCTCGCCGCACGTGCTAGATGAAAGCCCTGAGGAGATCGACCGGGCGCGACGCATGGCGTCGCGGCTTCCCGCGCGCGAGGCCGCGCTGGTGCATGCCGCGGCTGAGCTGGCGCGGCGGCTCCCCCAGTCGGTGCCGCATCTCCGGCGCATCAGCGACAGATACCAATCGGACGCCGAGGTTTGGTTCCTCCTGGGCGACGCACTGTTTCACGTGGGCGGTGCGGCCGGCGAGCCGCCGGACGCATTTCGCTCGGCGCTGGGAAAGGCGATCCAGCTCGACTCCGAGTTCGTCCCGGCCTACCTGCACCTCGTGGAGGATGCCTTCGACCGTAATGACTCGGCCGCAGTGGCCGGCGCGCTCACCGCATTGCGGCGGATCGATCCGACCGGCGACAAGACCACCGGGATCGGCATTGCTTATGGACTCGTGTGGGGCGACAGCGCCGGGCGCCGAGCCGCACTGCGTACGGCCGACACCGCCTCGGCGTATGCA
>Ga0134127_10002779_pt1 | contig 12528 bp, 11 predicted proteins | sample KB31753_FD_96459 | JGI IMG/M metagenome (GOLD analysis project Ga0134127, IMG submission 96459) | Terrestrial soil microbial communities with excess Nitrogen fertilizer from Kellogg Biological Station, Michigan, USA - KB3-175-3 | ecosystem: Environmental > Terrestrial > Soil > Unclassified ...
GCCGTCGGCATCGGGCTCTTCCTGCCGCCGATCGGTGTGGGGCTGCTCATGGCCCTGCGCTTCGCCGACATCTCCGTCGCCCGTCACTTCAAGGCGTACTGGCCCTACCTGATATCGCTGTTCGTGGGTCTCCTGATCCTCATCATCTTCCCGGAGCTGACGCTCTTCCTGCCGCGGCGCGCCGGCCTCGTCCGCTGATCGCGCGAGGAGGTCTCACGTGCTCTACATGATCATCGAGCGCTTCAAGAATCGCGACCCGGTGCCGGTGTACCGGAAATTTCGCGACAAGGGGCGGATGGCGCCGGAAGGCCTCACGTACGTGTCGAGCTGGATCACGGAAGACATGGACCGCTGCTATCAGGTGATGGAATGCGACGATCGCCGCATTCTCGACGAGTGGATGACCCGCTGGAGCGACGTGACGGACTTCGAGGTGATTCCGGTCGTCACCTCGGCGCAGGCGGTCGAGCGGATCGCTCCCCGACTGTAGTAAGGTCGGGCCCCGGAGGACGGCATGGCGGGTGACAGCATTTTCCGGATGGGCCTGGGACGCGCGGCGGCGAACTTCGCGCCGCTGACGCCACTCGGGTTCCTTCCGCGCTCGGCGTCGATCTATCCCGATCGGGTGGCGATGATCCACGGCGACCGGCGCATCAGCTACCGCGAGTTCGACACGCGGGCGCGCCGGCTGGCCTCGGCCCTCGCGCGGCGTGGCATCGGGCCGGGCGACACCGTGTCGGCAGTCCTTCCGAACGTGCCGGCGATGCTCGAGGCCCACTTCGGCGTGCCGATGATCGGGGCCGTCCTCAACACCATCAACACGCGGCTCGACGCGCGCACGATCGCCTACATCCTCGAGCACGGCGAGGCGAAGGTGCTCCTGACCGACCGCGAGTACGCGGCAACGGTGGGGCCCGCGCTCGAGAGGCTCGGGCGCAAGCTTCTCGTGATCGAGGTGGACGACGCGCTCTACCAGGGGCCGGGGGATCGGCTCGGCGAGATCGAGTACGAGGCGTTCCTGGCGACCGGATCGGACGATTTCGTCTGGACGCCGCCCGGCGACGAGAGCGCCCCCATCACGCTCAACTACACCTCGGGGACCACCGGCAACCCGAAGGGCGTCGTCTACCATCACCGCGGCGCGTTCCTGGAATCGGTCGGCAACATCATGATGTGGCCTCTGCCACCGCGCGCGGTTTATCTGTGGACCCTGCCGATGTTCCACTGCAACGGCTGGTGCTACACATGGGCGGTCACGGCCATGGCCGGCACGCACGTGTGCCTGCGGCGCGTCGATCCGCCGCTGGTGTTCCAGCTCATCGCGCGCGAGCGCGTGACCCATATGTGCGGCGCGCCGACCGTGCTCACCCTCCTGATCCAGACGCCACCGGCACAGCGGACCGCGTTTCCGCAGGTGGTCGAGCTCGAGACCGGCGGCTCCTCGCCGCCCGCGAAGGTCATCCGCGCCATGAGCGAGATGGGCTTCAACGTGACCCATCTCTACGGTCTGACCGAGGTGCACGGCCCGTCGACGCTCTGCGCGCCGCAGGAGGCGTGGGAGGCGCTCGAGCTCGGCGAGCGGGCCGAGAAGCTGGCGCGCCAGGGCGTGCGCTATCCGACGCTCGACGGCCAGTTGGTGGCCGATCCGAAGACGCTGCGCCCGGTTCCCGCCGACGGGCGGACGATCGGCGAGGTGCTGCTGCGCGGCAACACCGTCATGCTCGGCTACCTCAAGGACCGGGCAGCCACCGATGCCGCGTTCGACGGCGGGTGGTTCCACACCGGCGACCTTGCCGTGCAGCACCCCGACGGCTACATGGAAATCAAGGACCGGGCCAAGGACATCATCATCTCGGGCGGCGAAAACATCTCCTCGATCGACGTGGAGATCGCGCTGAATCGCCATCCGGCCGTGCTCATGTCGGCGGTGGTCGCCCGGCCCGACGAGAAATGGGGCGAGACGCCGTGCGCGTTCATCCAGCTCCGCCCGGACGCCACGGCCACCGAAGAGGAGCTGATCCGCTTCTGCCGGGACAACCTGCCGCACTTCGCGATTCCCAAGACGGTCGTGTTCGGCGCGCTGCCGACCACGTCGACCGGCAAGGTCCAGAAGTACACGCTGCGCGAGCGGGCGCGGGCGCTATGAGCCTCGAGTTCTTCCGCCCGCCGCTCGAGTATCCGCGGATCCCGTACGATCAGATGCTCTCGCATGGTGCCGCTCGCCATCCCGAGAACGTGGCGGTCGTCTTCCGCGACGTGAGCCTGACGTACCGCGAGCTCGAGGCCATGACCAATCGCTTCGCGCGCGCCCTGGCTGCGCTCGGCGTGTCGCGCGGCGACCGCGTCTGCCTGCTGACGCCGAATTGCCCGGAGTACATCATCGCGTTCTACGCGATCGCCCGTGTGGGCGCGATCGCGAGCCCGATGAATCCCTCGTACCGGGAGCGCGAGATCGAGTACCAGCTGAACGACACCGAGGCGGTGGCGATCGTCGCGCACACGAGCCTGGTGTCGCTGGTGGAGGCCGTTCGCGCGCGCACCCCGGGGCTGCGCCACGTCATCGCCGTGGGGCCGGGTCAGGCGCCGTCGGCCGGCGTCCGGAGCTTCATCGAGCTGGTCGCGAACCAGCCGGCTGCGCCGCCGGCGCCGGTCGAGATCGGCGAGAACGAGCTGGTGGCGCTGCCCTACTCGAGCGGGACGACCGGACTGCCGAAGGGCGTGATGATCACCCACAAGAACCTGGTGATCAACAACATCCAGTTCGTCGCCTGCATGCGCATGCGCGAGAGCGACCGTCTGATGCTGTTCCTGCCCTTCTATCACATCTACGGCACGATGCTGATGGGCGCGGCCGTCCACACCGGCGCGACGTGCGTGCTCATGGAGCGGTTCGGGCCGGTCGAGTGCTTGGAGCTCGTGCAGCGGCACCGCGTCACGCTCTTCTTCGTGGGCCCGCCCGTGCTGCTGATGCTCTCGAACTGGCCGGAGCTGACGAAGTACGATCTCTCGAGCCTGCGGCTGACGATGGTGGGCGCGGCTCCGCTCGCCCCCGAGCTCTCCCGTCGCTTCCGGCAGCAGAGCGGCGTCCCCGTCATTCAGGGGTACGGCATGACCGAGGCGTCGCCGCTGACGCACGTGAACCCCGTCCACGACGAGCGCCTGAATGTCGTCGACTCCGCAGGCCTCCTGGCGCACGACACCGCCCACAAGGTGGTCGACATCGAGACCGGCGAGCGAATCCTCGCACCGGGCGAGGTCGGGGAGATCTGCATCCGCGGGCCGCAGATCATGCAGGGCTACTGGAGGGCTCCTGAGGCGACGGCGGCGGCCCTTCGCGATGGCTGGTACCACAGCGGCGACATCGGCTACGTCGACGAGCGCGGCTACCTCTACATCCGCGACCGCAAGAAGGAGATGATCAAGTTCAAGGGATTCGGCATCGCGCCGGCCGAGATCGAGTCGCTCCTGGTCGAGCACCCGGCCATCGCCGACGCGGCGGTGATCGGCAAACCGCATCCCGAGGCGGGCGAGATTCCCAAGGCCTTCGTGGTGCGAAAGAAGGGGCAGGACCTGACGGCCGGCGACGTCGTCGCCTTCGTCAAGGGCCGTCTGGCGAACTACAAGATTCCCGGCGAGGTCGAGTTCGTCGATTCGATCCCGAAGACGCCCTCCGGCAAGATCCTCCGCCGCGTGCTCAAGGAGCAGGAGCTCGCCAGGGGCTGACGCGCCCTGTTCACTCCGGGCGCATGGTGTAGGTCCAGCACTCGCCCTCGAGCAGAACCGTCCCGTCCTGGTTCTTGATCGTCGCGCGAAGCTGGCACACCGGCTTGTCGGCCTTGAGCGAGAGCACCTCGATTTCGGCGGTCAGCGTGTCGCCGAGATAGGTCGGGGCCAGATATTTGAGCGACTGGCTCATGAAGACCGTGCCCGCGCCGGGCAGGTCCATGGCGACCAGCGCGTTGAGCATCCCGCTGGCGATCCCGCCCTGCGCGACCAGCCGCTTGAACCGTGTGCGGCCGGCGAAATTCGGGTCGAAGTGCAGCGGATTTCGGTCGCCGGTGATCTCGGCGTAGAGCTCCACGTCCTTCGCCGTGACGGTCTTGGTGCGCCGGGCGCGCTGGCCCACCGAGAGCCCCAGCGGGCCGATGCGCTCGGCCGCGCCGGTCATGACGCCGTCGGCAGGAGCGGGCAGCCCGCCGGCATCGCCGCCTTCTTCTTCTCGATGATCTGGCCCGCGTACTTCTCCAGGTAGTGCGTGATCGTCTCGACCCGGATCTTCACCGACCCGGCGGGCTTGGTCGAGTCGAGGTCCTGGAACGAGAAGAAGAGCGTGCCGGAGCGCTCGACGATCTGCTGCACGGGCGTGTAGGTCGGCTGGTCCATGCCGCACTCGTAGGACGACATCCGGACGACGCACGCGACCCAGGGGATGCGCGCCGCCACCTTGGCGCCCCAGAGAATTTCGTTCGTATTGGAGCTGTAGGACGACGGCCATACGTCGCGGATGTCGAACGGCGATTTGATGTGGCCGGCGCGGATGTCCTCGCCGAACGCCCAGTCCATCAGGTCGGCGTCGATGGGGAAGTACTGCATCCAGAGAATCGGGTAGCCGTACGCCTGCAAGTCCACCTCGATCTCGTGGCCGATCCCCGGATCCATGTGGTACGGCCGCGCGATCACCATCAGACACGCGCGGTTCTCGCGTGCGCACCACTCGAGCACCTCGCGCGACTTCTTGCGCAGACGCTCGCTGAACTCGCGCAGCGCGCGGAATCCGGCGTCGGCCGCCTTCGCCGTCTCCTCGTACGTGAGCCCGGGGATCGCCTCGCGCAGCCCGGTGAAGAGCTGCTTGGGCACGAGCAGCGGCTCGTCGAGCGAGACGAACGGGGTGGCGTAGGTGATGCCGGCCTCGGCGAACGCGTCCTGCTCCTTGATGAACCCGGCCTTGATGTTCTCGGGGGCGGCCATCACGCGCGGGCAGGTGAGCGTCTTGGCCACGTGGCCGGAGAGGAACGACGGCAGGTTGTAGATCATCGGCGAGAGCAGGATATCGAGCTTCTGCTTCTGGCCGAACACCAGCTCGCCGTAGTGGCCGGAGATGCACTTCACCGGGTAACAGCAATCCACCGTGCCGCGGCCCTTGCCGAACTGCCGCCCCTGCTCCTCGGAGGTGTCCGAGGAGAAGACGACGTTCCGGGGGTCGACGCCCAGCGTGGTCAGGAACCCCATCCAGAACTGATGGGTGTTCCAGAGGTTCAGGACGCGTGGGATGCCGACCCGGAGCTTAGTCCGCGACGGCGGCGGGGGCGACCCGGCGGAACGCGTCCTTGCGAACCATCTCGGCAACGTTAGGGTACTCACGCTTGACCTCCTCGAGCTTGGCCTTCACCACCCTGAGCTCGTTGGCGTCCTCGACGAGCCCTTTGGGGCAGGAGTTCCCGCTGATGACCCGCTCCCAGCCGGGCGCCAGCGGCAGCTTGCTCCACTCACGACCCTTGGCCCCGGGCAGCTGGACGTCGATGAACGTACGAGTGCAGTTGATCGGGCACCACTTGCAGACGGTCGCCGGGCTGGTCGTGCTGGTATAGGTCAGCGCCGCGATCGTGTCGAAGCCTCGGAAGTGCGTCGGCTCACCGCGCTTGCGCCAGTCGCCGGCGCAGAGCGCGGCGCCGATCGCGCCGGCCTCGCCCGAGTAGGGGTGCAGCACGACCTCGGCGTCCGGCACCTTGCCGCGGATGAAGTCGACCTGGGCCTTGACCACCGCCATGTTGCGGTGCGTGCCACCCTGCAGGATGAACTTGCGCCCGGCCGCTCGGAGATTCTGGAGCTGGCCCGCGTAGATCCAGACGTTCACCGGCAGCACGGCGGCCAGCGCGGCCATGATCTCGTCGGCCGACCAGCCCTTGCGCTGCTGGGTGACGATATCCGACTGCAAGAACACGCCGCAGCCCATGGTGAGGCTCGGCATGGCCTTGGCTTCGAAGGCGCGGTCGGCGTAGGCCTCGAGGGGGACGTTGTAGCGCTCGGCCACGCCCTGCAGGAAGGCGCCGTTGCCCGACGAGCACTGCGAGTTGAGCCGGAAGTCGGCCACGGTGCCCTGGCGCAGGATCATGATCTTCACGTCGGTGCCGCCGACGTCGCAGATCACGTCCGCGTCGGGGTAGAAGTGCAGCGCGGCCGTCGCGTGGGCGACCGTTTCCACCAGGCCGAGATCGGCGCCCAGCACGTCCTTCAGGAGATCCTTGCCGTAGCCGGTGAGCGCGAGCGCGCCCACGTCGGTGTAGCCCGCCTCGCGCACCTGGTGGAACAGCGCCTGGGCGTCCTCGATCGGGTTGCCCTTGCTGAGCGCGTAACACGAGAAGAGGAGCTCGCGGTCTTCAGAGAGCACGACCGCCTTGGCGGTGGTCGAGCCGAAGTCGCAGCCTAGCAGCACCGAGCCGACGTGGCGCTCGCGAGCCTCGACGTCATCTGCCGCGTGTCCGCTCGTCCGGGTCGGCGTCGTCGACGCCGGCTTCACGTACTCGCTCACGAACGTCGCCAGATCGCCGGCGCCGGCCACCAGGCCGCGGGCCCCGTCCTTCGCTTTGGCTTCATGCTGCCCGGTCTCGACCCACCAGCGGAGCTTGTCGGGCCCCTGGTAGATGGCGACCTCGGGCTTCTCGCCTCCGCCGATCTCGACACAGCCCAGACACGCGTAGTAGAGCGCCTCGGCCGGCACCACGATGAGCGAGGCCGGTTCGCGACCGCCCAGATCGACCTTGCGCTGAGCCCAGAGCTTCGCCAGGTGATGCCGCCAGGCCTCCTGCAGCCCCTTGAAGAAGAGATTGGGCCCGCCGAGCAGCAGGACCTCGGGCGCCGGCGTGTTGCCCTTGGTCAGCGTGGCCAGATTCTGGTAGACCACCGCCTCGAAGAGACTGGCGATGATCTCCTCGACCGGGACCCCGGTCTTCACCAGGGTGTTCGCGTCGGTCTCGGCAAAGATGCCGCACTTGCTCGAGACCTTGTGGAGACTCATGCCCTCGTAGGGCATGGCGGCCAGCCGCTCGCCGGGCACCTGGAGCTTGCGGGCGGTCTTCTCGATGAAGGTCCCGGTGCCGCCGCTGCAGGCCGATTGCATGTAGACCTGCTTGGAGCGGCCGGTGCCGGTGGCGGTGAAGAAGATCGTCTTCATGTCCTCGCCGCCGATCTCCGACACGAAGCGCACGTCCGGGTGCTGCTGCTCCACGCAGGCGGCGACGGCGACGACCTCCTGGATCAGCTTGCCGCCCACCAGCGGGGCGATGAACCCGGCGCCCGAGCCCGTGAAGAAGACGCGATCGGTTCCGGCCGTCAGGCCGGCCTCGGTCTCCATCCGCTGCAGGAACTCCTGGACCTTCTCGGCCTGGCGCGTGTTGTGGCGCTGATAGTCCTGCCAGGTGACCTTGCCGCTGTCCACCACCACGGCCTTGACCGTGGTGGACCCTACGTCGACGCCGGCGAGCTTCACGACTTCCGACCCAGCCGCTTCGCGACGTGAAGCACCGTCTTGGCCGCGGTGCCGGCGGCGGTGCCGTCGTGGGGGATGGCGTAGGTGGCCTTCTTCATCTCGGGATGCTGATCGATGTAGGCGCGCACCTCGCCCTCGGTGAGCCCGGTGCGCTGCAAGGCCTCGTCGAACTCGCGCTGGGCGCGCTTCTTGGCCTCGGTGAGAATCATCTGGCAGCGCGAGAGCGCGTGGACCTCGGCGTCGCCCTTGATCTCGAGCGGCGCGTAGAGGATCTCCGGATGCTTGCCGATCACCCCCGCCATGGCGCCGATCGACATCGTGTTCGGCATGCAGGAATAGGGCGAGAGCTCGCAGATCATGTGGGCCTTCTTCTTCTGGTTGGCCCAGAGCGTCTTGCCGACCAGCATGTCGCCCTCGCCCCCGTCGAGCCGGCTATTGAAGTAGGGCGCCGCCAGCCGCCGGAGCTCGAACTGGCTCGGGCTCTCGTGGGGCAGGTCGCCCATCGCGCGCCGCAGGCGATTGACGGTCAGCCGGTAGATCCCCTGCGCGACGCGGCCGAGCCCCAGCTTCAGTCGCGCGTGCTTCTCGATGCCGCTGTAGTCCTCGAAGCGCTGGAGCCCCAGGCGCAGCAGGTACTCCATCCAGATGGTGATGGCCGCCGGGTAGACCTCGGCGCCTTCACTCTCGAGCCAGCGATGGATGTTGTAGTTGGGATCGCCCTCGACGGTCTGCAGATAGAACTCGCCGGTGATCTTGACCTTGGGCTTGACCCGCAGGCGATCGACCTCGATCGCCGCGAACTTCCGGTGCACCTCGCGCATCGCCCGGGTGAAGTACGGCGTGGTCAGGTGCCACAGCACCGACTTCTTCGGCGACATCGCCGGCCGGTCCCGGAAGACCTGGTAGAGGTACTCGACGCTGTCCTGGACGACCGCGACGGTCTGGCCCGGGTGCACCTCGTAGGGGCGCACCTGATACTCGAGGTCCTGGACCAGGTCCGTGCAGAAGATGCCCCAGAGGCAACCGAGCGTCATGGGCAGGTTGAGATCCAGGCCGTCGCCCATGTTCTGGTTCAGGTTGTCCTGGGCCATCAGGAACATCCGGAAGCGCTCGAGCCCGCTGTTGCGCAAGGCCAGCTCGTAGCTGGCGTGATACTGACCGAAGCGGCAGGCCCCGCACGAGCCGGCCGTGAGGTAGACGTACTTCTCGTTGACGGCCTCGACGCCGACCTGCTTCGACTCCTTCTTGAGGAAGTTCACGAGATTCCCGGTGGTGAAGCTGGTGGGGCAGCACTGCCCGATGTCGGCGGTCTCGCGACCGGTCAGCAGATCCTCTTTCGTGGCGACGGGCAGGATCCGCGCGCGGTAGCCGCTCGACTCCAGCACCGCTTGCAAGATGCGCTCGATGCGCCAGTGCAGGCCCCCGAACAGGATCGTCACCGAGTCGCGCTCGGCGCGTGTGAAGGGCCGGGGCGTGTACGCCCGGTAGTGATCAGTCGTTACCGTCGCCATTCCGTTCTCCTTCGTGAAATCGATCCAGCCAGGCATCGAGAAGTCGTACGGAGCCGAAGCCGGGCAGCTTGCGGATGGTCTCGTCGACCTTCCGCGCCGCGGCGCGGCCTTCTTCGTCGCCGAAGAGATAGCTGGCCATGAAGCGAAGCTCGTTCAGCGGCTGAACGCCGCTGCCCACAGGACCCCAGAAACGATCCACCAGAAAACGGGACACCTTGGCTGCGGCGGGACGCTGCAGCCTGATCTCCGCCTGCCGATAGTAGAAGAAGAAATGCCGCGCCTCGTCGCGCTGGACATGCTCGAGCAGCGCGGTGAGCACAGGGTGCCCGGCGCGCGCCGCCAGCCGGCGATAGCCCGTGAGCGCGGTCAGCTCGTTGATGGCGCCCCACGTCATGTGCACCGCGCAGAAGTCCGGCCACAGCTTGGACAGCATCGCGGTCGATCGCGCCTCGAGCCATTGAGGGAAGCTCTCATGCCCGTGCGGCTTCGGACGCGGCCCCATGGGGTGGCCGGCCGCCGCCAGGAAGCGCTCGAGGGCGAGACCGTGAAACGTTTCCTCGTGTACCCAGCACGCCAGGAACGTGGCGACGTCGGGGTCGTCGATCGCGCGCGTCGCCAGGAGCGAGCGCAGGTAAACGATCGTGTGGCTCTCGATGTCTTGCATGTAGCGAAGGGTCCTGACGGCGCCCGGCGGCAAGGGATGCTTCGGCACGCCCGCCCAGTCAACGGCCCACAGGTCCACGGCGCCCGAGCGCGCCAGGTACGTGTCGATGTCGAACGCGGCCATCGCCCGCGTCCAGGGTAACGTGGATGCCATCACCAATCACTACGTCTTGTGAGTGGCCTCCGGATCGGTGGGTCAGCCGACCTTGTCGAGCTTCTTTCTCAGATTTTCGACCTGCTGGTTGAACGGCAGACCCCCCCGGTCGGTCATCGGTGTCTTGTCGGCCAGACCGGTGTGGAGCTCGACCAGCAGCGGCCCCTCGTCCGTGAACATCGAAGGCAGGCGGCGCTTGAAGTCGTCGAGGTCGGTGACCGCGTACGCCTTGGGGTAGCCGGCGCCCTTCGCCATCTGGACGAAGTCGACCGTCAGCCCGCCCGGGATCTCCTGCGCCCCCGAGGTGTGGTAGACGCCGTTCTTGAAGAGGAGATGGGTGAGGTTCCGGGGTCGGGCCCCAGCGATCGTGGCGAGGGAGCCGAGCTGCATGAGCAGGGAGCCGTCGCCGTCGAACACCACCACCCGGCGCCTAGGCATCGACAGGGCCAGGCCGAGGCCGAGCGAGGAGGCGCCGCCCATGAAGCCGGTGCAGCCGACCGAGAGATCGTCGGGCGCGATCGTGCGCCAGGCCGGCGAGGTGGTCATGGTCGGCACGCAGATCGCATCGCCGCGGGCCGCGGCGATCGCGCGCAGGACGTCTTCGGGCTTCATGGCCATCTAGATGGTCTCCAGGCCGACGAGGACCGCGGTGGGGCCGCGGCGCTCGCGGCTCAGGCGATAGTACTCGGGGATACGGTGCACGTCGTCGGGGCCTTCGAGGCGCGCGTGCGGCACGCCGAAGGTGTCGAGCAGCGGCTCGGCGAAGCGGACCATCGAGTGCCGCGAATCCTTGAGGTCGCGATCCTTCTCGCGCGAGAGCAGGCCGATGATGTAGAAGATCGGCACCCGCCCGTCCATCGCCACGCCGCGGATCGTGTTCACCGACGCGTAGAGACCGGCGTGCTGAATCATCAGTGCGCACGGCTCGCCGCCGATCCAGAGGCCCGCGGCCACGGCGTTGGCCTCGTCCTCGGTGGCGCAGGTGACGACGCGAAGCGCGCGCTCCTTGTCGAGCGCGGCCAGCACGGTCTTCTGATGCGTGTCGGGGACACTCAGGATCCAGCCGAGCGGCTCACGCGTGCTGCTCCCGCGCGCCTCACGGAACGTGTCCTTGAGCGTGTCGATGATGAGCGGCGCAGGAATCGATTCCGGCATCGCGGCCTCCCGTGAGAAGATCGACCTATCCTACGCTAATCCGCGCGAAGAGAGGATCCCCATGCGCAAATTCCTTCCGGTCTCGGCCGCCCTCGTCCTGATCACCGTGGCCGCCGCCGGCGCCGCCGGGCCCGAGCTGAAGACAGACGACCAGAAGACGCTCTACGCTCTCGGGCTCGTGATCAGCCAGAATCTGGCGAGCTTCAACCTGAACGCGACCGAGCTCGACGCGGTCATGGCTGGCATCAGCGACGGCGTGCTGAAGAAGGAATACAAGGTCGACGTGCAGACGTACGGACCGAAGATCACGGCGCTGCAGACGGCCCGGGCGAGTGCGTTGGCTTCGGTGGAGAAGAAGACGGCGCAGGCGTACCTGGACAAGGCGGCCGCCGAGAAGGGCGCCACCAAGACCGCCTCGGGGCTGGTCATCACGACGATCAAGCCCGGCACGGGCGCCTCGCCCAAGGCGACGGATCGGGTGAAGGTGCACTACCACGGCACGCTCACCGACGGCACGGTCTTCGACAGCTCCGTGCAGCGCGGCGAGCCGATCGTGCTGCCGCTCAACGGCGTGATCAAGTGCTGGACCGAGGGCGTGTCCATGATGAAGGTGGGCGGCAAGAGCAAGCTCGTGTGCCCGTCGGACATCGCGTACGGCGACCAGGGCCGGCCGCCCGTGATCAAGGGCGGCGCCACGCTTGTCTTCGAGGTCGAGCTGCTCGAGATCGTGAAGTAGCGGCGCGGCCCGCGCTCAGGCCTGGGCGATGCCGCCGCGGAGCGCGCCGGGCTCGATGCTGCCCCACAGCACCTCGAAGCCCGGCGGAAGCGCGCGGCGGTTCGGCATCGAAAGCCAGAGCCGGAACAGGAGGCGGTCCTGGCCGGCCGCCGCGTCGTCCTCGAAGGCCGTGCGGGCGTGGTAGGTGACGTGGTTGTTCAGAAGCTGAATGTCGCCGGGTCGCAGCTCCATCTCGAAGCACAGCTCCTCGGCAACCGCCGCCAGCATGTCCAGCGCCTCGTCCTGAGCCGTCGTGAGCTTCGGAATCCCGTCGATCCGCTGGGCCGCCTCCACGAAGGTGCGCGAGTACTGGCTCGTGAAGCGTCCGTCGCGCACGCCGAAGACCGGCAGCGCATACCAGCGGCGGTTGCCGCCGAGCTCCTCGCCCTCACGCGTGCGGTAGTAGTCCTGGCGCAGGAGTGTCAGGAGATCGGGCCGCCGGTCCAGGATCGCGTTGTGGATCGCGACCGAGCTGACGATCTTGCTGACGCCGCCGCGTCGCGCCTGCCGCACGCAGAGCAGCCCCACGAGGTCTGCGCGGTCGGTGTGGAAGCGCAGCGGCCCGCTCGACCGCGCCTTGTATCGCGATGTCACCGGCTCGCCGGCCTTCTGCTCGACGCCGGGCTGGTTCACCTGGCCATAGGCGCGTAGCTCGTCGCGCACGTCGCCGATCAGCTCGCCGTGCGCGTTCTGGAAGCGGGCGGCGCCGAGGTGAGCACCGATACCCCAGTAGATCTGGCGCAGCTCGCCGTCCGTGTAGCGCTCGACCGGAAGCCCGCGCAGC
>Ga0134127_10002783_pt1 | contig 12523 bp, 11 predicted proteins | sample KB31753_FD_96459 | JGI IMG/M metagenome (GOLD analysis project Ga0134127, IMG submission 96459) | Terrestrial soil microbial communities with excess Nitrogen fertilizer from Kellogg Biological Station, Michigan, USA - KB3-175-3 | ecosystem: Environmental > Terrestrial > Soil > Unclassified ...
CGGAAGTGGGGCGGCTTCCGCCCAGGGCCGTCAGGATTTCCAGCGCTCCCAGCAGAAACGCGCCAGAGCCCACGGCTGGATCGAGGACGGTGACGGTTCGGAGTGCCCGCCGTGCAGGCGCGGAGCGGTCGGCCAGGTGACGCTCGGCGCGTCCCTCACTGCAGCCGAGGCGCTCGGCGAGAAGCGCTATCAACGCGGCCTTGACCAGGCGGTGCACCAGGGTGGCGGGTGTGTAGAAGGTCCCGCTTTGCCGACGAAGCTCCGGCTCCATCACCCCCTCGAACACCCGCCCCAGCATGTCGGGCGCGACCAGACCGGGCCGACCGGCCTCGTCGGCTGTGAAGTCAAAGCGCTCGAACAGCGAATCGAACGCCTCCTGCCAGACGGCGTTCGGGAGATCGATGCGCCAGCGGCGCTCGAGCGGATGGGGCTCGAAGAGGCCACCATTGAGGAATGGAATGCGACCCAGGCTCAGGGTATGCCTGGTTCGTTCCTGTGGTGGTCGGTTCAGCGTTCCGAAGAAGAGCGGTCTCAGCAGGTCACGTTGGAGCCGTCTACCGCGTTGGAGACAGCGGTCGACTTCGCGGGCCAGAAAATCGGAGGCGCCGTCCAACCAGCCCTTGCTTTGCACGAAGTACAGGAAGAGAACCCGCGTCAGCTGCAGGAGCACCCAGCCGTGCCGCTCTTCCGGAGGGCAGGCGCGGGGCATCGCGCCACCCATGCTCTGCACGACCTGCTGGAACCGGCGGAAGAACCGGCGACCGACCGCCTCTGCAGCGAGCACGTCGGCCGCCCGCGCGGCAAACTCGAGCGCCGTTCCGCTTGGCGCCGAGCGCAGCCGCTGGAGCCGCGCCAGCGTCAGGCGGTCCGGCTGACCGAGCGCGCACTCGATACATCCCGCGTCCGAGAATGCGATCGCGATTGCGAGACAATCCCCGGGCCGGCTCAGTGCCAGCACTCCTGCTGGGCGTCCCCGCGCTACTAGTCGCCGGGCGACCAGGCGCGCTCCGCTGGCCGCGTCGGACGCTTCTACGCCGAACCATCGAAACTCTCCAGCCCGGCCCACCAGCGCGGCACGAGCCACCTGCTCCGATGCGAGCCCGAGCCAACCCGGTACCGGGAGCTCCTCCCATGCGGGCGCGTGACCGAGGGCCTGAACCAAGTCGGGAAGGTTTTCCAGGCGGCGCAGCGAGGCGAGCGTGCCGGCGGTGATCACGCGTCGGAGGCTCCGAGTCGAGATGCCTCACGTTCGGCGCGGGTCGAGTCAGGTCCGGCACCATTCGCGCGCGGGCGGTGACCGGAACTTGCCTGCGGCGCGGCGCGCCGCTACGATGCTCGTCCCATGCGCACGTTACTCGTTGCGATCCTCCTGCTCGCCCCCAGCCTCGCCGGCGCGCAAAGCGCCGACTCGAGCCGCTTCGTGATTCTTCACGGCGCCGATACCGTTGCCACGGAAGACCTGAACCGCACGGACACCGAGCTCCGCGGCACGCTGGCGTTTCGAGGCGCCAAGACGACCGAGTTGTATCGCGCCGTCGTCGCGCCCGACGAGACCGTCCCACTGGTCGAGGTCACGGTGCGCGAGGCGCCGCCGAGCAGCGCCGAGAAGGCGCGCATCGCCCAGCAGGCCCGGATCATCTTTCGCAACGACAGCGTCTCGATCGACGACATCAGCAATCACGGGCTCGAGACCCGCGTGCTGGCGACGCGGACCGGCGCAGTGCCTTACATCAATCTTTCGTTCGGGTTGCTGGAGCAGGCGATTCGTCGAGCGGCGGTGTTGGGGAAGGATTCGGTCAAAGTGGCGTTCTTCAACCTGACCGGCAGCGCCTCACAGGGCGGTGGGGCCACGGTCGTGGGCACTGTCTTCAGACATGGCGCAGATTCCGTATCACTGGATCTGGGTCAGGTCGAGTTCCGCATGCGCGTGGACACCCGGGGCAGGCTGGTGAGCGGCGGGATCCCGGCGCAACAGGTTTCGTTCACCCGCAATTGATCAAGGCAGGCCCGGGCGGATGTCATACACCCGTCCTTTCCACTCGATCTTGCGCGCCCCCCGGCTCACCGACCGCAGGATGATGTAGAGTCCCACCGACGCACCCAGCGGATACGCCAGCCCATGCAGCATGGGAATGCCCATCCCCACTGACACCAGCATCCAGAAGAGCGCCGATAGCGCCAGGGCGGCGACGACCCATCCCATCAGCGGCACCACTCCCACCAGCGCGAATAGCGCAAGCAACGGCGGAGTCAGCCAGAACAGCATGGCGCCGGCGAGCATGACCGGAACCAGGGCGCGTCGGATTGGTTCGTCCGGAAAGGTCCGGCGCCCGCCGATGTAGATGTTTTTCGACCAACCCTCGATCAGATGGCTCAGGCTGTGGTACATCCGAGTCGCAATGAAGGGCTCGGCGTGCGCCATCACCAGGCGGCGCCCGGTCCGAACGACCAGCTGTGCCAGCGCCAGGTCTTCCGCCACCTCGTTCTTGACTGCCGCGTGAGTCCCGACGGCCTCGTACGAGGCACGAGGGAACAGGATGAATTGCCCGTTGGCGATCACGTCCCGCGGCCGCCGCGAGTTGCTCACCGTCCGGGGGTGATATCGGAAGCCGAGCAACATCCAGATCTGAGGCATGACCACCCGTTCCCAGAACGTCTCACAGTGCTGGCGGGTGGCAACCGTGAGGAGGTCGGCGCCGGTCGCCTTCAGCGCACCGACCACCCGACCGAGCAGCTCCGTGCCGTGGGTCGTGTCGGCGTCGGTGAACACGAGCAGCTCGCCCCGCGCGGCCCGGTATCCCTGGAGGCAAGCCCACTGCTTCCCGAACCAGCCGGACGGAAGCTCGCTGCCGCAAATGACTCGAACCCGTGGATCGCCCGCCGCGAGGCGCTCGGCGATCGCTCCAGTCTGGTCGGTAGACCGGTCGTCAACCACGATCAGCTCGAGCGGCGTGTAGCTGCTGGCGAGAACCGAACGCATCACCGTTTCGATCGTCCCTGCTTCATTCCGCGCGGGAACGATGACGCTGATCAAGCGCCCGGACGCGAGAGGAAATTGCGCCAAGTCAGGGCCGCGGCGGGCAAACCGGGTAAGGGCGAGCAACGGCCCCAGCCACGGCAGGGCGGGCCAGAGTGCAGCGAGGGTCATGAAACGGAGAGGTGCGCTAGCGCTTCCGGGTCTGCGCCAGCCCGCCCAGCTCGGTCTCCAGCGCGAGGAGTTGGCGATCCAGCTCGCCGGCGTCATGCTCACCGCTGGGCCCGGGCACGCCGTTCTGCGCGAACAGGGTGGCGACCAGCGCGTCGGTGTACCCTACCACCGCGACGGCGATCCCCTTGTCAAGAACGCGATTGAGCCGGAGCACGATGGCGAGGGCCTGGCGCGGCCGCATCGAGACGAACGCATGAGCCAGGTTGCGGATGAGGAGCTCGCGCAGGTACTGCAGCTCCTCTACGACCTCGCCGGCGGCCAGTCCGCGCGCCGCGGCCACTCGGCCATAGTGCTCGCACACCCGGGTCCAGATCACCCTCGCCTCGCGGCGCAGGGGGCCGACCATCGCGGTCATCGTGTCGACGATGAGCCGAAACTCCCGCTCGACGGCCGTGCGCGGTATCGTGGAAGCGGCGGTGATCCGGTCACCCACCCAATCAGCCCACTGGGTGACCATTACATCCCGCATGTCGGAGATCACTCGGCCGGCGGCGAGCAACGCGGGCTGCGAAGCACGCACTACCGTTCTCCTGTGATGAGGTTGGGTCCAGCTTGGCTGGTCAATCTAAGGAGGGGATGAGGATGGGGTCAAAAGCGCTGCTGCGCCCGCCTCGCCTGAACGCCGGAAGTCGCATTGCACTGGTCTCACCTTCGGGCCCGGTTCTCGACCGCGAGGATTTGGTGCGTGCTTGTGAGCTCTGCCGTGAGCTTGGTCACGACCCCGTCCTTGGCGCCAATGCGCACCGCCGCTACGGCTATCTGGCCGGGACCGACCCCGAGCGCATCGGCGATCTCAACGCAGCGCTGCGGGATGACGAGGTCGATGCGGTCTGGTGCGTGCGCGGCGGCTACGGACTGACTCGGATCCTGGATCAAGTCGATTACGCAGCCCTCGAGCGCCGTCCATGCGCGCTCATCGGATTCTCCGACGTCACCGCGCTGCTCCTCGCGGCGAAGCAGGCCACCGGGATCGTCACCTTTCACGCACCCACGGCACGACAGCCGATGACGGCGTTCTCCCGCCGGCACTTCACGCAGGTTCTCGCGAACGCGCAGCCTGTGGGCCCGCTCGGACGGCTTGACCCACCGGTGGGCGTGCTGGCTCCGCGGGCACCTCGAATCGTGACGATTCGAGGTGGCGTCGCTGAAGGGCCACTGATCGGAGGGAATCTGTCCTTGCTCCAAGTTCTGGTCGGCACTCGCTGGCTCCCGGAGATGGACGGGGCTCTACTGTTTCTCGAGGACGTAGGCGAAGACCTCTACCGGGTTGACCGGGCGCTCTCGCACTTGAGACTCGCGGGCATCCTCGAGCGCATTGGCGGCGTCATCGTGGGCCAGTTCACCGAGATGGAGCTTGGCACGAGGGACGGTGCGCTTCCTTTTGGCGAGGTGTTGGAGCACTACATCACGCCACTCGGCATCCCGGCGGCGTACGGTTTTCCCATCGGGCATGTGGACGAGCAATGGACCCTGCCGATCGGGTTGCGCAGTCGGCTCGATGCCGACACCGGTCGGGTAGAGATCCTCGAAGCCGCGGTTACTTAAAGGTGGTGCGTCAGAGGAGGTGCGTGGCCAACCACCCGACCGTCTCCTTCATCGTCAGGTCGAGCGCCGGCGTCGAGCCTTTCCAGGGATGGACCGCTCCGAAGGTATGCTCCGCGCCTTCGATACGGAGGAAACGTGCAGTGCCGGGATTCGCGGCCTGCGCAAGCCGCTCGCCTTCGGTGACAGCGACGCTCGGGTCTGCGCTCCCGTGTACGATCAACCAGGGGGCCCTGAGGCGTGCCGCCGCAGCAAGAATGTCCAGTGCGCCGGCGCGGTCACTTTCTACGTCGTCGAGCACGTCGGTGTACAACGGAAGGACTTGTCCCGTCCGCGTGTTCACCACGTCGATTTTCCCTCGCTCGCGCCATCGGGCCTGCTCGGCTTCATCGGGCCAGCGGCGCACGGTGGAAATCGCGGCCCAGGTCACCAGTGCTTCCACCCGGCGCTCCCGCGCCGCCAGGAGAATGGAGATCCCCCCTCCCCGCGAGTGGCCCACGACCCCGATTCGACTCGGCCGAGGGACCCCCAGGGCGCCGGCCGAGAGCGCTTCCAGTACGATCTCGAGATCCTTCAACTCGCCTGAGAATGTGTTGTGGCCGAACCGCTCGGGCCATGTGAAGTCGCCGGCGTCATCGACTCCGCTGCCACTCAGGTTGGGCGACACCGCGGTAAAGCCGGCATTGGCCAGCCGCTCCGCCAGGCCCGGGAACATCCCCCAGTCCTTGAAGCCCTTGAAGCCATGCACAACAAGGACAGCCGGACGCGACGCACTGCGGCCGCCGGCGCGGACATCGATCAGGATGTCGCCAAGAGTTCCCGGAAGTCGATGCTTGGTGAGTGATGGCGTGGCCATGCGCCGGAAGCTACGCGCAGGCTATCTTCCGTCCATGCCCATCTACGACTATCACTGCCCGTCCTGCGGGACCGATTTCGAGCTGCTGGTCCGCAATGGAACCAAGGTGGCGTGCCCCAAGTGCGCCGACCGGAAGGTAGAGCGGATGATGTCGGTGCCCGCCCGTCACGGCGCCGGCGGGAAGGCAGCTGACTTCAGCAACCTGGGCCCGCCTCCCGGCGGGTGCTGCGGCGGGTCCTGCCACTCGCACAGCCACTGAGCCGGCTACCTCCTTCATTCACCAGGCTAGCCGAGCGGCTCGCTGGTCACCAGCCGATCTGGACGACTGACCCGGAGCGGAAGTGGGCGGCGGTCGCGCTGATCCTCGCCCCCGATCCGGATTCATTGCTGTTGATCCGGAGAGCCGAGCGGGTTGATGACCCCTGGTCCGGCCATATCGGATTGCCGGGGGGCCGTCAGGACCCCAGCGACTTCGATCTCGTCGAGACCGCGATTCGCGAGACCGAGGAAGAGATCGGGCTTCTGCTCACAGGTGCCCGATCACTCGGCGCTCTGGACGACGTAGTTCCGAGAACCGTCTCCCTCCCTCCGATTGCGGTCCGGCCATTCGTTTTCGCGGTGGAGCGGCGTCCCCCGCTGACCCTGGGACCCGAGGTCGCTGCCGCACACTGGGTCTCCCTCGATCGACTGCGTGATCCCGCCACCCACGCCCCCACTGTGATCGCTATCCGCGGGGAGTCCCTGGTCGTTCCAGCGTATGTAGTTGACGACATGGTGGTATGGGGAATGACCGAGCGGATCCTTAGCTGCTTCTTCCAAGTGGCTCAATAACAACAAAATAGACATTATGTCGCCATGGTGCTGTGATAGCGGCACTGGTAGTTCGTTGCCATCAACCTTGACATTAGCCTGGTCGTAGCGATGTTTTAGGCGTCACTAATATTCAGGTTAGCATGAACGCAGCCACTGTTCGCGAGCCGCTTACCGCCTCCGTCGAAGACTATTTGAAGGCGATCTACAATCTCTCTCCCGAAGGCCGCCCGGCCTCGACCAGCGACATCGCCCATCGCCTGGAGCTGTCGGCACCGTCGGTGAGCGGGATGGTAAAGCGGCTGTCCGAACAGGGACTTCTCGAGCACGTCCCGTACAAGGGAGTCCAGCTTACCAACGAAGGGCGTCGAGCGGCGCTTCGCATGATCCGCCGCCACCGGATCATCGAGACCTACCTGGTAGATCGTTTGGGCTACCCATGGGACACGGTCCATGCCGAGGCGGAACGCCTGGAGCACGCCGTTTCAGACACCCTCATCCAGCGGATGGCAGACGCCCTCGGCAATCCCCACGCTGACCCCCATGGTGAGCCGATTCCCACCGCCGATGGCCTTATCGAAGAAATCAGCGCCACACCCCTCCCCGAGATCCCCCTGGGTGACACGGTCGAGATTCGCCGGGTAACGGCGGGCGATCCGGAGCGACTGCGGTACCTGGCGTCGCTCGATCTCAAGCCGGGAGCCATCATCACGGTTGTTGAGCGGCAGCCATTCCAGGGCCCCATCACACTTCGTATCAGCGGCCGCCTTCAGGTACTGGGGCACGAGCTGGGGTCGAGCCTGCTGTGCAGTCGGAGCACCGGTCGATGAGCGCTGTAAGTCTTCCGCCTCCTGAAGAGCTCGTCGGCTGGCGCTATCCCCGCACGCAACCCAGCCTGCCCGAGTCGAACGCGACCGTCGCAGTCCCCCGGAAGGTCCATTGGTGGCGTAAGGCGCTCGCGTTTGCCGGGCCGGGCTACATGGTGGCCGTGGGGTACATGGACCCGGGCAACTGGGCCACCGACTTGGCCGGCGGGGCGCGGTTCGGCTACACCCTACTGAGCGTTATCCTGCTCTCGAACCTGATGGCCATCCTGCTCCAGGCGCTCGCGCTCAAGCTCGGGATCGTCAGCGGACGGGACCTCGCCCAGGCCTGCCGGGATCACTACTCCCGGCCGGTGAGCTTCGTCCTCTGGGTCATGTGCGAGATCGCCATCGCCGCCTGCGACCTGGCGGAGGTGATCGGGTCGGCGATCGCGCTCAACCTCTTGTTCGGGATTCCCCTGCTCTGGGGCGTTTGCCTCACGGCGCTCGACGTGCTCCTGATTCTTCTGCTGCAGAACCGGGGGTTCCGCTACCTCGAAGCGTTCGTCCTGGCGCTGGTACTCACAGTCGGGGTGTGCTTCGGCGTCGAACTGGTCCTCTCGCGGCCGGACATGGCCGCGGTGGCGCGGGGCTTAGTGCCTACCACCCAGATCGTGACCAACCCCCTCATGCTGTATATCGCGATCGGCATTTTGGGCGCCACGGTGATGCCGCACAACCTCTATCTACACTCGTCCATCGTGCAGACGCGGCGGATCGGCGCCGATGCCGGGTCCAAGCGGGAGGCGATCCGGTTTGCTACACTCGACTCCACCGTGGCCCTCCTGTTCGCCTTCTGCATCAACGCAGCAATCCTGATCATGTCGGCGGCGACGTTTCACTGGACCGGTCACAGTGAAGTGGCGGACATCGGCGATGCAAACCGGCTGCTCACGCCGCTGCTGGGGACGACGCTGGCGAGTGGGCTCTTCGCCGTGGCGCTTCTCGCGTCCGGCCAGAACTCGACAATCACCGGCACGCTGGCTGGCCAGGTCGTGATGGAGGGTTTCCTCGACATCCGTCTACCGCCCTGGCTCCGCCGGCTCATCACCCGGTTGATCGCCATTGTTCCGGCGGTGATCGTCACCGCCCTTTACGGCGAGAAGGGGACTGGGGCTCTCCTCATCCTGAGCCAGGTCATCCTGAGCTTGCAGCTCTCGTTTGCAGTCGTGCCGCTGGTTCAGTTCACCAGCGAGCGCGCGAAGATGGGTCCCTTTGCCAACGGCCCGGTACTCAAGTGGATTGCATGGACCGTTGCGGCGGTCATCATCTCGCTCAATACCTGGCTACTGGTCGGGACATTCCGGGAATGGTTAGCGTGATCAGAGGGACGCGCGACGATGGAAGAAGCACTGCCGCCTGAGCTCGCGCGGCGACTCTCCCGGCGGGACCTGCTGAAGGCGGGCGCCATGGGCACCGTAGGGCTCGCAACAGCGGGCGGGGCGTTCGCGCTTCAGGGGCCCTCGGTCCCTCAGGTTCAAGGCGCCGGCGGCCACATCTCGAGTCACCATGACATGGTAGCCATCGGCGAGCTCCGCGCCGGCAGCTTCGATCCCACCAAGTACCTCACTCATTTCGATACCGGCCGTGTTTCGCGGTTGCCCTCGGGACAGGTGTTCCGGGAGTACGAGCTCGTCGCCGTCGAGCGTGAGATCGAGGTCGTCCCAGGCGTGTTCTACCCGGCGTGGACGTACAACGGGCAGGTCCCGGGGCCCACCCTCCGGTGCACCGAGGGCGACCGCATTCGGGTTCAGCTCACTAACGCCACTGAGCACCCCCATTCCATCCACTTTCACGGCACTCACCCGGCCGAGATGGACGGGGCATTCGAGCCGATTCCGCCGGGCGGCCGGTTCAGCTACGAGTTCGACGCCGAGCCGTTCGGGCTGCACCTCTACCATAGCCACACCGTTCCGATAAAGCGGCATCTCGATAAGGGCCTGTACGGCGTCTTTCTGGTCGATCCGCCGAAACCGCGGCCCCCCGCGCGCGAGCTCGTCATGATGATGAACGGGTTCGACACCAACTTCGACGGCGAGAACGAAGTGTACGCGGTTAACACGGTCGGCTTCCATTACCAGAAGCACCCGATCGAGCTCCAGGCCGGCGAGCTCACCCGGGTATACCTGGTCAATATCACCGAGTTCGACCCGGTCAACTCGTTGCACCTGCACGGTAACCTCTATCGCCTGTACCGCACGGGCACCGACCTCGATCGGTTCGAGTGGACCGATATCGTGACCCTGGGCCAGGGCGAGCGCGCAATCCTCGAGTTCACCTACAAGTACCCTGGGCCGTACATGTTCCACGCTCATCAGAGCGAATTTGCCGAGCTCGGCTGGGTCGGCGTGTTCGATGTCCGGAGCCCGAATGCCTGAGGGAGCGCCGCTCGCGACCACCGAACGCCTTGCCCGTCGGTCGGGCCTGCCGACTTGGGCCAAGGGCATCGCACCGCTCGTGGTCCTGGTGCTGCTGGTCGCGATGTTTGTGGGGATAGGGCCGGTCGGCGTTTTCCGAAACGCATTCCCCCCGGTCGAGCAGCTCACGGTCGAGCGGATCACGCTCCCCCGAGTCGGCGAGCTGCGCGTTCGCGTAGTGAACGGCGGCCCGGCTCCCGTGACGATTGCCCAGGTGCTAGTGGACGATGCGGCGTGGACGTACACGATCGAAGGCGACCCGAGGGTCGAGCGTCTGGCACGACGCGAAATCAGGATTCCGTATCCCTGGGTGCGGGGCGAGCCCCATGAGGTGAAGGTTCTCAGCAGCACCGGGCTCACCTTCTCGGGCGACGTTCCGGTCGCAACCGAGACACCGGCCGTTAACCTTCGATACGTCTCGACCTTCGCATTGCTTGGCGTCTACGCCGGGGTGATTCCGGTGTTCCTCGGACTCCTCTGGCTGCCGTTCCTGCGTGCGCTCGAGCCCCGCTGGGTGGACTTCTTCCTGAGCCTCACCGTAGGCCTGCTTGCCTTCCTCGGGGTGGAGGCGCTCGCGGAGGCGCTGGAGAGCGCGGACCGGGTTCCAGGCGCCTTTCAGGGAGTCGGCCTCGTCGTGCTCGCACTGCTGGGCGCACCGCTGGCGGTTGCAACGATTGGCCGCCGATCGGCGCGGCGCGGCGCCCCGGCGCACGCCGCCTGGTATGTGGCGACCCTGATCGCGTTAGGCATCGGGCTTCACAATCTCGGGGAGGGCCTTGCAATCGGGGCGTCTTACGCGAGCGGCGAAATTGCGCTCGGGACCTTCCTGGTGGTCGGCTTCCTCATTCACAACACCACGGAGGGGCTGGGGATCGTGGCTCCGCTCGCGACCGAACGTCCCCGGCTGGGGCAGCTTGTCGCACTGGGCGCGCTAGCAGGCATGCCGACGGTAATTGGCACCTGGATCGGCGGCTTCACCGTGTCCCCGATCTGGACCACACTCTTCTTCGCAGTCGGCGCTGGGGCGATTGGGCAGGTTGTCGCGGAGCTCCTGCGACTGTTCCTTCGGGGGCCGGGGGCCCGGGTTCTAACCCCCCTCAATTCCGCCGGGCTTTTGGCTGGACTGCTCCTCATGTACGGAACCGGCCTTCTTTCGGCCGCCTGATCCCGTGCGCTACATCTTCATCGCGGGGGCGGTGCTGTCGTGTGCCGTGCTGCCGCTCGAAAGCCAAGAGCCCGAACCCCTCCAGGACAACAGCTTCCTCATCGAGGAAGCGTACAACCAGGAGCCCGGCGTGGTGCAGGAGATAAACTCCTTCCTTCACGCGTCCGGGGCCGGTGACTGGCTTTATGTGCTGACGCAGGAATGGCCGGTGGGCGGGATTCGGAACCAGCTGAGCTACAGTCTTTCGTTCGAGCACGAATCCGACTTCAACAGTACCGGCCTGGGTGACGCCTTGGTCAACTACCGGTTTCAGGCCATTGGTGCCGGAGGTGGGCAGGTCTACTTCGCACCCCGGCTGAGCGTGGTGCTCCCCACCGGGAGGCCCGAGAGCGGTCGGGGGAACGGAGCGTTCGGGCTCCAGACAAATCTTCCGGTCACGTTGATGCTGACTCCGCGAGTCTCGACGCACTTCAACGCGGGCGTCACTGTGATCCCTTCCGCGGAAAACCCATTGGGCCAGCATGCCACGATCACGACGTTCAACGCGGGGGCGAGCGTCATCTGGCTCGTGCGGCCCCTGTTCAACCTGGTGCTCGAGGGCGTTTGGGTGGGCAACGACGACGTCGTAGGCGTGGGTGTCACGGAGCGTCAGAGCTCGGTCTTCGTCAACCCCGGGATCCGGGGCGGCATCAACTGTTGCGGAGGGCTACAAATCGTACCGGGGATTGCCTACACTATCAGCCTGACCGACAACGATCCGGATGGATTATTTCTCTATCTGAGCTTCGAGCACCCCTTCCGCAAACTGCAGAAGTAGCGGGCGAAGTCGGCAGCCTCAGGGCGCTGCGTCCGGCTCGCCCGGCGACTCCGGGTTCTCCTCGAGAGTAAAATCAATTTCGTCGGTGGGCTCGATCACGCGAAGGAGCCGGGCGAGGAACCGATCCCGTTCGGCCCTGAGCTCGCCCGGCTCGTCGTCGTACGCTCGTTCGATCAATCGGATAAGACGCTGTCGGTCCTCGCTCGATAACGAGTCCCAGCGCGCCAGGCTTCCCCATACGCGCTCGTATTCCTGAAGGGCCTCGCTCAGGAACACGCCAGTGCCTCGTGCGCCGGCGCCCATGACCTGGGTGAGATGGGGACCGGCAGCTGCCCATTCGATCGCGGGCCCGAGGGACACCAGGCGATCCACGTCTTCCAGGTCCACCACGCCTTCCAGCACCAGATCTATACACTCCCGCCACACGGCCGCGAGGATGCGCCCGGTGGCATTGCCGGGAACCTCTCTCTTCAGCACCACTGTCTTCCGGTCCATCTCCTCGAACCAGGCGCGCACCATCTCGATGCAGGCGGGATCGGTGAGCGGGCCCGGCACCACCTCGACGAGCGGCGTCATCTCGACGGGATCGAGCGCGTAGGCGACGACGTGCCGCTCGGGCCGGCGAAGCCGGGCGCACAACGCGCTCGAGGACATGTTGCCGGTGAGGCTCACGGTGATCGCGGCGGCGCGGGAGACTTGCTCGATCTGCTCGACCAGCCGCTGCCTCCCGACCAGGTCGAGTGGCAAGGCATCGAGCACTAGCTCTGCATCGCCTACAGCGTGGAGCAGGCTGCGACCGACGCGAAGCGAGGCGAGCGCGCCGGCGGCAGCCAGCGGATCGGCGC
>Ga0134127_10002784_pt1 | contig 12516 bp, 8 predicted proteins | sample KB31753_FD_96459 | JGI IMG/M metagenome (GOLD analysis project Ga0134127, IMG submission 96459) | Terrestrial soil microbial communities with excess Nitrogen fertilizer from Kellogg Biological Station, Michigan, USA - KB3-175-3 | ecosystem: Environmental > Terrestrial > Soil > Unclassified ...
TCGATGAGATTCAGTGTGGCGTGGGCCGCTGCGGCGGATTTACCGCTGCGGAGGCGTACGGTGTCACTCCTGATCTCCTGACGATGGCTAAAGGCCTCGCGTCGGGCCTGCCCATCGGGGCCATGATTGCCACGCGTGCGATCGGCGACCGACTCCATATCGGCGATTTGGGCAGTACCTTCGGCGGCGGCCCAGTACCGTGCGCGGCTGCGCTGGCCACGCTTGATGTGATCGAAGACGAAGGGCTGATTGCCAATGCAGTGGAGGTCGGCGATTACCTGAAGGCCGGGGCGCTTGCATTGGGCATCCCTGGCGTAACCGGCCGAGGCCTGTTGATCGGGCTTCGCCTCGGTCGGGCCGCCGTCCCACTCCAGCGGGCATTGTTCGATCGTCGGGTGCTGACGGGTACCGCGAGCGATCCGGAAGTGCTCCGGCTGATGCCGCCGCTCTCGTTTGATCGCCGGGAGGCCGACCTCCTGCTCGCCGCTTTACATGAGGTTCTGGAGTGACCAAGCGCGACTTCCTGGCCATGGAGGACTGGAGACCGGAGGCGATCGAGAGTCTCCTGGCGCTGGCGCGCCGAGTCAAGCGGGGCGAGATCAGCGGCGGGCTCGAGCGCAAGGTGCTCGCCATGGTGTTCATGGACCCGAGCCTCCGAACCCGGACCAGCTTCGAGACCGCGATGTTCCTTCATGGCGGTCATGCGGTCGTGCTCGAGCCGGGGAAGGGGAGCTGGAGCCTGGAGACCGAGCCCGGCGCGGTCATGGACGGCTCGACCGTCGAGCACATCATCGAGGCGGCAAAAGTCCTCTCCCGCTACGCCGATGCCATCGCGGTGCGGGCCTTTCCGCGGGGAGAAGAGTGGCAGGTCGCGAGGCGGGACGATGTCATCCGGGACTTCGCCCGCTACTCCGATCGCCCCGTCATCAACCTCGAATCCACGCGGCGGCACCCGTGTCAGGGATTAGCGGACGCGTTGACGCTGCGCGAGAAACTGGGGGAGACCGAGGGCAAGCGATTCGTGCTCACCTGGGCCTGGCATCCCCGCGCCCTGCCCACTGCCGTTCCCGCGAGCGCCGCCATCGCGGCAGCGTCGCTGGGCATGGAAGTCGTCATCGCCCGACCGGACGGCTATGAGATGGATCCTGAGGACACGGCGTTGATCCGCCGTATCGCTCAGGAGCGGGGGGGCGAGTTCGTACACATCATCAACGATCCCGACGAAGCGCTGGTGGGAGCCGACGCGGTTTACGCCAAATCGTGGGGTGCGGTTCGGCTGTTCGGCAAGCCGGACGAGGAGCGGGCGCTGCGGGCATCGCTGCGCGACTGGCGGGTTACGGAGCAGCGAGTTCGCTCCAGCCGGGGAGGGAAAGGCATCGTGATGCACTGCCTCCCGGTGCGGCGGAACGTCGAGATCGATGACGCGGTCCTCGACGGACCCAACTCGGTCGTGGTCGACCAGGCCGAGAACCGGCTGCATGTGCAGAGGGCCCTGCTACTGGAGCTGATAGGGGAACTGCGTGAACCGTAAGCGGTGAACGGTAAACAGGAACTCAGGTCGTCACCGGGGCCCGGTTCACCGTTTACCGTTCACGCTTTTTTGGAGCTGAGATGTCGATTGATACGACAAAAGGCATCGCTGGTCTAAAAGGCGCCCTCCGCTACGTCCGAGCGTACCGGGACCACGTATTCGTAGTAAAGCTCGGCGGCGACGTGCTGAGCGACCCGGACGTACGAGACCAGGTTGCGGCGCAGCTCGCTTTGCTCTCGTCGCTGAGCATTCGCCTGGTCGTGGTTCACGGGGGCGGGCCTCAGGCGACCGCCCTGAGTCGCAAGCTGGGTCAGGAACCGAGAATCGTCGCCGGCCGGCGAGTGACCGACAGCGCCGCACTCGAGGTCGCCAAGATGGTGTACGGCGGCCAGCTCAACGTGGATCTGCTGGCGGCCCTGAGGGAACACAAGGTGCAGGCCGTGGGCTTGTCGGGGATCGATGCCGACCTTCTTACCGCACACCGGCGCGCTCCCGTCTCGATGGTGGACGACGATGGGCAGCGGATCGAGGTCGACTACGGCCACGTCGGCGATATCGACCGGGTCGATCCCCGGATTCTCGTGACGCTGATGGAGGCGCGTTTCGTGCCGGTCGTCGCCAGTCTGGCGGGTGACGAAGACGGCGGCATCTACAACGTGAATGCCGATACGGTCGCCGAATCGCTCGCGGTGGCCTTGCGCGCCCAGAAGCTCATCTTCCTCACCGGCGCTCCCGGCGTGCTCCGGGATCGCAACGATCCCGCAACCCTGGTCACGTTTGCCGATCCCGACGATCTCGCCGGCTTGATGGCGAGCGGAGCCCTCGCCGGCGGCATGCGGCCAAAGGTCGAGGCGTGTATCCGGGCCGCCACCGGTGGCGTCGAGCGCACTCATATCATCGACGGCCGCGCGCCGGACGCACTACTGCTCGAGGTGTTCACGGGCGCTGGCTGCGGCACCATGATCGTGGGGCGCAAGGAAAAGGCGACCTACCTGGGAGTGGATCTTGCCGGCTGAGGCCGAGTTGCTGGCGGAGCTGGTGTCCATCCCCTCGGTCAGCGGCAGCGAACAGGCCATCGCGGAGTTCGTCGAGCAAACGGCTCGGGGATGGAAGCTCGATGTGGTCCGCGACGACACCTCGGTGCGAATAGAGGTACGCGGGTTTGCATCAGGACAGACGCTGGCGCTGGTGTCGCATCTCGACACCGTCCCACCGGGTGCCGGTTGGACCCGCGACCCCTTCACGCCAGCGGTCGAGGGCACCCGGCTGTACGGGCGCGGTGCCACTGACGCCAAGGCATCCGTTGCCGCGATGCTCTGCGCGGCGCGCGATGTGGCCGAGCGGGGCCGGCTGGACGCCGGTCGCTTGCTCCTGGTCTTCGGCTACGGCGAGGAGACCAAGGACACGACGATGGAAGACGCCGTTGCTCGGCTCGGACAGGTAGACGCGGCAGTGATCGGTGAGCCGACCAATCTCGACGTCGCCATCGCCCAGCGCGGTCTCATGATGGTAGACCTCATCGCCGAGGGCGATCAGCGCCACGCGGGTTATGCGGTCGCGGATGGCGAATTTGCCAATGCCGTCACCGTGTTGGCCCGCGATCTCCTTCAGCTGCAGAAGCTCTTCGACGACCGGTCCCACCCTGTGCTCGGTCTCGCGACCGCCACGCCCACGATGCTCGAGGCAGGGGTGAGTAGGAACGTCACACCGCCGGTTGCGAAAGCCGTGCTCGATGTGCGCAGCACGCCGGCTTGGACCCACGATGAGCTGACCGCCCGCCTACGGGAATCGCTTGGTTCCCAGGTAGTGGTGACCTCGCGCCGGCTGGTGCCGTGCGAGACTCCACCCGGCTCGCAGCTGCTCGCCGCGGCGCGCAAGGTCCGGCCCGGGGCGCGCGAGTTCGGAAGCCCGACCTGTTCCGACTGGGTCTTCTTGCGGGAAAAGGACGCCATCAAGTGCGGTCCCGGGACCAGCCGTCGATCGCACACACCGGACGAGTTCGTGGATCTGCCGGAAGTCACGGAGGCCCGCACGCTCTACGCCGAGCTCGCGCGGGTGTACTTGGCGGGCGCATGAGGAACGGTGCCGGCCGGACCCGCACGCTCTGGGCAGGGACTGATTCGGACCGCCGCATGCTGGCCTACACCATCGGCGATGATCCCGTCTGGGATGCCCGTCTCCTGCGCTGGGACGTGCTGGGAAGCCTGGGCCACGTTGAGGGGCTGCGAGCCGCTCGCCTGCTGTCCAACCGGGAGCGCGCCCGACTCCGAAGCGGGCTCCGACAGGCGCTGCGCTCAGTGGAAGCCGGACGTCTACGGATCGGACGCGAGCACGAAGACGTGCACACCGCCGTGGAAGACTGGCTGACGCGGCGCTTGCCTGGTCTCGGCGAGCGGCTTCACACCGGCCGGTCGCGCAACGATCAGGTTGCCTGCGATCTGCGCCTCTATCTCAAGGATACGCTTCTCGCGCTGCACGGCTCCGCCCTCGATCTCGCCGGCGAGCTGGTCCGGTTTGCCGCACACCATCGCGCGGTGCTTTGGCCCGGCTACACCCATCAGCGTCGAGCGATGCCCTCGTCCCCGGCGCTCTGGGCGCTGGCATTCGCCGAGGGCCTGCTCGATACCGCCGACAGTCTGCCGGCGCTCTGGGCGACGCTCGATCGCTCGCCGCTCGGCAGCGCGGCCGGTTACGGTGCGCCGCTGCCGCTTCGGCGGGAGACGGTTGCACGGGCGCTAGGGTTCGCCGCCCCTGAGCACGTGGTTACGGCCGTGCAAAACGGCCGCGGTAAGCTCGAGGCGGCGGTGCTGTTTTGGTGTACCCAGCTGGGACACGAGCTGGGCAAGCTCGCGCAGGATGGGATTATGCTCAGCGCGGATGAGTTTGGATTCCTGATTATCCCGAAGGAGCTTAGCACGGGATCGAGCATCATGCCGCATAAGCGGAACCCCGATCTCTTCGAGCTTACCCGGGCCCGAGCGGCGGCACTCGACGGCGATCTCGCGGCGGTGCTTCACCTCAAGTCGAAGCTGTCCAGCGGATATCACCGGGACTTTCAACTGCTCAAGGAGCCGCTGTTCCGGGGGCTCGATCGCACCGCCCAGATGCTCGGCATGATGGCCCAGGCGGTCCCACGCCTCGAGGTCGATCGTCTACGGGCACGGGCGGCAATGGCGGGTGACACGCTTGCCACCGACGAAGTGATGCGGAGGGTCGAGCGGGGCCGCGCCTTCCGGCTGGCCTATCGTGAGGTTGCGGCTGATCTGGCCGCGGGAATACGGCTGGCAGAGCCGAGCCTGGCGGAGCTGGTGGCCCGCCGGCGAGCTACTGGAAGCTTGGGTAATCTGGGTCTCCCTGTCGTGCGATCCCGTATGCGCCGGGCGCGCGGCTGGGCTGCTCGCGAGCGGCGGCGCTTCGCGGCAGCAATGACCCGCTTGGCCGGGCGAAAGCAGGGCCTCGCGTGACGACCGATCGAAAGAAGCGTCACCTGCGCATTCTCGAGCTCATCAGCACGCGTGCGGTGCGCACTCAGGAGGAGCTTGCCGACATGCTCGCCGCCGACGGCTGGGAGGTTACCCAATCCTCCGTCAGTCGGGACATCGCCGTCCTGGGATTGGTCAAAGTGGACGGCGCGTATCGACGGCCTCCGCCGGGACGCAAGGCGCTGGCAAATCCGGATCAGCAACGAATCGCCGAAGGCGTGTTGTCGTGGGACACGGCGGGTGAGACGTTGGTTGTGGTCCACACCGCTCCGGGCGAGGCGAACCGGGTCGCGGTCGCGATGGATCGGCTGGCGTGGCCCGAGGTGGTCGGGACCATCGCCGGCGACGACACCATCTTCGTTGCGGTCAAAGACCAAGGGGCTCAGCGTCGGGTGACGCGAGCCATTCGCGGCCTTCGGGCAAAATGAACGAGGGCGGCTCGATCGAGCCGCCCTCGGTGTTACTGCGAAGAGGACTTCATTTATTTGGGTGCGATGTTGAACTTTGCTGACACTGGCTTGCTCACCGTAATTGCCGGCCGGCCGCCTACCGTAGCATTAATCACGATCAAACTGGACCCTCCCGCCTTGTTCTCCGAGAGGTTGTTGTAGGTCGCCACGCCGTTCGCATCCGTGGTCTGCGTCGTGGTTCCGCTGAGTACGACGTTCGCCCCGTTGTTGTTGACGGCCCCAAGCGTGATGGTCACGTTCGGGACTGTCGCTCCACCTGCATCCGTGGCCCGTATCTTTACTGCCGGCGAAATCACGGTGTTGACCTTCGTCGAAGTTGGCTGCTGCGTAAACGTCAGCGTGACATTCGCGACCACTTTGGGCCCGAACTGAGTTCTGATCCCGCTCTTCGTGCCACCAAGGCCGCCCGGGTTCAAGGCGGCCGCCCAAAGCGCCCGGGGGCCGAAGAGGCCCGCACCCATCCGGAGGAGCCGCTGCGCGAACATGGCCGGGCTGTCGGCGTCAAACAATGCGGTGGAAGGCGAGCACGTGCCGGGCACCAAGAATGGTGCGTCCGTGAACGGGAGGAGGCCGACGTGCTCATCGTTGAGCAGGGATGTCGTCGCGCTGTTCGGGTCTATGCAGATGCCTACGATGACCGGCGGGCTGAACGAGCTGTTGTGCGGAACGGTCTTCCAGTCGTAGCTCGTCGGTGATGAGGAAACCGGGCTGCCATAGACCAAAACCCGAGCGGGCGTGTTGCCCGACAGCGCGCTGGACCACGTGCCCGATGAGAGTCCTACGCCAGAGAACGGTGCCGTAACGGGTCGTGAGAGGACGGGTGTAGCGTCGGTGCTAGTACTCGAAGGCGGCTTCACCTTGAACGCCCCGTGGAGCGACGGAGTGAGCGAGACGGTAAAGTCCTCCGGGAACGTCACCGGGTAGGCCGCCGCCTCGCTCGTCGGATTGTACATGCAGAGGATCAGGTGATTCACCAGATCGGACCCCACGGAGGGAGTCCCAGCCGCATTGTTCGTCACGACCGTGTCGATGTGGGCCATGATATCGAAACCCAAGCCCTTGGCCGCCGTGCTGAAGCTGGCTGCGCCGCTCATCGCAGTCACGATATCCTTGACGACCTGCTGCCGCGGCGGGCTGAAATACGAGTTCGCTAACTGGCTGACATGCCCGAAATCGCACCCCGACGACGTGCCCGTAATGGTGTGAAACTCCGGCGCCGAGGGAGCTTCCTGCTTCTCGCCGCAGCCGCTGGCAGCTGCGACTGCCATTATTAAGACCACACTACTCGCAAGCCCCTGCCTCATCTGCTCCTCCTCCTGGGTTCCGGCAAAGCCGGTATCGACGCTCGTAGACCGAGGTCGTGTCGGTTGTGACTACTAGTTTTCCATGCCAACCAGTCGCCGGAAGCGGGGGTCCTCACGCAAAACCATCCACCACCAAGTGTTGGCGCGAATCGAGAACGAGGCGAATCTATACGTCAGTCCGTAAAGCCAGCGTGAACCGGGTCTTTCCCAGCGTGAACCGATGGTAGCTCGACCGGGTCCGAATCGCGGCGGTGGATTTGGCAGGACCGCACTACTCGTAAGCCCCTGCCGCATCGCCACCTGGCTTCCGGCAAAGCCGTACCTATCGACCGTCCCAGAGCCGACATCGCGTCGGCTGTGACCGCTAGTTTTCTATGCCAACAAGTCGCCGGTAGCGGGGGTCCTCACGCAGACCTCTCCACCACCAGGTATCGTCGTTCGCCATCGAGGGGCGTTCCTGCGGATTCGTAGCGAGGTATACGCTAATGAGACGCAGCGCCTCGTCCCGATCCCCCAACATGTTGCGGAGCAAGGCCTCAATGTACACCAACTCTCGCGTCGGGTCGACAGTTGCGTCGCTCCGCGAGCGCAAAGCCACACTGCGGGCGCTGTCCGGCAATCCGGCCCGCACCAGAGCCATCGCCACCAATAGCTGTCCCCTGCGCCGTCGAAATTCCCGCTGGTTCGGCGGGTAGAGCTTCACGTTCTGCTCAAGGAGTTGCCAGGCTTTCGAGACATCGGGCTTCTGCCCAGGCAACGCAAGCAACGAGATCTGGCACTCTAGAAATCGGGGGTCGCCCGGAAAGCGCCGGTACGCCTCGTCGCACCAACGCGTCGCTTCAACGCCGTCCTCGAGATCGAGCGAACTCGAGAAGAGCCGCCACAGGATGGTCGGCGCCTCGTTAAGGTACGGGTCCGCTTCGTACGCTCGCAAGGCGGCGAGCTTGCCCTCCGCCGTTTCCGACTTACGCATCAGGAGATGACTTAACATCGCCCATGCGAAGGCTCGGTTCGGGTCTTGTGCGACCGCCCGGCGTAAGTCTGACTCCGCGTCTGCTATCAGCTTAGCGGCTGCAGCGGGTCCTCCACCAAGGTTCAATACCCACTGCCAATAGCGCAATGTGCCCCGGAGCTCGAGCGCCTCGGGATCGTCCGGCTTCAGTTTCAGGGCGGTTTCGGCGTGCTCTAAACCCTTGGCCAGCCAAGTGCTATAGTACGCTTGATCCGACCCGCCCGCTAGGTCGAGCCGGCGATAGGCCAACCAGCCTCGTTGCACCGCCGGGGTAGGCCAGCTCGGATCCAGGGCCTCCGCCTTCGCCAGAAGTGAGTCAGCATGCCCCAGCCGCCGCGCGGCGGAGGCCGTATCGGCAGCCGCCAGAAGCGTTTCGACTGCCTTCGTCTCCTGTTCTGCTTGCTCAACCAGCTCCCACGCGGCTGCGTTCTTCGTCCCAACACGGCTTTCGTGCAGCTTGACCTCCTGCCCGACCTGCTGTCGCAGGAAGATTGAGACCTCCTTGGCCAGGTCATCTTGGAGCGCGAAGATCTCGGTCCGGGGCCGCTCCAGGGTCTTGTTGCCGATCTCGGCCCCCGTAGCCGCGTTCACCAGCGCCACCGTCACGCGGAGACGATCACCGGATTGTTCCAGCGTACCGGAGACCAGCGTACCCACCTTGAGCGCCCGACCGATGCTATCCGGAGATACGTTCACGCTCTTATACGGAGCAACGCCATTTCGGGATATTACCTGCAGCTCTTTGACCTGGCTGAGCTCATGGATGAGAGCTTCGGTCAATCCATCGGCAAGGTATTGAAGGGAGTCGGACCCGCCACGGCGCTGGAAGTAGAGCACCGCGAGGCGGTTCGGGTCGGCACCGGCTGGCGCTGTGCTGCCAGCGGTTTCCTTTGCCGACCCCCACCGCCGCCATCCGAGCCAGCCGCCCACTCCGACCAGCACGATCGCCGCCGCGCCAATGGCCCACGGCAGGGCACGTCGCCAGAAGGGGACGGGCTTGGCGAGGGCGCGAAGCGACTCGGTGGGCACTGGCCGGGCTGCCGTTCGAGTCGACAGCCGCCCCATGTCCGCGCCGCGCAGCGCCTCGGCGAACTCCCCCATCGTCGGGTACCGATCGGCCGGCACCTTTTCCAGCGCCCGAAGAACGACCAGCTCGACCGCCTCCGGGATCGAGTGTCGCACGATGGTCAGGCTCGGGACCCGCTCGAGTGAGTGCCGGGCCAGAATGGCCATCGGAGTGGGGCCGGTAAACGGCGGTTGCCCGGCGAGCAACTCGTAGAGCACGCACCCGAGGCTGTACTGGTCCGCCCGCCCGTCGATGTCGCTGCCCATCGCCTGCTCGGGACTCATGTAGTACGGCGTGCCCACGGCCATACCGGTCTCGGTCAGCTTCTGGGCGCCGGCTTCGCTGAACGCCTTGGCGATGCCGAAATCCGCGACCAATGCGTGCCCGCCCGAGAGCATCACGTTCTCGGGCTTGATGTCGCGGTGAATCACTCCTCTACTGTGGGCGTAATTGAGTGCCTCGGCGCACTCGCAGACCAAGCGGATAGCGTCTTCGACCCCCAGCTGTTTCTCGCGATCGAGTTTGTCCCGGAGACTTTCCCCCTCGACGAACGGCATGACGTAGTAGAGCAGACCGTCGGCCGCGCCGGAGTCGTAGAGTCCGAGTATGTGAGGGTGTTGCAGGCCGGCGGCGACTTTGATCTCGCGATTGAAACGGTCGGAGCCAAGCGACGCGGACAGCTCGGGGCGCAGGACCTTAATGGCGACCTGGCGGTCGTGCCGGAGGTCCTGTGCCAGGTAGACGGTCGCCATGCCGCCGTGCCCGAGCTCGCGCTCGACGGCATAACGCTCCGCCAGGATGAGGCGGAGCCGCTCCAGGGTGTCGCTTACCAACGCGTCGCTCAACCACGACCTCAAATCGGGGACGTAGTTCGATTATACCGACGCCGCGCCCGCTCCGGCAGGAAGGGCGCCTCTGGAGCCCCAGGGCGGCCCCGGCTATCCGGCGACAGCGACGCCCCGCAGGCCGGCCAGCATCGCGTCGGCCGAAGCCCACCGCTCTGCAGGGACCTTGGCCAGGGCTCGAGCGATAGCCTCGGCCATACTGGCGGGCGCGGTGGGGATGGCGTCCCTGAGATCGGGAGCCGTTTGGGTGAGGTGCTGCTGCATGACGAACATCGGGTTGGCGTGATGAAAGGGCGGCTTGCCGACACATGCTTCGTAAATGAGGCACGCCGTCGCGTAGAGGTCGGTCCGCTGATCCATGTCGCGGGCGCCCCGAATCTGCTCGGGGCTCATGTACGTCGCCGTGCCCAGAGTGGTGCCCGAGCGGGTCAGCCGGTCGCCGCCGGACACCTCGACTGCCCGCGCGATCCCGAAATCGAGCAGGATGGCGCCGGCGGCGGTCAGCACCACGTTTTCCGGCTTGACGTCCCGGTGGATCACGCCCTTCCCGTGGGCGTATGCCAGCGCACCCAGTATTTCGGTGGCGAGACGTTGGGTTTGGCCCAGGTCGAGTGGTCCCGACGCCTCTAGCTGCTGTCGCAGCGAGGGGCCCTCGGCGAAGGCCATGGTGTAGTACACCAGCCAGCCCTCCTCGCCGGTATCGAGCAACCGAGCTATGTGAGGATGCTCCAGCTTCCGGGCGAACTCGATCTCGCGCAGAAACCGATCGGCCGCGACGCTGACGAGGAGCTCGGGATGGAGCACCTTGAGGGCGACAAGGGTGCCGCTAGTGTCGCGCGCTCGGAACACCCGCGCGCCGCCACCCCGGCCGATTTCCGCCTCGACCGTATATCGCCGGCCCAACGCCGTCTGGACCGTGGCAAGGAGGTCGCGGGCCATCAGAGAAGAAGGTCCGCCCGTACCCGCTGGCGGACGCCCCACCAGATCTCGCCCAGCAGGTTGGAGCGGCGCAAGCGCACGCGGGCCTCACCGGTGACTCCGACGCGCCAGGCCCCGCCAGCGGCGACGCGCACGCGTGCTTCGACCCCCGGCATGTCTCGAGTGGGCCCGGCAATCGGCGAAACGCTACGTACCACTCCCAGAATCGGACGGCCCACCGCCGAGTAGGGAAGCACACTTACCGTAGAACCCGGCTGGACCCGCGTCGCGCCGGCGCCGGTCAGTGCGATCCGGAGATCGAGAGAGTCGGCGTCACCCACGATCACCAGCGTGTCTCCGCTATCCACCCGCCGACCGAGCAATTGTTCCGGTCGGGCCGTCAGCACTTCGCCGGCCGCGCGCGCGCGTAGCATCAGTACACTAAGGCGCGAATCATACTCGTCCAGGCGCGCGGTCAAAGCCGCGCGCTCGACAGTCAAGCGCTCGGCCTCATCCTCGCGGCCCTGAGCCCGAGCCCGCGTTTCCTCGGCCGCCACGGAGTCGCGGGCTCGCGCACGTGCGACGCGCTCCTGCTCGAGCGCGAGGTTCTCGATGCGGACGAGCGGTGCTCCGGCGGGAACCCGGGTGGCCTCACGTGCGTAGACCTGCTTTACGATTCCGCTGTCCGGCGCAATCAAGGGCAGCGAGCGGACCGGAACGGCCGTGAATCCGCCCGCTACGGTGATCCAGCGCGGCAAGAGCAGCAGAATGAGGAGTATCGCCACGCCGCCCGCTAGGAGGCGGATTCGCCAGGGACTCTGCTGCCATTGGCCACGGTGGGCCCGAATGGAGAGAGCCACGTTCCGCCCCCACTCGACGACTGGTGACCAAGCGGCTCGGAATATCAGGAGCCCGACCACGAGGGCGCCCATGACGCCGAGAAGCTGCCGCGCGAAGCCCAGCATGAGTGCCGCAGCGAAGACAAAAATTCCTGCGATGTAGAACGTCGCCAGACCCGCGTAGATGATGAACACCCGCCGCTCTCGATCGGTCGCTGGGGGCTCCTCGACATCGAGCCGCAACAGATGTCGTTTCACCACCCAGGTGAAATAGCCGAATGCGCGCTGGCGCAGGTTGGGTATCTCGAGCCAGTCACTCAGCGCGAAATAGCCGTCGAGCGGGATCAGCGGATTCATATTCGTAAGGATGGTGGTCACGCCACCGATTATCATGGCTGCGAGGGCAATTTCCGACACCAGGGTGCCCGGCACCACCAGCCACCACACCAGCGCGGCGAGGCTGGCTATAACGAACTGAATCCAGGACCCGGCTGCAGTGACCCAGAGCCGAGCCCTCAGCTCGGGAAAGGTCCACGCATCGTTCACGTTGCAGTAGAATGCCGGCTCAAAATAGATCAGCATGAACCCCATTTCGTGGACCTCGCCACCGAAATATTTGCAGGTGTACGCGTGCCCCAGCTCATGTATGACGATGATGGGGAGCGCGGTGGTCCAGAGTATTGCTAGAGTGCCGAGTGTGAGCGCGCTCGGCGAATACAGAAAAGCGACCGCGGAGCTGAACTCTCCCCATTTCGCAGCCAGGACCAGAAAGTACGCAGCGAACAACACCACCGACACCGCGAGAAACACCGGCGAAAAACACCATCGGAGCCAGGGAAGGGTACGCGTTAGCAGCGTGTCTGGGTCCCCGACCGACCAGCGCATCCGGAGGACCTCCCCGCGGAACAGCGGTCGCCGCCGGCGCCGGCTCCGCTCCGCTCGGAGTCGCTCTACTTCCAGCGTAGTTCGCTCCGCCAGCGTACGCTCGAGGAGGCCCATTCCGGCCAGCTTACGCGCAAACGCTTCCAATGCCCCCGCCGTCAGGCGAA
>Ga0134127_10002785_pt1 | contig 12511 bp, 4 predicted proteins | sample KB31753_FD_96459 | JGI IMG/M metagenome (GOLD analysis project Ga0134127, IMG submission 96459) | Terrestrial soil microbial communities with excess Nitrogen fertilizer from Kellogg Biological Station, Michigan, USA - KB3-175-3 | ecosystem: Environmental > Terrestrial > Soil > Unclassified ...
AACGCGCGGCATGGCGCTGCTGGCCGACCTCGTCCGCGACTTCCGCTATGCCGGGCGTTCGCTCGCTCGAAGCCCCGGCTTCACGGTCGTCGCAGTCGCTGTGCTCGCGCTCGGCATCGGTGCAACGTCGGCGATCTTCAGCCTCGTTAGCGCGGTGTGGCTGAGACCGCTTCCGTTCGTCGATGCCGAGCGCATCGTAGCGCTGTGGGTCGATGCGACGGCGCTCGGCGGTCCTCCTCGAGCCGAAATCGCGCCCGGCAACTACGCCGACTGGCAGGCGCGGGCGCGATCGTTCGAGTCGATGGCGCCGATCGAAGTCGGTAGCTTCAACCTGACGGGCGACGGCGGTGAGCCCGAACGGCTCGTCGGTGTTCGTACGACGTCGAGTCTGTTCGCGACGATCGGCTTGATGCCGCTGTTGGGGCGCACGTTCGCGCCCGACGACAGCGCGAGCGAGCCCATCGTCGTCACCGAAGGTTTCTGGTTACGTCGCCTAGGTGGCGACCCCGCGGCCGTCGGCCGCACGATCACCCTAGATGGCTCCCCCCATTTGGTCGTCGGTGTCGTGCCGCGGGACTTTCGTTTTCCGAGCGGTGAGGTCGACGTGTTCATCGCGACGGAGTTCTCGCCCCAGGTGCTTGCGCGCATGGCGCCGTTGTATTGGTATCTCGTCGCGAAGCTCAAGCCCGGCGTATCCATCGAGGCCGCGCGCGCTGACATGCGTGCCGTTTCCGCAGCGCTCGAAGCCGACAGCCCGAATACGGGCCGCGGCGCCGCAGTGACAATCGTGCCTCTGCGCGAGCAGCTCGCCAACACTCGGTCACCGACGCTGACTGCGGCGACTACGCCGACGTTGAGGGCGCTGCTCGGCGCAGTGGCGCTCGTGCTGCTGATAGCTTGCGCCAACGTCGCGAACTTGATGCTCGCGCGCGCAGCAACCCGGCAAAGGGAGCTCGCGATCCGCAAAGCACTCGGTGCAGCGCGTGGGCGCGTGCTGCGGCAGCTCTTGACGGAGAGTTGTGTGATTGCGGCCTTGAGCGTTGCCGTCGGCATCGCCATCGCCGTGGCATGCTTCGGCTACCTATCGCGCCTCCTTCCGAACACGTTCCCGGCGAGCACCGCCGTGACGCTCGATTCGCGCGCGCTCGCGTTGACGATCGTGGTTGCGCTCGCCACCGTGGCTTTGTTCGGCGCGGGGCCCGCTTTCGCGGCTGCGCGCCGCGATTTCGGCGAGGCATTCGGCCGGGCCGTCGGGAATTTCGGCGTTAGAGCGCGCCGGATGCGCACGGCGCTCGTCGTCGCGGAGATTGCTCTGACGGTCGTGCTGCTGACGGGCGCGGGGCTGCTGCTTCGAAGCTATCAGGCCGTGCTCGCGGTCGATCCCGGCTTCGAGACGCAAGGATTGCTCGTGGCGGAAACGGCGCTGCCGACCGCGCGTTATCCGGATCCGGGCTCCCGTATCGCGTTTTCCCAACGTGTGCTCGAGAGTGTCGGGGCCCTCCCGGGTGTGGTGGGCGTGGGCTACACGAGCTTCGCGCCTCTGATGTTCAAAGGGGGCCGGTCGATCGTCCTCGCCGAAGGTCGGCCGCGGCCCGAGCCGGCGGATTTGCTCCGCAACCTTGCGAGCATGCGCGGCGCGAGCCCGGGTTACCTCGAGACGCTCGGCGTGCCGCTGGTCAGCGGCCGGTTCATCGACGCGCGTGACGCGGCCGGGGCGACGCCAACCGTCGTCATCAATGAGGCGTTGGCGCGTGCCCAATGGCCCGAGGAAGATCCAGTCGGACGGAGATTGAGCATGGGCCTGGGCGCAGATGGGGGTCCGTTCCTGACCGTCATCGGTGTCGTCGGCGACATGCGGCAGATGGGACTGGATGTGCCCGCCGACCCCGAGCTCTACGTGCCGCTCGACCAAGTCGGAACCGCGACGTTCATGGGGCCTCGGCAGCTCGTCGTGCGAACCAGCCGCGACCCGCTCGCGCTTGCGCCGGCTTTGCGCCGCGCGATCTGGGATGTGGACCCTGCTCAGCCGGTCTCGAGCGTCCGAGCGATGAGTGAAGTCGTCGATGCGGAGCTCGGGAATCGCAATACGCAACTCACGCTGACGGGGGCGTTCGCGGTGATCGCCCTATTGCTCGCGACAGTCGGGCTCTACGGCGTTCTGAGCTATACCGTCTCGCAGAGCACGAACGAGATCGGCCTGCGCATGGCGCTCGGCGCCGAGCCTCGGGCCGTCGTCGGGGCCGTCGTTCGCTCTGCGCTCGGCACGGCGCTCCTCGGCATCGGCGTCGGGCTCATGATTGCGTTGGTGCTGACCGAGACGATTGCATCGTTCTTATACGGCGTGAGTCCCACGGATCCTGCGACGGCCATCGGCGTCGCGGGCGTGCTGCTGCTCGTCGCCGGAATCGCGGCGTTCGTGCCGGCGCTGCGCGCCGCGCGCGTGAATCCGATGACGACGCTGCGGGCCGAAGGTTAGCGCGAGGCCAGTATGACGATACTCACCGACTTGCCGCGCGATTTCAGATACGCGGCGCGCTCGCTCGCGCGCACGCCGAGCTTCACGGTCGTCGCCGTCGCTGTTCTTGCGCTCGGTATCGGTGCGACGTCCGCGATCTTCAGCCTCGTCAGCGCGGTGTGGCTGAAGCCGCTGCCGTTCGCCGATGCCGAGCGCGTCGTCTCGCTGTGGATCGATCTCACGACGATCGGCGGGCCGCCGCGCGTCGAGATCACGCCCGCCAACTACGTCGATTGGCAGCAGCGCGCCCAATCGTTCGAGTCGATGGCTCCAATCGAGATCGCGAGCTTCAACTTGACGGGAGACGGCGGCGACCCCGAGCGGCTCTCGGGCGTGCGCACGACCTCGAGTTTGTTCGCCACGATCGGTCTCGCGCCGCTGCTCGGCCGCACGTTCGCGCCCGACGATGGCGTCGGCGAACCTGTCGTCGTCGTCAGTGAAGGCTTCTGGTTACGTCGCTTAGGTGGCGACCCCGCGGCCGTCGGCCGCACGATCACCCTAGACGGCTCCCCCCATTTGGTCGTCGGCGTCGTGCCGCGGGATTTTCGTTTTCCGAGCGGTGAGATCGACGTGTTCATGCCGACGGTGTTTCCGCCCGAGGTGCTCGCGCGGGAGACGTCGTACTCCTGGTATCTCGTTGCAAAATTGCGCGATGGCGTTGCGCTCGACGCGGCTCGTGCCGAGATGAGAGTCGTCTCGACGGCACTGCGTGAACTGAGCCCGGCGCGCGGTTTGGCGCCGACGATCGAGCCGCTGCGCACCACGCTCGCGCGAGGTGCCGGCCCCATCGCGGACATCATCGGTCCGACGCTCTTCGCGCTGCTCGGCGCCGTCGCGCTGGTGCTGCTGATCGCTTGCGCCAATGTCGCGAACTTGCTGCTCGCGCGCGCCACGGTGCGGCAGAAGGAGCTCGCGATTCGCAAAGCGCTCGGCGCCGCGCGCGGCCGTGTGCTGCGGCAGCTCCTCACCGAAAGCGTGCTGTTGGCGGCTGCCAGCGTCGTCGTCGGTTTGGGAATCGCCGCGGCGTGCTTCGGCTACTTGTCGCGGCTGCTGCCGCGCACGCTGCCTGCGAGCGCAACGATGGCACTCGACACGCGAGTGCTCGCGTTGACCATCGCCGCCGCGCTCGTCACGGTAGTGTTGTTCGGCGCCGGCCCCGCGTTCGCTGCCACGCGTCGCGACTTCGGCGCCGCCTTCGGCCGCGCCGTCGGTGCGCACGGCGCGAGCGCACGGCGGTTGCGCATCGGCCTCGTCGCCGCGGAGCTCGCGCTCACTGTCGTATTGCTGGCGGGAGCGGGGCTGCTGCTGCGCAGCTACGCGAACGTGCTCGCGGTCGAGCCGGGATTCGACGCCGAAGGGTTGCTCGTCGTCGAGAGTGTGTTGCCGCAAGCGCGGGCCGCGAACGCGGCGGAGCGCGAGGGTTTTTACCGCCGCGTGCTCGACGGTGTGCGCGCTTTGCCAGGCGTCGACGGCGCCGGCTACACGAACTTTGCGCCGTTCTTATCCAAAGGCGGTCGCTCAGTCATTTTCATCGACGGCCGCCCGCAACCGGAGGCGGCGCAGATTCTGCAAAATCTTGCGATCAACCGTAGCGCTAGCCCCGGTTACCTGGAGACACTCGGCGCCCCGCTGATCAGTGGACGATTCGTCGACGAGCGTGATGTGCGCGGGGCCGCGCGCACCGTCGTGATAAACGAGACCTTGGCACGGCGTTACTGGCCTGACCAGGACCCGATAGGTCAGCGAATCAGCATCGGCGGCGGCGGATTCATGAGCGTCGTCGGAGTCGTCGGCGACGTTCGACAGATCGGATTGGACGTTCCCGTCGAGGGCGCCGTCTACGTGCCGCTCGATCAAATCGAAGGGGCCTTCATGGGTCCGCGACACCTCATCGTGCGCACCGACGGCGATCCGCTCGCGCTCGCAGCTTCGGTTCGCTCAGCCATCTGGGCAGTCGATCGAGATCAGCCTGTTTCCGTCGTTCGCGCGATGAGCGACGTGCTCAATGCCGAGCTCGACAATCGCAACACGCAACTGACGTTGGTCGCCGCGTTCGCGGTGCTCGCGCTCGTGCTATCGGGCGTCGGGCTCTACGGCGTGCTGAGCTACACCGTCTCGCAGCGTACGAACGAGATCGGATTGCGCATGGCGCTCGGCGCCGAGCCGCAGACCGTCGTCGGAGCCGTCGTTCGCTCGTCGCTCGGAACGGCCATGCTCGGTATCGCGGTGGGGCTCATCGCGTCGTACGCGCTGACGCGAATGATTGCGGCGTTCCTCTATGGCGTGAGCCCCACCGATCCCGCAACTGCCGCAGCGGTCGCCGGTGTGCTGCTCGTCGTCGCTGCGGTCGCGGCGTTCGTGCCGGCGCGCCGCGCGGCGAGCGTGAATCCGATGACGGCATTGCGCGCGGAAGGCTAAGGAGCTTCGGGTATGAAGGTGATCGCCGATCTGCCGCGCGACCTCCGTTACGCGGCGCGCTCGCTCGCGCGCACACCTGGATTCACAGTCGTCGCCGTCGCGGTGCTTGCGCTCGGCATCGGAGCGACGTCGGCAATCTTCAGTCTCGTCAGCGCCGTGTGGCTGAAGCCGCTGCCGTTCGCCGACGAGGAGCGCGTCGTGTCCTTGTGGATCGATCGGTCACTCAATGGGCGGCCACGCATCGAGATAACGCCTGGCCACTTCGTCGACTGGAGCGAACGCGCGCAGTCGTTCGAGCAAATGACGCTGATCGAATCGCTCAGCGTGAACTTGACCGGCGACGGCGGTGAGCCGGAGCGCCTTTCGGGTCTGCGGTCCACCGCGAACCTGTTCACGACGATCGGTTTGACGCCTTTGCTGGGCCGCACCTTCGAGCCCGACGACGGCCCCGCGGGTTCCGTGGTCATCAGCGAAGGATTCTGGTTGCGCCGCTTGGGCGGTGATCCGGCGGCCGTCGGACGCACGATCACGCTCGACGGCACCGCCCGGACGGTCGTCGGCGTCGTGCCGCAGGCCTTTCGTTTCCCGTACACCGGGCAGGACGTTTATGTCGCCACGGTGTTCACGCCCGAATTCCTCGCACAACGCGGGAACTACTCCTATTACGGCGTCGCTAAGCTGCGTCAGGGCGTCTCCCTCGAGGCGGCGCGTGCGGAGATGCGCACCCTCTCCGCCGCACTCGAGGCCGAAAGCCCCGCGACAGGCCGCGGCGCCGCCGTGGCCGTCGTCCCGTTGCGCGACCATATCGCGCAGCCCGTCGGCCGGACGTTCATGGCGCTTCTGGGCGCAGTCGCGTTCGTGCTGCTGATCGCCTGCGCCAACGTCGCGAACTTGATGCTCGCACGTGCGTCGATTCGGCAGAAAGAGCTCGCGATCCGCAAAGCGCTTGGCGCTGCGCGCGGCCGCGTGCTGCGTCAGCTCTTGACGGAGAGTTGCTTGTTAGCCGGTCTCGCCGTTCTGGCCGGTCTGGGTTTGGCGGCGGCGTGCTTCGGGTATCTGACGCGATTGCTTCCGCAAACGCTTCCGGCGAGCACGACGCTCGCTCTCGATTGGCGCGTGTTCGCTCTGACGATCGCTGCGGCGGTGGTGACCGTGCTGCTGTTCGGTGCGGGGCCCGCGTTCGCAGCGGCGCGCCGCGACTTCGGCGCCGCTTTCGGCAGGGCCGTTGGTGCGCAGGGCACGCGAGCGCGCCGGTTGCGAACCGCGCTGGTCGTTGCGGAAATAGCGCTGACGGTCGTGTTGCTTGCGGGCGCCGGTTTACTGCTGCGGAGCTACGCGAAAGTGCTCGCCGTCGATCCCGGGTTCGACGCCGACGGCTTGCTGATCGCGACGACCGTGCTGCCGGCGTCGCGTTACCCCGATCCCGCGGATCGTGACGCGTTCTATCAACGCGTGCTCGAGCGCGTACGTGTGTTGCCGGGAGTAGAGAGCGCCGGCTACGTGAACCTCGCGCCGCTCGTCATCAAAGGCGGCGGTTCCATCACGCTTATCGAGGGGCGTCCGCGCCCGGCGCCCGGCGAGATGGCGCGATTCATCGCGAACAATCGCGCCGTAAGCTCGGGCTATCTCGAAATGCTCGGTGTACCGCTCTCGAGCGGCCGGTTCATCGACGAGCGCGACACCCGTAGCGCTCCTGGGGCAGCGGTCATCAACCAAACGATGGCGCGCATTCACTGGCCGGATAGGGATCCGCTCGGACAGCGGTTCAGGTTCGGTATGGGCGGCGACGCGTTGTTCACGGTCGTCGGCGTAGTAGGCGACGTGCGGCAGTCGGGCCTGGACGTGCCTGCCACGCCCGAGGTCTACGTGCCGCTCGATCAGGCCGTCTATCCGTTTCTGTGGCCTAACAATCTCGTCGTGCGTACCGATGGCGATCCTCTCGCGCTCGCCGCGGCCGTCCGGGCGGCGGTTTGGGAAGTCGACCCGAGCCAGCCCGTATCGGACGTTCGCGCCATGAGCCAGGTGCTCGACTTCGAGCTCGCGAATCGCAACACGCAGCTCACGCTGATCGGCGTCTTCGCCGTGCTCGCGCTCGTGCTCGCGGCCGTCGGGCTGTACGGCACGTTGAGCTACGCGGTCTCGCAGAGCACGAACGAGATCGGGCTCCGCATGGCGCTCGGCGCCGAAGAGCGCACCGTCGTCGGCTCCGTGCTGCGTTCGGCGCTGGCGACCGCGTTGCTCGGCATTGGTATCGGGCTCGTAGCGGCGTTTGCGCTGACGCGAACGATTGCGTCGTTCTTGTACGAAGTCAGCCCGACGGATCCTGCGACAGCTCTAGCGGTCGCCGGCGTGCTACTCGTCGTCGCGGCGCTTGCCGCGTTCGTGCCCGCACGCCGCGCTGCGAGCGTCAACCCGATGACCGCACTGCGCGTCGAGACCTAGCTACGCATGGATATTCTTCGCCGAGATTTCGCCCTCGCCGCGCGCACGCTCGCGCGCAACCCGGGTTTCACGCTCGTCGTCGTGTTGACGTTGGCGCTCGGCATCGGCGCGACGACGGCGATCTTCTCGTTGTTCCATCAGGTTCTCGTGCAGCGTTTGCCCGTCCCCGAGCCAGACCGATTGGTCGAGCTCGCGACCTCCGGGCCGATGGTCGGTGGCGGGACCGTCAGCGCGGCGGGCGATAACGAGCATATCTTCAGCTACCCGATGTTCCGCGATCTCGAGGCGAAGCAAGGGGTGTTCGCGGGGGTCGCGGCTCACCGTGACTTTCAAGCGAGCGTGGCCGAGGAGCTGACCACGGTCGCGGGCGGCGGCCTCATGGTGTCCGGCGGCTATTTCAACGCGCTCGGTCTCACGCCCGCGCTCGGCCGCTTGATCGAGCCGCAGGACGAGCCGCGCGTGGGCGAATCGGCCGTCGTGGTCTTGAGCTACGACTATTGGCGGAGCCGCTTCGCCGGAGATCCGAACGTGCTCGGCCGGACGTTGACCGTCAACGGCCAATCGCTTGCCGTCGTCGGTGTCGCGCCCCAAGGTTTTCGAGGCACGGTCCTCGGGCTGCAACCGCGCGTGTTCGTGCCGATTACGTTGCGCTGGGTCATGGAGCCCTGGAGACAGCGCGACGAGGAGGATAGGCGTTCGCGCTGGGTGTACTTGTTCGCGCGGCTCGCGCCGGGCGTGCCGCTCGAGCAGGCGTCTTCGAGCATCGACAAGGTTTACAGCGGAATTCTCAACGAGATCGAAGCGCCGCTGTGGAGCGGGATTCCAGCCGGCATCCTCGAGCAGTTCAAAGCCAAGCGCATGAGGCTCGAGCCGGGCGGCGTTAAAAAGGGGCTCGTCCGGAACGCCAACGCCGAACCGTTGGCGATGTTGCTCGGCATCACTGCGTTGGTGTTGACGATCGTGTGCGTGAACATCGCCAATCTGCTCTTGGTGCGCGGCCTATCGCGAGCCGGAGAGCTCGCGATCCGTGTCGCGATCGGTGCCACTCGGTGGCGGCTCGTGAGGCAATCGTTCTTGGACGCGGGTGTGCTGGCCGTCATGGGCGCCGCCGCGAGCTTGCCCGTCGCGGTGTTGACGCTGCGCGGCATCGGCGCGTTTCTGCCGGATCCGCTTGCGTCGGGGTTGGACATTCAGCTCAGACCGGCCGCGCTCTGGTTTGCCGCCACCGTGTCCCTGTTCACGATGCTGGCGTTCGGCGCGGCGCCAGCCTTCCAGGCGGCACGCACGGATCCGGGGCTCACCGTGAAGGGCACGGCTTCCCAGGCTCTCGGCGGCCGCCACCTGGCACGGATCCGAGTCGCGCTCGCGACGGCTCAGATTGCATTCTCGACCGTGCTACTCGTGCTGGCCGGTCTGTACACGCAAAGCCTCGTTAACATCGCCCGCGTCGATCTCGGCCTCGACACCGAGTCCGTCGTGACGTTCACGGTCTCGCCGCGGACCATCGGACAGAGTCCGCAACGCAGCGCGGCAACGTTCGATCGCATCGAAGAGCGGCTTGCCGCGGAACCGGGCGTGAGCGCAGTCGGTGGTTCGAGGATTGCGCTGCTTGCGGATAGAACATGGACGAATCTTCTGTCGGAGTTTCGCGGGTTCGGGAGCGTTCCAGCCACCAACCCGTCGGTCGGGATCAACGCTGTGAGCGCAGAGTTCCTCGGCGCGCTGTCGATTCCAGTGCTTCGCGGACGCGGCTTCACCGCTTTGGACACGCTGGAATCGCCGCGCGTGGCGGTCGTGAACGAAAGCTTCGTCGGCATCTTCGGTCTCGGAGACGCGGCGCTCGGTGCACGGTTCGACATCGGCAGTTCTCGGCAGAACATCGAAATCGTCGGCGTCATCGCAGACACGAAATACGCGGGCGTCACGGACGACATTCCGCCGATGGTGTTTCTGCCGCGGCGACAAGAAGCGGACCTCGATGGGCTGACGTTCTACGTGCGAGGGCTGGACTCCAACGCGCTCCTGCGCATGATCCCGCGCGTCGTCGCGGAGATCGATCCGAGCGTGCCGGTGACGGACCTGCGCACGATGGCGAGGCAAGTCCAGAACGACGTCTACCGCGAGCGCCTGATTGCGACGCTATCGGCGAGCTTCGCGGGGCTCGCGACGCTGCTCGCGGCCATCGGGCTCTACGGCGTGCTCGCCTACAACGTCGCGCAACGCAAGCGCGAGCTCGGGCTGCGGCAAGCGCTCGGCGCCAAAGCGGCGGACTTGCGCGCTCTCGTGCTCAAGCAAGTCGGCGTGATCGCCGTGATCGGCATCTCGATCGGGCTCGCCGCGGCGATCGCGCTGGGCCGCATCGCCGAGACGCTGCTATTCGGTTTGTCCGGAAGGGATCCGATGGTGCTGATTGGAACTGTGGCGGCTACGTCGCTCGTGGTGCTGACCGCGGGCTACTTGCCGGCGCGCCGCGCCGCGAGCGTCAATCCGATGGTCGCTCTGCGCGCGGACGGTTAGGCTTTAGCCGGGTTCGGGGGAGGGCGCGATGCAGGCTTGGATTGCGGATTTCCGCTACGCGTGGCGCAAGCTGTTCAGCCGCGCGGGCTTGGGCGGCACGGTCGTTGCCATCCTTAGCATCGGGCTCGGTGTGGGCGTTAGCACCGCGATCTTCGCGGCCGTCGACCAGGTCCTCATCAGCGCTCTGCCGTATCCGGAGCCCCAGCGCGTGATCGTGCTCACGGACCGCTCGGGGGATGACGAGTCTCTTCCGGTCGCCTACGGAACGTTCCTCGAGGTCGAGCAGCGCAATCGCTCGTTCGATGCGCTCGCAGTATTGCGGGGTTGGCAGCCTTCGCTCACGGCAACCGGCGAGCCGGCGCGGCTCGCAGGCGATCTCGTCAGTCCCGACTATTTCGCCGCCCTTGGCGTACGGCCTGCGCTCGGACGCGATTTCAGCGCGGCGGACGACGTCACGGGAGCGCCGCGCGTCGTGATCGTCACCAGTAGCTTCGCCGAGCGCCGCTTCGGGAGCGCCGAGGCCGTGCTCGATCGCACGATCACGCTCGACGGCGAGAGCGTCACGGTCATCGGCGTCATGCCCAAGGGCTTCGAGAACGCTTTGAGCCCGGCAGTCGAGATTTGGGCGCCGTTGCGTTTTCGCGCGGGGCAGCCGTTCGAGAGCGCTGAGTGGGGACACAACTTGCGAATGGTCGGCCGGCTGCGAGAAGGGGTGACGCTAGAGCAGGCGCAGCGCGAGCTGCTCGCGATCGGGAGCTCGCCCGTGGCTGAATTCCCTCGTCCAACCTGGGCTTCGATGCAGCGCGGCCTCGAGCTCGATTCGCTGCACGCGTCGGTTACGAGCGGTATTCGGTCGGCGCTGCTCGTGATCCTCGGCGCCGTGTTGCTGCTGCTCGCGATCGCCTGCGCCAACGTCACGAACATCCTGCTCGCGCGGGCGCTCGCGCGCCGCGCCGAGCTCGCGACGCGAGCGGCTCTCGGAGCGGAGGCGGGTCGCCTCGTGAGGCAGCTCTTCGCCGAGAGCGCACTGCTGATTTCCGTGGGCGGCGTGCTCGGCGTCGGCGTCGCCGCGCTCGCGAGCCGTGCGTTGGTCACGCTCGCGCCGGCCGATTTGCCGCGCTTGGACGCCATCGGGCTCGATGCGCGCGTTCTAGTCTTGGCGCTCGCGACGACGGCCGTCGTGGCGCTCGTCGCCGGTCTCTGGCCGGCCCTGCGCGCCCGCGAAATCGGCTCGCCTGCTGCGCTGCGAACAGGACCTCGCGCAACCGGTCATGCCTTCGCCACGTTGCGCCGGTCGCTCGTCGTCGCGCAGGTCGCGCTGGCCACGGTGCTGCTCGCGGGTTCGGGTCTACTGCTGCGCAGCGTCGAGCAGCTGCTGTCGGTTCCGACGGGGTTCCACGCTCCACGCGTCCTGACGATGCAGGTCGTCGTGCCGAGGGGCTCGGGCATCAATGAAGTCGACGGACTGGCACTCTTCGAGCGCATGCTCGACGCCGTTCGTGCCGTGCCCGGCGTCGCCGATGCCGCGCTAACGAGCCTGCTGCCGTTGAGCGGCAGGAGTTTCGAGCAGTATGCCGTCTTCGTGGAGTCGTCGGCGGGTAGCACTGAGAACGCGGGCGTCGCGTTTCGTTACACCGTCACGCCCGATTGGTTCGAGACGATGGGCATCCCCTTGATGCGTGGACGGCTGCTCGGAGCGAACGATCGGGCGGACGCGCCGCAAGCGATTCTGATCAACGAGTCGTTCGCGGCACGCCGCTTCGCCGGCCGCGATCCGATCGGCCAGCGGGTTCGCATAGGCCCCTTCAACCGTCCGGATGGGCCGTGGGGGACGATCGTCGGCGTCGTCGGCGATGTGAAGCAAACGTCGCTCGCGGCGTCGACGGACGCGTTTTACATCGCGCTGGGCCAATGGGCGTGGGTCGACCCCGAGCCGTCGCTCGTCGTGAAAACGACGGGCGACCCGACATCGCTCGTCGAGGCGATCAAGCAAGCGATTTGGTCCGTGAATCCGTCGTTGCCGCTCGAGCGCATCACGACAATGTCCGACCTCGTCGCCGACTCCGAGGCGCAGCGATCGTTCGCGTTGACGATATTCGCGGCATTTGGGCTCGCGGCGCTGCTGCTGGCCGGCGTCGGCGTTTACGGCGTCATCGAGGGCAGTGTAACCGAGCGCACGCGCGAAATCGGTGTCCGTTCGGCGCTCGGCGCCACGCCGAAGAGGATCGCGGCGTTCGTGGTCGGTCAGGGTCTGACGCTCACGATCATCGGCGTCGCGATCGGCGTCGGCGTGGCCGCGAGCTCCACGCGAGCGATCGCATCGCTGCTGTTCGGCATCGAACCTTTCGACCTCGTTACGTACGGTGGCGTCGTTGCGCTCCTGCTCGGCATCACGTTCATCGCGTGCTACGCGCCCGCGTTTCGCGCCGCGCGCATCGATCCTGCCATCACCTTGCGCGCAGACTGAGGGCTCCAAATGTCGCTGACCCCGTCCGACTTCAAGTACGCCGTGCGGCTGCTCGTGAAACGCCCATGGTTCACGGCGATGACGGTCGTCATGCTGGCCGGCGGTCTCGGCATCAGCCTGTACACGTACACGGTCTTGAACGTGATGCTCTA
>Ga0134127_10002787_pt1 | contig 12507 bp, 9 predicted proteins | sample KB31753_FD_96459 | JGI IMG/M metagenome (GOLD analysis project Ga0134127, IMG submission 96459) | Terrestrial soil microbial communities with excess Nitrogen fertilizer from Kellogg Biological Station, Michigan, USA - KB3-175-3 | ecosystem: Environmental > Terrestrial > Soil > Unclassified ...
AGACGCAGACACAACCGTGTTCCTCGCAATCTCACGCTCGAGAATGAAGTCCCACTGATGAATCTGTGGAAGCTGGAAATCGTCCTGGAAGAATTGAATCGCGCCGACAGGCGGATTCGTCGCGGGCAGCAGGTTTGGATAAATCGGCAACAACGGGCAGTTGTCGGCGTTCAATGCAGGGTTCGCACCCGTGCAAGCAACCGGCAGGTTGTTGTTAGCCGTGGTGAACTGTCGCTGACCGGCATCGATTCCAACACCCGTGTTGACGAGCGTGTTGTAGACCGTCGAATTGATCACACGTCCGTAGTACAGACCCCAACCGCCGCGAAGAGCGGTCTTGCCATCGCCGGAAACGTCGACCGCGAATCCGATTCGTGGTCCAAAGTTGTTCCGGTCGTCAACCTTTCGATTCGTTTGCAGAACGTTCGGATTAATGTTGATCGGATCGGGATTCAACTGGTACTCGTAACGCAATCCGAGATTCAACGTGAATCGCGGCGTTACGCGCCAGTCATCCTGGACGAACCAGTTGATGTCGGTGGTTTTCATATCGAGGCCGAGAACACCGAATCCCTGGTTGAAGTTTCCTGCGTAGCACTTGCCGGCACGACGAGTTGAACCAATGCAGAAGCCATTGTTAGCAGTTGGCGTGTTTGCAGCGCCGGGAACGAGTGCGCGAATCGCACCGTTGGTTTGGAAGTTGACGTAGTCGACGATGAAATCGGGAAGGCCGTTCGCGCCCGTGTAGTTGAATTCACCACCGATGAAGCGAAGGTTGTTGATGATGTCCTTAACGAAGTTGAGGTCGCCACCAAACTTCCAGGTGTGATTGCCGTGAGTCATCGTCACGGTGTCGGCGAATTGGTACCTGCGCTCATCCGGGAACGCTGCACGGTCGAGAAACTCAGGCATACCAAACGAGAAGCCATTCTGAATGAAGGTTTGTGGTGAACGTCCGCCGACAGCGTTAGTGGGCTCACCCGGTAATGGCGCCTGGCTGAACTGCGTTTCTTCGTCACGGCCCCACTGGAAACGGAACTCGTTCAGCAGCATTGGAGTAAGCGTCGAGGCCAGCTTCACGTTCAACGCATCGATATTGACGAAGTCGTCGCCGAAGTTGTCGACGGCGCGCGTGTTCGTCGCCTGCGTCTGAACGCCTGCTGGTGATTCCCAGCGCAGACGGTTGTAACTGACTGTCAAAGTGTTCTTGTCGTTGAGGACCCAATCGACCTTTGGCAGGAACAGTTTCTGATCGCCTGTTCGCTCGAGCGGACCAGAAAGACTTTGAAGGAAGCTCAACGTGCTGTCGATCTGAGCTCCGCTAACGCCGCGCGAGATGATTGCGTTGCGAGTCGCGGTGGTCAGGTTCAGGAAGTTATTGGCACTGAAACGAGACAGGCCAGGGAAATTGCGATTCTGCTGATCGTAGCTGAAGAAGAAGAACGCCGTGTCTTTAACGATTGGACCACCGATCGTCCCGCCAAACTGATGTCGCACGTCCTTCGGCTTGAAGCCGACGGTGTCGAACTGGCCATTGCCGAGCGGTTGCTGAATCGTCGAGAGTGGATTGCGAGCGCCCCACTTGTTGTTGCGTTGATAGTAAAACGCACCACCGTGAAACTCGTTCGTTCCGCTCTTGGTGATGGCGTTGACCACGCCGCCTGCTGAACGGCCGTACTCCGCGGAGTAGCTCGAGGTGTTCACCTGAAACTCGCGGATCGCAGCCTGGCTGACCGAGTAGCTGATGCGCGTTCTGCCACGCTCTTCTGCGAAGAACGCCTGGTTGTTGTCGCCACCGTCGATCGTGTTGTTGTTCAGCAAACCGGAAATGCCGCGGAAGCTGATCAGTCCGAACGTGCCGTCGGGAACAGCGCCAGGAGTCAACAACGCGAAGTTGGACCAGCGGCGGCCGTTGATCGGCAGTTCGTTAATTGAAGTCTGATTGATGTTGGTGGAGAAGTCCTGTTGGCTTGTATTGATAACCGGAGCTTCTGCACTCACGTCGACAGTTCCCGTGACTGGACCAACCTGGAGTGCAACCTCCAGTTTCGTTTCAAGGCCGACCTCGACGACCACGTTCTCCTGGGTGAGTGGACTGAATCCCGAGGAGTTGACGGTCACCGCATATCTTCCAGGTTGGAGGTTCGCAACCTTGAAGCGTCCGGTGTCGTCGGTTGTGGCTGAGTCTTCCTTGTTGGTTTCGACGTTTTTGACTGTAACCGCAGCGCCCGGCACAACTTCTTTGGCTGGATTAGTCACCACGCCGCCGATCGAGCCGGTGGTCGTCGACTGCGCAAACGCGACAGCGCTGACAGCGAACACCATTAGGCATACAAAAAAGAGCTTTACTGATTTCGACATACTGGGGAACTCCTTAGCAATGAGTTAACGTGAATGCGCCTCCGCCCGCGGGTAGCGCAGTGTCTTTAGCCAAGTTAGTGAGCACAAAACTATTCAAGCAGGAATATTGCGAATGGCTTGCAACTGTAGAACCGATTTTCTATCACGCTCAGCTCGCTTTTCGCAAGTCTAAGCCTACATTGAAGCTATTAAATCTTTATGACCATTTTTGAGTCGAAAGAGATTAATTCAAGGGGCAATCTGCGTTCGCATTAATTTCGCAATAGCCGTGCCGAATTGTCGTCGCGAACCCTTCAACCGACGAAAGCGATTTATGCCAATAGTTACCTCATGCACGATCTAATAAGACGATGCTTAACTTGCACAAGAATTTGGATCTAATCTGAAATTCAGGAGAAGCGAGCCGCAGATTTCCACAGATCTGCGGCTCGTTTTCATAGCCTCTCGACGATCATCGCGATGCCCTGGCCACCGCCGATGCACGCCGTCGCTAAACCATAACGCTTTCCGCGACGGTGAAGCTCGTGCAGCACGGTGAGAACAAGACGAGTGCCTGTTGCGCCCAACGGATGACCCAGCGCAATCGCGCCGCCATTCACGTTTGTGATCTTGCGATCCAGTCCCAACTCTTTTTCCACAGCCAGATACTGCGCCGCGAAAGCCTCGTTGACTTCCACGAGATCGATATCGCTCAACGAAAGTCTCGCCTTCTCGAGCGCAGAACGTGTGGCCGGCACTGGTCCAATGCCCATGATCTCGGGTTCGACGCCAGCATAAGCCCAACTCACGATCCGGCCCATCGGCTTCAGATCTCTTTCCTTCACGAACTCTTCACCGGCGATGACAAGCGCTGCCGCACCGTCGACTATGCCGGAAGCATTTCCTGCCGTGACAAATCCATCGTGAGCAAATGCCGGTTTCAGTTTTGCCAGTCCCTCGAGCGTGGTTTCCGGTCGCGGATGATCGTCTTCCGTGACCTGCGTGCTGCCTTTGCGCGACTTCACTTCGACGGCAACGATCTCTTCGGCGAAAACGCCCGCATCCTTCGCGCGTTTCGCCTCCTGTTGCGATCGCAGCGCGTACTTGTCCTGCTCTTCGCGCGAGATCTCAAACTTGCGCGCGAGGTTCTCCGCCGTTCCCGCCATCGGCGTGTTGCAGTAAGTATCGAGCAGTGCAACCATCAAACTGTCTTCCAGTTTTCCTTGTCCAAGTGCAAGGCCCGAACGCGCGCCGCGAATCACGTGCGGCGCCTGCGACATCGATTCCATTCCGCCAACCAGGCAAGTGCGCGCTTCGCCGAGCTGAATCATGTGTGCGCCGGAGATGATTGACTGAATACCACTGCCGCACAGCCGGTTCACAGTTAATGCCGGACGTTCGAATGGCACTCCCGCTTTCAGCGCAACGTGACGAGCGCCGTAAATCGCATCGCCGGATGTTTGTAGCGCATTGCCAATAACAGTGTGATCGATCTCATCGGGTTTCACGCGCGTCGATTCGAGAGCGCCGCGCGCGGCAACTGCTCCCAGGTCGATCGCGGATACGTCTTTCACTGCGCCGACGTATTCGCCCATCGGTGTCCGCTTTCCGCCAAGTATGAAAACGTCTTTACTCATGTTCTTATCCCTCTGTTGTGAATTCCGCTTCAATGAAAACCTTCAAGGCTAGCAGACACCGACGAGCGGGGGCAAGCCACCCCTTCCTGACAGCAGTGTCCTAATTCTTCTCTGTGCAACCTCTGTGTCTCTGTGCCTCTGTGGTGAACTTTTACTGAGCAATATTGACCACAGAGGCACAGAGACACAGAATTGTTATTTTCATGCGGGTTGTTGTCTTCTCAAGGTCAGGAAGAGGGGCTTGCCCTCGCTTATGACCTATCGGAACCGAAACGATGCTCCTGCAGGTAACGGTGCAGCAGTTCTTCGAGGAAGCCCTCGTAGGTGAACGTGGCGAGGTCGTAAGTGGGACGAATTTTGTAAAGGATCGGCAGCGACACTCTCCACGCCATCCACTGCCGCGGTACGTCTGACAGATCCCAGCGACGGCGAAGAAACGTCTCTACGACCTGTATCTCAGAATCAGTCAAAGAGCTCAGGCTCGCGGTGAACTCTACTGGCTTGAACGATCGGCGAAGTGCAGGATCGCTCACCGGCGCCGCAAACACCTGCGCGAACTCCGGCGCCTCTGCTTCGCGTTCGCGAACGACAACTGTGCCTGCGACCAGGTCACCGATGCGCTGATCGCGGCTCGTCGCAAACACCGAGATCAGTCCGATCGAATAAAACGGCGGCGGAACCATGTCAAAAACGCGCAACAGGTTTCGCACGGCCGCTTCCCAAAACGTGATCGGCCGGCCGTCTTCGCGAATAACGCGTAGCTTCATCCAGCGCTTGCCTGGAGTTTGTCCACTCCAAAGCCATTCGAAAAAAGCGAAGTAGCTCGAGAACACCAGGAACAAAAGCAGGATCATCACCGCGCTGACCCACTTGGGTGCGCTCGCAAACACTGCTTGTATCGCTGAAATATTCGAGAGAACGACGCCCGCGAGCAGAATGAGGCCCAGCGCGAGCCATTGGATCAGGTGGTCGACCGCACACGCGAGAAATCGATTTCCGATCGACGCAAGTGCGAAGTGCAGCGGCACGCGCTCCGGCGTCTCGATGATCAGAATATCTTCAGTTGCGATCGTGGCTGACATGCTGTTTCCAATTAGAACAAGTCAGGAAGGGTGGCTTGCCCCCGCTTGCCGGACGGCGGGGGCAAGCCTCTCTTCCTGACTTGTTATGCTGTCTGCATTCACATCCTTCTCACGCGCACGAAGCGACGCTTGCCAACCTGGATCAAGCATGATGGGTTTGACCTTAGGGTGAGATCGACTTCGAAATCTGTTTGCGCACGACGCTCACCATCAACGTAAACTCCACCCTGCTCGATCAGCCGCCGAGCTTCAGCCATCGATGGAGCGAGTTGGAGTTCCACTAACAACTTCGGCAACTTCCACGCACCCGCCGCCACTTCGCGTTCCTCGACACTCTCGGGCGCCTGCTTGTTGCGAAACATCGCGTTGAACTCTTCTTCAGCTTTGCGCGCCTCTGCTTCGGAATAAAAGTCGGCAACGATCATCTTCGCGAGATCAACTTTGATGTCGCGCGGATTACTCTGCCCACCGTTTGTGCGTTCACGCAGCGAAGCAATCGCGCTCATCGACAGATCGGTGCACAGTTCGTAGTAACGCCACATGAGATCGTCTGAGATCGACATTACCTTTCCGAAGATCTCCTGCGGCGGCTCGTTGATGCCGATGTAGTTTCCAAGACTCTTCGACATCTTCTGCACGCCATCAGTGCCTTCCAGCAACGGCGTAATGACCGCGACTTGCGATTCCTGTCCGTACTCTCTTTGCAGGCTGCGGCCCATCAGCAGGTTGAACTTCTGATCCGTTCCGCCAAGCTCGACGTCGGCGTCGAGTGCAACCGAATCGTAAGCCATCACCAACGGGTACATCACTTCGTGCAACGCGAGCGGCCGATTTGCCTCGAGTCGTTGTTGAAAATCGTCACGCTCGAGAATCTGTCTGACCGTGACGTGCGCAGCGAGGCGAAGAAATCCTGCCGAGCCGAGCTTGTCCATCCAGCGCGAGTTGAAGTCGATGACTGTCTTTTCAGGATCGAGCAGCTTGAAGATCTGTTGCTTGTAAGTCTCTGCGTTCGCATCGATCTCGTCGCGTGTGAGTTGTGGACGCGTGGTGCTCTTGCCTGAAGGATCGCCAATCATGCCGGTGAAGTCGCCGATGAGAAAAATCGCCGTGTGGCCCAATTCCTGAAACTGACGAAGCTTGCGGATCGCAACTGTGTGGCCGAGGTGTATATCAGGCGCGGTAGGATCGGCGCCAAACTTTACGCGCAGAGGCTTGCCGGTTGCAGCAGACTTTTCGAGCTTCGCGCGCAGCTCTGCTTCGCGAATGATTTCGGTCGTGCCTTTGTTCAGATAGGCCAGTTGCTCGTCGATACTCATCCGAGTACTCATCGGAATCATGGTAGCCCAATTGTCAGAGCCTGCGCTATCCTCATTTCAAGCGGAGTTTACCGAAATGTCTACCGAAACAAGAGATACAAATCCCCTCGAGAACTGCCGTCTGGCCTTCATCGGCTGCGGCGTGATGGCAGAAGCGATTATTGCCGGACTGCTGCGCAAACAGCTCGTTGGCGCGGAGCAGATTGTTGGCAGTCATCCGCGTGCGGCGCGGCGCGACGAGCTGCAGGCGAAGTACGGCATCGAGATGTTCGAGCAGAACAAGGAAGCCGCGCTTGCGGTTAATCGTGCGGCGTCGTTGCTCGTCCTGGCAGTGAAGCCGCAACGCCTGCGTCGCGTGCTCGAAGAACTCAAGGGCGCGATACACCAGGAGCAGCTCGTCATTTCGATTGTCGCCGGCGCGAAGATTGAAACTATTGCGGACGAACTCTTGCACGCGGCGGTGGTGCGGACGATGCCAAACACGCCCGCCCAGATCGGCGAAGGTGTGACTGCGTGGACGCCGAGCGCCGGAGTTAACGAGAAGCAGGAGAGCCAGGTTCGCGCGATGCTCGACGCACTCGGCAAATCTGTGCGCGTGGAGAACGAGCGGCAGATCGACATGGCGACTGCGCTGAGCGCGACTGGTCCAACGTATATCTTTCTGGTGATGGAAGCGCTCATCGATGCTGGAGTTCACATGGGCTTCTCGAGACACGTGGCCCAGGAGCTGGTCCACCAGATGATGCTCGGATCAATTTTGTTCGCGCACGAGTCGCACAAGCATCCGGCTGAGTTGCGGAATATGGTGACGTCGCCCGGTGGTACTTCGGCGGAAGCGATTTATCAGATGGAGAAAGGTAGTTTGAGGACGGTGTTGTCGAAAGCCGTGTGGGCTGCGTTTCAACGTGCGGAGTCTTTGGGGCAAAAATGAAGAAATATTTAGCCGCAGATTTTCACGGATGAACGCAGATCAGCGTTTATCTGTGAAATCCGCGGCTAAAACATCTCTTACGGCTTCCGCATATAAATTGTGTTCCTGTTCGAGAATGCGCGCGGAAAGTGTCTCGACTGTATCCCCCTCGAGCACGGGCACAACACGTTGCGCGATGATTGGACCACCATCGAGCGTCTCGTCGACGAAGTGCACCGTGCAGCCACTCACCTTCACTCCATGCGCGAGCGCCCGTCGCTGCGCATCGAGCCCGGCGAACGACGGCAACAAACTCGGATGAATGTTCAATGTCCGCCCGCGAAACGCCTCCACGAAGCACGGCGATAAGAGTCGCATGTAACCCGCAAGACAAACCAGATCCACGTGATGTTCCTGCAGCGCTGCGATGATCTCGCGTTCGTGCTCTTCACGATTGCGACCGCGCCGTTCGATAGCCAGCACTGCGATTCCACGTTCTTTCGCAAGCGTGAGTCCCGGAGCATCAGCCTTGTCGCTAATCACCACGACGATCTCAGCGTTTGGGATAACGCCGTCGCGAACGGCATCGCTCAACGCAAGCATGTTTGACCCACGACCGGAAATGAGAATCCCGATTCGCGCTTTTTGTGCGTTTTGTGGCTTCAGAGCGATACCTCACGATTGCCGTGCACAACACTCCCGATCCTGTAACTCGTCTCGCGCTGGTCCCGCAGGTGCGCCTCGATCCTTTCCGCATCATCGCTGGAACAAACGATCACCATGCCGACGCCCATATTGAACGTGCGATACATTTCTTTCTCCGACACGTTACCGAGACGGCGCAGGAGCTCGAACAGCGGCGGTATGTTCCATGACTCTTTCTTGATCTCCACAGCCGTGCCCTCAGGCAGGATTCTCGGAATGTTGTCGGTGAGTCCGCCGCCCGTGATGTGGGCCAGGCCTTTGATCACTCCTTTATCAAGCAGGCCCTCGAGCGGTTTGAGATAACTCAGATGTGGCTGCAGCAGTGCCGCGCCGGCAGTCATTCCTAATTCAGGCACATATGTTTCCGGTCGATAGTCCGCGACTTCGAAAAAGAGTTTACGAGCGAGTGAGTAACCATTCGTGTGCAATCCGGCGGAAGGCAGCGCAAGCAAAACGTCGCCGGGAACGATCGTCTTCCCGTCGATAACACGCACGCGATCGACAGCGCCGACAATGAATCCCGCAATGTCGTATTCACCATCCTGGTAGAACCCCGGCATCTCCGCCGTTTCGCCGCCCAACAACACACAACCATTCTCGCGACATCCATCGGTCAGACCTTCGACGATGCTCGCCACAATCTCAGGCGACAACTTTCCCGTCGCGATGTAATCGAGAAAGAACAGCGGACGCGCACCCTGGACCAGGATGTCGTTGACGCAGTGATTGACGAGATCGCGACCCACCGTGTTGTGCACGCCAGTCGCGAATGCGATCTTGAGCTTCGTCCCGACACCATCAGCGGAGGCAACGAGCACCGGCTGCGCCATCTCCGGAAACGCGCCGTCGAACATCCCGCCAAAACTTCCGATCTCCGAAAGCGTGCGCTGGTTGAAAGTTCGACGCGCGAGCTCCTTGATCCTGTCTGTCGCGCGAGTAGCAGCATCAATGTCGACGCCGGCGTCGCTGTATGAGATAGCCTTAGTCATTTCCGTTTGTGCTTTTTTGTGGCGACTCGCTCTTCCTGGGTTTGGGCGGTGGACCAAAGTCACCGTACGCAATGAAACCTGAGCGCGATGAATCATCTTTCTGCGCGGTGCGGCCAGCCCACAAATCTTCTGTCGTTTCTTTCGCGGGCTTCACCGTGATGTCATCCGCCTTGCCGCGCGTGGTCAACGTGATCTCGCCCTGCAAGTCAGTGCGATAGAGCTTCACGTTCGCCGCGCGCAAACGATCGAGCACGGCCTGGTTGGGATGCCCGTAACGATTCCACGCGCCACACGAAACGATCGCAATCTGAGGTTTCACTCGATTCAGAAAGTCGGCCGCAGAAGCGTACTTCGATCCATGATGCGCGACTTTCAAAACCTTCGTTTGCAGATCGAGTTCCTTCGTAAGCAGGCGATGCTCGGTCTGACTTTCGGCGTCGCCTGCAAGCAACATCGAAAACGATCCGTAATCCAAACGCGCGACGATCGAGTTTGCGTTTGCTTCGTTGCCGCCAGTCCCCATCTTGTCTTTCGTAAACATCGGCTCCGACGGCGCGAGAATCGTCAACAGCGCCCCACCGCCGAGATCTAATTTGGTTCCGGGCTGCGCCTGCGCGTACTGAGCGCCGCTTCCGCTCACCGCCGCTTTGTAGTCGTCGTAAAACTTGATGACTGACCCGGGTTTGCTTGCCCTCGTGTTCGCCGCCGGTTTCTTCGGAGCAGCAGCAGTTTTTTTCTTTGAAGCGGGCGCGGGTAAAAGCTCAGGCGGCACACTTGGACCTTGCCCGTTATCGATCACATTCAAAACTTTGACTGCCTTGAAAACTTCCGCAGCGCCGCCAATGTGATCCGGATGTGGATGCGTCGCGATGAAGTAATCGAGCTGCTGAACGTTGTTTCGCTTCAGCGCCTCGACAACAGCCTTGCCCTTCGTCGTATCGCCCGCATCGATGAGCACGATCTTGCCTGTGGGCGACGTGATGAGGATCGAGTCGCCGTTAATTGGACCAACGTCGAGAACGCGAATCGTCAGTTCGCCACCTGAAGCCGGTGGCGGCTGAGTTCTCCACCACGGTAAGACATACCTCCAAGTGACATAGCCTGCCGCCAGGGCTACCACTAACAGAACGGCGATTGCACAACCACACCCTCGAGTAGCTCGTCCCATCAGGTTTTACGTGACTGACTCGTGCTCGCGTTCCCACATCGTCTCGGCTTCGCGCGTGATCCTCGTCGGATACTTTCCATTCCAACACGCAACACACGCCGAATCAGGGCTCAACTCCGTCGCCGCGATCATTCCGTCGAGCGAGAGATATCCGAGAGTGTCAGCCTCGATGAACTTTCGTATGTCCTCAACAGACATCTGCGCCGCAATCAGTTCCGATTTGTTCGGCGTATCGACGCCGTAGTAACACGGACTGATCGTCGGCGGACAACTGATGCGCACGTGAATCTCTTTCGCGCCCGCCTCGCGCACCATGCGCACGATCTTCTTCGACGTCGTGCCGCGCACGATTGAATCGTCGATCAGGACCACGCGCCGGCCGTTGATCAAGTCGCGCACAGGATTCAGCTTTATGCGAACTCCGAAGGAACGGATCGACTGCCGCGGTTCGATAAAGGTGCGGCCGATATAATGATTTCGCACGAGACCAAAGCGAAAACTCAATCCACTCTCCGCAGCGTAACCGATCGCAGCGGCGACGCCCGAATCGGGCACCGGCACGACGATGTCTGCATCCGCGGGTTGTTCGATCGCGAGCCGGCGGCCCATCTTGTGTCGCGATTCGTTAATCGACTTCCCGTAGATCAACGAATCGGGCCGCGCGAAATAGACGTGCTCAAACAAACACATCGCATGCTGTCGTTTCGGCAGCGGATGCGACGATCGCAAGCCGTCTCGATCGATCACGATCATCTCTCCCGGCTCGACGTCGCGCACGTACTGCGCATCGATGAGATCAAACGCGCACGTCTCCGAAGCCACAACCCATGCATCGCCGAGCCGTCCTAACGCCAACGGGCGAAAGCCGCGACTGTCGCGAATCACGATCAATTCGGACGGCGTCAGGAAAAGCATTGAAAACGCGCCTTCAGTCTCGCGCAAAACTTCCGGAATCGCTTCGCGAACATGCAAACGCGAACGCGCCACGCCATGCAGCACGACTTCCGTGTCGGAAGTCGACGAGAAGATCGCGCCGTCGCGTTCGAGACGTTGCCGTTCCTCGCGCGCGAACGGAAGGTTTCCGTTGTGACAAACTGCGATCTGTCCGTGCTGGCACGTGACCAGAAATGGTTGCGCTTCGAGAATCGAAACGTCGCCCGCCGTTGAATAGCGCACGTGACCGATCGCGCTCCAGCCCCGCAAACGATTGAGACGCGTTTCGTCGAATGCGTCGGAGACGTGGCCCATCGCTTTTTCGAGTCGCAGTTCCGAACCGTCGGAGGCGACGATGCCACACGATTCCTGTCCTCGATGCTGGAGTGCGTACATTCCGAGGTAAGTCAGCCGGGCGGCGTCGGGATGACCGTAGATTCCGAAGACGCCACACTCTTCACGGAGCTTTGTGATCTCGATTTCAGTCAATTGATTTGTCCTGATTTTGCGACTATGGGGATTACATGATCAGCTTACTTCGCCTTTTGAATGCTTTCAACTTAAAACAGCCACGGATTTTCACGGACGAAGTACGGATCCGTTACCAATCAGTGAAAATCCGTGGCCTCTCTTACCAAAACATCAGGCGTTCGGTATGATGCTCTGGTGCGTATTTACGTGGGAGCGATTTTTATCATCGTTTCTTTGTGTTGGGGTGCTTCGTATGCAAGGAGTACTACGGCTGCCCCGATCTCGCGAGTGTATCGACGCTATTGCGTCTCGTGTCACGGTAGCGACGGGCGCGCGCAAACCTCGAAGGGCAAGTTTAGCCATGCCCGCGATCTCACCGATGCACAGTGGCAATCGGAAGTCAGCGATGAGCGCATCTTCAACTCGATCATGAACGGGCGAAACGTGCGCGGCAACATGCCTGCGTTCGCCAACAAGCTAAACGAGAGAGAAGCCAACTCGCTGGTCGAGTTTGTTCGCGGGCTGAAGGGGCCGCAGCAATAGTCGCCGATGTTTTCGAAGGGTCGTTTGAATTCTTCCGGATTGAAGTCCACATCGCTAATTCGCGGTGTTGCGATCCTTGTTCTGCAGGCGACGCTGATTACGTTGCTCGCGGGAGGAGCGTGGGTGATCTACAAACGACTGCCCGCGACCGCCGCCGACACCAAAAACGACCGCGCCACAACCACTCTCCAGATCGTCTTGCGGCAACCACCGGAAAGTGTCGGGCCTGCGCTCGACATGCGCGTCAGCCTTTACCCGGTTGACATCGTTGCCGTGCGTCACGAGTTCTTCACCGAGCCGCGCGCGGGAAAGCGATTCGAAGATTTTCTGAAGGAACGGATGAAGGGCCGTTCACCTGTCAACGCGCGTTTGGATAAACAAGGACAGGGGGCAGTGCTTCTGGCGCCGGGAAG
>Ga0134127_10002789_pt1 | contig 12503 bp, 11 predicted proteins | sample KB31753_FD_96459 | JGI IMG/M metagenome (GOLD analysis project Ga0134127, IMG submission 96459) | Terrestrial soil microbial communities with excess Nitrogen fertilizer from Kellogg Biological Station, Michigan, USA - KB3-175-3 | ecosystem: Environmental > Terrestrial > Soil > Unclassified ...
CTCTGTAGTGACAAGGGCTCCACGGTCAGCGCGCGGCAGGCACGCGAGGCTCAACCCATGGTCAAGGCCAGACTGCGCTGAAGCTACGCAGACATCAAAGAATCAGATTGAATCAGATAATCGGCGCTACTGGTTGTTGTTATCCCCCTGGCTGTTATCTCTCTGCCTGGATGGGCGAGAGCCAGCGCGCGCAAAGGACGCGACGGCGGGAAACGTCAAGATGATTGGCGCGACAAAGGTGCCCTTCTTCAAAACTTCTCTCCTCGTCGTCCGTTCAGAATCAGACATATGTCATCTCCTCCACTGTCAGTTAAAGGCGCCTTCCAAGAGCGTATCGCGTAATAGTACCTTTCAGCTCTAAGCCCGCGTCAATATGCAAGTTTTTGCATAACAAGCGCGCCCATTTCTGGAAACGGGCACCGAGGCACTTCGCCAAGAGCCCGGTACGGAGCGTTAATCGGATCGGCTCGCAGCGGTGGATCTTCGGGCTGTGCTTCCTAGTCCCCCGAGGGGCGGTCACTGGCGTAGGTGCCGGGAAGCCGCCGACTGGAACGCCGACGCCCGGTGCCGACCGTGCCGTCTCGCACGCTCGTCTGCCGATATTTGTCAGCCCAGATGCCGCTGGTCAGTATTCGGGCCGATCGGGTTGTCGCGTAAGTGTGCTTGCCATTGCTTGATCGCCTCTCGCTGAACCCGGGCCTTTTGGTACAAACCTGGCCCGGTCCCTGCACAAATGGGCTCGGATCATGGCAGGCAATCCACCGCTCCTCGATCGCGTTGCCCGCATCGGCCTGGGCCCAGCTGTCCCGCAGCCCGGGGAATCGCTGCCCGGCTCCGCCCCGGCACTATCGTCTGGACCACTGCCTGGGAGTGACGCGCCGGCGGACAAGCCCTGGGCGCAACTGCGACCGTCGCTTCGAGCCTCACTCTTCGAGGGCGCGGCCGCCGAAGTCTTCGCGGCGTGCGCTGGTGGTGGGGTCCTGACCGCGTGGGCGCTCCATCTCGGCGCCAGCCCCCTCGTGATCGGACTGCTCGGGGCGCTTCCGGTCGCCTGCAACGTGCTCAACATGCCAGCCGCATGGCTCACGCACGTCGTCGGCCGAAAGCGGCTGGCGGTCGCTGCTGTCGGCGCCTCGCGGCTCGTGTACCTGCCCCTTGTTGCCTTTCCGTATCTGCCAGTGAGTGACGCGACTCGCCTCCAGCTGTTCATCGCGCTCATCGCTGTCACTGCCGTCCTCGCGGTAATCGGCAATAACGCTTGGATCGCGTGGATGGGCGATCTCGTGCCCGCTTCGGTGCGGGGCCGCTTCTTCGGTCGGCGAACGATGTTCCTGACGGTGGCCGGCGCGACGTCCTCGCTCGGGGCGGGCCTGATGCTCGACGCGCTGAGCCCGCGCGGTTGGAAAAGCGAGGCTCTCGCGGGCCTAGCGGCGGTGGCCTGTCTCGCGGGACTGGTGAGCATCTGGTTGCTCCGACGTCAGCACGAGCCCGCACCGGCGAACACACTCGCCGAGCCCGGAGGGTTGGCGGCGCTTGGCGCCTGCCTGCGTGACCGGGCGGTTCGACCATTCCTCTGGTATCAGCTCGCGTGGAATGCCGCCGTCGCCGTTGTCGGTGGCTTCATCTCCTTCCACATGCTGGTGAACCTCCGGATGGGATTCGCCGTGGTGGCCGCTCACGGGGTGGCGGTGGCCGTGGTGCGGATCATCGCCGCTCCTCTGTGGGGCCGAGCCGTCGACCGCCTCGGTGCTCGCCCCGTCCTCGTGCTGTGCTCATTCGGGGTCGCCGTGGTGCCGGCGATCTGGATGTTTCCGACGCCGGAGCAACTGTGGCCGATCGCGCTCGAGGCGGTGCTAGCCGGCGTTCTCTGGGGCGGTCACGGCATCGCCGCCGTCGATCTGTCGGTTGCGCTGGCGCCGCGCAGCGGCCGGCCCTTCTACCTGGCCGCCTTCGCCACCGCCGGCGGACTCGGCTTTGCCGCGGCTTCCATCTTGGCCGGCCTGCTGGTTTCGTTGATGCCGGCTCAGTTCATGCTGCTCGGATTCAGCTGGACGGGGATTCACGTCCTGCTGCTGGTTTCTGCGCTGGCCCGTGCGGCCGCCGCGTTGCTGGCCGTGCGGATTCAGGAGCGCGACGCGCGCGGTGTCCCTGAATTGCTGCTCACGCTGGCCAACGACCTACCGAAGACAGTGTCGGTGGCGCATTTGCGTTTGCCGAAGCCGTGGGCGGTCTTCCAGACGACGATCAGCAACGCGGCAGCTCGGGGCCGTCGCCGACCGCCGGCGTCGGTCCCCGCGCCGTGAGCGCCATCCCGACCGCAACCCGCCCGAGATTGGATCTCAGATCGCCGATTGGCGCCGTCAAGTAGCGCGGGGACAGACTATTCTCCGTAGACGATGGTCGTGTACTTTGCGTAGATCCCCAGGATGTTCGTCGTCTCGTGATCCACGTGATGAATCTTGGTAATGCCGCCGTTGCTTGCCGCCGCCGATATGCTGGCGTCACCCGTCGCGAACAGGACGATGCCCCAGGCTTCGGACTTTCCCGTCTTAGGTCCCGCCGTGGCCGGGCCCGCTGACACTGGTCCCTTCATGCCGAAGGTGACCGGAGCGATCACAGGCCCGTGGCCCAGGGCGCAGCCTGTGATCAACGCCGCGCAAGACAACGCGAGTACCAGACTCTTCAACATGGATTTCTCCTTCTCCTTGTGACTCACTCACGACTGTTGACCCCGCACTGGTTGAACCGGCGGCCCTCGCAACGTGCAAGACTTGTACCCGGAGTTGCGGAAGAGCCGTCGCTAAAAACGAGTTGCCGCTTGGGGTCCCTGTCGGGGGCAGCGAAAGCGGCGTCGACGTAAGCTAACTCCCACATATCCCAGCAAGACTCCGTAGAGTTCACGTCTCGGACAAACGACTTTTCAGTTTCGATGTCGGAGGAGCATGACGGACATCCCGGACCTGAATGCGTACGTTTTACTAGGTGAGTCTGCCCGACTGCGAACGGCGCGGCTCGTGCCAGCGCGGATTAGGACCGAGTCCGCGCGGCGCCGCCGGTGACCAGGACCGTGCGACCATCGAGGGCGAACCGCTCGCGACACCGGCTGAGTACGCGGACTCCTGCAGCGGCGAGCGCCCCCGCGCAGTGTGCCAGGTGCATCCGGACGCTACGCATGGGATCAGCGAAATGTCGGGAGCTCGGTGCCGCCTTGATGCGAGCGGGAGGTCAGCCATCCTCTTTATGACCTCCCAGCCGTTCGCGGCTTTGTCTGAGCCCGCGCGGATGTAAGACTTACCGTCGTGTTCGCTCGCTGACAGTCGGGCGCGTCCGTAGGTTCTACGCGCATTCGACAGATACCGTTTGCCCACTCTGCCTTCGTCAACAGATCGTCACCCGGGCATGCGTATTGCTCTGCGGAGCAGTCGGGCACGGCAGCGGTGCAGCACCACGTGGCCCCCGCAAGGAAATCTCGGACTCTTGAGGAGGCAATCCGATGAATTCAGCAAGAGCTGTTTTGACGGGGCGCTGGTCGCGTTCGTCATAGCGCTCACCCCGATAGCTGGCGTCGCGCACGATCACATCGCGAGCGCGGTGACGACGTCCTTAGCAGCGAACCATCGAAGCCCTGCAGGAGGGACCCATGCCCCGCGTCTGGCTTTGTAGATGGTGCCATGAGACGGTGCGCGAGACTGACGAAGACTACGTGGTCATCAACGAGGACACGGGCGAGACGGTGCACGCCACCTGTTATGAGAATCACCGCGTGCCGTCGGAGCAGGAGGCGGAGGCGGCATTCTTCAAGGACACCCAGGTGCAGGTCGATCGGTACAAGGCCGACCTCGAGGCGAGGAAAACGACTCGCAAAGCTTTCGAGGACACGTTGATCTATCAACAGAACTGGCGCGACGAGAAGAGCGTTGAGTTCGCCGACGACGGGCGCAACGCCATCTCCGCCGCTGGGATCGAGGCATTCCGCCGGTGGTTCACCAATCTCCCGGATGACGACCCGCGCGTCCTGCGGCTTCTGCGGGCGCTCCAGCGCCTCTATGCGAACCCCAACGCCAAGAGTATGTCGCCTTCGGTCGAGGATCTGGTCGGAGGTTTTCGGTTCGACAACGACGCCGAGTCAATCGAGGCGTTTCTCGACCGGCTGACCGTCGCGGTCGAGAACTAATAATCAAGAGCAGGAGAAAACCATGCCCAGCCAACACGACAAGATCGACCGGGACCGCGTCGTCCTTATCCTCAACGCGATCCTCGAGCTCGAGCTCGCCGGCGTCGTGCGCTACGTCCACTACTCGCTGATGGTATTCGGCCACGCACGCATCCCGATCATCGGCTGGATGCGCAGCCAGGCGATCGAAGGCCTGAACCACGCCTCGCTCGCCGGCGAGCACGTTACGTCGCTCGGCGGTCACCCGTCCCTCAAGATCGGCCAGCTGACCGAATCCCACAAGCACGAGATCGGGCAGATCCTGCACGAGGCCCTCGAGCACGAGCGCGCGACGCTGCGCACGTACTATGAGCTGCTCGATCTCGTGCGCGACAAGAGCGTTTGGCTGGAGGAGTACGCCCGCGAGCAGATCAAGCTGGAAGAGCAGCACATCGCCGAGGTCGAGAAGATGATGCGAAAGCCGGGTGAACTGACTCCGGCGGCCTGAGCGACCCTAACGGGCGGTGCCACCCCAAAGGTAGCGCGGGAGGAGCGGGAGGTTGGCTGCTGTATCACGCTGGGTTCCCGGTCGGATCCCTCACGATTTCAGGCGGACGGCGGTGCGCAATCTCGAGCGGGCGGGTGTGCCGCGGTCAACAGCTATAGTGATGGTCGGCCATCGCACGGAGTCGATTGACAGACGTTACGCGATCGTGGACGACCTGATGCGTCAAGAGGGCGCGGCTAGGCTCGCCGCATTCGCCGAGGGCAACGTCTTGGGCAAAGTGAAGGGCGCGAACGAACTCGCGCCCTCGTCACTCTGCGAATAAATGGCGGGCTCGACGGGACTTGAACCCGCGACCTCTGGATTGACAGTCCAGTGTGCTAACCAGGCTGCACCACGAGCCCGAGCCCGCTTACGATACACCGGGGGGACGCGGTTCGTCCACCCGGCGTTCGGCCATCACGAGTCGGCGACCTGGGCGGCCTCGGCGGTCGGCGTGGGGACTTCCGGCCTGGGCGGCCCCTGGGTCACCCAGTTCTCGAGCAGCGTGAAGGTCACCGACAGCACCACCGGCCCCACGAAGAGCCCGATGAGGCCGAATGCCAGCAGCCCTCCGATGACGCCCGAAAAAATCAGGAGCAGCGGCACGTCCGCGCCGCGCCGGATGAGGATCGGCCGCAAGACGTTGTCGAAGCTCCCGGCAAAGATGGTCCAGACCAGCAGCACCACGGCCCAGAACGTCCCGCTGCTCCAGTAGACCCAGACCACGGCGCCCAGGAGCACCGGAACCGTTCCGATCTGCGCGACGCCGAGTAGGAACATGACCGAGACCAGCAGCAGCGGATAAGGTACGCCCGTGATGACCAGGCCGATCCCGCCGACGATCGCCTGGATGAGCGCGGTCACCACGACGCCGAGGGCGACGGCGCGAATCGCCTGCGCCGAGAGCACGGTGACGCGCTCACCCTGCTCCCCGGCGAGTCGCCGCGCGAACGCCAGAACCCCGGCGGCGGCTGTCTCGCCGTTCAGGAACAGGATGATCGAGATGATCATCGCCAGCAGGAGCTGCATGAGCAGCGTTCCCAGGGTGCCGATCTGGCCGAATAGCCAGCGTCCCACCTCGGCGAGGTACGGTGACGCCTGCGCGAAGAGCTCCTCGGGCGACTCTGCCGCGAGCGCCTTCCACTTGACCGCCATCTTCCGGCCGACCAGCGGAACCTTGCCCACCCAGTCCGGCGGCTGCGGCATCTTGAACGCCAGGAGCGACTTCGACCACGTGACGATCTCGTCCGACCGTTCAGCGATGGCGATGAACGCGGTCGCGAGCGGCGCCGCGACGATCAGCACCATCAGGAGCGTCATGACGATCACGGCAAGGCTGCGCTTGCCCCAGAGACCGCGCTCGAGGGCGCGCAGCGTGGGCCACGTGGCCACGACGATCGTCGTGGCCCAGATGCCCGCGAGCAGGAACGGCCGGAGCACATAGAAGCTCAGGAGCGTGAGCCCGCCGATCATCATGACGCCGAGGACGATGCGCGTCAGGTCCCAGCTGCGCAACGGCGCGGTCGGGGCGTTCACGGTTCTGCCGTCGGTCGTCACAGCACCACCTGCAGCAGCCGCTTCAGAAGCTCGCTGAGCGGGATCATGGTGAGGACAAGCGGGGCGACTGGCAAGAGCGTGATCACCGCGAGCTGGATCAGCGCTTCCTTGGTGATGGGCACCGGGCGCATGCTCTGGACGATCTGGTAGCTGTTGCCCAGGTCGGCCAGAGACTGGATGTCGGCGCTGCCCACCAGGGGCTCGCCCGCCGTGACGCCGCCGCGGAGCCACTTGTCGTCGAACTCGCGCACGTAGCGCTGGGCCAGGGTGCCGTACTCGCGCAGGCCCACGCGCCGCGTCGCGGCCAGGCGCGGCGCGAACAGCAGGAGCGGTCCCAGCACCATGAGCAGCAGAAACACCGGAACCACGGCAATCTCCACCTTGAAGTCCAGCAGCGTGGCGCCGCGAAAGAAGATGCGATTGGCGATCAGGCCGGCGAGCAGGACGCCATGCGCCAGCAGAAGGGGCGCGAACGCAACCACGGTCTCCGAGAGGAACCCGAGGCCGCCGACGCGGTCCGGATGCGTGGGGACCAACCGTAGCTCGCCCCCCGCCACGTTGGCCAGGAAGCGGATCCAGATGACGAGCCGGAAGTACCAGCGAAAGAGAAGGAACTGAAATATCGGGAGCGCCACGAAGAAGAACCACCAGCCCGCCAGAGACAGCTCGGCGCTCGCCCCGGAGGGCACGGCATACCAGGTCGTCATGTTCGCGGCGGCGATGGCGGCGGCCTGACGCGGCCAGACGAAGAAAATGGTGAAGGCGTAGACCAAGACGATCAGCACGACCTCGGCCGTCACCGAATTGCGCAGGCGAAAGGCCGCGTCGACCGCCGCGTCGAACCGCGCGCGGGCCGCGCCCGGCACCATGCCGCGCTCGACGAACTCTCTGGCCAGTGGACGCATGCGTTGGTGCACGAGCATCTCCGCGATAACCAGCAGCGGCAGCGCTAGGAGAAACCGGAGGTGCACCTCGATGTCCTTGAGAAACGGCATCCGCACCGCGTCGCCGGCGGCGCGGCCACCCAGGACCGACAGCACGAGCAGCGGGAGCCACGCGACGAGCGCGAGGAAGAGGATCCGGCGATGCAGGAGCTCCAGCGCGTCGCCGCTCAAGTGGGTGCGGCGGAACATCTGGAATAGGGGGCCGCCGAGGATGACCGAAAAGTCGTACGAGTCTCGACCGGCAGGGCGACTCTGCAGTCCCGTTGCGTCCGTCATGGCGCGGTCACCTCGAGGTCGCGGCGGTCGGCATCATGGTGGACTCGAACCGGCGGCCATTCTACCGCCGTCCAGAACGCGGCGCCCTAGCAAGCCTCAGAACGTTCCGCCGCCGCCTCCACCCATCCCGCCACCGGACGAGCCCGACGAGAACCCTCCACCGCTCTTGCCACCGCCCCCATCGAAGCCGCGGCGAGTCGTGAGAATCGCCTCCTCGGTGCGGCGCGTGAAAGCGCCGAGATCGTGCACAAAGCTCGGCAGAGAGAAGTCGCCGCGCCCGTGATACCAGGTCGGCGCAGCCACCTTGAGCCCCTGGAAGTTGAAGATCCACCGCTCGGTCACGCCGAGCGCGATGGCCCACGGCAGCCAGCGATGCAGCGTGTCGGGCGGCAGGCGCTCGAGACGGTCTTTCTCGGCGCGCTCGAGAAACTCCTGGAAGCCGCGCACCTTCGTCGCCATCTGCACGCCGGCCCGCGTCTTGCGCGGCATGACCCAGCCCCAGGCGATGAAGATGATCCCGCTGACGATCCCCCCGATCCGGAGCCACGGCTCGTACATGCCAAGCCAGGACGGTCCGAATGTCGGCAGGAGCAATCCGCCGATCGCGGTCAGCAAGCCCGCGGTCATCCATCCGGTCCTCACGCGCCCCGGGGACGCCGGAAACAGCCCGTCCTCGACCATCAAACGATAGAGCTCGTCGCGGATAGGGGGAAAGACGTTCTCGTAGTCGCGCCGCACCTCGGACAGGAGCCGCATGTTGATCACCCAGTCGGCGCCGAAGATCTTGGCGAGCACGTAGAGCTCGAACATCTTCAGGTCGGGATCGCCGGCGACGGGTTTCAGGCGCTTGAACATGAAGTCCGGCTCGCCGAACGCCGTGGTGATCGGCTCGATCTCGAGATAGCCGCGCACCGCCAGGTCGACGACCGTCGCGATGACGTCGCGCGGATGTGCGCGGTCGTCGACGATGGTGCCGGCCTGGGCCGGAATCAGGTCCGTTGGCGGCTCGTACTCGGGTTTCACCGACTGCTTCGCGCCCGGATCGCGTCCGAACGCCGACCAGACGAACGCGCCCCACACGAGAGCCAGCGCCGGAAGCGCCAGCGGCCAGTAGTCAGCCGCGAGCCAGCCGGCCCGCCGGAGCTCGGACGGCGGCGCCACCCGGCCGGGCGGCCAGGCGACGACGATCGTCATGCCCTCGCGCGGGTGCAGGGCGCGGGTCGAGCGGAGCCGCCAGTAGCTCTGCACCCGGTCGACCGCGTAATCGCCGCCGGTCCGCCCGAAGGCCCCCGTGTAGGCGACGGTCTGCACCTCGGTGTCGGCAACGGTCGGTGGCGGAGTCACGAACACCTCGACCGAATCGATCGGCGCGTGCCAATCGTTGCCGGTGGCGTTCCAGTAGAGCTCCTCGTGATCGTCGTACTTCACGATCCCCTGCCGCACGTGGTAGACGACGCTGACGGTCTTCTTCGTGTCGACTGCGCCCGGCACCCAGGCCTTGACCGTCATGACGCGTCCCGGGTAGGTCACCTCGGTCCGGAGCGCCCGGCTCCCCTCGTCGTACACGCCGATCCCGCTCAGATGCAGCGGAAACTCGAGCCCGTCGCGCGTGTAATAGAGGGGGATCCGTCGAAAGACGCCCTGGTGCGCGCCGCGGAACGCGAACGTGATGTCCTCGCGGACGACGAGGCTGCCGTCGGCGTTGACCGCGAGGCTGACGACGAAGCTCGGGATCGAGAAGAGCCCGCGCGTCTGCGCCGCCGCGGGCGACGCGACCGCCAGCACGAGCGCCAGCGCGGCGAGAAGCCGGCCGATGCGATCAGCTCCCGAACGCGACGCGCGGGACCTGACGGTCTTCGGGGCGCTCGAGCTCGAAGTACGTCCGCTTGGCGAAGCGGAAGAACAGCGCGATCTGGTTCGAGGGGAAGCTGTCGATGGTCGTGTTGAGATCGCGGACCACTGCGTTGTAGTAGCGCCGCGAGCTCTGGATCGTCTCCTCGATCGAGGTCAGCGAGGCCTGCAAGTCGCGGAAGCCCTGGTTCGCCTTGAGGTCGGGATAGGACTCGGCGAGCGCGAAGAGCTGGCGGAGCGCGCCGGTCAGCTGGTTCTCGGCCTGCGCCCGCGCCTCGGGCGTCTGCGCCGACACCGCCGCGCCGCGCGCGCGGATGACCTGGTCGAGCGTGCCCCGCTCGTGCGCCGCGTAGCCCTTGACCGTCTCGACCAGGTTGGGCACCAGGTCGGTGCGGCGCTTGAGCTGCACGTCGATGTCCGACCACGCCTCCTCGGACCGCTGGCGCAGCCCGACGAGCTTGTTGTAAGTCACGACGATCGCGATGACGAGCGCGACGAGAAGGAGCAGAAACACAACGCCGCCGAAACTCATGATTCCCTCCCTCGTCGATCGTAGCATCGGCCGATGGCGCGACCGGCAAACCCTGGCCGCGCCGCGGGTCCCTCGCGCCGCCACCGCCAGCGGGGGCGATCGAGCGCGATGCCACAAGAGGGTGGATCGGCGCTAGGATTGGGGCGCTTCGATCAACCACAAGGAGACCATCCATGCCGATGCAGACTCGCTTCCTCTTCAGCGCAGCGATGAGCGTTCGCCCCGACAAGGACGCGCTCTTCAACGAGGTGTACGACAAGGAGCACGTGCCGGCGCTCCTCACGGTCCCCGGGGTCATCGCGGTCGCGCGCTTCAAGAGCGAGCCGGTGACGATGATGATCGGCGGCGAGCGCAAGACGATCGTGATCGAGAACGAGCCAGCCTACAACGCGCTCTACGAGGTCGAGAGCCCGGCCGTGCTGGTCAGCGACGCCTGGGCGAAGGCCGTCGAGGAAGGACGCTGGGCCGAGCACGTGCGCCCGTACACCACGAACCGCCGCCACGTGATGTTCCGCCGCGTCTCGTAGACGCGGCGCCGGTGGCGGAGCACCTGCACCAGCCGCGGGCGCCGTCGGGGATCGGGCTCGTCCTGACCCACGGCGCCGGGGGCAACGCGCGGGCACCGCTGCTCGTCGCGCTCGGCGAGGCCTTCGCCGGGCGCGGCGTGACGGTCGTCCGCTACGATCTGCCCTACCGTCAGGCGAGTCCGACAGGGCCGCCGCGCCCGGCGGGCGCGGCGAAGGACCGCGAGGGGCTCCGCGAGGCCGTCGCCGCGATGCGCGGGCGGGTGCGCGGGCGCGTGTTCCTCGGCGGCCACTCGTATGGCGGTCGCCAGGCGAGCATCCTGGCGGCGGGCGAGCCTGGCCTGGCCGACGCCCTTCTGCTCCTCTCCTATCCGCTCCATCCTCCGCGCCGCCCGGCCGAGCTCAGAACGGCGCACCTGCCGAGTCTCAGGACGCCGGCACTGTTCGCGCACGGATCGCGCGATCCGTTCGCCACGCGCGACGAGATCGAGGCGGCGCGGCGCCTGATTCCCGCGGCGACCAAGCTGGTCGGCTTCGAGGGCGCGGGCCACGATCTCTTTCGCACGCCGGGCCGCTCCGGCGCCGACGTGGCGGCCCTGATCGCGGCGGCGTTCCTTGCCTTCGCGGAAGGGGCCGGCGCCGGCCGGGTCTAGTCGATCACGCGTTCCGGAGGGATCGGCCGGTTGTCCGGCGAAGGCAGGGCCTCGACCCGGTCCGGACGCTGGCGGGCGCGCTCGTTCTGCTCGGTGCGCACGCGATGCATCAGGGGAATGAGGGGCAGGATCATCACGAACAGCACCGAGATCAGCCAGAAGTCGTCGGCGTAGGCCATGATCTGGGCCTGCTCGACGGTGCCGCGGTAGAGCATGGCGAGCGCTCGGCGATTGGCCGTGTAGGTGTCGGCGCCCTGGCTCACGAAGTGGGCGGTCCACTGCTGGAGCTTCGCCGCCGTGTCGGCGTCCCAGACGTTCAGATGGGTCACCAGCGTGTTCTGATGGGCCTGACTCCGCCGCACCAGCAGTGTGGTGGCGAGGGCGACGCCCACGCTGCCGCCGACGTTGCGCACCACGTTGTAGGCGGCAGTCGCGTTGCCCAGGCGCTCCAGGCGAATCGTGGCGAGCGTCAGCGTCTGCAGGGGCGGGAAGACGAAGCCCATGGCGAACCCCTGGAGAAATCGCGGCCACGCGAGGCTCCAGTAGTCCATGCTGAGCGTCACGCCCGACATCATCGTCGCGGCCACCGCGTTCAGCATGCAGCCGCCGATGAGCATGAAGCGCTGGTCGGTGCGCGCGACGAGGCGCCCCGAGATCATGAGCGCGATGAGGGTCCCGACGCCGCCGGGCGCCAGCACGAGCCCCGCGTTCCAGGCGTCCCACGCCAGGATCTTCTGGGCGTACAGCGCGACCAGCAGCATGCTCGAGTTCATTCCCAGAGCGACCAGCGCGATGCAGATGGTGCCGACCGAGAAGTTTCGATCGTTGAACACGCTCAGGTCGAGAATCGGCTCGGCAGCCATGAGCTCGCGGATGATGAACGCGACGATCGCGCACACCGCGAGCATGAGCAGCGCCACGATGAAGCCCGAGTCGAACCAGTCGTTCTTCTCGCCGAGGTCCAGCACGAGCTGGAGGAAACCGAACCCCAGCACCATGAGGACGAGCCCGATCGCGTCGATGCCCCGTGACTTCTTGGCGAAGGGCGCGTCGAACAGGAACACGCTGACCATCAGGAAGCCGATGATCCCGATGGGCAGGTTGACGTAAAAGATCCAGCGCCAGGACCAGTTGTCGATGATCCACCCGCCCACGGTCGGCCCGAGGATCGGCGCCATCATGATGCCGCCGCCCCAGACCGCCATGGCCGTCCCGCGCATGCTCAGCGGGAAGATTTCCCACATGATGGCCTGCGCCATCGGGATGACCGGCCCGCCGCCCAGGCCCTGGAGCACCCGCATGGCCACGAGGAACTCGAGATTGGGGGCGATGCCCGACAGGAACGAGCTGGTCGTGAACAGCACCGTGCAGATCAGGAAGAACTTCCGCCGGCCGAACCGGTTGGAGAGCCACCCGGTCGCCGGAATGATGATCGCGTTGGCGGCCAGGAACGAGGTGATGACCCA
>Ga0134127_10002790_pt1 | contig 12501 bp, 13 predicted proteins | sample KB31753_FD_96459 | JGI IMG/M metagenome (GOLD analysis project Ga0134127, IMG submission 96459) | Terrestrial soil microbial communities with excess Nitrogen fertilizer from Kellogg Biological Station, Michigan, USA - KB3-175-3 | ecosystem: Environmental > Terrestrial > Soil > Unclassified ...
CACCGGTTGCTGTCAGAGCTTCGACGATCGCCGCTTCGATTTCGGCGTCGGACAGGGCCTGCGGCATGTAGGCCTGGAACAAGCCGATCTCGAATTGCTCGTTCTGTGCCAGGTCGGGGCGCCCACCCTTCTCGAACTGGACGATCGACTCGCGCCGTTGCTTGATCATCTTGTCGATGACCGTCACCACGTCCGCATCGGCGAGTTCCTTGCGCTCGTCCACTTCGCGTTGCTTCAACGCCGAGAGCAATAACCGGAGCGCGTCGCGGCGGCGCGCGTCGCCGCCGCGCATGGCGGCCTTGACGTCATCGTTGATGCGGGCTTTTAAAGACATGTGAGCGGTAAGCGGTGTGCAGTAAGCGGCGGCCAGAAAACAAACGGGGCGAAGGTTTTTCTTCGCCCCTCACTGCTTACTGCTGACTGCCGACTGTTTTAATACATCCGCGGCGGGAGGAGCTGCGAGCGCAGCCGCTTGTGGTGGCGCTTGATCGCGGCGGCGAGCTTGCGTTTGCGTTCGGTGGTGGGCTTCTCGTAATACTCGCGGGCGCGCAACTCGGTGAGCAGACCCGTTTTCTCCACGGTGCGCTTGAAGCGGCGCAGCGCCGCTTCGAACGGCTCGTTTTCCTTGACTCTGACTGTCGGCATGTAAAATCCTGAGCGAATAGGGAAAACGCGTATTATATCAAGCACCAAGACACTTCGCCAACCTAATTGAGATGCTGGTCTTAGGCATAGAAACCTCCTGCGACGAAACCGGCGTCGCGCTCTATGACGGCGCCCGCGGCCTGCTGGGGCACGCGCTCCATTCTCAGGTAGAGCTGCACGCCGACTACGGCGGCGTGGTGCCGGAGCTCGCCTCGCGCGATCACGTCCGGCGCCTTCTGCCGCTGACCCGCGGCCTGCTCGAGCGGGCCGGTTGCCGGCTGGATGAGCTCACCGCCATCGCCTACACCGAGGGGCCGGGGCTGGCGGGTGCGTTGCTGGTTGGCGCCGCGACGGCGCACGGTCTTGCCCGCGCGCTCGGCATCCCGGCCATCGGCGTGCACCATCTGGAAGCACACCTGCTCTCGCCGCTGCTTTCGCGGCCCGCGCCGTCTTTTCCATTCGTCGCGTTGCTCGTCTCCGGCGGCCACACCCAGTTGATGCACGTTACCGGGGTGGGCGAATACGGGCTCCTGGGCGAGACGCTGGACGATGCCGCAGGCGAAGCCTTCGACAAGACCGCGAAGCTGCTTGGCCTGGGCTACCCCGGCGGGCCAGCGCTGGCCCGGCTCGCCGCGAGCGGGAAGGCGGGCCGCTTTACGCTGCCACGCCCCATGATCGCGAGCGGCAGCCTCGACTTCAGCTTCAGTGGACTGAAAACCGCGGTGCTGACGGTGGTCAAGGAGCGCGCGCTGGATGCGGCCGCCCGCGCCGATCTCGCCGCCGAAATCGAGGCCGCCATCGTTGACGTGCTGTCTGCCAAGGCGCTCGCCGCGATGGAGCACACCGGGATGAAGCAACTGGTGGTCGCGGGCGGAGTCGGCGCCAACCTGAGCCTGCGCAGCCGGCTCACCGCCGGAGCGCGCAAGCGCGGTGTCGAAGTGTTTTATCCCGAAGTGGAATACTGCACCGACAACGGCGCCATGATCGCCTTCGCCGCCGCGAAGCGGTTGGAGTTCGACCCGCGATCCGCGACCCGCGAGTCACGCGACGCAAGCGGCGCCTTCACGGTGCGCCCCCGCTGGGACCTCGAGACGCTCGCGACCGCCGGTTAGCTTTGCGGCGAGCTGGAGCCGCCGCTGCCGATCTTGCTCTCGCTCCCCGCCAGTAGATTGCGGATGTTGCCGCGGTGCCGCCACACCAGTAGCACTGCGACGACCGTCACCCCGATCGCCGGCTCCAGTTCGAAGCGCCCCATGCCGTGAAGAAAAAAAGCGAAGAACGGCGCGAACGCCGCCGCAGCCAGCGAAGCAAGAGAGGAAATCCGGAAGAACACCGCGATGATGACCCAGGTCGCCACCGTCCCGGCAGCAAGCCACAGGTCGAGCGCCAGCAGGACGCCCACCGCAGTCGCCACGCCCTTGCCGCCCGCGAAACGAAAATACAGCGGCCACATGTGCCCCGCCACCACGGCGACCGCCGCCGCGCCGACTGCCAGCGGGTCCGCGACGACATGCTGCTGGACCACGACCACCGCGAACCAGCCTTTGAGCGCATCGCCCAGCAAGGTCAGAGCCGCCGCGGCTTTTTTCCCCGTGCGCAAGACGTTCGTCGCCCCGGGGTTGCCGGAGCCGTAACTACGCGGGTCGGGCAGGCCGAATGCACGGCTCACCAGCACGGCGAACGAGATCGAGCCGATCAGGTACGCGATCGCTATCGAAGCTACTAGATTCATCCGAATTCACCTACAATCACTGCCGCACATTCTATAGCGGAAAGGCGTGATGAGTGATAAGTGACTAGCGACGGAGCCGTGGCTACCGCGCGTAGCGCGGGAGACTCGTCACTCATCACTCGTCACTCGTCACCGGTACTCGATGGACACGATCCACGTCTCCGATTTCCGCCTCGACATCCTGGTCGGCGTCTACGATTGGGAAAAGAAAGTGCCGCAGAAAGTGCAGTTCGATCTCGAGATCGGGCTTCCCGGCCGCAAGTCGCAAAACGACAAGCTCGGCGACACCATTGATTATGCCGTAGTCGTCTCCCGCATCGAGGCCAGTCTCGCTGAGCACCAGTTCAACCTGCTGGAGACCCTCGCCGAGCACATCGCGCAACTGATCATGCGCGAATTCACGTCGCCCTGGGTCAAAGTAAGCGTCACCAAGCTTGCGGCGCTGAAGAACGTGAAGCGGCTCGGCATTACCATCGAAAGAGGCTCGAAATCGTGACCGGTGACCGGATTTCCTTCCGTCTTCCGCCTTCCTCCTTCAGCCCCTTGGGTGATGCTTCGCGTGCAGCTGCTTGAGGCGCTCGCGCGCGACGTGGGTATAGATCTGGGTCGTTGAAATATCGGAGTGGCCGAGCAGGAGCTGCACCACGCGCAGGTCGGCGCCGTGATTCAGCAGATGCGTGGCGAATGCGTGGCGCAGCGTGTGCGGGGAAATCGGCTTCTTCAGACCCGCCCGCAGGGCGTGGCGGCGCAGCAGGTGCCAGAACATCTGGCGCGTCATCGCCGCCCCGCGCCCGGTGACGAAGAGATCTTCGCTCGCGCGCGCGCCGAGCAGCTCGGGCCGCGCCTCCTTGAGGTAGCGCTGGATCCACGCAAGCGCTTCATCCCCGACCGGCACCATGCGCTCCTTCGATCCCTTGCCCATGACGCGCACGACGCCCATGTCGCGGCTCACCTGGGAGAGCTTGAGCGTGACCAGCTCCGAGACGCGCAACCCGCTTGCGTAGAGCGTCTCGAGCATCGCCTTGTCGCGCAGGCCGAGCGATTTTTCCACATCGGGCGCGGCCAACAACCCCTCGACGTCCTCCTCGGTGAGAGTCTTCGGCAGCGGGCGCGGAAGTTTCGGCGAGTCGATCTTAAGCGTCGGGTCGGACTTGATCTTCCCTTGCCTCAGGCAGTAGCGGTAGAAGCGCTTCAGGCTCGAGAGCAGCCGCGCCGCGCTCGATGCGCGTGTCTTGCGTTTATAAAAAACCCCGAGGTAGGCCTGGATGTTCGCATTGCTGGCAGCAAGCAGGTTCTTGCCGCCCTGCTTTTCGAGCCACGCGGCATACTGCGCCAGGTCTCCGCGATAACTGTCGAGCGTATTCTTCGCGAGGCCGTCCTCCAGCCACAACGCGTCGCAGAATTCGTCTACGAGCGGTGACGAGTGACGAGTGACGGGTGACGAGCGCGAGCCTCCGGTTTTTCCCGCATTACCCATTACCCGTTACCCATTACGGCTTCGGCACCTTCGTGCCGAAGCAACCAGCGCTTGATCTCGAGCGGGTAACCGCCGCGCGCGTGCATGAATCCGCCGATGCCGTTCGAGGCGAGCACACGGTGGCAGGGAATCAGGATGGGAATCCGGTTTGCGCCGCACGCCCCGCCCACCGGGCGCGGCGCACTGCGCAGCCGCTGCGCTATTTCTTTGTAAGTATTTGTTTTTCCAACTGAAATTGATGATATCTCGCGCCAGACGCGGCACTGGAATTCCGTCCCGCAGTAATCGAAAGGCAGCGTGAACCGAAAGTCGGGATCGTCGAGGTAACGCTCGATCTGGCGGCACACGCGCTCGGCGAACGGCGTGAGGGGATCCAGCGTCGCGGCTCCGCGCGGCAGGTAATCGATCCCGGTCAGCTTGTCGTGCGCAGCGCGTATGCCGAGCACCGCGAACGGCGTGGGATGCCTGGCCTGATATGTCTCGAGCACAGTTGGGCGTTTCGTTCCCGCCTAACCGGTCGCCGCGCGCGTTTCATTCGGCCGCAGCTTCTGCATGACGATCACCGCGACGACCAGGGCGGCCCCGATATAGTCGAACATTGCGCGCGGATAGACAAGCATGAGGCCCGCAATAATGAGCATCCAGCGCTCGACCCATGTCGTTTTGCGAAACAACCAACCCTGCAGCCCGCCCGCCAGCGCGGCGATGCCGATGGCGGCGGTGAGCGTCACGACGGCAACCATCCCCCAGTCCGCCTGGGCGAGGTTCTTGAACGACCCGCCCAGCAGCAGCGCGACGCCCGACGGATCGAGCACGAACATGAACGGCACCAGGAACGCCGGTGCCGTGTACTTCCAGCACTGCATCGTCGTCCGGTACGGTCCGCCGCCCGTGATTGCCGCCGCCGCAAACGGCGAGAGCGCGGTCGGGGGCGACACCTCGGACAGCACGGCGTAATAGAAGATGAACATGTGCGCGGCGTAATCTGGCACCTTGAGTTCCATCAGCGCCGGCGCCGCGATCACCGCGCAGATGATGTACGAAGCTGTCACCGGCACCGCCAGGCCGACGATCCAGACGATGAGCGCGGTGTAGACCGCCGTCAGCAAGAGCTTCATGTCGTGCAGCAGCGCGGGCGTCTGCTCGGCGCCGAAGAACACCCAGAAATTCACCAGCGACTGCGCCCCGCTGTCCGCGTAGTCGAGCACGATGGCGCTGAACTTCAATCCGAGCCCGGTGAGCGTCACCACGCCCACGATGATGCCCGCGGATGCGCACGTGCTCGCCACGCTCAGCACGCTCACGGAACCGCCCTCGAGCGCCTTCACCAGCCCCGAGCGCCAGAGCCCCGGGATCCACGGCTGCCGGCCGCGGAACCAGTCGTAGGGAATGATCGCCGTGTCCGGCTGGATGAACGACAGCGCGAAAGTCACCAGCGTCGCCCAGAACACCGACAGCACCGGCGAATAACCCATCAACATGAAGATCACGATCGCGATCAGCGACACGAACTGGAACCAGTAGCGTCGGGCCAGCGCGAGCGCGCCCTGGTGTTTTTCCAGGACGACCGCCGTGATGCCGAACTTGCGCGTGTCGATCTCCACCATGATGAAGATCGCGAGGTAGAACAGCACCGTCGGGATCGTCGCCATCAGGATGACGTCGAGATACGAGATCTTGAGGAATTCCGCTATCAGGAACGCGGCAGCGCCCAGCACCGGCGGCGAGATGATGGCGCCGAGCCCCCCGGCCGCGAGCAGCCCGCCGGCGGCGTCCTTGCCATAGCCCGCCTTGGCGAGCAGCGGATAGGCGACCGCGCCCAGCGTCACGGTGGTGGCAACCCCCGAGCCCGACGGCCCGCCCAGCAGGAACGAGCCCATGACCACCGCGCGCCCCGCGCTCGAGGGTTTGCCGCCCATGGCGGCGAAAGAGAAATCGATGAAGAACTTGCCGGCGCCGGAGTATTGCAGGAACGCGCCGTAGATCGTGAACAGGATGATCAGCGTCGAGGACACGTCCACCGCGACGCCGAAGATACCCTCCAGCGTCATATAGAGCGAGCCGAGCAGCCGCCCGACTTCGTAGTCCCGGTGCGTCCACGGCGCCGGCAGGTACGAGCCGAGCAGCGCGTACGCCAGGAACAGGATGCAGATGAACGGCAGGATCCAGGTCGAGCTGCGCCGGTTCGCCTCCAGGATCAGCAGAATCAGGATTACGCCGACCACCTGGTCCACCGTGGTCGGCCCGGTGGCGCGGTCGCCGAAGTCGTCGCCCCACCACAGCATGTAGACCACCACCGCTACTGACGCGACCGCGCAGATCACGTCCCACCACTGGAGGCGGTGGCGGAAGCGCTTGGCGGCGGGGAACATCAGGAACAACAGCGCCAGCGTGAATGCCACATGGACCGGGCGCAGGATGTATGCCGGGACGATCTCCACCGCGGCATAGAGGTGGAACAGCGACATGATGATGGCGAGCGCCGTCATCAGTACACCCAGCGCGCCGGCGTAGCGGTTGAGCGCGCCCTCCTCTTCCTCGACGTACTCTTCGGCCTTCTTCAGCGCCGCTTCGCTGATCGCAGGCTCGCCATTCGGTTGCGTCGTGTTTTCGGCGCTCATCGCTGAATCAGCCTGATTGCAGCTTTCTCCACCTGCAAAAAGCCCCGCTCCGTCGCCGGAGCGGGGCCCGTGTGTCCGGTGCGGCCGGAATGCTTACTTGAGCTTGATGCCCTGCTCCGCGAAATACTTGACCGCGCCGGGATGCCACGGAATCGGCGACGCCGCGGCCTTCTGGTTGTCCAGGTTGATGCTCGCCGCCTCGCGGTGAACGGCAATCAGGGCCGCGCGCTTGTCGAACATCGTCTTGACGATGTTGTAGGCGGTCTGGTCCGGCAGGTTGGCGTTCGACACCAGGATGTTCATCACCGTCGCCTGTTTGTTGTCTTCCGTCATGCCGCTGTAGGTGGCCTTCGGGATCGCGTCCTGCACGTACAGGTTGCCGTACTTCTTGTTCATGGCCGCGACCAGGTTGGCATGATCGATCAGCTTGATCTTGACGCCGGGCGTGGCGGCGAGATCGGTCACCGCCGCCGTCGGCAGCCCCCCGACCCAGAAGAAGGCGTCGATCTTCTTGTCCTTGATGGCGTTGACGGACTCCGCGACGCCGAGGCGCTCGCGCTTCATGTCCTTGTCCTTGTCCAGCCCCGCTGCCTCGATCACGCGGAACGCCATCACCTCGGTGGCGCTGCCGGGCGAGCCCGTGGAGACGCGCTTGCCCTTGAGATCGCTCATCTTGGTGATCTTCGTGCCTTCGACGGTGACGACGTGCATGCGGTTCGGGTAGAGGATCATCAGCGTGCGCACGTCGACCTTGGCGGCTTTGAATTTGTCCTCGCCCTTGTACGCGTCGAGCGCGGCGTCCGTCATGGACAGCGCGATGTACGGCTTGCCGGTGCCGATCAGCTTCAGGTTGTCCACCGATCCGCCGGTCACCTCGGCGGTCGCCGCCATGCCCGGCACGTTCTTGGTCAGCACGTTGGCCATGCCGCCACCCAGCGGGTAGTAAACGCCGCCGGTGCCGCCGGTGGCGATGGAAAGCTCAACCTTCTGCTGCGCCGCGGCCGGCAGCGCGAGCGCCATGCAGGCAGTGGCCAGGCCGATGAGAATCTTGCGCATGTTTCTCCTCCTTTGTAATGAACTGCTAATTGGAACGGGCAGTTTAGAGAGGTTGGCCGGGGCGGGTCAACTTAGCCCTGCGCTGGGACTAATGAGCAGCGTCCTTCGCGAAAACCTGCGACAGGTCGTTGAAGGACTTGAACTCCAGCGCGTTGCCGCTGGGATCGAGAAAGAACATCGTCGCCTGCTCTCCGGTCTGCCCCTTGAAGCGCACGTGCGGCTCGATGACGAACTTCGTGCCGGCCTTCTTGAGCTTCTCCGCGAGCCGTTCCCACTCCGCCATCGGCAGGATCGCACCGAAATGGCGCACCGGCACGTTGTCGCCGTCCACCGCGCTGGTGTGCTTGTGCCCTGCCTCGCCGGGCGAGATGTGCGCAACGATCTGGTGGCCGTAGAAATTGAAGTCCACCCAGTCTTTCGACGAGCGGCCCTCGGGGCAGCCGAGTAGCTTTCCGTAGAAGTCGCGCGCTTTCTGGAGATCGTCGACCGGGAATGCGAGATGGAACAGCGGTGGGTTCATGTCACACGAAACCAAAAACAAAGAGGGAATGGAATTCTAACTGGGAAACCGGCGGTTGAGCTCCGCAACCTGCTCCACGGTGAGTACCCGCGTCGGCCGGCCTTGCAGCAATAGCATGAGGTGCGCGGTTTGCTCTAGCTCCTCGATGGCGTAAACCGCGGCGGCGAGTGAGGACCCCGCGACAACGGGTCCGTGGTTGGCCAGCAACACCGCATGATGCTTGACCGCCAGTTTTCGAACCGCCTCGGCAAGCGATTGATCGCCGGGTGGATAGTACGGAACCAGCGCAAGCTTGCCGAGCTGCATTATGGCGTAGGCCGTGATCGGCGGAAATACGTCCGAGGGGTTGATGTCCGCAAGACATGAGACCGCGACAGCATGCAGCGAATGCAGGTGCACCACCGCTCCACTGCTGGCACGCTCCTGGTACATCGCAAGATGCAAAAAGCTTTCCTTGGACGGCGCATCACCGCTCAGCAGCTTGCCGTTGCCGTCGAGCCGCGAAATCTTCTCCGGGTCAAGCCGGCCCAGGCATGAATTGGTCGGCGTCAGCAGGTAGCTGCCGTCAGGCAGCTTCGCGCTGACATTGCCGGCGCTGCCGTGCGCAAGCCCCCGGTCGTAAAGCAATTTGCCGATCTCGGCGATCTGCTCGCGCAGCTGGTTTTCATTCATGTCAAAACCTGGAATGCCCGCGTGAAGAAATCGTCCCGGCCAAAGTTGCCGGATTTTAGCGCCAACGCCACCGGGTTGCCGCCGATGCTGGCGGTCCACGGCACGCCGGGATCTATCTGCGGGCCGATGCGCAGCCCGGTCACGCCCAGTGCCTGCACTACCGCGCCCGACGTCTCGCCGCCCGCGACGATTAGTTGCCGCACGCCCCGCTCGACGAGCCCGCGCGCGACCTTCGCCAGCGCATGCTCGACAAGCGCGCCCGCGTCGTTCATACCAAGCCGTCGCTGCACTGCCTTCACCGTTTCGGAAGCCGCGGTGGAATAGATCAGCACTGGCCGCTCGCACAGAAGCGGCGCGGCCCACGTTAGCACACGCTCCACCTCCGGTGCGCCCGCCGCCAGCGCCAACGGATCAAGCGCCTGGGCAAAGCCGCCGGCACGGATAAAGTGTGCGACTTGGGCATTGGTCGCATCGGAGCAGCTACCCGAAACAATCGCCCGGTGGCCATGGATCGGCGGCAGCGCTGCCGCTTCCGCCGGCGCATCAAGCAAACCCGCATGCGCGAAATTCTGCGGCAGGCCCGCCGCGACACCGGAACCGGCGGTGACAAGCGTCAAATCGGCTGCCGCACGCCCCAGCGCGAGGAGATCACCATCGGCGACGACGTCAACAATGGCGATGTGCACCCCTTCGTCTTGCAACCGGGCCATGTGAGCGCGTATGGCCTCCTCGCCACGTGCGACGTGTTCATAACCGATTAGCCCCACCTTGCGCCGCGTCTGCGCCTGCGACACCCGCACCAGGTTGGAGTCGGTCATCGGCGTCAGCGGATGATTGCGCATGCCGGACTCGCCCAGCAGAACGTCGCCGACAAACAAATGCCCCTTGAACACGGTGCGGCCGTTCTCCGGGAATGCAGGGGACGATATCGTGAAATTGCAACTAAGTGCGTCCATGAGCGCGTCCGTCACCGGCCCGATGTTGCCAGCCGGCGTGGAGTCGAATGTGGAACAGTACTTAAAATAGAACTGCCGACAGCCCTGCCCACGCAACCAGTCCAGCGCGGCTAGCGATTGCGCTACCGCCTCAGCCGCCGGTATCGTCCGCGACTTAAGTGCGACGACCGCCGCATCGACGTCTTCAGCCAGCGGCTTCTGCGGGACACCGATACTCTGCACCGTGCGCATGCCGCCACGCACGAGGTTGTTTGCAATGTCAGTTGCACCGGTGAAGTCGTCGGCTATGCAGCCAAGCAGCATGGTGCCCCGCTCCCAAAGCAATCAGTCCTCAGGCTTGAGGTTTGCCTGTTTGATAGCTGCGGCCCAACGCTGGAGCTCTTCGCGTAGAAGCTTGGCTGAATCCGCTGGTGACGACATCACAAGTTCCGCGCCATCGCTGCCGAGAATCTTCACGGCATCCGGCTGCTTCAATGCTGCAGCGGAATCCCGATACACCTGATCAACGATTGGCTGTGGGGTGCGCGCAGGCGCCAGTAGCATATACCAGGTGGAAACGTCATAACCTTTGACTCCGCTTTCAGCGATGGTCGGCGTGCCGGGCAACCCCGCTGCCCGCTTTCCCGAGGTCACCGCCAATAGACGCAAACGGCCCGATTGGACATGCGGATTGGCCGCCAACGGCGTGGTAAAGAGCGCCTGTACCCGGTTAGCTATGAGGTCCTGAATAGCCGGACCGCCGCCCTTGTACGGGATATGGTTGAAGATCGTGTTCGTCTTGATTCCGAAGAGCACGCCTGCAAGGTGTGGGCCTGAACCGATACCTGTATTTGCCAGTGCCAATTCACCAGGTTTCGCCTTCGCAGCTGCAACGAGGTCCTGCACGGACTTGGACGGCGATACCGCAGGAATGACCAGCACGAATGGCGCACGCAGCACTTCCATCACCGGCGCGAGTTCCCTGCCCGTGTCGTAGCGCAACTTCGGGTACAGCCCCGCGCTGATCGCGAGAGCATTGTTCGTTAGCAAGAGCGTATATCCGTCAGGCGCCGCCTTTGCAGCAATCTCCGTGCCGATAGTTGTGCCTGCGCCCGTGCGATTGTCTACGAGCACCTGATGCTTCCACGTCTCTGACAGCTTTTGTGCCAAAACACGAGCAGTGGCATCAACTCCTCCACCAGGTGGAAAAGGTACGACCAGCCGCACTGGCTTTGTAGGGTATGACTGAGCGTTCGCGAGCCCCGCGAAGATGCACAGGGTGAACAAGAGCGGAATTTTCATAGATGTTCTCCTCCAATAATCTGGCGTCCAACTATCTGGCTGAGTGGTGCGCACGGCGCCAGTTCTCGTAATTGTATCATGGATTGACAAAATACAATAGGAGGTGTCCAATATCGAAATGTCATCCGACACGTCCAACCTGATCTCCAGGCTCGCCTCTCAGGTCATTGCTCACGCAAGGCAACACGAGCTCGGAGCCGGCGCGCACGTCACCGAGCAAAGTCTCGCCGACACCTTTCACGTTTCTCGCTCACCTATCCGCAAGGCCCTGTCGCTGTTGGCTCGACAAGGCGTGCTGACGCGGGAGTCCAATCGGGGGTACTTCATAAAGACGCTTCCCGTAGGGAACAGCAGCGCCCTGAAGAAATCGACCGACGAGGCGGAGGAGAGTTATTTACGTATCGCCGACGACCGGCTTGGTGGGCGCATCGAAGATCATGTGACCGAAACGGAATTGATGCGACGCTATGGTTTCGCTCGTCGGGAACTGCAACGCATCCTGCATCGCATGGAGAAAGAAGGCTGGGTAGAGCGCAAAGCCGGTCACGGCTGGCATTTTCTGGCGCTGGCGGACACGGCTGAGGCGCATGCGGAGGGCTACCGCTTCCGCATGCTGATCGAACCGGCCGCGTTACTTGAATCGCGCTTCCGCATCGTCCGATCAGAACTTGAACGAATTCGGCGGGACCAATGCATGCTGCTCGATGGCGGCGTCTATAGACTGTCGCGCGCAAAACTCTTTGAGATGGGATCCGATTTTCACGAGACCCTTATTGGTTTCTCAGGCAACCGTATCATGACCGACGCAATCAAGCGGGTGAATGCAACGCGTCGGTTGCTCGAGTATCGTGGTCACTATGATCGCGAGCGTTTCGTGGGACAGTGCCGCGAACACCTTCATCTCTTGGACTTGGTGGAGCACGGCTCCCGCGAGGAGGCTGCTCGTTATTTGCGAAAGCACCTAGACGTGGTGCGCGCCTTAAAGACAGAAGCTCCGGGTCGAGAGCCGCGGGCTCATTCTCAGCTAGTTGCACAGCTCTGATCTCCAGTCTTCTCAGCCACACCACATCATTCAACGCAAGGAACCGAAATGAAACTTCTCGTACTCCCCGGCGACGGCATCGGCCCCGAGATCACGGAGGCGACGCTCGCTGTGCTCGATCGCGCCAATGCAAAGTTCAAGCTCGGCCTCGAATGGCAGACGGAGCAAATCGGCCTTGGGCCACTCAAGAAAGAAGGCACCACCCTGCCCGAGCGGGTGTTGGACGCCGCGCGCACGGCACCGGGGATTATTCTCGGGCCGGTTTCGCATCTGGATTATCCGTCCCGCGAAAAAGGCGGCATCAATCCCTCCGGCGAACTCCGGGTCAAGCTCGATCTCTTCGCCAACATCCGGCCGGCCAAGTCGCGCATGGGCATGGGATTGACCGGCAAGCCGGTGGACCTGGTGATCTTCAGGGAATGCACCGAGGGTTTCTACTCCGACCGCAACATGTTCATGGGGCGCGGGGAGTTCATGCCGACCGAGGACATGGCGATCG
>Ga0134127_10002791_pt1 | contig 12492 bp, 5 predicted proteins | sample KB31753_FD_96459 | JGI IMG/M metagenome (GOLD analysis project Ga0134127, IMG submission 96459) | Terrestrial soil microbial communities with excess Nitrogen fertilizer from Kellogg Biological Station, Michigan, USA - KB3-175-3 | ecosystem: Environmental > Terrestrial > Soil > Unclassified ...
CGATATTCGGACTTTGTTACCTACCCAATCGTCTTTCAAGATGTGCGCGAGGAAGTGGAAAAAGACGAGGCCGGAAAGCCGAAAGCCAGCGGCCAGAAGAACATTGTTGTCGAAGATAAGATCCTCAATTCGATGAAGCCTCTCTGGATGCGCGCGGCTGCGGAAGTTTCGGAGAACGATTACGTCGAGTTTTACAAGCACATCACGCACGATCAAACCGAACCTTTGAAGAGAATCTCTTTGAAGGCTGAAGGAACACTCGAGTATCAGGCACTATTATTCATACCGGCAAAGGCAAGCTACGACTTCTTCTATCACGCCACTGAATGGGGACTGCATCTCTACGCCAAAGGCGTGTCGGTCATGGAGCGCTGTGAAGAGCTGCTTCCGCGCTACCTCAGATTCATCAAAGGCATCGTAGACTCTGCAGATCTGCCCCTCAATATCTCTCGCCAGATGTTGCAACAGGATCGTCAGATTACGCTGATCCGAAAATGGCTGACGAAAAAAATCCTTGATAGTTTGCAAACCATGTCGGAGGAGGAGCCCGAAAAATCTGAGCTTGTCTGGGAGCAGTTTGGCCGTTCGATCAAGGAGGGCGTAGCATCGGATTACGACAATAAATCCCGCATCGTCTCGCTGCTGCGCTTTCAATCTTCACACGATGAGAAAGCGCTGACGACGCTCAAAGAATACGTCGAGCGCATGAAGGAAGGGCAGGAAGAAATCTTCTACCTGACAGGCGAATCGCGGCGCATCGTCGAAAACTCTCCACACCTCGAAGCCCTTAAAGCGAAAGGCTACGAGGTGCTCTACCTGGTTCATTCCGTTGACGAACTGGTGACGCAATATCTGACCGAATTTGAAGGCAAAAAGCTAAAGTCGGTGGGGAAGGGGACCGTTAAGGTCGGAGACAAAGAGGAGAGCGAGAAGACGGAAAAGGAGTTGAAGCAAAAGGCGGAGGAATCGTCTGAATTGCTCAACTTCATCCAGAAACACCTGGACCCGTATGTCAAAGAGGTGCGACTGACGAACCGGCTCACGACGTCGCCTGTGTGCCTCGTCGGGACTGACATGGATTACAGCCCTCAGATGGAACGACTCCTGCAGATGGGAGAAGGAGGGCGTCCAAAGCAGCGCCGCATCATGGAGCTCAATCCCGAACATGAAATTTTTAACCGGATGATCGCGCGCTTTCAACAACATAAAGATGAGGTTGAGCTCGGCAAATATGCCGACTTGCTACTGAGCTACGCGCTGCTGGCCGAAGGATCGGAGCTGATCGATCCGGTTTTGTTCAACCAACGCGTTGCTGAATTAATGATTCGCAGCCTGAGCAGCAATGCTTGAGCAGGGATAGTTCACGGCTAACCAGATTGGATATGTAAATCGCTGGTGCGATATGCGGTAGCTGTGCCTTTCATCCGACACACCTTCCCAATTTAGCTTTTCTTTGCAGTCTCTACGTATCTTTATCCTCGGCTAACAAATGCCCACAAACAACAACCTCCCCAACAGAGGAGAATTCTGATGTCAAACGGTGCACAACTTGACTGTGTGGTAATCGGCTACAACGAGCTTCCGTTCGACAGGTACGAAACACTGCTGCGGCAATACGGCGAAGAGTCTGAAGCTTACAGAGACTTGAAGTTCAGCTTCATCAACTTCGGTGGTAAAAAGCTGAACTACGTGGGACTCCTCAATCACGTTCTCGAACTTGCCGGGCACGGCACAAACATGCGACCCTTCGAGTCAGGTGACATACCCAACCTTGCAGCCGTGTACCTGTGTAACTTTCTGCGGAAGCGCGGGCATCATTCAAAGTACATCAATCTCTTTCAGTATGAGAAAGATCGGCTGAAAGAGCTTCTCGCCGAAGATCCTTACTGCGTTGCCATCACCACGACATTTTACGTGCTGAATTTTCCCGTCAGCGAAATGGTGGAGTTCATCAGGAGCCATAATTCGAAGGTCAAGATCGTCGTCGGAGGACCATTGATCGCCAATCACGCCAGAAACTATCACGGCGACGAACTGAAATCTGCGTTCGATGATATGGGCGCAGACATTTATGTGATCGAAGGACAGGGTGAGGTAACCCTCTCGCAAATCGTTCAGTGTCTGAAGGAAAACGGAGACCTCAGCAAGGTTCCCAATCTCGCCTACTATGAAAACGAAGCACTCCACCGGACACCGGCTGTTCTCGAAAATAGTTCGCTCGACGAGAACCGGATCGAGTGGCTGGATTTCGCCCCTGAAAGTCTGGGCAGCACGCTCCAAACGCGCACGGCTCGCAGTTGCGCCTTCAATTGCTCCTTCTGCAACTATCCGACTAGAGCCGGAAAGCTCGCCCTTGCCGGGCTTGACACGCTCGAAGCGGAGTTTGATTCGATGTACGCGCTTGGCAACACACAGAACGTGGTGTTCATTGACGACACCTTCAACGTGCCGCTGCCGCGCTTCAAAGAGATCTGTCGCCTATTGATCAGGAAGAATTACAACTTCAACTGGTTCTCTTACTTCAGATGTAGCAACTCAGATGAGGAGGCCATCGACTTAATGGCGCGGAGCGGCTGCAAGGGCGTCTTCCTCGGCATCGAATCCGGCTCGCCGCACATTCTCAAGCTGATGACCAAAGCGGCGACGATTGAAAAGTATGCCGACGGCATGAAGCTGCTCCGTCAACGCGACATCCTGACCTTTGGCTCTTTCATCGTCGGCTTCCCTGGCGAGACCGACGAGACGTTGAAGGAAACCAGCGACTTCATCAAAGAGAACAAACCCGACTACTGGCGCGCGCAGATGTGGTATTGCGAACCTGGTACTCCGATCGAAAAGCGACGAGATGAATTCGGCATCAGCGGCGAGGGCTTCGTCTGGCAACACAATACGATGGACAGCCTCGAAGCGATGGACCACATCGACAAAATGTTTTTAACCATCAAGGAATCGACCTGGTTGCCGCAATGGTCGTTCGACTTCTGGATCATTCCTTACCTTAACGGCAGAGGCATTTCGTTCCAGCAGTTCAAGGACTTCATGGCGATAGCGCATAAGCTGTTGGAAATGGAGATCTCTTTCGTACCGCCGGCGCAAAAGAATAAAGCGCAGCAGGAATACCTGCAGTCGATGGTCACGATGGCTAAGGACTGGCGAAATGTCGTCTAACCGCTGAACTGTCCCCACCCCACAGGGAAAACTGACACAAGGGAGTAATCGATGACAAGTGAAAGGGTTTGTTTCAGGCAAGATGTGATAGTCGAACCGTTGTACGATCAATGGTACGCCTGGTCGTATCTCATCTCGCCGGCCACAGCGGCAATGTATATAGCCAATTCGCATCTGAAGAAGATGCAATCGTTTGTCTCCGCGCCAAAAATGCATGTGGCTGCCCTTAAAAATCCGGCCATGCTTGGTGGTCCATTCATCGATCACGATCCAAGCCGCGTCGATGAGATCAAGGAGCTGGTGGAACGCACAACCCGTGAGTATGCGCACATGCTGAAATTCGCAGTCGCTGTTCAGGAGCTCGATCATCTGTTGGCGACTGAAGCTGCCGGATTCTCACTGGAGCCTCTCTATCAGAAAGTACCGGAGGTGCTCAAGGGTTACGTCGAGTTGCTTTACGATCTGAACAATCAGCCTTCAATGCGCTTCATCGAAGGGCTTCTCTACAACAGCGAGTATTACAACACTGCTGCGCAGAGCATCGAACTCTCAATCGCTAACGGTAATTCTCGTTCCTTCGTCTTCAGCACTCCTCGTCTGCACAATGAGGGACATCTGCGACTGAACATGCCATTCAACTATGAAGGCTTCGATGAATTGTTCAAGATGAAGTACTTCCCTCAACCGTATGACTACATTAAGGACCTGCTGCAGATCAGAGACGAAGACGATGAGGTGTTTCGCAGTTTCTTCACGGAGGAAGTTCCGCCGTCGCACGTCGGTTATGCAGGCGATGATGTCAGGGTCCGATATTTCGGCCACGCGTGCCTGTTGATTGAATCGAAGGAAACGAGCATTCTGTGCGATCCCGTCATCAGTTATAAACAGGACATCGGCAGAGACTATTACACCTACACTGACCTTCCCGAGAGCATCGACTACGCCCTCATCACTCACAATCATCAAGACCACTGTATGTTTGAAACCCTGATGCAACTGCGACACAAGATCAAGCATGTCATCGTGCCGAAAAATAACGGTGGTTCGCTGCCCGATCCGTCGCTTAAATTTGTCCTGCAAAACATCGGCTTCAGGAACGTCATCGAGATCGACGAGTTGGAAACGATAGAAGTTGAAGGCGGCGGGATCACGGGCGTTCCCTTCTTTGGCGAGCACGGAGACGTCGGCGTCAGGAGCAAAATCGCGTATCTCATCAAGCTCAAGGGGCGAAAGGTGATGTGCGTGGCCGATTCAAACAACCTTGAGCCGAAGCTCTATGAACACTTGCGCCGTTTAGTCGAAAAGATCGACGTTCTGTTTGTCGGGATGGAGTGCGATGGCGCACCACTGACGTGGCTCTACGGTCCGCTGCTCACGCGGCCGGTGGCGAGGAAGATAGAACAGTCGAGAAGGTTCAACGGTTCAGACTACGAGAAGGCGATCGACATCGTAAAGAATCTTGATCCGCAGCAGGTCTACGTTTATGCGATGGGACAGGAGCCCTGGTTGAAGTATCTCACCTCGATCCAATACACGGATGAGTCTCTTCCGATTGTGGAATCGAACAAGCTCGTCGAAGCTTGTCAGAGTAAGGGCATTGAATCAGAGCGTTTGTACTGCCATAAGGAGCTCTTTTTATCCGCTCAGGCCGACACCTCCCGACTTGCCGCGGCATCCTGAACTGACCACACCGACGCCGGCACTACGGTCAAATCAGACCGCTCTCTTCCGTTACTCGTATCGAAGCGACGTCAGTAGATCCACATTTGACTCGCTTACGCGTTGACTACTCATGGCAGTATTTAGGCATCTCCGCTACCGTCCTTAAGAACGCTCCAGCGAACACTGCAATAACAGATGTCGAATAAAAGGGAATCAAAAGTGTGAGTGACGTGAACAGGCTTTTATCGTTCCTCTGATCACTATGGAGACTACGATGGAGAAAGAATCGGACTTTGCTGCACCGATTGGCCGATCAGCACTGGCGCAGGAAGATCAAGGTAGTGGTGCAGCATCGGGAACCACCGACCTGACGTCCCGTTCTGCGGTCGAGCTTATCGAACTCGTCCGCACGCGCGCGGTCTCGCCGGTCGAGATTGCAGTAGCGCACTTGAAGCGCATCGACGCCTTGAACCCGAAGCTGAACGCCATCGTGACGCTGGCACCTGACTTTATAGAGAGGGCCAGGGAGGCTGAAGCGGCGGTCATGCGCGGCGACAACCTCGGGCCGCTGCACGGCCTCCCCGTGACCATTAAGGACGCGATAAATACGGCCGGGTTAAGAACCACCAGCGGCTCACGGCTCCGTGCGAACCATGTGCCGAGATCGGATGCCCCCTCCGTTGCGCGCCTCAAAGCGGCCGGCGCGATAGTTCTTGGCAAGACTAACCTGTCAGAACTGACGATTGACTACACGGCCAATAACCCCGTCTTCGGCAGGACGAATAACCCTCACGACATATCGCGGACGCCAGGTGGGTCGAGCGGAGGCGAAGGCGCCGCCATCGCGGCCTGCCTCTCTCCCGCGGGCTTAGGCACGGATGTCGCGGGCTCCATCCGAATCCCCTCGCATTTCTGCGGAATCACAGGTCTGAAGCCGACTATCGGACGGGTGGTCTCCACGGGGCAGTCCCCGCCGAGCCACGGTCACTCTGTAATAGGCCCGATGGCGCGTCACGTGCAAGACCTTCATCTACTGTTCCATGTGCTCGGTGGCAGTGAAAGTCACCAGGCAGCCTCCGGGTCAAACTCGTTGTTAAGTCGTGCGGCCGCGATGCGCGGCTGGCGTGCCGCATGGTACACGGACGATGGCTTTGCGCCCGTCACTGAGGAGACCCGGCGGGCGGTGGAGAGGGCGGCCCGAGCTTTGAGCGAGGCGGGGCTGATCGTGGAGGAGCGTCGCGCACCGAGCGTCCAACGCGGCGCGGAGATGAGGCAAAAGTTGCTCTCCCGCCCCACCCTCGTATACGTCCGCGACTTTTACGCGGGCCACGAGCACGAAGCCGGCGCGGAGATTCGCGGGATGCTGTTCAGCGTAGATCAGACACCACCACCTACGCTCGACGAGTATCTCCGCTTTTGGATAGAGTGTGACGATTTGAGTCTGGCGCTCGACGAGTGGATGAATGAAACCCCGCTACTTATTACGCCGGTGGGGGCGACGCCCGCCTTCAAACACGGCACGGACCAGCTTAATGTAGAGGGACAGATCTTAAGCCTTTTCCGCGCCTTCAGTTACTCTATTGCATTCAACGCTTATGACCTGCCCTGTGTCTGCGTGCCGGCGGCGTTTACGTCGGAAGGACTGCCCATCGGGGTGCAAATCGTCGGACGGCGAAACGAGGAAGACACAGTCCTGGTTGCGGCGGCTCTCATTGAGCAGGCGCTCGGCGGGTGGCGGCCGCCGAAACTAGCCCGGTAATGCCTCGTTCTTCAGACGCTTGCCAGACTGTAATCGTCCGCAATGTTCGCTGGGTTGTGGCCAAAATGTTACCGCCATTCTTACGGCAAGTCAGACCACTCGTCTTCCGTTACTCATATCGCAGTGATGTCAGTGGATCCACATTCGTGGCCCGACGTGCCGGAATGTAACAGGCGAGTAGCGTCACCGTAAGCAAGACCACCGGCACGATTACAAACGTAAGAACATCGGTGGGAGTCACCTCAAATAACAAAGACCTCATCACGCGGGTGAGTGCTAGAGAGGCGACCAGGCCAATTGCGATTCCAATGAGCGCCAGACGCATTCCTTTGCCAACTACCAATTTGAACACGTCAGTTCTGCTCGCACCTAACGCCATACGGAGACCTATCTCCTGCGTCCGCTGGGTTACCAGATAGGACATTGCGCCATAAAGACCGACCGCAGCCAAACCCAACGCCAGCACAGAAAAGGTGCCCAGCAGTAACATCACAAAACGACTTGAGGCAACCGATTTGGCCAGCCGCTGGTCCATGGTCATGATGTCAAAGACTGGTTGGTCCTTGTCAATAGCGAAGACCTGACCCCGTATTGCCGGAATCATACTCACTGGATCCGAAGAAGTCCGCACGACAACGGTCATGAAATTCCTCGGAAACTGTTGATATGGGAAATAGACTTCCGGCTTTGCCTCGGCCTCCAGACCGAAATGCTTAACGTTTCCAACGACACCAACGATCTCGCGCCAGCTCTGTTTGCTCGGATCTTTTTCGAAGCCGAGTCGCTTGCCCATTACGTCTTGATTGGGCCAATACCGGCTGGCCAGCGCTTCATTCACAATAATGACGTGCTGAGTGTTATCACGATCCTGTGCTGTGAATGATCGGCCTTTTAAGACGGGGATGCCCATCGTCTCAAAGTAGGCAGGCGTAACGGACCGCTCGCCGACCTCCGGACGATCCGCCAACGGCACGGCCGGCGCTCCTTCGATGAAAAAGCTGGTCGTCGCATTGCTATTGCTGAAGGGAAGCGGATCGGTGCCGCCAACGGATTTAACTCCCGGTACAGTTTTGATGTGCTCAGCCACTTGATCGAAGAAAGCGTTTGCCTGCTGTGGTTCCTTATACTTCTGGCGGGGCAAAGAGATATTCATCGTTAATAAATTGTTTGGCTCAAACCCTGGGCTAACTTGCTGCAAGCGCATGAAGCTCTTGATCATCAACCCCGCGCCGACTGATAAGAGCAGGGCGAGCGCTACCTCTCCAACGATCAGCGGATTTCGTAAGCCGCCACGCTGAAACCCTCCCTGGTTTCTTCCGGCACTTTTCTTGAGCGCGTCGTTCAGATCCGGCCTTGAAGCTTGAAGCGCTGGAGCGAGTCCAAACAGCACTCCCGTCAATATCGAAATCGCCAATGTCCAGAGGAAAACCGGGACATGTAAACCAATCTCATGAAGTCGAGGCACCTCTGGTGGTGTTAAGGCCACCAGCAGTTTAATTCCCGCGTATGCGAAGAGCAGGCCCAACAAGCCGCTCAGAGCGGACAGGATGATACTCTCCGTCAACAACTGGCGGATGATGCGCGAGCGGCTAGCCCCAAGTGCAATACGGACGGCAACTTCTTTGTGCCTCGCCGTGACGCGAGCCAGGAGCAAACCAGCAACATTCGCGCACGCAATCAGCAAGACAAAGCCCACCGCGCCAAACAGTAGATAGAGATATGACTCAACTTTTCCCACCAGCTGTTTGCGCAAGGAAACGATATTGACGCCCTTCTGTGCATTCGTGTCCGGATACTGCTGTTGCAACTGAGTGGCGATGAGGTTCATATCGCTTTGGGCTTGATCTCGCGAGACACCAGGCTTGAGCCGGGCTAGTGCGTAGAGAAAATGATTGTTGCGGTCAACATTAGCCGGGTCGATGCGCAGCGGCAGCCATATATCCACGCGTATATAGGTTGGGAATTGAAGCTCAAAATTCGGAGGCATTACGCCAATCACAGCAACCGGATTGCCGTTAAGCGTAAGACTCTTGTTGGTTAGGTTCCGATCAGAACCTAACAGTCTTTCCCACGCCGCATGACTGAGAATTACTACTCGCCCGCTCCCTGGCTTTTCCTCTTCCGGAAGAAATGAGCGCCCGATCATGGGTTGTACGCCGAGTACCTGAAACAAATTGGTAGTGACAACACAACTCCTAATTCGTTCAGGCTCGCCAACTCCAGTTAGAGTCACATCAGCAGTGAAGAGTGAACCAAGTTGCTCGAAGACCTGATTACGTGAGCGAAAGTCGCGAAAGTTACCCATTGCGAGTTCGTTTCGGTCCCACATTTCAGGGCCCAACTTCTTGTTGGTTTCCCACACAGCCACCAGGCGGTCGGGATCCTGGTAGGGAAGCGGGTTTAGCAAAACGGCATCGACGGCGCTAAAGATGGTGGTGTTAGCACCGATGCCCAAAGCCATTGTCAAGACTACTATGATTGTGAAGCTCGGTCGCTTGATTAGCATCCGAAATCCGTAGCGAATGTCTTGTAATGTGTTCATACATTTCCTCTATACCTTATGCGGCAGTTTCTTCCGTGAGAGAGACTCGAAAACGATTGAAGGTTGACACGAACTGTTGGGGGCATCTATGTTTGCCACTCAAATAGGTGCTCCCTCAAAACTGATTCGTTGCCCAGCCTGAAGTAGCTCAGCCTAACTGTCGTTGCCAAAGTTGCGTGTTTGTACCTGAGCGTTCCTCGTAGTATCTGAGCCGCCATAATGGCATGGTCGTTTAAAATCATCAACGGGTAAATACAACTGAGAGGTAGGCTGGGTTTCGTCATGTCTGCTGTAGCATTACATAGTTATACATTTAGCAAGTTGCTGAATCGTCTACCCACAACCGAATTACAGCGCTTGCTTCCGTATTTCGAAACGATCCCTTTAACTCGCAACAAGGTTCTCTTTGAGGCCAGAGACGAGATCAAGCACGTCTATTTCCCACTGAGTGGGTTGGTCTCATTGCTCGGTACGACTCGCACCGGAGAAGTTATGGGAATCGCTCTGGTGGGTAACGACGGAATGATTGGCGTGCCCTTGGTATTGCGAGCTGGAGTAATGCCTTACCAGGTTGTTGTGCAGATACCGGGTGAGAGTGTGAGAATCAATGCGGAAGTGTGCAAACGTGAATTGAAACTCAACAAGGAGTTTGAGAATCGATTATTAAAGTATTCGAATACTCTGCTGGACCACCTCGGACAGTCGAGAATTTGCAATCAATTTCACTCGATCGAAGCCAGATTCTGTTCTGAACTTCTCATCAGCCGTGACCGAGTAGGATCGGACACACTGGAGTTAACCCAGGAGATCATTTCCCACATGTTGGGTGCCCCTCGTACCGGCATAACCAAGGTTGCTAACGATCTACGCGACGCCGGCATAATTCGTTACCGTAGGGGAAAAATCACCGTTTCCAACCGCGAGGCTATGGAAAGGCTTGCCTGCGAGTGTTACAGATGGTCAAGCCAGAACCTAACCCATATGGCTGCTAGCGCATAGCGCTCTCGCCGACTCCGACAGTGTAAGTTTCAGACACAGTGAATTTCAGACAGTGTCGACTTTAGAAGGACAGGTACGCCTCGAGAGAGGTATTCTGCCGCAGCTTTCTCTTGAGTAACAAGTTGCTCAGAAACAAGTCGGACGCGGCACTGCCTCGACAGAAATGGCTGCATTGAGAGATGCCGCCCACCGTGCCGTAGCTCGAACTTTCGTCGGTTAGGTTCTGGAAGTTAGTTGCTTCCTGAGTTACGAGTTACTGTCGGAAGCAACTCCAGCTTCAAAACTAAAACAGCATCAAGCGGCTACCGAAGGGCGCGCGTTAAGGGCGGCAGCCTGTCGTAATAACGAGCAAGGCCGATTTCAGCTAATTTCTTCCCTCCAAAGCTACAAAATTGAACTTCAGATTTACCGCTAATCGTCTCCCACTGTTGTTTCAGCAATAACGATGACTCAAATTACTTCGAGCGTCACTCCGTACATCGCGGTCCCAACTTTTAAACGCGATGTTATCGTCAGCGTAGTGATCGTGATTTTCCTTGGGCTGTTCGTGTGGCTCAGCCTTCGTTGGTCCAGTCCTCCGGCGGCGATCGGTCCGGACGCAGCGCCCAGCGTGTTCTCTTCCGGACGCGCGCTGGTTCAGTTGCGGTCGATTACTCAGAAGCCACACCCAGTCGGCTCACTGGAACATGATGTAGTGCGCGATTACATCCTGCGAGAGATCTCCGCGCAAGGACTCACACCATCGGTACAAAGGACGACTGCGGTGAACCGCCGTCGGGGCGGCATATTGCGGACGGGAATGGTAGAGAACCTGGTCGCGCGGCTCGAAGGGGCCGAACGTGGCAAGGCCGTCATGCTGGTCGCCCACTACGATTCCTGGCCGCAAGCGTTCGGCGCGAGCGATGACGGCGCGGGTGTTGTCACGCTGCTCGAAACGCTACGCACGTTGAAAGCCGAATCGCCGTTGAAGAACGACGTGATCTTTCTCTTCACTGACGGGGAAGAATCAGGTTTGCTCGGCGCGTACGCATTCATGGAAGAGCATCCGTGGGCCGCGGACGTTGGAGTGGTATTTAACTTCGAGGCGCGCGGCAGCCGTGGCCCATCGATTATGTTCGAGACGAGTGAGCAGAATGGGTGGCTGATCCGCGAGTTTGCCAAAGCCGCGCCGCACCCAATTTCGCATTCGTTAGCTTACGAATTGTATAAGCTGCTGCCGAACGAGACCGACCTGACGGTCTTCAGGAAGAATGGGTTGGCTGGGCTGAATTTCGCGTACATTGATGGGCTGTCGAGTTATCACACGCAGCTTGACAGCGTAAGCGAACTGGACGAGCGCAGCCTGCAACATCACGGCTCCTACGCGCTCGCGCTGACACGCCACTTTGGCAACCTCGACTTGCGCCAGGTGCAGGCGCCCAACAACGTGTACTTCGACCTCTTGAGTACGAAGCTAATTTATTACCCCGTGTCCTGGGCGTGGTGGCTGAGTGCGATGGTTGCCATACTCCTGACTGGTCTGGTCGTCTTTGGCTTGAGGCGCGGGCGACTCAATCTAAAAGGGTTGGCCCTCAGTGTTTTGGCTTTGGCGATCAGCGGCAGCGCCGCCGCGGGACTGACGAAACTCATCTTGCTCTTGGTCTACAAGCTCGACCACTCATCTAACACAAGCCTGGAAGGAGGGACCTACCACAGCAATATTTATCTGCTCAGCTTTATCGCTCTAACGATCGGTCTGACTGCGGCTGTCGACGCGCTTTTTAGCAGAAAAGTTAGTGTGGAGAACTTAACGGCCGGGGCGCTCCTCTGGTGGATGATCGTCATGATCGTGACGTGTGTTTATCTACCGGGTGCAACTTATCTCTTTACCTGGCCGCTGTTGTTTATGCTCGCGCCATTTTGGTTGATATTAAACCGACGCCCTGCTCAACATTCGTTGGACCTCTTGATCGTTCTGTTGATTAGTGCATTGCCGGCCGTCGTCCTGATAACACCTTTGTTCCATCAGATCTTCAGCGGATTCGGTCTCAACGGAATCTGGGTGATAGCTCTGCTCCTCGTGTTGCTGCTTGGCCTACTCGTTCCGCACCTTGCGCTGGTAGCGCGCCCTAACAAATGGGTGTTGCCCGGCGCGTCCGTACTCGTCTCGGTTGTGCTACTCCTGATTGGGATCGTGAGACCTGACTTCGACGCTGCACGTCCCAAGCCAAACAGTCTGTTCTACGGCCTGGACGCTAACGCTGGGACGGCGATTTGGGGTTCGTTTGACGAAGAGCCTGACGAGTGGACCGCGCGTTTTTTGTCGGCACATCCTGAAAACCGGCCATTGCCGGTATTTTTCTCCTCGACCACCGCTCCGTAC
>Ga0134127_10002800_pt1 | contig 12468 bp, 9 predicted proteins | sample KB31753_FD_96459 | JGI IMG/M metagenome (GOLD analysis project Ga0134127, IMG submission 96459) | Terrestrial soil microbial communities with excess Nitrogen fertilizer from Kellogg Biological Station, Michigan, USA - KB3-175-3 | ecosystem: Environmental > Terrestrial > Soil > Unclassified ...
GTCATCGTCATCTTCGGCGGCTTCTTGTCGAAGGGGTGGCGCATGCGCCTCGTCAGGTTCTTGAGCGAATGGTGGTCGAAGAAAGTGACGATCACGAAGCGCCGCGAGACGCGCATGAGCTCCTTGAAGAGGCGCTCGCGCTCGGCGGACGTCGGCAGGTGGTGCGCGAGGCGGATGCAGACCGTGCCGTCGACGCTCGCATCGCGCAGTGGAATGTGGAAGGCCGAGGCCGTCATCCAGGCGCGAGGCGTGGTGAGCGTCGAGGTGGCACGCGCGTAGCGGATCTGGCCGATGGCGATGTCGGACTCGATGATGAAATCCGCCGCGTCCGCAAACGAGGGCGTGATGCGCCCTCCGCCGCAGGGCAGCTCGAGGATCACGCGCGAGCGGCCGACCTTGTCGATGTGGCGGCGGATGATGCGCCACTCGTGGCGCGTGCCGATGCGCTTGTGAACCTTGCGCTGGTAGCCGTGGTTGTAGGCGGCGGCGCGCTCGACGGTCTGGTACTCGGCCTGGTAGGCCTCGCTCGTCTCGGGCTGCTGCCCGCTGCCCCAGGTATTGGCGCTGCCGCGCAGCGCGAGGAGCGCGATGCCGTCGTCGATCGCATAGCGCGCGCCGCAGCCGGCGCAGCGCAGCGCCTCGGCCTCGACCTTGAGCGCGCCGCTGCACACCGGGCAGGCGAGGAGATCCTGGATTGCGGCGATGCCCTCGGGGCGTCGTATCGCCGCAGCTACGGTCGCTTCAATCTGTGCCATTCCCCACCTGTCCCCCGGTAACCAGGATCCGCCCCTTGTCCAGCCGGCCGCGGACGCTCGTCGTCGCGAGCACCGCGTCGAGCGCCTCGGCCGGCGTAAGGCCGGCGACCGAGCCGTGCACCACGATCCGCGCCGCGTCCGCCGCGAGACCGGGCGTCTCGTAGGCGACCTCGCGGCCCAGCTCGCGGCCGGCCCAGGACAGGAATTCTGCGAGCGGACGGCCCTCGATGTCGATGGCCGGAGTGGTGGAGGCAATCCAGTCCCAGGTTTCACCGTAGCGGGCGGCCCCCGCGCGGCTGACCGCGCCGTCGGCCGCGATCGTCAGCTGCTCGCCGGCGTCTCCGCGCTCGACGGCCCCGGAAGGCGAGCGCCACTCGACCCGGCCCTCGCGCACGCGCAGGCGCACGGCCCGTCCGTCGACGCGGACCTCGTACTGGGTCCCGACATGGCGGACTGCGCCCGCCGGCGTCTCGACTACGAGGCGCGAATCGGCGGGCGACTCGAGGCCCGCGTCGACGTAGAGGGCGCCGCGGTCGATCACGACGCGGTCCGCGGACGCGAGACGCACGCGGGTATCGTGGTCGAGCCGGGCCGAGGCGATGCCGGGCAAGGACAGGGCCGCGCGGCCATTTGCGCCGGTCTCGATCGATTCGCCGGCCTTCAGCGTGCGGCCCGCCGTTGCCACCTCCCAGCCGTCCCACCAGCTGCCACGTACCCGGACGTCGTCAAGGGCGACCGCCATCGTCGCGACCGGTTCGGCCGCACCCTGTGGCTGTGCCGCCAGGAGCCAGGCACTGACCGCGGCGACGGCGACGCTGGCGGCGAGCGCAAAGCCCGTCCAGCGGCGGCGGCGGCCCTGCCGCTCCGCGACGATCTCGCGCCACTCGCTGCGCAGGTACTCTCGCACCGCGCGCTCGACCTCGGCGGGCGCGTGCTCGCGCGGCCCGGCCGCCTTGAGAACCCTTGCGATGTCTTCGTCACTCATGGGCGTTCCTCATGCGCCGAGGCTCGCGGCGATGTCCGCGGCCTCCGCGCCGAATACCTGCTCAAGCGCCTCGCGGAAGGCGATGCGCGCCCGCGCCAGCAGCGATTGCGCTGCGATCGTGCCGATGCCGAGCCGCTCCCCGATCTCCTCGACCGAGCTGCCCTCCATGTATTTCCACTCGAGCGCGTCGCCGTAGTTCGATGGCAGGCGGTCGAGAACGACGCGCACCAGACGGCCAACTTCGGCGCGCCCGTATTGCCGGACGAGGTCGTATTCCTCGGGCGCCTCGATCGCCTCGATCGCGGAGCGCAGTTCCGGGCGGTCATCGATCAGCACCAGGTGCTTGACATGCCGCCGCCTTGAACGGATGTAGTCCACCGCTTCGCGACGGCAGATCTGGCAGATCCACGTGAACAAGGCCGACTCGCCGCGAAAGTCGCCGATCCGGCGCATCGCCTTGGCGAGCGCCGCCTGGACCACCTCGCGGGCCGCTTCCACGTCGCCGTTCAGGCGCGGCAGGGCGAAGCGGTAGACACGCGGAAAGTAGGCGTTGAAAAACGCCTCGAAGGCCTGCTCGTCGCCCCCGAGCATGCGCTGGATGAGTTGCTTCTCTTCGCTCATTTCCCGGCTCGAACGCTGCGCCCGTACTCACAGGTGGGACGCCCGGAACGGCGGTGATCCATCGGGACCTCGCCGTCCTCGGCGATCTTAGCAGCAGCCGAGCGAGGCCCAGCAGCAGGAACCAGTCGACCGCCGCGCTCGTGAGGTCGTGCGACAGGAAGTGCGCGCCCCGCGACTGCTGGCCGAAGGAAAACACCATCCCGATCAGGAGGGCAACGGCGAGCGCGATTCGGGCGAGCCGCGGCCGCGCCTCCATCCAGACGAAGTAGAAAGCCATGAGCGCAAAGCCGGCCGAGGCGTGCGAGCCGGGGAAGCAGGCGGCGCGCGGCAGGCCGTCGGGGCGGTCCTCGAACAGATGAACGTAGGGTCGCGTGCCGCCGAAGCCCGCGAGGTCGCGCGGGCAGTCGACGTTCGTGGCGAGCTTCAGGATGTAGACGACGGTCGGACACAGCGCGAGCGCCAGCGCGACGTAGCCGGCATATCGGCGCAGGGGGCGCAGCGACGGGATCCAGAAGCCGCCGACGAACGTGAGCAGCGCGCCGAGGCCGATGGCACGCACGAGAGCAAGCCCGCCGCCGTGAATCAAGGGCTCGGCCCACCAGGTTTCGGCTCCGATCCACGTTGCGGTGGGCGCGTCGAAAAAGAGCGCCTGCGCGATCCGCCGGTCGAGGTCGAACGCGTGGATGGTCGCGGCCGCGGCGAGGAAGAACGCCGCCGGCACGCACACGTGCGTCAGCCACGCGCGCGCGCGCGCCCCGGCCGAAGCCGCAGCGACATCGCCAACCATCAGAAGCTTCGCTTCGTCTGTATGAGGAACTGCACGTTGTCGATCGACGGGTCGCCATCGAGCGGAAATGCGACGTCGAAATGAATGACGTTGCCGAGGGCGGATCGCGTGCTGCCCAGGCGGAGCCCGAATCCGACGTCCTTCAGGAGCCCGAGGTCCTCGCTCGGCCCGAACGGCGTCTCCCCGTAGGCCTTGCCCATATCGAAGAAGATCGCGGCGCCGACGTCCGCGAGCTTCCAGAGCTGGTACTTCGTGAAGAAGCGCTCCTCGAGCGTCACGAGCGCGGTGCCGCTGCCCGCCTGGTAGCGGAGTGGATAGCCGCGCAGCCCGCTGTCGCCGCCGATCGTGAGCTCGTGGTCCGCGTCGAGCTCGTGGCCGGCGGAAGCGAACGCGCCGGCGTAGAAGAGGTGATTCCGGCCGGTCGGATGGTAGTAGCGAAGGCTCGCGGAAAGCAGCGAGTCCACCGGCGACCCACCCTCGATCCGCGTCGTAAGGGCGGCGTCCGCGAACATCGTGTCGTCGAAGCCGAGCCGCCAGCCCCGGCTCACGTCCGCGTGCAGGAGCGGGGCATTGCGGTCGGCGCCGAGCGCGGTCGTGGACCAGCCGAGCTCGAGGGTGTAGCGCAGCCCGAACTCCTGGTCCTCGGTGCGCGCGATCTGGTCGCGATTGCGGATCGTCGCGAAGTCGTCCTCGATGGCCTCGATGCGCAGGAAGGGGTAATCGAGATGGCGGTCTTCCGGCAGCGTTGCGGGCGCGGCCTCGTCCGGCGCGGCGTCGAAGTCGGCGTGCTCGCGGCGGAAGCCGAAGATCGTGCGCCGCGTCCATCCGTTCTGCAGTCCTTCCGACCGGCCGAATCGGAACTCGGCGAACTCGGCCTGCCGCCCGTAGCCGGCGACGCGCTCGCCGAGCCGATACACGGGCTCGATGGACTCGTCTTGCGCCATCCCGATGCCGGTGCTCCAGCGGCTGTCGAGCGAATAGAACGGCCGCTCGAATCGAAGGCCCCAGCCCTGGCCGTCGTCGGCGTCGCGGTAGGCGACGTCGCTGACCCACCGGCTGCCCGCGACGTCCGGGTCGTGCCAGTGGAGCGTATAGGAGCTGCGGTCCGCGTCTTTCGAGAAGTCGAAGGACAGCTGCTTGCCGTGCCCCAGCAGGTTGAGTTCCTCGAGCTTGATGCCGCCGGAGTTCTGCCCGCCGGTACGCCCGAACGAGATGCCCGGGTTCGTCGTCCAGACCTCGCGAACCGCCACTTCGAGCGTCGCGGTGCCGTCGCGGCAGTCGTAGGCGCGGACATAGGGCTCGCGGATGTAGCGCAGGTCACGCAGGTTCCGGAGCGTCTCGTCGACCAGTCGCTCGGAAATGCGGTCGCCCGGACTGAACAGCAGGTGCGCTTCGATCGCGGCATCGCGCGTGTCAATGTGAAGCCGGTCGGCCCAGCGGTAGAACGACGGAACATCCGGGTCGTCCTCGTCGAAGATCGGCAGCTGGTGGATGTCGATGGCGCGGATCGTGTAGCCCTGCGCCTCCAGCTCGGCGATGGACAGGCAATCGCCCGGCGCTGCCGCCTGGGAAGTCGCGGTCGTGCCTGCATCGGCAATGGCCAATCGGCAGGCGAGCGCGAGGAGGAGGCCGGGCGGCAGCGCCCGTCGTGTGCGCGCCGTTGGCGACTCGCAGCGCACGCTACGGCCTGCCGAGGTCTGCGACCCGGCCGGACGGCCCAGACGGCAGGTACCGCTTCCCTTCGAACAGGTCGTACGCCGTCTGGAAGTACGCGACCCCGAGCCGCTCCAGGTCCGGGTCGCGCGGGGCGGGTGCGTAGCGATCGGTCTTCGGGTCATAAGAGAAAGTCTCGACCGACTTGTTGAGGCCGAAGACGACGAGGCGGCCGTCGCGGTAGATCGCGACGTTGTGGTTGTGGTTGAACAGGGCGACTCGGCCCGCGTCCGGCGTGTTGAGCGCGTCCTGCCCGAAGAACGGCGCCTCGTAAGGCTGGCCAAGGAGGCCGAGCACGGTCGGCGCGATGTCGATCTGCGTCATCAGGCCGTCGACGCGCCGCGGTGTGAGGTGTCGCGGCGAGTACATCATGAGCGGGATCTCGTAGGTCCGGAGCGGAATCTGCGCCGCGCCGTACACCCGCGCGCCGTGGTCCGCCGCGACCACGAAGATCGTATCGTCGAACCACGCATGCCCGCGTGCGTCGCGCAGGAACTTGCCGAGCGCGAAGTCGGCATAGCGCACGCCGGCGGCGCGGCCGCCGCCCTCCGGCGGGATCCCGTAGGCCTCGAGCCCCTCGCGGAAGGTGAAGGGCTTGTGGTTCGAGGTCGTCATGATGATCGAGAAAAACGGCTTGCCGCCGTCGTGCATGCGGTCGAGGTAGCCGAGCGCGTGGTCGAAGAGGTCCTCGTCGCTGACGCCCCAGATGTTGGCGAAGCGCACGCGATCGATCGAGCGGCGGTCCACGACGTCGAAGCCGTTGTCGCCGAAGAACGCGTTCATATTGTCGAAGTAGCCGTACCCGCCGTACAGGAAGCTCGTCTCGTAGCCCAGCGAGCGCATCACCGCGCCCCAGGTCGCGACGTGCTCGAAGCCGGGACGGCGCAGGATTGAGACCGTCGGTATCGGCGGGATCGAGGTCGCGAAGGCCTCGAGGCCGCGCACCGTGCGCGTGCCGGAGGCATAGGCGTTCGAGAACCACAGGCCCTGCTGCGCGAACGCGTCGAAGTTCGGCGTGAGGTCGCGCGAGGACCCGTACAGGCGGCTGAACTCGGCGCCGAAGGACTCGCTCGAGACGAGCACCACGTTGAGCCGCCCGAGCCCGCCGGCGCGCGCCGGGAACGCGCGATCGAGGCGGCCTTCCGTCAGCCGTGTGAACTGGCCGCCGCCGCGCGCGAGCGCGTCCGCCACCAGCGCGAGGTTTTCGCGCCGGTCGCGGCTCTCGTAGTTCGACCCGTAGTCGATCTCGCTCGTAAGCGCCGCGCGCACGAAGCTCGAGATCCCGTTCTGGACGAGCTCGTTTTCGACCCGGTTTCCGTCGTGCGAAAGCTGGTCGGTGGACCAGAACACTGCGGCGAAGGCGACCGCAGCGAGCCAGGCGGCGAGCGGCAGCCAGCGCCTCATGCGCGCAGCCCGCTGCCGTTCTCGACCCAGCGCCGCAGCCAGTAGAGCCCGAGGCTCGCGAACATCGCGGCGCCGAGCGCCGCCCGGACGACGGGATACTCGGTCCAGACGTCGCCGACGACCTCAGTGGGGAACGCGAGGTAGTCGAAGGCAACGAGGTTGAAGCGGGCGTCGAACTCCTGGAAGAAGTAGTCCTCGACGACGGCGAGGAAGACCATCGCGAACAGCGTGGCCCAGCTCCCGGCGAGGATGACGAAGCGATTGGCGCGCGAGCGGTACCAGCGGTTCGGGACGAGCGCGAGGTAGAGCGCGAATGGCGTCAGGCAGTAAAGCGACACGACCAGGTCGTTCAGCAGGCCGCGCCCTAGTATCGAGGGCAGCTCCGCGGCGGCCACGCCGTCAACTGCGCCGAACTGCCACCAGAGCGCGACGCGCAGGAGCGCGCCGACGACGAGTGTCGCGGCGAGCAGCGCCGCCAGGGGACGATAACGGTGGTTCACGCCGTATTGGACGGCGCGGGAGGCCCCCGCCAACCGCGGGCGTGACGCCCGTCAAAATTCCCAGAGCACGCCGATCGACGGTATGACGGGGAGCCAGTCGCTCTCCTCGGTCGTGAAGGTCGTGCCGCCCGCGCCGTCGTCCAGCGCGATGAGGCGCTGGCAGCAGGTGTTGCCGAGGTTGACGGCATTCGAGACCTCGAACGTCACCGCGAGGCTGCCGATCGCGAGCGGCTTCCTGTACTCCGCACGGAGGTCGAGCGTCGCACGGACATCGAAGCGGTCGCCATTGCGCGGCCCGAGCGCGTCCGCTTCGACGCGCGTCGTCGGCCACCCGCGATGCGTGTTTGCGGTCGCGCCGAATCGCCAGTTGCCAAGGATCCAATCGACGCCGCCCGTCACCGCCCAGGTCTGGTCCCAGCTGCGCGGCTCGCGCCCGCCACCGATCTTGTCGAACGCCTCCGACCAGGCGAGGCCGACCCACCAGTTGAAGTCGTGACCCTCTGATACCGCGGAAATCTCTGCGCCGCGGATTTCGGCCGCGAGCGGCGCGACCTCGACGCGGTCGGGCGCGATCTCCGGTACCAGCGACATGGGATCGAGCAGGTTCTCGAAGTGCGGGCGCGGGTCTGACTGGAGCTTGCGATACCACTCGAGCCGCAGCGCAATGCCGTTTGCAAGCCGGTGGTCGGCGCCGAGGATCAGCTGGTCGGAGCGCTGCGCCTCCGGGAAGTCAGTGACGCCGTCCTCGACCTTGAGCTCGTGGACCTCGTCCGTCTGGTGGAAGCGGCCCCAGTGCGCACGCAGGCTGGTACCCGGCGCGAGCTCGTAGCGCAGGTTGATGCGCGGATCGAAGCGCCAGTCTTCCGTCGTGGTGCCATCCGTGATCGTGCGCTGGCCGCGCAGGCCCAGCTCGGAAACGAGGGGATCGAACACCTGCCATCGGTGCGTCGCGTATAGCGCGAGCCGCTCGCGGCTCGGTGTCAGGACGGAGGAGCGTGCAAGCGTGGTTTCGCGCGTGAAGAGCGCGGCTACATCGTCGGTGAAGGCGGCCGTGGAGTCGTAGTGATAGCTGGCTTCCTCGTGCGTCCACTCGAACCCGCCTTCGAGCCAGTTGCGCGTGTTCGGCTGCCAGGTGACGCCCCCACGCGCGTCCCAGTACGAGGACGAGCGGTTATCGTCGACGGAACCGGTCGAGATGCCGGGATTGTCGATCGTGCCCTCGCGGGATCCGTCGATACTGCTGTGGCCCAGGATGAGCGAGGCCGCGATGCCGTCCTCGAAGTCTCTGTCCGCCCGCAGCCAGAGGTAGCGGGTCCGGCTCTCGAGCGTCGCGTCTTCACCCTCGGGCCTGCGCGATATGTCGATCTCGTCGCGGCCCCAGAGGAAGTTCGCCGTCACCCGCAGCCGGTCGGGCTCGCCCCAGCCGACGCGGGCATAGACGTCGCCGTAGCTCGGGCTGCCGGCTTCAAGCGAGAACGCATCGATAAAAGGTTTCAGCGTCCCGGCGCGCGCCATCGCCTGCCAGTCGATCCCCGCCCGCTCGAGCCGCCCGCTGTTGCGCGCGACCGCGTTGAACACCGAAATGCCGAGACCGGTGTGCGGCACGGCCGAGGCGTCGGCGGTGTGCAGGTCGAAGATGCCGGCCATGCGGTTGCCGTAGCGCGCCGGGAAGCCGCCTGTGTAGACCTCTGCCTCGCCGATGAGCTCGGGGTCGAGGACGCCGAAGACGTTGTGGTAGGCGGGGAGGTGGAAGGTCTCGCGGACCGGGAAGCCGTCGAGCAGCGTCAGGAGCTCGCCGGCCTCGCCGCCGCGGATGTTCGACTGCGCAGAAAGCCCGCCCTGCGCCATGCCCGGCAACCGGCCGAGCGTACGAAGCGCATCTTCCCCGGGGCCGGGCTGGGCAGCGAGCGTGTCACCCGCGATTTGCAGGGCGCCGTTGCTGCCGAACCGGTCGAGCGCGTAGCGGCTCGTCGCAACGACGACCTCGGATAGCTCCGTGGCCGACGGCGGGAGCCGGACCGCCACATCCGGCATTTCGGCGCCAACGGCGTAACCGAGCTCGAGCGACGCATAGCCATCCGCTTCGACCCGAATCGTATAGCGGCCTTCCGGCACGGGCCCGAGATGGAAGCGTCCCTCCGCATTCGTCCAGTCGACTGCGCCGACCGGAGCGAGGCGGACCGCCGCGTTGGGAACCGGCTTGCCCTCCGTGGCGCTCAGGACCTGCCCGCGCACGACGCGCTCTGCGGCGTGCGCATGCGCTGTGACGGCGAAGAGCCCGGGGCGCACGGCCGCGAGCGAAAGCCCGCGCGCGGCGAGAATCTCGCGGGCGATCAGGAGCCGATTGCCGGACTCGGGCTCGGCCGTGACGGTGAGGCTCCGCGGCAAGAGCTCCGAGCTGTAGATGAAATCGAGCCCCGGGCCGCGCAGCTCCTCGAGCACGTCGACGATCGGCCGGCCGACATAGCCCGCGGCCGCCGCGCCGGCTGCGGCGAGGAGGAGGCTGGCTGCAAGGAGAGCGCCGAGTCGCGGGCGCAGGCGAATGCGGCTCATCCGCCCATTAAAAGGTCAGCTGAGGCCGACCGCCACCGCCGGCTGCGCAAAGGGCGTGCGCGATTCGAGCCAGGCCCAGAGCGCGTCCCATTGCTGCAGCTCGGGATGAACGCGCGCCGGATTCATGTCGTGCAGGCCGAGGCCCTGCTCGCCGGCATAGACGTAGTATTGCGAATCGCGCAGCGTCGTCACGACCGGGATCTGCATCTGGTCGAGGAAGCGCATCAGCGTGCGGAAGATGATCGTGTTCGGCTTGACCCGGTTCGCGATCACGGCGAGCCGGTTCTCGCGGCGCTTGACCTTCCCGGAGATGAGCAGATGCCCGATGGTCCGCGAGCAGGCGTGGATATCCGCGTCCGACGGCATGACCGGGACCAGGACCGCGTCGGCCTCGCGCACGTGCTCGTTGAAATCGTGAGGGTGCAGCGCCGCGGGCGTATCCACTATTACCCGGTCAGTGCCCTGCGGCACGCGCAGCTGGAAGCTCCGTGTCACGCCGAGCGCGCGGGCATAGGCGGCGATGCCGTGGATAGGCGGCTGGTGGGGTGAACGCTTCTCGAGCCAGCGCGAGGCCGAGCCCTGGGGGTCGAAGTCCATGAGGACGGGGCGATATCCGCGGGCCGCATACATGGCGGCAATACCGGTCGCAATCGTCGATTTGCCCGAGCCGCCCTTGGGGTTGAGCAGGACGATGCGAAGCATGGCACCCCCCGAAGCCTGCGGACCAATGTACGCTCTCTGGCCCCGGGCGCATATATTACCTAAAAATACTTTGAATGGCAGTGACTTACGGTATCAAACCTAGAATCGTTATCGTTGGGGCCGGCTTCGGCGGCCTCGCCGTCGCGCAGTCGCTCCGCCGGTTCGAGGCGGACATCACGCTCATCGACCGCCAGAACCACCATCTCTTCCAGCCGCTGCTGTACCAGGTCACAACGGCGGGTCTTTCGCCCGCCGACATCGCCTGGCCGGTCCGCTACCTCATGCGCCGCCAGCCGAACACGCGGGTCCTGATGGGCGAGGTCCAAGGCGTCGATCCCGCGCGCAAGGTGGTGACGCTCGATGCCGGGCCGATCGCTTACGACTGCCTCGTACTCGCCACCGGCGCGACGCACGGCTACTTCGGCCGCGACGAATGGGCGCGCCATGCGCCGGGGCTCAAGACGCTCGACGACGCGACCGCCATGCGACGCCGGCTCCTCGTCGCGTTCGAGCGCGCCGAGATGGCCTCCAACCCGGAGGAATGCGCGCGGCTCCTCACCATCGTCATCGTCGGCGGCGGCCCGACCGGCGTCGAGCTCGCGGGCGCCGTGGCCGAGCTCGCAAGGCGCGCGCTCGCGCGCGACTTCCGGGCCATCGACCCGCGCGGGACGCGCGTGATCCTCGTCGAGGCCGGGCCGCGGCTGCTCGCGAATTTTCCCGTGGCGCTGTCGAAGTACACGGCGCACGCGCTCGCTCGTCTCGGGGTCGAGGTGCGGCTTGGCCGCGCCGTCACGCATTGCGACGCCGATGGAGTCCGCATCAGCGAAGAGGCAATTCGCGCGGGCACGGTCGTGTGGGCAGCGGGGGTCGCCGCCTCGCCGCCGGCGCGCTGGCTCGGCGTGGAAGCGGACCGCGCAGGCCGCGTGCCCGTGACGCCGGAGCTGCGCGCGCCGGGCTGCGAGGACGTGTGGGTCATCGGCGACGCCGCACTCGCCAGGAACCCGGATGGCGCCGTGCAACCCGGCATCGCGCCGGTGGCGAAACAGCAGGGCCGCTACGTCGCGCGCGCCATCGCCGCGCGCATCGCAGGGCGCGATCCGCCGGCTCCCTTCGCGTACCGAGACCGCGGATTGCTCGCCACCATCGGCCGCAAGGCGGCCGTGATCGCCTGGGGCCGCCTGCGCCTGCGGGGCTGGATCGCGTGGTGGATCTGGGGCGCAGCGCACGTATATTTCCTCGTGAGCCTCAGGAACCGCGTCATCGTGGTGACGCAGTGGCTGTGGTCGTATGTCTTCTTCGAGCGAGGCGCGCGCCTCATCACGGGCAGCGACGCCGGGAGATCCGAGTAGCCGGCCGTTACTCCGGGACCGCCTCGAGCAGGAGCGAGCGCTCGAACGGCGCCGTGAGTTTCGCGACAGGGCCCGTCACGCGGCCGAGCTCACGCCCGTTCACGTAATCGGTCACGCGATAGCGCTTGCCGGGCGCGAGGCCGCGGAGCTCGACGCGACTGTCGTAGCGCGCGGCGTAGAAAGCGTAGTAGACCGCGCCGCCCTTGCGGACGGCGTGCGCCTCCGGCCGGTCGAAGCCAATGTCGTAGAGCTCGCCGGCGTATTCGCCTTCCGAGAGTCGCTTGGCCTGGTAGAGCTTCACCCAGCGCGCCCAGGTCTTCTCGCGCGCCGGCGTCAGGAGGAGCTCGGGATCCTTTTCGCCGGGCGCGCCGGGCCAGGCGAAGTTCGTCCCGATCACGCCGCCGACGCCGAAGGTCGAGGCGAAGTCCTCGCCGCCGTCGCTCAACTCGACGTGGTCGCCGAAATAGGCGATGCGGTCGCCCGCGAGCGCCTTGAGCGTCTTGCCTTTGCTGCGGATCTGCCAGGAGCTCTCCGGGTCGGACGCGACCGTCATGTTGAGGTAGGGCAGCGTGAAGAACGAGTAGCCGGTGCCGCAGGGGCAGATCTCGATGAGCGCGCCCGGCTTCGTCGCCTGCGCGGACTCCCAGATTGCCCTGAAGAAGCCGGGAACGCCCTCCGGCGCGGCGGCGGGCGTCGCATGATGATGCGCGGGATTGAAACATTCCGGCGCCGCGTTGAGGTGCTGGCCGTCGATCTTGAGGCCGTCGAAGCCCCATTCGCCGAGAGCCTTCCGCACGAACGCGGCGGCGTCGGCGCGGACGCCGTCGACCGCTGGGCACAGGTACTGCGAATCCCACCAGCTGATCGTGCGCGTCGACCCGTCGGCATTCCGCAGCAGCCAGCCCGGATGCTCGCGCGCCGTGCGCGACCCCGCGTCGGCGCCGAGCGGCGCCCACCAGAGCTGCGCCTTGAGGCCCGCGGCGTGGATGCGATCGACGAGGGCCTTCATGTCGGCGTCGCCCGCCGGGAACTTGTCGGCGCGCGGCCGCCAGTCGCCCAGCGCGACCTGCCAGCCGTCATCGAGCACCGCCCAGCCGAA
>Ga0134127_10002801_pt1 | contig 12468 bp, 10 predicted proteins | sample KB31753_FD_96459 | JGI IMG/M metagenome (GOLD analysis project Ga0134127, IMG submission 96459) | Terrestrial soil microbial communities with excess Nitrogen fertilizer from Kellogg Biological Station, Michigan, USA - KB3-175-3 | ecosystem: Environmental > Terrestrial > Soil > Unclassified ...
CACGTTGTCGAAGACGTCCCACCACTGCTCCACTTCATGGTGACCCTGCCGCGTCACGCACATCCTCTGGCCCGCCCCAAGCTTCTTGATCCCCTGAAACATGGTCATCGGCGCAGGAGTCGTCATGAACGTCAGATAGTGAAACACCGCCTCTTCATCGATGGCTCTCGGTACGGAGGGATCGGCTATGATGGCCTTGATCTCGGACGCGAAATAGAAGCGACCGTTAAACTCCCCCCAGTAGAGCGGCTTTTTCCCCAGGCGATCGCGGACGAGCCACAGTTTCCCGTCTCGAGAGTCCCATAGCCCGAACGCGAACATGCCTCGAAAACGCTTGATACAGTCGATTCCCCACACCTCATACGCCTGAAGAATGACTTCTGTGTCGGAATGGTCGGTTTGCCACTCGGTTCGGCCAAGCCTCTTCAGCTCGTTTCGCAGTTCAACGTGGTTGTAAATCTCGCCATTGAACGTGACCCAGACGGTGCGATCACCGTTCGCCATGGGCTGCGAGGCGGAGGTCGATAGATCGATGATGGACAGCCGGCGATGCGCCAAGCCGACGTTCCCGTCATCGGAGATCCAACTGCCCGCGCCATCGGGTCCGCGGTGAGTCATCGTGTCGCGCATCGTCTCGAGCAGGCGTGGATCGACGGGCAACGCGCCCCGCTGGTTGACGATTCCGATGATTCCGCACATGGCTTCCGACGGCGCCTATTCAGACAGAGGACTGGTGGAGGCGCTTACCACCCCAGCGGTGCGCGGCGCTGCCTTGGTACCTTTCACCTGTTGAACCGTACCGCCAGCGATCATCGAGCTTTGGGTCTGCGGCGGCGGCCGACGAACCGGATGAAGATCAACTGCAATTGCGTTCGCACCGCATTGACAAGCAGCCCAACTTGAGCAGGCGGCATGATATCGACGGTCGTTGGGAGGGACAAGGCGCCGAGTCGAAAATTGTGCGTTCAAACGCCCCGAACAAATCGTCAGACAACGCGGCGCCACGAGTGCTGAGGCAATCGTAGGAGGCAGGATGTGGCAGAAATTATTCGTCCGGTTTCTGGCTAGCGCAACGAAGCTCGGCACCATCCTTTGCCTCTCTGTCGTTGCCGGTTGCGTCGATTCCCCCTCCAACACTCTATCGCAAACCCGTGCCGAGACGTCAGCTGCCGTAGATCCGAGCAACTCGAGCTACGAGGTAGGGAACGTAAAGAGGTACGGGGCCGTTGGAGACGGATTGGCTGACGACACCGATGCGATCAACCGAGCGATTTTGGTAGCGAGTCAAGCAGCAACTGAAAACAACAGCGCCACTGTCTTCTTGCCTTCCGGCATATACAGGACTTCCGCGCCCATACGACTTCGTGAAGGAGTAACCCTTCTCGGCCAAGGCGCGACCTACAAGACCGCTCCGACGTACATCGGCACCGTGATCATGCCGCTCGACAGCTTCGATTACCCCGAGAACGGCATCATCGAGTCGTATAACGTACAGGCCGGAGGGCTGCAAGAGTTCGCAAATATCGAAAAACTCCGCGTCCAAGGCAACCAGCAAGGCGGCTCCGTCACAGGGTACGGCGTCTATCTCAAAGACGTGTATGTCAACTCGTACCTTCGCGACGTGACGGTCGCCGACGTATCCGGAGTAGGCATCGGGCTGTACGGCACCGCGAACGGCGGCCCGATCCAGATTGAGAACTATTGGATCAACCGCACCGGGAGCCACGGGCTTCTGGTCGACAACGCGTTTCAGTACGTCAGACTTCGAGATGGAGCGATCGAGAGATGGGGCCTCGGGGCTCCGGATCGCGACGCAGCCGCGATTTGGTTCAATGGGACGACGGCCACCGACGTCGGCCGATTCCTCCTCGTGGACGGGCTCTACACGGAACTCGCGGTAGGACGAAACCACGACGCGCTCAGGTTGCACAACGCGGCGATGGTGGATTTGAGGAATATCAGTGGCGGCGGCGGCAACGGCTCGGAAACCGGGTCGCTCGTCCACATCACTCAGTCCGCGGGAAGCGCGACCTACGCCTTCCCGCCGGCCGCGCTATCTCATGGCATCAAAATGTCGATGGTGTACGTCGGCGGCGACCGCAGCTATGCGCATACCGTCGAAGACGAGGTCAACTCGATCAACATCGACGAGCCTTTCATCCCGGAATGGACGCAGCCTGTCCCCTTCATAACGATCGGTAGGACCGGCGCCCCCGACTTCGAGAACTCGTGGGCGGCCCGTCGCGGCGGCCATCGTGCGCCCAGCTTTTTTCGGGATTCTGACGGATTCGTAGTTCTGCAAGGCGGTATCGCGGATGGCTTGGTCGGCAAGAACGCATTTACGCTTCCCCCCGGCTATCGCCCGGAGGCACAGCTCGAGTTCGCCGCGCCGAGCAACGGCGGAATTGGTTTGGTGACGGTGAATGCCCGCGGTGGAGTCACGCCGGCTTCACCGTCGAACAGCGCTTACGTCTCCCTCGACGGAATCAGATTCAAGGCAACGAACTAGCGCTTGTGGGTTGCTCTAAGCCCCCGCTTTAGTGCATTTACCGCCTTGAGCGTACCCACCAATGCCGACGGCGCTTCGCCACCACCGCCGTCGTCTTCAACGAAAGGCGTGACCTCCGACGCCAGCCGCTTCCCCAGCTGCACCCCCCACTGATCGAACGAGTTCACATCCCAGATCACGCCCTGCACATACACCTTGTGCTCGTACAGCGCGACGAGCTTGCCGAGCGTGCCGGCGTCGAGCCGCTCGAACATCAGCAACGAGCTGCCCCGATTCCCCGGATAGCGCTGGTGCGGGCTGCGCGCTGCGCTGGCCGGATCTCCTTCGGCGAGCGCCCACGCCTGCGCGAGGCAGTTCGCGGCCGCGAGATCCTGCTGGTTTTGCCGCCCGACGGTCGATCGAGCAGGCAAGAGGAAATCAATCGAGACGCGCTCGGTTCCCTGATGCAGCAGCTGATAGAACGAATGCTGCGCATTCGAGCCGGGCTCGCCCCAGACGATCGGGCACGTCTCGCACTCGACGGGCTCGCCGCCGCGGCGCACGCTCTTGCCGTTGCTCTCCATCTCGAGCTGCTGCAAGTAGGCGGGGAAGCGCGCGAGATGATCGTCGTACGGCAACACTGCGTGCGTCGGCGCGCCGAGAAAGTTCCGGTTCCAGATTCCGAGCAGCGCAAGCAGCACGGGAAGATTGCGAGCGAGCGGGGCTCTGCGGAAGTGCTCGTCCATGGCCGCACCGCCCGCAAGGAACGCCGAGAAGTTCTTCCAGCCGATCGCGAGCGCCACCGTCAACCCGACAGCCGACCACACTGAGTACCGCCCGCCGACCCAGTCCCACATCGCAAGCCGGCGATCCGGCGCAATGCCGAACTCGTTCATCGCGGCCTCGTTCGTCGACACGGCCACGCACTGCGCGGCAACGGCCGGCTTTCCGCCCGCCGCGAGCAGCCAGTCGCGCACGGCCTGCGCGTTCACGAGCGTCTCGAGCGTCGTGAACGTCTTCGAGCAGATCACGAACAGCGTCGTCTCAGAGCTCACGCGCTCGAGCACGTGCGCGAGCGCGACGCCGTCGACGTTCGAGACGAAGTGCACGCCAAGCTTCGCACGGCAATCTTCGGCGAGCGCCTGCACGGCCATCACGATGCCGAGGTCGGACCCGCCGATGCCGATATTGACGATGTCCGTGATCGGCTTGCCCGTGTAGCCCCGCAGCTTGCCGGCGTGCAGCGCGTCGGCGAGCGCGCGCATCTTCGCCCGCTCGCGCTCGACGAGCGGCATGACGTCCTCGCCGTACGCGAGCAGCGGCGAAGCCGCGGGCCGACGAAGCGCGACGTGCAGCGCCGGTCGATCCTCCGTGTTGTTGACCGGGTGGCCGCCGAACATGAGCTCGATCCACCGGGGCACCTCCGTCTGCGCAGCGAGCTCGAGCAGCGCCGCAAGGGCGTCGGCGTCGAGGAGCTGGCGGCTGAAGTCGAGCAGCAGCCCTTCGGCTTCACAGGAGAAGCGCTCGAAACGCTGGGAATCCGCGCGGAACAGATCGGCGATCGAGCCCGCGCGCAGCGCTGCCGCGCGTCGCGTCAGCGAGCTCCACGCCAAAGTGCGCGGTCCATAAGTCTCGTCGGCCATGCGAGCAGATTACCCCGCCAACCCGACCAACAGCCAGCTACGCGGCGAATCGCTCGCTTCGCACGGTTTCGTTTAAGATCGCGCAGGCGGATCTTCCTACCACTACGTGTGGTATTGCCTGAGCAGAGTCAACGGGAATGTCGATCTATCGGTTCTTGATGCGAGTGCACTACGTGCTGACGATGCCGGTCAGCGTCTTCTTCATCGTGACCTCGCTGCGGATCCACCCCGCCTACCGCATGGGCCTGCTGAAGCGCTTGTGGCTGGGCGTGCGCATGTTCGTGAACACGATCCGGGTACGCACGGGCACGTCGTACAAATCCCATCTGGTGATGGCGATGAAGATCCTCGAGACGCCGCCGGAAGTGAAAGGCGACGTCGTCGAGTGCGGGACCTGGAAAGGCGGCTCCGCAGTCAACCTGTCACTGGTCTGCCGCATCACGGGCAGACAGCTGCACATCTACGACTCCTTCGAGGGCCTGCCGGCGGGTGAGCCGGGTGACCGCGAGGCGCACGTCTACCAGCCCGGCGACTACTGCGGCACGCTCGAGGAGGTCAAGCGCAACATCGCGCGCTGCGGCGCCCCGGAGTGCTGCGTCTACGTCAAGGGCTGGTTCAAGGACACGCTGCCGCAGATGAGCTCGCCCGTCTTACTCGCTTTCCTCGACGTCGACCTCGAGGCGAGCCTCCATGTCTGCGTGCGCTACCTCTGGCCGCATCTCGTCGAGAAAGGCTACATCTTCATCGACGAGTGCGTGGGCGTGGACTACTGCGCGCTGTTTTTCTCCGAAACCTACTGGCAGCGTTACTTCAACCGTACGCCGCCGGGTCTCATCGGGGCAGGCACCGGCCTCGCTCTTGGTGAATACTATTTCGGGCCGTGGGCGGACCGCGGCGCGTACCCGCTGCAACACGCGAATGCAGGCTGCTACACGCGCAAGGATCTCTCCGGTCACTGGACCTACTACCCGGAGGAGGGCTGAAGATGGATCGTGCGGCGATCGCGGAGCACATCGCGCGCAAGCTCGAAGCGTCTCTCGACGAGTACAAGCGCGACTATCACGCGTCGAAGTCGCCGCTCGCGACGCATTTCGTGTCGATTCCGTCGCTGCTACCTGACGATCTTGCCCGGCAGATCTACGGCGCGTTCCCCCAGCCGACCACGATGCGCCGCATGTCAAGCATGCACGAGCGCAAGTACACGTTGAAGCAGCTTCGCTCCGCGCCGCTCGTCGAAGAGTGCACGTTCGCGTTCCAACACCCGCGCGTCGTGAAGGTGGTCGAGCAGATCACCGGCTCGAAAGCACTGATCCCAGACGAGCGCCTCTACGCAGGCGGAATTTCTTCGATGGCGCGCGGCGACTATCTGCATCCGCACATCGACAACTCGCACGACTCCGAGCGGCGCCTGTTTCGCCGGCTCAACCTGCTGTACTACATGACACCCGAATGGCAGGTCACGAACGGCGGGAACCTCGAGCTGTGGGACGACGGCGTGCGCGAGCGGGTCACCGTCCCGAGCTCCTTCAACACACTCGTCATCATGGAGACCAACAAGCGCTCCTGGCACTCGGTGAGCGAAATTCGGGCCGACGAGGTTCGGTGCTGCGTATCGAACTACTACTTCTCGCGCGAGAGCCCGGACGGCAGCGACTACTTCCATATCACCTTCTTTAGCGCTCCGCCCGAAAAGCCCGTGCGCCGAGCGCTCGCTCGCATGGACGGCCATGCGCGCATGCTGTTGCGGCGCGTGAAGCGGGCGGGCTTCGCCAAGAAGGACTACTACTGATGCAGCGTCCCCAATGCTCGTGAGGCTGAAGAACGCGGTTGCCGCGGGGGTCCGTTCGTCCTCGGCATTGCTGGGCAAGACGCGAGTCGGACGCGTGCTCGTCGAAGAGCTGGCCGATGCGGCCATGACGCGAACGGACACCGTGACCCACGGCGGCACGGAGCTGATCTTCGCCGTGCCGAACCAGATGAATCGTTGGCGGATCACGACGTTCTCTTCGAAGGAGCCCGAAACCCTCGAATGGATCGATTCGATTCCGCGCGGCTCAGTCGTCTGGGACATCGGCGCGAACGTCGGCCTGTACTCCTGCTATGCCGCGAAGGCACGAGGCTGCCGCGTCGTCGCCTTCGAGCCCTCCGTGTTCAACCTGGAGCTGCTCGCGCGCAACGTGTTCCTGAACGGTCTCACCGAAGCAGTCACGATCGTTCCCGTGGCTCTCAGCGAGCGTGCCATGGTGAACGCGCTCAACATGAGCTCGACACAGTGGGGTGGCGCGCTCTCGACCTTCGGCGAGACCTGGGGGTTCGACGGGCAGCCTTTGCAGAAGAAATTCGAGTACCGAACCGTGGGCATGTCGATGGATCAAGCGCTCGAGTTCTTCTCTCTTCCGCCTCCGGAGTACATGAAGATCGACGTCGACGGAATCGAGCACCTGATCTTGCGCGGAGGCGCGCGCGTCCTGTCGCACGTTCGTGCGATCTCGGTGGAGATCACGGATGACTTCCCCGAGATGGCCGAGGAGTGCTCACGGATTTTGCAAGCCGCGGGCCTGCGCTTCGCCGGCAAGCGGCACGCGGCCATGATCGACGAGAACCCCACCTACAGTCAGACCTTCAACCAGGTTTGGACGCGCTAACGCGGCAGATCCTCGTACGCGACAATTGAGCCCCCTTCCCGACATCGGCGCCGACCAGCTGCGACTGCTCGAGCAGGCACGCGCGTTCGTGCGCGCCCGTTCTGCACGCGGACTCGACGTCGCCGTCGATCCCGAGTGTTACTTGAACCCCTGGGCGCAGGACGTCGGCCACTCGCGGCTGCGTACCCTCTTCTCCGGGTGGCGCGCGCGGCCGTCGTACCTGGGCGAGAGAACGAAGGATACCGCCGCCTACTGGCTTCGACCTTGCGATTTCGACGTCGCGGCCTCGGCCGACGGCTACCGGCGACCGTTCGGCACGATGTTGGTCTCGTGGTCGCGCGGATCGGATTTCAACGCCGACGGCGTGTATTCCGACCGCTACGTTCGACTGTCTTCCGCCGACACGCCGGACGTGCTGTGGTTTCTCGTTTCCCTGGATGACGTGCTGCCGGAGAAGATCGCGCCCAACGTGCGGATCTGCCATAAGGTGCAGACCACGCGCGCGCGCGGGCTGCTCTCGTCGCGTAGCAGGGCGCGCGCAGGCAGGCCCGCCTCTGCGCTGAACGACTCGGGGGCCCGGCTGCCTTCACATGCGCGGGCGACCGCTCTCGCGATCGCGTCGGCCGTGCAGAGCGAATTGCGCTCTCAGCGCGTGCGCCATCTGGTCATGGCCTACGAGGCGCAGCCGTTTCAGCATGCCGCCAATCTCGTCGCCAAGGCGCACGATCCCGCGATCGTGACCGTGGGATATCAGCACTCGTCGCTGACGGCCACACCGACCGATTTCGTCTACCGCCGCGGCGCGCCGGACCGACTGTTCGTGCACGGAAGCGGCCAGGCGGACATCCTGCTCCGGCACCTCGACTGGCCCGCGGAACGATTGCAAGTCAGCGAGTCGCTGAGATATCGGCGCGGCGACCCGGCGCCGCTGGCGAAGCACATTCTGCTGCCGTACTCGTTCGACGACGCCGATCGCATCGTGGTGGCGATCGAGGAGTATCTGCGCAGCGCTGCGCCGCGCAGCTTGCCGCGGTGGTCCGTGCGAAATCACCCGGTGATGACTTCGTCGCGGAAGCACCTCGATCTGGAGAACAGAATTCGAAGCCTGGTCAGCCGCTACGAGGATCGGACGACGGAAGACCCATCCGCCGACCGGCAAACGATGATCATCGGCGCAACGGCGGCCGTGATCGAGGCGCTCGAGCGCGGCCTCGAGGTCGTGCACCTCTGCGCGAATCCGCTGCTCGAGGCACATACGAGCGCAATCTGGAGAGAGCTCGAGGTGCAAACGCTCGCGCCCTCGATCTATCGGTACGAGTTGAAAAAGCCCGGCAGCTACATCCGCCTCGGCGAGGCCTCGCTGCCGGCCGGCGAAAGACTCGGCGTACTGCTGGCAGACACCTGAAACGGCGTCCGCCGGCGGCTCAGCGCTTGACCTTGTAGTACTCGAGGTACCAATCGACGAACCTCCGCACGCCGATCTCGACCGGCGTGCTCGGCCGGTAGCCCACGTCGGCGACGAGATCCTCGACGTCGGCCCACGTGTCCGGCACGTCGCCGAGCTGCATCGGCAGCAGGTTCTTCTCGGCCTTGCGCCCGAGGCACTCTTCGAGCACCTCGATGTAGCGCATGAGCTCGACGGGTCGTTGGTTCCCAATGTTGTAAATACGATAAGGCGACTTGCTCGTCGCGGGGTCCGGCGTATCGCTGCTCCACGCGACATTCGGCTTCGCGACGTGATCCATGGCGTGGACGACTCCCTGGACGATGTCGTCGACGTAGGTGAAGTCGCGCCGGTGGTTCCCGTAGTTGAAGACGTCGATGGGCTTGCCGGCGAGGATGTTCTTCGTGAACAGGAACAGCGCCATGTCGGGGCGGCCGAACGGCCCGTAAACGGTGAAGAACCTCAAGCCCGTGACCGACAATCCATAGAGCGACGCGTACGTGTGCGCCATGAGCTCGTTGCTCTTCTTCGTCGCCGCGTACAGCGATAGCGGGTGATCGACGTTCTGATGCACCGAGAATGGCATCTTGGTGTTGGCGCCGTAAACGGAGCTCGTCGACGCGAACACTAAGTGCTCGACGCCGTTGTGCCGGCAACCTTCGAGCACCGTCAACGTGCCTTGGATGTTGCTGTCGATATAGGTGAACGGAGCCTGGATGCTGTAGCGGACGCCGGCCTGCGCGCCGAGGTGAATCACTCGGTCGAACTTCTCCGCAGCGAACAGCTTCGCCATGCCGTCTCGGTCGCCGAGATCGAGCTTGACGAACTTGAAGCTTCGCCGGCTCTCGAGGACCTTCAGCCGCGCGTGCTTCAGCGTGACGTCGTAGTACTCGTTGAGGTTGTCGAGACCGACGACCTCGTCACCGCGCTCGAGCAGCAGCTTCGACGTGTGAAACCCGATGAATCCGGCGGCGCCTGTGACGAGGATTTTCAAACCGAATACCTACCGAGTAGCGATCAAAGGCGCCCGTCCGAGGCTTCCTTGGGCAGCACGTGCTTGATGTCGAAGATCACGGTGTTCGGGCTGCCGAAGCTGCGAATGCCGCTCACACCGAGCTCGACGTATTCCTTGTGCGCAACGGCCACGACGATCGCGTCATACGCCCCGGTTTGCGGTTTCTCGATGAGGGAGATGCCGTACTCGTGCTCGGCCTCCTCCGTGCTCGCCCACGGGTCGTGCACGTCGATCTTGCAGCCGAAGCTCTTGAGCTCGCGAATGACGTCGGCAACCTTCGTATTGCGGACGTCGGGGCAGTTCTCCTTGAACGTGAGGCCGAGCACGAGCACGCGCGCTCCCGAAGGATGGATGTTGCGGCCGATCATGAGCTTGATGACGCGCATGGCGACGTGCTCGGCCATGCTGTCGTTCAAGCGGCGGCCGGCCAAGATGATTTCGGGCCGATACCCGACCTCCTCGGCTTTGTGCGTCAAGTAGTACGGATCGACGCCGATGCAGTGGCCGCCGACGAGGCCCGGCCTGAACGGCAAGAAATTCCACTTCGTCCCGGCGGCCTTCAAGACTTCCTCGGTGTCGATGCCGAGTCGCAGGAAGATCATCGAAAGCTCGTTGATGAGCGCGATGTTGATGTCGCGCTGCGTGTTCTCGATGACCTTGGCCGCCTCGGCCACCTTCAAGCTCGATGCCTTGTGCGTGCCCGCGGTGATGATCGTTCGGTAGAGCGCGTCGACGTAATCGGCGATCTCGGGCGTCGAGCCCGACGTGATTTTCTTGATCGACGGGAGACGATGCTGCTTGTCTCCGGGGTTGATGCGCTCGGGGCTATAGCCGGCGAAGAAGTCCTTGTTGAACTTGAGCCCCGATCGCTCCTCGAGGATCGGCACGCAGTATTCTTCGGTGCAGCCGGGATACACGGTCGACTCGTAGACGACGACGTCGCCTTTCTTGAGCACGCTGCCGACGGTCTCGCTGGCGCCCTTCAGCGGCGCGAGCACGGGTCGGTTGTTGTTGCCGACCGGCGTCGGCACCGTGACGATGAACGTGTTGCACCCCGCGAGCGCCTTGGGGTCGGTCGCGTACTTCAGATGCGTGGCCTCGCGAAGCTCCTCGGTCGTCGTCTCGAGCGTCGAGTCCGTCCCGCTCTCGAGCTCCGCGATCCGATTCTTCTTGATATCGAACCCGACCGTCGGATAGTGCTTGCCGAACTCGACGGCGAGCGGTAGACCGACGTAACCGAGCCCGATGATGCCGATGCGGGTGTCTTTGACGGAGCGCAAAATCTTTCGCCTCTCGGGATGACAGCCACGATTCTACAGGTACGCGGCCCGCGGCTGCAGGGAGCCCGATCACACCCCTGGGGACTTTAGGCGGCGGCCGGCGCTAGCCGCGCCGCGTCCTCGCGCTCGAGCTCGCGCCAGAGCGGCAGCTGGCCGCCCTTCTTCGCCATGACCGCGAGCATCGCCTCGTGCGCGCGCTCCTCTTCGGCCGTGGCTTTCAGCACCGGCAGCACGAGCCCACGGCGGTCGAGCCGCAGCTCGATCGGGTGCGCGGCCGCGGCGCGCGCGGGCTCGGCCTCGAGCGACAGACTGACCTGGCCGCCCGTCATCGCCAGATAGCATTCGGCGAGGATCTGCGCGTCGAGCAGCGCGCCGTGCAGCTCGCGCTTGGAATTGTCGACGCTGTAGCGCTTTGCGAGCGCATCCAGGCTGTTGCGCTGGCCGGGATGCATGCGGCGCGCGAGCGCGAGCGTGTCGAGCACACCGCAGCGCTCGCGGATCTCTTGCGGCATCCCGGGCAGCCTGCGCAGCTCGTGATTCAGGAATTCGATGTCGAAGTCGGCGTTGTGAATGACGAGCTCGGCGCCGCTGATGAACTCCACGAGCTCGGTCGCCACTTCGGCGAACTTCGGCTGCGTCGCGAGGAAGTCGTTCTCGATTCCGTGCACCTCGAGCGCGCCGCGATCGACTTCGCGCTCGGGGTTGACGTAGCGATGGAACCGATTCGAAGTGGGCTTGCGGTTCACGAGCTCGACGCAGCCGATCTCGATGATCCTGTGCCCCGCGCCCGGCTCGAGGCCCGTCGTTTCCGTATCAAGGACGATCTGGCGCATCAGCGGCGGCGGCTTCTCACGGCGAACGAACGGTGCGCGTATCTTGCGCCACCCTCTCGAAAATTCAAATGCGTTTCTCTTAAGTCGGCGTTTGCGACGGATTCACAGCGTGCACCGGCCCGCCGTTGCCGGGACTATAATCGTTTTCATGATCGCGCGCGCCGAGCTCTTCGATCGGGACCAGTCGCCTCAGGAGGATCACTTCGTGCACCTCCACGGCGCGACGTGGGCCGACTACGAGCGGCTGCTCGAGCTGCGCGGCGATCACTCGGCGCCGCGAATCCAGTATCTGGAAGGCACGATCGAGATCATGAGCCCGTCGGGGACGCACGAATCGATCAAATCGACGATCAGCCGCCTCGTCGAGGTGTGGTGCCTCGAGCACGCCATCGAGTTTTCGGCGTACGGCTCATGGACGCTGAAGAAAAAGCGCAAGAAGCGCGGCGCCGAACCCGACGAGTGCTATGTGTTCGGCCGCGTCGCGGCACCGAAGCTCCCCGACCTCGCGATCGAAGTGTCCTGGACATCGGGCGGCCTCGATAAGCTCGAGATTTACTCGAAGCTCGGAGTGCCCGAGGTCTGGTACTGGAGCGCCGGGCGCATCGAGGTGTATCGGCTGCGCGGCGAACGCTACGTCAAGTCGGCGGCGAGCATGGCGCTCAAGGGCATCGATCTCGAGCAGCTCGCGAGCTTCCTCGACCGGCCGACGACGAGCCAAGCGATTCGCGACTATCGCGCAGCCCTCGCGCGAATGTAGTCGTCGCACGGATCATCCAAGCCTCTCCAGCATCGTATCGATGCCTTCGTTCGCGAGCTCGTCGGCGCGCTCGTTCTCCGGATGTCCCGAGTGCCCCTTGACCCAATGCCACGTGACGTCGTGGCGCGCCGCCTGCGCGGAGAGCGCTTCCCAGAGATCCTGATTCTTCACGGGCTTTTTGTCCGCGGTGCGCCAGCCGCGCGCGCGCCACGCGGGCAGCCATTCCATGATGCCGCTGCGCACGTAGGTGGAGTCCGTATAGAGATCGACTTTGCATGACTGCTTGAGCGCGGTCAGCGCTTCGATCGCGGCGCGAAGCTCCATGCGGTTGTTCGTCGTCGCGGGGTCGCCGCCGAAGAGCTC
>Ga0134127_10002802_pt1 | contig 12468 bp, 9 predicted proteins | sample KB31753_FD_96459 | JGI IMG/M metagenome (GOLD analysis project Ga0134127, IMG submission 96459) | Terrestrial soil microbial communities with excess Nitrogen fertilizer from Kellogg Biological Station, Michigan, USA - KB3-175-3 | ecosystem: Environmental > Terrestrial > Soil > Unclassified ...
CCGGCCGCGGTGGCGGTGGTCCCGTAGAAGGTCATGAAGTCGGGCCAGGCCTGCTTGAGGTGGAAGCGGATGCGGAGGGGATCCACCACCTCCACGCGCTGCACGCGCGCCTGGAGCTCGCGCGCTCCCGCGCCCTTGTACCGGTCGTAGCTGAACTTCACGTCCTCGGCGGTGAGGGGGTCGCCGTTGTGAAAGAGGAGGCCGCGGCGCAGCCGGAACTCGTAGAGGAGGCCGTCCGGGCTCTCCGTCCAGGATTCCGCCAGGCTGGGGCCCATCTTCTGCCCCGGCAGCGGGCGGACCAGCGCATCGTGCACCGCATAGAGCACCCCGAAGGGCGTGATCTGGGGCGGCGCGGTGGAGGGATCCAGCCACGCCGGCGTGACGGTGACGTGAAAGGACAGCGTCACCTCGCCGGCGGGAGTCTGGGCGCCCGCGGCGGCGGGCGCGGCGAGCAGCAGCCCGACGGCGAGCGAGAGGACGGAGCGGCGGCGCGAAGGCGTCATCGTGGCCTCCTGTGGGCGGAGCGGCCCTTACATCCTCGAGTCGTCGACCTTCAATCCCAGCCAGTGCGATCCCACCAGCTCGTAGTGGGCGAGGCGCCCCTGCAGATGCTGGCTGATCACGTGGACGTCCTGGAAGTGACGCTGGAGAAGATGACTCTCGTAGATGGCGGTGGCGCCGGCCGCATTGTAGACGGCGTCCACCACGCCCACCGCGAGGCGGATGGCGTGAGTGGTGGCCACCCGCAGCGCGGCGCGCTCGTCGAGGGTGATCTCGCCATTGGTGGTGGTGCTGGTCCACACGTCGCGCACCGTCTCCCGCAGCAGCGCGCGGGCCGACCGCCACTCCGCCTCGGCATGGCCCACCATGTTCTGGATCATGGACTGCTCGCGGAGCGGCGCCGCCATCGCGCGCGGGGTCTTGGCGCCGGCCAGCTCCAGGAAGGTGTCGAGGCAGGCGCGCGCGGTGCCCAGCGCGGCGGCGGCGTCGCCGGAGGCGAAGAGGAGCGTGCGGGGGATCTTGTAGAGGGGACCGGGCTCCAGCAGCGGCGGTGTCACCGAGAGCACGGTGCGCCAGTCGGGCACGAAGACGTCGTTCACCGCGAAGTGATGGGTGCCGGTGCCGCGCATGCCGCGCGTGTGCCAGGTGTCGAGGAGCTGGGCCTCGGCCACGGGCACGAAGAGGTAGCGCACGTCGGGGGCGCCGTCGGGAAGCCGTTGGGGCTGTCCGTCCACCGTGACCTGCGCATGCGCCGCCACCCAGGTGGCGTGCCGGCAGCCGGTGCTGAAGCCCTGGCGTCCGGTGACCCGATAGCCGCCGGGCACCACCACCGCGGTGGCGGTGGGCGCCGGCGTATTCGCCACCACCGCGCGCGGCGGGTCCACGAAGATCGCGCGCGCGGTGGCGGGGGGCATCCGCGCCGAATAGGTGGCATAGATGGCGCCCTGATTGACGGCCCACGCGGTGCTGGCGTCCGCCTGCCCCAGCGTCTCGATCACCTGGATATAGGTGGGCGGGTCGAGCTCGGGGAAGCCCAGGGAGCGCGGAAGCGCCAGGTGAAAGAGCCCGGCGTCGGCGATCGCCTCGAAGAGCTCGCGCGGCAGCTCGCGCTTCGCCTCGATCTCGTCCGCGGCGGATCGGATGCGGGGGGCCAGCTCACGTGCCGCGTCCAGAGGCGAGCGCATCGGGGAAGGATGTCGTGCCGGGGGGAGCCCTGTCAAGTCGCCGCCGAAGCGGGTACCATTCGCCCATGCTCGAGGCGCCCATGCTCGAGGCGATGGACAGCCTGCTGTCACCGTTGCTCGGCACGCTCGAGCGGGTGACGTGGGTGCAGCGGCATCTCTTCCCGCCGCTCGCCGATCGCCTCGCCTCCGAGCTCGCGCCCCGCGCCGCGCTCCTGAGCGCGCCGCTGCGCGCGCTCGAGGCCGGCGAGTGGCCCGCCCCCTCACGCTTCCTGAAAGACCGCTTGATCGACGTCACGCGCCAGACCCTGGCGCTGGTCGATGCCTTCGTGGCCGCGGCGCGCACGCCGGAGGATCCCGTCGGCCTCTACCGCGCGCTGCGGCGATTCTCGCCCCTGCAGGAAGCGCTCTATCCGCTGGCGCCGGTGCTGGACCCGGTGAGCCGCTGGTTCCTCGACCCGGAGCGGCGCGGCGACGATGCGCTGGTGGCGCGCCTGCGCGCGGGGGCGCTGCGCGACGACGACGCGCGCGTGGGCGTGCTGCATTCCCGGAACGAGCGTGAGGACCGGGGCGGGTTCTCGCTCTACGTTCCGGAAACGTGGGAGGCGGCGTCGGCGCCCGCGCTGATCGTGGCGTTGCACGGCGGCCATGGGCACGGCCGCGACTTCCTGTGGGCGTGGGTGCGGGAGGCGCGCGCCCGCGGCATGCTGGTGCTCGCGCCCACCTCGCGGGACCGCACCTGGTCCATCATGGGCGGCGAGGACGTGGACGCCGAGCCTCTGCGCGCCATGGTGGCGTCGGTCGCCGAGCGCTATGCGGTGGACCGGGGCCGCGTGCTCCTCACCGGGATGTCGGACGGCGCCACCTACGCGCTGCTCTGCGGCCTGGGCGACGAGATGCCCTTCACCCATCTGGCCCCCATGTGCGGCGTGCTGCACCCGTATCTGCTCGCGGGCGGCATCGCGGGAGCGCGGGACCGGCCCATCTACCTGATCCACGGCGCGCTGGACTGGATGTTCCCGCTCCCCACCGCGCATCTGGCCCGCGAGGCCCTGCTCGCGGCGGGGGCCCGGCTCGTCTATCGCGAGATCGAGGACCTCTCGCACACCTATCCGCGCGACGAGAACCCGCGCGTGCTCGACTGGCTCATGGCGACACCATCCTCGCCTCCGCCGCGGTGACCTCGGCGCCGGGCCGCCGGGAGGCGAGGAGCGCGGGCAGCACGATCAGGGCGGCGACCAGCCCCGCCAGGGCCCCGAGGGTGAGGAGCATTCCCAGGCTCCAGATGCCTTGATGGCGGGCCACCATCAGGGCGCCGAACCCGGCCATGATCGCGAGCCCGTTGAGCAGCACCGCCATCGCCGTGCTGCGGGGCAGAAGGGTGCGGGTGCCCTCCGCGCGGGCCTCCATGTGGCGCACCATCACGTTGACCCCGTACTCGGCCGCGATGCCCATGATGAGCGGCAGGCCCCACACATTGGCCAGGTTGAACTTGAGGCCGAGGGGCACCATGAGGCCGAGGCTCCAGATGGTGCCCAGGACGAGCGGCGTGAGCGCGAGCACGCTCTCGCGCACCCGGCGGAGGACGAGCAGGGTGACGGTGGCCACGAGCAGCAGGGCGTAGAGCGTCCCTTCCACGTAGGCGCGCTCGATCAGCCGGATGGCCTCGAAGGTGATGATGGGCGAGCCGGTCACGTCCGGATCCACGCTGCGCAGCTCGGTGGTGAACCAGTAGGCGGCCTCGCGCTCCCAGATGTTCACCGCGGGCTGGATCCGGATGAGGAAATGCCCGCTGCGGCCCACATGCCGCTGCCGCAACCCTTCGGGCAAGGACTCCGGCGTGATCGGAGCGGGATCGAGCCGCTCCTGGAAGGTCTTGATCTTCTCGGCGAAATCCCGCGCCAGCTCCGCGCCCAGCGGGTCGAGGGTGCGGCGCAGGGTTGCCGCCTCCGCCCGCTCGAGCCGCTCGGAGAGCGCGGCCAGCCGCGCGTGGAGCGGCCTCAGGGGCGCGACGGCGGGGTTCGCGCCGCCTTCGTTCACCGCCATCCCCAGCCGGCGCCGCAGCCCGTCCACCGCGGCGCGCAGGCGCGGGGCGTCCAGCGGCGCCGGGGGCGCCACGCGGATGTCGGCGACCTGGGGCGCCATCTGGCGGAGCAGGGCGCGCTTCGCCTCCTGGCCTTCCGGCACCAGCGGCAACACGCTCTCCACGCGCGACACCGACGGGAGCGCGGCGAAGGCCGCCTGCTTGGTCCGCAGCTCGTCGAGCGTGCGGGCGGTGGCGAGCCCGGTGAAGCCGGAGCGCCCGGCCCGCTCGAGGATGCGCCGCTCCCACTCGACGGACTCGGTGCCCTTGGCCTGGAGGTTGAGGAGGTTGTAGTCGAAGCCCACGCGCGGAATGGCCATCAGGGCGGCGGCGGTGAGGACGGCGGCCACCGCGAGCACGGGCACTCGATGGCGGGCGAGCCACTCCACCACGGGGGCGTCCAGGCGGGCCCGCGGGTCCGCCGCTCCCCTCGGCACCCACGGCCGGCGGCCGTCGCTGATGGCCAGCAGGGCGGGAAACACCGTGAGCATGGCCAGGAAGGCAACCAGGATGGCGATGGCGGAGACGATGCCGAACTCGCGGATACCGCGGAACTCGGTGAGCCCGAGCACCGCGAAGGTCCCCGCCGCGGTGAGCGCGCCGAGCAGGATGCCCGGCCCCGCGCGCTCCGCCGTGAGCTCGAGCGCGCCCGCCACCTCCCGCCCGCGCGCGCGCTCCTCCTCGTAGCGGAAGAGGAAGTAGATCCCGTAGTCGATGCCGATGCCCACCATGAGCGAGATGAACATCACCGAGAAGACGGTGAGCTGCCCGATGGTGAGGGTGATCACGCCCAGCGCGCAGAGGAGGCCCAGGCCCAGGGTGGCCAGCATCAGGAGCGGCCGCCGGATCTCCCGGAAGGCCAGGAAGAGAAGGCCCGTGACCGCGAGCACGGCGAGGGCGGTAGCCACGCCGCTGTCGCGGAAGGCGGTCGTCATCTCGTCATTGGACAGCGCGGGCGAGCCCGTCACCCCCACGCGCACCGACGGGAACTCGGGCCGGAGGCCCGCGATGATCCGGCGAAGCTCGCCGATCTTCTCCTGGTTGTCGGTGAACGAGCCCTCGCGCCGTGTCTGCTCCACGAACATGAAGAGCAGCCGGTCGTCGGGCGCCGCGAAGTAGCCGTCCCCGCCGCGCGCGGGGCGGGCGGGCGAGAAGAAGGCGCCCCACGGCGACGCGTAGGCGGTGGCCGGGCCCTCGAGCCGGCCTTCGATCTGGCCGAGGAGGGACTCCAGCATGGAGAAGTTCGGGGGCGCGCTCTTCTTCTCCTCCAGGCCCATGCCGGCGAAGCGAGAGACGAAGGCCTGCCCGACCTCCTGGTTGAGCCCTTCCATCAGGCGGTCCAGGCTCGGATGCGCGGCATAGGACGTGGCGAACTCCTGGTGATCGAAGAGCTGGTCCCGGAGCGCGGCCAGGGTGTCCAGGGACAGATACAGGAGCCCGTTCCGCTCGAAGTACGCGCGGTCGAGCCGGTAGGTGATGCGCGAGAACCGATCGGGCTTCTCGGCCAGGGCCTGGGCCAGGCGCTCCACGAATCGCCGCGACTCCACTCCGCTGCGCGAGTCCACCGCCACCACGATGTCGTTGAGCTCGCCGAAGTCCTGGAGGTACTCGCGATAGAGGGTCGCGTAGCGCGCGCTCGCCGGCAGCAGCCGGGCGGTGGAGGCCTGGAATCCCAGCGCGTGCATGGTCCAGAGCATCGCCGCGACCGCCAGCGCCGCGGCCACCCCCACCGTGACCCACGGTCGGCGGGTGGAGAGCTGCACCAGCCGGAGAAGGATGCGGCTGCTGGGCCGATCCACGCTAACGGCCGTCCGGCCCCGGGGCCAGGACGGGCAGCGCCGAGGGCAGCACGCGGAGCACATCGGCGGGATCGCCGGAGGCCGTCACCGACACCTGGGTGCCCCGGAGGCGCTGCACCTGCCGCCACCGTCCCGGGTGATGGAGCAGGAAACCCATGAGCACTCCCACGGTGGCCAGGTTGGACTGCCGCGGCACGAGGAGCACGTCCAGGAGACCGTCGAAGGCGCTGGCGTGGGGGGTGAGCGGGAGATACCCGCGATAGGTGGGTACATTGGCCACGATGGCCATGACGGCGTCGTTCGACACCCGGGTTCCGTCCACCGTCACCTCGATGGCGGGCGGGGGCGCGGTCCGGACGAGATCCACCGCCGCCCGCACATAGGTGAGATAGCGGAGCAGTCCCGATTTCGGCGGCATCCGCTCCTCCACGCCCAGCTTGATGGCTTCGAGGAAGCCGAAGCTGCGACTGGAGAGGAAGAGGCCGCCGCCCTTGTCTTCCTGCCCCACGTCGGCGTGGAGCACCCGGCCGCCGCGCAGGAGCCGCAGGACGAAGTCGGGATCCGCGCGGTGGCCGAAGGCGCGGGCGAAGATATTGCCGAAACCGGTGGGAACGGGGAGGAACCGGGCGCCGAGCCGCACCGCCACCGGCGCGAACTCGCTGAGCGTGCTGTCGCCGCCCACGCAGATCAGGCAGTCCAGCCGCTCGCGCGTGTCCTCGACCCACACCCGGGCCTCGGCCGAGTCCTGGAACACGCGCGTCCGGGCGTCATACCCCTCGGCGCGCAGACGTCGCTCCAGGCCCCGCGCCACCGCGACGCCGCGACCGTTGCCGGACACTGGATTCACGACGAGCTGAAGAGGACGCACCGACGGCCTATGGTAATATGAGCGCCCGCTCTCGGCGAACGCATTCATGGTGAGACGACTCGAGCCGAAAGACCTTCCCCATCACTTCGGCGGCTCCCCCGAGGAAGTCAGCCGCAACCTGGACAGCCTCACCAAGGCCAACCGCTACTTCGGCGGCGTGCGCAGCCTGGCCCGGCCGCTGCACCGGCTGCTGCTCCGGCACCGCGGCCGTCCCGTGCGCCTGCTCGACGTGGGCTGCGGGCGCGCGGAGGCCGCGCGCCGCCACGTGGAGTGGGCGCGCGCGCAGGGGATCGACCTCCGGGTCACCGTGGTGGACCGCGACGCCGACGTCATCGCGCAGGCCCGCCGGGGCTGCGCGGGCTATCCCGAGATCCGCATCGTCCGCGGCGACGCGCTCGCACTGCCGTTTCGCTCCGGGGCCTTCGACTATGTGTCGGCCTCCATGCTGCTGCACTACTTCGGCACCGAGGAGGCGGCGGGGATCGTGCGCGGCTGGGCGGCGCTGGCGGGGCGGGCGGTGATCGTGAGCGATGTGCGCCGGCACTGGTTTCCCTGCGCGGCGATCTCGGTGCTCTCGCGCCTGTCCGGCAGCCCGCTGTTCGGGCAGGGCTCGCGCCGCACGGTGCTGCGCGGCTTTACGCCGGCCGAGCTGCGCGGGCTGGCGCGCGCGGCGGCGCTGGTCCGGTCCCGGCTGACCCGCCACTTTCCCTTCCGGCTGGCGCTGGTGGGGTTCGTGACCGCGGACTAGCTTCGCGCGACCAGCCGGCGGAACGCCGCCGCGTGGGCGAAGCCGTAGGGCGCCCCCAGCTCGGCAGAGTTCTTCTTGACGCGCGCGCCGATGGTCTCCCCGGAGGGCACGTTGAAGCCGGGCACCTGGCTCTCGTGCCGGATGAGGGCGGCGATCTGGCGGTCCACGCCCTCCGACACGTCCACGATCACGTCGGCCTCGTCGGCGCCCCAGTACCACAGCTCGCGGACCTTGTGGGGCTCGAGCCCGTCTCGCGTCACGTGCTCGGGGAAGTGCAGATGGTCGCGGGCGTAGGGATACACCGCGTCGGTGGTCACGATGCCCGCCTTGCGGTGATCGCGGTGCTGGAAGCCCTTCATGCGATACGGATCGTGGACGAAGACGGTGTGGGGGCGGTACTGGCGGAGGGCGCGCACCACGTCGCCCAGGAAGGCGCGGGTGTCCTCCAGCCCGCCATCCGGATAGCCCAGCATGACGACGTGCTTCACGCCCATGAAGTCGGCGGCGGCCCGCTGCTCATCCGCGCGGCGCCGGGCCAGCTCCTCCGGAGCCAGCGTGCGGTCGGCGCTGCCGGCGGCGCCGTTGGTGCACAGCACATAGGTCACCTCGCAGCCCGCCGCCACCCACGTGGCGATCACGCCGCCGGAGCCGATCTCGGCGTCGTCCGGGTGAGCGAAGACCACCATGGCCCGGTCGGGGACCTGGGTCACCACCTCGAGCTTCCGGGCCTCCGCGCTCATCGCGGGCGCGCCGCCATCTGGGCGGGATCCATCCCGTAGAAGAGCCCGCTCCCGGTGTCGCCCGGCCGGGGCCAGGGGTGCTCGCGCAGGACGCGCTCGTCGATGTCCGCGCCCCAGCCGGGGGCGTCGCTGAGCCAGATATGCCCGTCGCGGATCTCCGGCGGCCGGGTCACCAGCGCGCCCTTCCAGGGCACGTCGTCGATGTCGATCTCCATGATGCGGACATTGGGCAGCACCGCGCACAGGTGCAGCGAGTGAAGGTCGGCGAGGTGGCTGTAGTAGTTGTGCGGCGCGATGTTGATCTCGTAGGCCTCGGCCATGCGGCCGATCTGCACGCCCTGGGAGAAGCCGTTCCACGGCACGTCGATGATGGCCACGTCCACCGCGTGCTTCTCCAGGAAGGGGCGATACTGCCGCACTGTCACCAGGCTCTCGCAGGAGGCCAGCCGGGTGGAGGTGGACTGCTTGATCTGGAGCAGCGCGTCCGGGTCCCAGTTGTCGTACTCGAGCCACTGCATGTCGTACTTCTCCAGCAGCTTGGCGATGCGGAGCACGCCCTCGGTGCGGAAGTTGTAGTTGAGGTCCAGGCAGAGCCCGACCTTCGGGCCCACCGCGCCCCGGAAGGTCCCGATGAGGCGGTCGATGGCCTCGAGGATCTCCGCCGTGGGCGCGCCGTCGGTGGTATTGATGCCGCTGCCGAAGCCGGGGAAGTAGACGGTGGCGGGATCGCCGGGGATGACCATGTTGGTCTTGAGCGCGGTGAAGCCCCGCGCGACCACCTCGCGCCCCAGGGCGGCGATGTCGTCGTAGGACTTGAGGGGCGGGGTGCCCAGCATGGTGCCCATGCGGGCGCGCGTGGTCCCGCAATGCGACCAGTACAGCCGCATCCGGTCGCGCAGCGGCCCGCCGAAGAGCTCGTACACCGGCACCCCGAGCGCCTTGGCCTTGATGTCCCAGAGGGCCAGCTCGATGCCGGCGATGGCCTTGTGGGTGACGCCGCCCAGATTCTGCCGCGTGGCGCGCAGCAGGTCCCAGTACAGGCGCTCCACCGGGCGCGGGTCCTGGCCCACCAGCAGCGGCGTCAGGTCGCGCACGCAGCCGGCGATGCCGTGGGGGCTGCGGTTGTCGCTGCACTCGCCCCAGCCCACGAGGCCGCTGTCGGTCTCGATGCGGACGAAGGTCCAGGGCCGCCAGCCGCCGTCGCAATGCAACGCTTCCACGCGCGCGATCTTCATCGGGCCTCCTGATGGAAAATGAGCGGCACGCCATCTTACCTCAAGGCGGTGGCGGAGGCGGATGGCGGCGCTATACTCCCCCCGTGACGACATCCAACCCTCTCGAGTTCCGTCCGCATCCGGGCCTCCGTCGGGGATATTCCAGCGAGGTGCCGCTCCCCACGCGGCTCGTCTCCAACGAGGAGTTCACGCCGCTGCCGCAAACCGCCGCCCAGCGGCGCGTCGAGGCGCGCATCCTGGCCGAGGCGGGACGGCTGGCCCCCCGGCTCGGCCTGAGCCGCCGCGACTTCCTGCGGACCAACGGCGGCATGGTGGTCTCGCTCCTGGCCATGAACGCGGTGTTCGGGCGCTTCTTCGACGTGCTGCCGGTGGAGGCGGCGGAGCCGGTCGCCTTCCAGGAGCGCACCGGCGACCGCCCCTTCATCTTCGACGTGCAGCTCCACTACGTGGGCGCGGGCTACGATCCCGCCGACACCGAGCGCGCGCGGGGCGGGGTGAGCAAGCAGGGGCTGCTGGGGCTGCGCCGGAACTCGAGGCGGCTCAACCCGAAGCTCGCCGCCGACCGCGGCACCCTGGCCGACCTCGCCTGGGACAACATGATCAAGGAAGTGTTCCTCGACAGCGAGACCGCCATCGGGCTCATCTCCACGCCGCCCGGCCCCTATCCGCAGGAGGCGGTGGTGCCGCCGCGCGAGATGGCCCATATCCGCGACGAGATCAACCGCGTGACCCAGTCGCGCCGCATGCTGGCGCATGGGCTGGTGACGCCGCAGCTCGGCCAGGCGGACCTCGACTTCATGGACATGCAGGCGGCCACCCTCAAGGTGGACGCATGGAAGGCCTATACCGGCGCCGCGCCCAAGGGCTTCGACCGCGGCTGGTTCGTGGACGACGAGAAGATCGCCTATCCCATGCTGGAGCGGGCCCGCCGGCTGGGCGTGAAGCGCCTCTGCGTGCACAAGGGCCTGCCCCTGGGCCCGGTGGCGGACTTCAATCATCCGCGCGACTTCATCAAGGCGGCGCGAGATTTCTCCGACATCGACTTCCTCGCCTATCACGCGGGGCTCCTGTCGGTGAGCGCCACCGGGCCCACCGCGGAGGTGCCGTGGACGAGTGAGTTCTGCCGCATGAAGAAGAGCGAGCCCGGCCTCCGCAACATCTACATGGAGCTGGGCTCCACCTTCGGCCAGCTCGTCACCACCAACCCCACCGCGTGCGCGCACCTGATGGGGCAGGTGATCGACGCCTTCGGGGCCGATCACGTGCTGTGGGGTACGGACTCCATCTGGTACGGCTCACCGCAGTGGCAGATCGAGGCCTTCCGGCGCTTCGAGATCCCGCCCGCGCTGGTGGAGAAGCACGGCTATGCGCCGCTGACGCGCGCGGTGAAGGAGCAGATCTTCGGGCTCAACGCGGCGCGCGTGTTCGGCGTGGACGTGAACGCCGCGCGCCACGAGATTCCCAAGGACTACGTGAGCCGGATCAAGATGTCCTATCTCGAGGACGGGCCCGTCCCCAGCCACCGCTGGTACGGCTGGGTCACTCGCTGAGCCACACCGTATCGAGCTGCTGGTTGAGGTAGTGGCTGGGGGTGATGGTCCAGCCGCGCACCTTGGCCAGATGCGGGACGATGCGCTGCCACTGGAAGGTCATGATGTAGTGCACTTCCTCGTCGTAGAGCCGCTTCTCGAAGGCGCGTAGCAGCTTCTTCCGCTCCTCGGTATCCACCGCGCGGGACTGCTTCTCGTAGAGCTCGTCCATCACGGTGTCCTTGTGCTTGCTGAAGTTCACGGGCGAGGTGGTGAGGAACCAGTGCAGGTCCATGTCGGGCTCGACGATGGAGTTGCACGGGGCATTGGTGGACACCTCGAAGTTCCCCTCCTTCTGCATCTGGAGCCAGGCCGCCGTCTCGTGCACCACCTGCTTGACGTTGAGCCCGACCTGCCGCCACTGGTCGATGAGCCAGATGCCCACCGGCTCGTAGGGCTGCGGGACCGCGCGGTTCAGAAGGGTGAATGACAGGCCCTCCGCGCCGGCTTCCTTCAGGAGGCGCCGCGCCTCCGCGCGGGCGGCATTGATGTCGCGCCCGTAGCCGGCCAGCTTCGCCAGCTCCTCGGGGGGGGTGGCCCACGGCGTGCCCGGCACCTGGATGCCCGCGACCTCCTTCACCAGCGCGATCCGCGACAGCGCCTTCGAGCCCTCGTAGCGATCCAGCGCGAGGGAGAGCGCGCGCCGGACGCGCTTGTCGTCGAAGGGCTTCTTGTTCTGGTTCATGGCCACCTGGATGGAGCAGTTCCACGGGCTCTCCTGCACGGTGAGCTTGCTGCCCAGCGCGGCCACCATGGAGTCGCGATCCGCGGGGGTGAACCCGCGGAACTGGATCATGGCGCGCTCCCCCCGCACCGCCGCCACCTGCGCGGAGGAGCTGGGAATGAAGATGGCGCGAAAGCCGTCGAGGTAGGGCTTGCCCTTGTCCCAGTAGTCCGGGTTCTTCTTTCCCACCCAGTGCGAGCCGCGGACGTACTCCACGAACTTGAAGGGCCCCGTCCCCATCACGTTCTTCTCGTACCAGCGCGGGTCGGCGGCGAGGAGATCAGCCTTGTAGATCCAGTTCCAGGGCGAGGCCAGGCTGGCCATGAAGGAGCCTTCATACCACTTGAGGCGGAACACCACGGTGTCGGCATTGGGCGCCTCCACCGCCTCCACCGCGCGGTACTGCTCCTTCCGGCTCGACACCACGCCCGCCGGCGGGAAGATGATGTGGTCGTAGGAGGCCTTGACGTCCCTGGACGTGAGCAGGCTTCCGTCGTGGAACTTCACGCCCGGCCGGATCTTGAAGGTCTGGGTGCGCCGGTCCGGAGAGGCGGTCCAGGACTGGGCGAGGTCGCCGACGAACCTGGTGCCGGTCCGGTCATTGGGGTCCACCCGGATGAGGGTGTTGTAGTGCGGCGCCCCCGGATGGAGCATCGCGAAGGTCTCTTCCCGGTGGGCGTCGAAGCTCGGCGGCTCCGCGGGCACCACGAAGACGAGCTCGCCGCCGGGACGGGGCTTGTCCTGCGCATCGGCGGCGAGTGGCGCCGCGAGCGCCAGCGCGCTCACGAGCATGACGGGGACGAACCGGATGTGGGTCGGGCTCAAGGTCCACCTCTCTCGTTGAGGATGCCGCGTACCATAGCAGAACCCCGGCGTGAGCGGTATGCGGTATGATCCCTCCCGGCCCGAGTGAAGTGTCCGCAGTGTCCCCAGGAGGAGCGACCCATGAAGGTCAAGGCGGCGAATGGTTTCGCGCGGATCCTCAAGTCGGAGGGGATCC
>Ga0134127_10002803_pt1 | contig 12465 bp, 12 predicted proteins | sample KB31753_FD_96459 | JGI IMG/M metagenome (GOLD analysis project Ga0134127, IMG submission 96459) | Terrestrial soil microbial communities with excess Nitrogen fertilizer from Kellogg Biological Station, Michigan, USA - KB3-175-3 | ecosystem: Environmental > Terrestrial > Soil > Unclassified ...
AGCCCGTTGACGGTGACCAGCGCGCCGTGGCGGCAGACGGTATCGCCGACGTCCGCGCCGATGGGCTTGATGAGCAGCGCGCCCGGGCGAAGATAGCCGCGTGCCTCAGCGAATATCCTCAATGACTCAGGGAGGCGGACGACCGCGAGCGCCGCCGTCTGGGACGGCCGGGAGGTAAGGCGGTAGAGCCCGATCGGTACGCTGGGGCTGGCGTTCCAGACGAGGAGCGGGGCGCCGGCCTTGGGGAACAGGAGCGCGAACAGGCCGATCCCGAGGGCCGCCATTGTGCACAGGCGGCGCTTCGTGGTCCTTGTCGCACTTCGGGTAGCGGGCCCGGCGCTGCTCCGACCAGGCCAGGAGGTCGCTGAGGCGGTAGACGATGCGGCCGCCATGGCGCCGGTACGGTGGACCCCTCTTTCGGTAGCGATAGTTGTCGAGCGTGCGGCGGCTGACGCGCAGCACCTGGGCGGCCTCGTCGATGGTGAGAAACGGGTCATCGATATCGTCGATCATGGAGTCCTCCCTCATATGCTGATGAGGCAGTGTGCTGCATTTTATTCTTCCGCGTAACGCATGGAATCGGCACCCCCCTGAAACCGGGCCGTCTATCTCAGGAAGTCTCGGTAGCGGTCGGCCGCGAGCGCAGCGCCACGGCTGTAGTGACGCTGCATCCGCTGTCTCAATCCGGCATCCCAATCTGCGGCGACCTCCTCGGCGCCGTAGATGAGGAGGGCGATCTCCTTGTGGCCGGCGCCGGCACGGCGGCCGTCGAATGTGATGAGCGCATCGCGCAGGTTCCTGATGCGCGTGGTCCAGCGCGGCAGCACGGAGGACGGAGCACGGTTCGGTGAGAGAACCCGGTCGAGGAGGTCGAGCTGGTTGCGGGCTTCGACGATCCTGTCGAACCCGGGAACCAGAAGAGTGATGGCGGCCGGCCGGGTCGTCAGGTCGGCGCCTTCAATCGTGAGCTGGATGGAAGCCTGGTTGGCGCGCAGCACGACGTGCTGCCGGCCGGTGGCATCGATGAGGACATGCTCGAGGCTCGGCAGCGATGGAAGGAAGATGCGCTCATTCCTCTTGCTTGAAGCGTAGGCCGGCTCGGTCACGCCAATGAGGGTCGACACGCCGGCGTCGGGCAGCCAGACATGATGGGCCTGCAAGGCGGTCAGCGACGGGTCCGCGAAAGGTACAGAGCGCCCACGCATGTGCAGGAGAGGAGGCTTCCTGCATCCGCGTGACAAGCGCTCCACCCTCCAGGTGTTCGGTAACGTTGGCTGTTGCAGCGCGGGCTCGTGCTTCGGCCCGGTAGCTCTCGTTGCGCCGAAGGCCTTCCCAGGCCCAGTCGCGTGCGATAAGCGAGCTCAGATAGTCGTAGCTTTCAAGGGTGGGTGGCCAGGCTGGAGCGGCGGCATGGTGTGGGGGTTTCATCTGCATCTCCCTGGACAGACCTGCACGGCGAACGGGAGACGCGATGGTTGTGTTGCTTAGGAAACATGACGCTCCCCCGTCTTTGAGCGTGCGATCTGTATACGGAGGCGATCACGTTGCCGTTTTACGACAAGACGCGAGAAGCCCGAAACATGCTTAATTTTGGGTGAAGATCTGATCCGCTCTGGTACTTGCGTGTAGGAGAAAATCTGACGACGTGGCCGGAGGAACTGTCTCTGTGGGGCTCAGCGGGAGGACTCGTAGACCTTGGCCGCGCCATGGCGGTTGCATTCCGCGCAGCGCAGGTGGTGCGGCACGTCGGCGACCAGGGAAATTTTCCCCAAGGCGGCTCGCAAGCACGGGTGGATACAATAGACGCCGATGCTTGCACCGCTGGCAGATGGCGACGAGTGCACTCTTGCTGGCAATGAGATCACCCAGCGTGCGCCCCGCCTGGCCCTGCCGCGCGTAGCGGTTGCCCGGACGCATCTTGTGCGGCTGCTTCATGATGGCAGATCGCGTGGTCAGTTCCGTGCCACGGGACCTTGCCGTCGGGCAATGCGCATGGAGATCTCGATCCGCCTCTGGCCGACCACCATCGCCTGGGCCGGCATCCGCCTGAAGGCCTCGGCGTCGCCATGCTCGGCGCGGACGCGGGCGATCTCGTTGAGGGTGTCAAAGAATCTCGAGATAGCTGTCAAACGGCGTCGAACCCGTGACCAGGATCGGCGTCGAAGAGTTGACCACTCCCTAGATTGCGGGAACTGCAGCGCCAAGGCTGTAGGCGCGTAGCGCAGCGGAGCGCCGGAGGGCTTGGCGCTTTATCGTGCTGATGGTGGGTAGTTTTTCGAAGCCGATCGACACATGATGGTCAATCAGCAAGAATCCTCAGTCCGAGAAAAGAGCCCAGGGTCTTCGGCAGCGAGCCGGCGACAATAGAGCTGCAGCGGCGGAGTCGGCCGCGGAACAACGTAGGTTCCCGTCGGTTCCCTGGCCGCCCTGGCGCGGTGTCAATCCGCTCGGCAACTTTACCGGTCGGCGTGCAATCGGGCCCCTCTGGCCGCTGGGGCAGCGCGCGTCGAAGGCCGGAGCTGCGGAGGGCTTCGACGCGCGAGTCAGCATCGGCTCCGATGAGCGTGTCAGTCGTTGGCCGATTCACAGACACCGGCTTAACCTTCTCAGATGCACCAGGCCGGGAGGCGGAACCCCGATGGACATCAAGCAGGTCAGATACTTCCTGAATCTGGCTGAAACATTGAGCTTCACCGAAGCCGCTCGTCGAAGCGGTGTCTCGCAGCCAAGTCTGACGCGAGCGATCCAGCGTCTCGAGGAAGAATTGGGCAGTCCCCTGATCTATCGCGATGACAAGGACAGTCGCCTTACGGTGCTCGGTCGCGACGTCCAGGCAGAGTTCATGCGGATTGATCTCGCCCTCCGAAATGTGCGCGAGCATTCCGAGAGCACAGTGCTCGGCCGGCGCCGTATCCTCGACATCGCCGTTGCCACGACCATCGGCCCTGCCGCATTCACCGCATTCTTTGACGACGCGCTCAGCCAGCTTCCTTCCGTTGCGATCAACATGCATCCGCTGTTGGCCCGCGAAGGCGCGGACGAGGTGCTCTCCGGCAAGTACCACGCCTGCATCCTGCCGCGGGCGCCGCGGGCCAACCCCAAGCTCAACGTCGTGCCGCTGTTTCGCGAGCGATTCCTCCTGGCCTGCGCGGCGAGCCATCCGCTGGCCGGCAATGACGTCGTCAGCGTCGGCGCGATGGCCGCCTATCCATATGTCGACCGGCTGGCCTGCGAGTTCCACACCCAGATCACCGAGCACTTGATGGACCATGATGCGGTCATGCAACCGCGGTTCAGTGCCGAGCGCGAGGACTGGGTCCAGCAAATGGTAGCCGAAGGCCGCGCGATCTGCATCATGCCCGAGAGGTCCGTCGTGATACCGGGGATAGTGACCCGCACAGTTGAAGGAATATCACTGGAGCGCGAGCTAGTGTTTGTAACGGTCTCCGGCTCCGGCACACCGGTCGAGATCCGTAAGATCGCCCAGATGGCGGCCCGGCACGCCTGGGCGTGAGCGGGCTGATCTGCCCGAATCGCACGGCTATTGAATCTATGCTCGCCCCACATTGGGAATGCTCGCGGCCCTTCGCCATATTTGGGGAAGAAAGCCAAGAGCGGAGGCAGGGCAATGAACTACGAAAAGACTGACCAAGCGGTCAGGAAGCTTACGCCCGAGCAGTATAGGGTGACCCAGGAGAACGGCACCGAACGCCCCTTTACAGGGGAGTATCATGACAACAAGGAGCCGGGGATCTATGTCGACGTCGTTTCGGGAGAACCGCTGTTCGCCTCGAGCGACAAGTTCGATTCCGGTACCGGCTGGCCGAGCTTCACCAAGCCGATCGAAGCGGCAAATGTCAACGAGCTGCGGGACGACTCGCATGGCATGATCTGTACGGAGGTGCGCTCGGTGCATGGCGACAGTCACCTCGGCCATGTGTTTCCCGACGGACCGCGAGACCAGGGCGGACTTCGCTACTGCATCAACTCCGCGGCACTGCGCTTCATCCCGCGCGGCGAAATGGAGGTCGAGGGCTACGGCGCGTATCTCAACCAGGTGGAGGATATCTAAATGACCGAGAGAGCTGTACTGGCTGGTGGCTGCTTCTGGGGCATGCAGGACCTGATCCGCAAGCTGCCCGGCGTCATCCAGACCCGCGTGGGCTATACCGGCGGCGACGTGCGGAACGCGACCTACCGCAATCACGGCACCCATGCCGAGGGCATCGAGATCATCTTCGATCCCGAGATGATCAGTTATAGGCGAATTCTGGAGTATTTCTTCCAGATCCACGATCCCACCACGAGAAACCGACAGGGCAACGACTTCGGGAGCTCCTACCGATCGGCGATCTACTACGTCAACGATGAGCAGAAGCGGACTGCCGAGGACACCATCGCAGACATGAACGCCTCGGGCCTGTGGCCGGGCAAGGCCGTGACCGAGGTCGAGCCGGTGGGGGACTTCTGGCAGGCAGAGCCCGAGCACCAGGATTACCTGGAGCGCTACCCTGACGGCTACACCTGCCATTACCCGCGCGCCGACTGGGTGCTGCCCCGGCGGGAGGCGGCCGAGTAGCCGGGCAGGTAAACGACTGCCGCATTGCACTCAACCTTGGATCGCCCGGCGCGCCCGCGCCGGGCATAGGGAGCACGCCATGCAGTTTGGACGCCTCTACCAAGCCGCGCCGGAGCTTCGTGTCCGCACGTGGATCAACGGGAACGGGGAGCCGATGGATATTCCGTTACGCCTCGACGATCTGGGCTCTGGCTACAAAATCATCTTCGCCTTCCAGCACTGGTGTCCTGGGTGCCATTCGCATGGGTTTCCCACGCTGCAGCGCCTCTACCGCGCGCTGAAGGACGGCGGTGGTTTCGGCTTTTGCGCTATCCAGACAGTCTTCGAAGGCGAGGCGGTAAACACGCTCGACAAACTCCGGACCAATCAAGAGCGGTACGGCTTACCGATTCCGTTCGGGCATGATCTGCCTCTCGTTGGAGATCGGCCCCCGAGCTTCATGGAGGACTACCACAGCGCCGGGACGCCTTGGTTCACCGTGGTCGACCCGAGCGGTCAGGTCGTGTTCGCCGATTTCCGACTGGATGCGGACCGGTTTCTGGCCGCTCTGGACGATGGGCATCTCGATATCGACGCTGCGTGAAGGGCGCCCAGCCAAAAACCTTCGCTCAAGCGCCGCGTTTCATTCCAGTGCCAAAGGACATTATCCGAGTTTGTTGGAACGAACCAAGGAGAGGCAAGCGTTGAAAGCGATGATGACCACGACAGATCAGCTGTCGGCTTTCCTGGACAGCCTTGGAAGGCTTCCCATTGGCTTCGTACGGGCTCCTATGGCGGGTCGCCCTATGGCGTTACCGTCGACAGATCGGCCAGCTTGGGCTGCACGAAGCTGTTTGCCCGTGAGCTCGGGGGCAGCGACATCGTCAGCTTCAATCTCTATCGTACCCCGGCGGGTAGGGTGCATCTGCGACCATGCGAAATGTCCTCGGCCAAGGTGATCGACTTCGTCCGCGGCTTCTCCGCAGACACATCGGGTCGGTCCCCCGGCACAATCGGCAAAGGAGCTTAAAGATTGCGACCCGAGGTTTCGTGGGCAGGCGCCGGGACAATGCCGTTGCGGCCTCCCGTGCCGATCGAACGGGTGCGGACAGCCGAGTTGGCGGCGCAGCTTGCGAAGATGACTTCAACTCGGCCGATTTCATCGCCCCGTCGGTCACCCTCACCGATCGGGTCAAGCAGCTGCTTGCCGCCAACAAGGATATCGGCAAGCTTGCATCGACCCATCTGCTGGGCCTCGGCCAGCCGATCCACGTCGCCAACGTGGCCGTTTAATCTCGCCTCCGACGAGTCCGAGATCATCACAGGGCAAATCCTTTCGGTTGACCAGCGGCGTAACGATATACTCGTTCAAAGTGGTTGCGCCGATAAGATTGAGCTCGCCGCGAGCGAGCGCCGGCTTGAACACGTTGGCAACGTCGAGACCGCCTTCGCCGCCGCCCTGTCCGGCACCGACGATCGTCTGGACTCGTCGATGAATAGGATTTGCTGGTCCTGACGTTCGGTGACCTCCTTCAGCACCTGCTGGACACGCTCCTCGAACTCACCGCGATACTTGGAACCCGCCACGAGCGAGTTGATGCTGAGCTCGACCAGACATACCTATGCCTGTCAACGCCGGAGAGAAATTGCATCGGCGGGCCGGAGCAAAAATCCCTCACCCAAGCAAGCAAGAAGGCCCCCGATATCGGGGGCCTTCTTGCTTTTGGCGGCCTCAGTCCTGGGTGGCGGCGTCGGTCGCCGTGTCTGTTCGCGGCCGGCGTGATCGGCGCTTGGAGTGGGTGAGGCGGTAGCTGTCGCCGTTCATCTCGAGGATGTGGACGTGGTGGGTCAACCGGTCGAGCAATGCGCCGGTCAATCGCTCGGCGCCGAACACGCTGGTCCACTCGTCGAAGGGCAGGTTGCTGGTGACGATGGTGGAGCCCGTCTCGTAGCGCTGGGAGAACACCTCGAACAGCAGCTCGGCGCCGGTCTGCGACAGGGGCACGTAGCCGAGTTCGTCGACGATCAGCAGCTTGTAGCCGACCAGCTGGCGCTGCAGGCGCAGAAGCCGTTTCTCGTCGCGCGCTTCCATCAGCTCATGCACAATGGCGGCCGCGGCCGTGAAGCCGACCGACAGCCCCTTCTGACAGGCTGCGAGCCCCAGTCCCAGCGCAATGTGGCTCTTGCCGGTGCCGGAGTTGCCAAGGGCGATGACGTTCTCATGCCGCTCGATGTACGCGCAGCGGGCGAGTTCCATCACCAGCACCTTGTTCAGCGACGGGATGGCCGCGAAGTCGAAGGTGTCCAGGCTCTTCACCGTCGGGAACTTCGCCGCCTTGATGCGGCGCTCCACCATGCGCCGCTCGCGGTCGATCAGCTCCTGCTCGGCCAGGCGCAGCAGGAAGCGCGGATAGTCGACGCCCTCGGCGGCGCACTGGCGCGCCACCTTGTCGTACTCGCGCAGGAAGGTCGGCAGCTTCAGCGCCTTCAGGTGGTGGGCGAGCAGGACTTGGGGTGTGTCGCTCATGATCCCGCTCCCGCCAGCAGGTCCATGTAGGAGCGCGCCGAGGTCGTCGCCACCGTCGCCCTGGGCAGGTAGGGATAGATGCTCATGTCGAGCCGCGGCGGGCGCCGCTCGATGCGGCACAGCACCAGGTGCTTGATGGCGTCGAAGCCGATGGCGCCGCGGGCGATGGCGTCACCGACGGCTGCAGTGACGTCCTCGATCGCGAACGCCTCCATCAGCCGCAGCACCTGGGCACGAACTCGCGCTTGCCCGCCTTGCCCATGCGCGCTTCCAGAAGCCGGCGCAGGGTGGCGAACGCTTCCGGCAGCTGCCAGCCGGCCAACGGTGCCGCCTGGTCCAGAGCGTTGATCTTCCTCTCGATCAGCGCCAGGTAGTGCAACGGGTCGAACACGAAGTCTTCCCGCTCATAGGAACGCGGATGCCGCGCGATCACCTCCGTGCCGCAGGCGATCACCACCTCATGCACGTAGCCGCGCACCATGACCTGGCGGTGACCGAAGCACGTCGGCACCGAGTAGTCGTTGCGCCGGTAGCGCACCAGCGACAGCGAGGAGACGGTGGCAGGCACCTTCTCGCAGGCGTCATAGGGTGGAGGCAGCGGCCTGCGCAGCGCTTCCAGGTCCCGTTCGAGCCGCTCGCCGATGGTCTCGGCATGCCCGCGCAGCCGCTCGCTCATGCGCTTCCTGCAGCACTCAAGCAGATGGGCGTTGAGTGCCTCGAAGCTGTCAAACGCCGGCACCGGCACCATGAAGTTCCGGCGCGCGAATCCGACCAGTCCTTCCACCTTGCCCTTGTCGTTGCCCTTGCCAGGACGGCCGAACCGGTCCTCGAACAGGTAATGCGAATGCAGCTCACTGAACACCTGCGTGCGCTGCCGCACCCCGTCGCCCAGAATGCGGGCCACCGCGATCCTGGTGTTGTCGTAGAGGATCGACTTCGGCACGCCGCCGAAGAAGGTGAACGCCCTCACGTGCCCATCGCAGAAGGCCTCCTTGCTCTCGGCCGGATAGGCCATCACGAAGCAGGCGTCGGAGTGCGGCAGGTCGAACGCGAAGAAGTGGACCTTGCACTCCACCCCGCCGATAATGCCGATCGCCTCGCCGAAATCGACCTGCGCGTGACCCGGCGCATGCGCCAGCGGCACGAACATCTCCCGTGCCCGCTGCCGCCAGCCGGCAACGTAGTCCTTCACGATCGTGATGCCACCCGTGAAGCCGTGCTCGTCCCTGAGCCGCTCGAAGATGCGCTTGGCCGTGTGATGCTGCTTCTTCGGCCAGACTCTGTCTTCGCCCAGGATACCGTCGATGGTGGCGATGAACGCACCCAGCTTCGGCTTCACCGGCGGCTTCGTGCGCCGGTAGCCCGGCGGCACCGAGAACCGCATCATCTTGGCAACCGTTCTCGGATCGATCCCGAACCGGCGTGCTGCCGCTCGCTCGCTCAAACCCTCAATCTGAACCGCGTAGCGAACCCTCGCATAGAGTTCCACCTGCTTCATCCCCCGCCCTCTGCCGACGCCGGCACAGGGCTTCCAGCTGCCGGATTTTTACTCCGGCGCAACCGAACAAATCGGCCGCTTCACTGAGGGATTTTTGCTCCGGCGCTTACAGGTTCGCCGGCTTCTCCGTGCTGTATCTCAGGGAGCCCTTCACCTGGAGCTACGCGATCGGCTTTGTGCTGATCGCAGCGGGAGCATATTTCATCTTCAAGGGCCCGCTCGGTTGAGCGGGCCGCCGAGCGTCGAGGGTGGCCGAGCACCACACCATGCCGGGCATCGCCAGTCGTCGGGGCCTACTCTTTCACCCCTGCCTCGGCCACCACCTTGCCCCATTTCTCGCTCTCCGAGCGAATGTAGGCCCCGAACGCCTCGGAGGTGCTGGGCGCAGGCTCGGCGCCGACCGTAGCGATGCGGTCTGCCACCGCCGTATCCTTCAGAGCCGCCGTGAACCGTTGTTGAGCTTGGCGACGATGTCGGCTGGGGTCCCCGCCGGCGCGACCAGCCCGAACCAGCCAACCGACTCGTATCCTTGCAGGCCGCTCTCGACCATGGTGGGGACCTCGGGCAGCGTGGCCACGCGCGTCGTCGACGAGACGGCGAGGCCGAGGAGCTTGCGCTCGATGATGAGCTGCTGGGAGGTGGGAATGTCGAGCACGGCGAGAGGTACGTGGCCGCCGAGCACGTCATTGGCCGCCGGCGCCGTGCCGCGGTAGGCGACGAGCGGAACCTTGACCTGTGCCTTTTGTGTAAAGAGGGCGGCAGTCAAGTGCATGGCCGTACCGTTGCCGCCGTGGCCGATCGCCATCTTCTCCGGGCTCGACTTGGCGACTGCTATCACCTCGGCGACCGACCTAGCCGGCCCGTTAGGCCATGCCGCCAATACGAATGCGGTCTTGGCTACCAGCGTCACTGGCGTCAGGTCTTTGATGGGATCGAACGGGATGTTCTGTTTGAGATGAGGGTTCACCGCCAGCACGCCCGCGGCGGCGATACCCAGCGTGTAGCCATCCGGCGCCGCCCTTGCCACGGCGCCGATGCCGAGGTTGCCGCCGGCGCCGGGCCGGTTGTCGATGACGATGCCCTGGCCGAGGTCCGCCGAGACTTTGGGCTCCAGTGCGCGGGCGACGATGTCGGAGCTGCCGCCCGGCGGGAAGGTGACGATCAGCGTGATCGGCCGGCTTGGATAGCTCTGAGCTGATGCCGCAGCAGGCGTCCCCAGCAGAGCCGCCGCAATCATTGCCGCTTGCGTGATTGCGCGAGGCATCTATCGTCCTCCCGACCTCGGTTCTTGGCGGTAGCTTACGCGGGGGGCGGGCCATGGCAAGCCGGACAATTGCCACGCAGGTGCTCATAGTCGGCGGCGGCCCCGTTGGCCTGACGCTGGCGATGGAGCTGTTGGCGCGCGGCATCCAGGTGGCGGTGGCCGAGCGGCGCCCCGCCGGGGAGCCGCCAAGCGTCAAGTGCAACCACGTCTCGGCGCGCTCCATTGAGATCTATCGCCGCCTCGGGCTCGCGCGCAGCTTGCGCGACGCCGGCCTGCCGAGCGACTTCCCCAACGACATCGCCTATCGCATCTCCACCACCAGCGTGGTGCCGGAGCTGGCCCGCATCCCGATTCTATGCCGGCGCGACCGATACACGGCCACCGGCGGCCCGGATACGTGGTGGCCAACGCCCGACCCGCCGCATCGGATCAACCAGCTCTACCTGGAGCCGCCGCTGTTCGCGCACGCCGCGCAGCTGCCGCAGGTTACGATTATCAACTGCATCTCGGTGGAGGGCTTTACGCAAACCGATACGGGGGTCTCGGCGCTGGCGCGCGACCTCAAAAGCGGCGAGACATTCAACATCGAGGCCCGCTATCTCGTGGGCTGCGACGGGGCGTCCTCGTCGATGCGCAAGGCAATCGGCGCTAATCTGTTGGGCACGCCCGTCATCCAGAGCGTGCAATCGACCTATATTCGTTCGCCTGATCTCCTCGCTTTGATGGGTCGCCCCGCGTGGATGACACTGTCGCTCAGAAGTGGCTCCACAATTTCAGACGGTGCGATGAGTGGAATCTCTGCCTGACAGCGAGCACGGTTGTGGCTCGCGAATCAGGAGCGACGATGAGCAGAAGATCACGGCGGAACCACTCAGCGGCCTTCAAGGCGAAGGTGGCGTTGGCGGCTATCAAGGGCGATCGGACGATTGCGCAGTTAGCGGACCAGTTCGATGTTCACCGAACCAGATCACGACGTGGAAAGGACAGCTGGAAGGCGGGGCGGCGGATGTGTTCGGGCCTGGCGGCGGAGCAGCGCAGGCCACGCCGCCGGTCGACGTGAAGGCTCTGCACGCCAAGATCGGCGAGCTGACGTTGGAGAACGATTTTTTAGAGGGCGCGCTCAGCAAGGCGGGATTGCTGAACGCAAGGCGATGATCGACCGTGGTCACGAGTTGAGCGTCAGCAGGCAAGCAGAGGTGGTCGGCATCGCGCGCAGCACGGTGTACTACCTGCCGCGCCCGGTGCCGGCGGCCGATCTCGAACTCATGCGCCAGATCGACAAGCTGCATCTGGAGTTCCCCTTCGCCGGGGCGCGGATGTTGCGCCGTCTATTGGCTGCCAATGGGAGCAAGGTCGGCCGGCGTCACGTGAAGACGCTGATGCAGAAGATGGGGATAGAGGCTCTGTATCGGCGTCCGCGCACGACCAAGCCGGAGCCGGGGCACAAGGTCTATCCGTATCTGCTGCGTGGGCTCCCGATCACGCGGCCGAACCAGGTGTGGGCGATGGACATCACGTACGTGCCCATGGCGAAGGGCTTCGTCTATCTCGCGGTGGTGCTCGACTGGTTCTCGCGGCGCGTTCTGTCGTGGCGGGTGTCGATCACGATGGAGGCTTCGTTCTGTATCGAGACGTTGCAGGAGGCGCTGGCGAGGCACGGCAAGCCGGAGATCTTCAACACGGATCAAGGCTCGCAGTTCACCGGTGCAGCGTTTGCAGACGTTCTGATCAGTAACGACATCAAGATCAGCATGGACGGGAAGGGCGCGTGGCGGGACAACGTGTTCGTCGAGCGGCTTTGGCGATCCGTGAAATACGAGGAGGTCTACCTGCGCGCCTACGACAGCGTGTCGGATGCGCGTGGGTCGATAGGGCGGTATCTCGATCTCTACAATCGCCGCCGCCCGCACTCGAGCCTTGACGGCATGACGCCCGACCAAGCCTACTTCGGTCCACAGCACATGCTGCCGATCCGCTTGGCAGCCTAACCCCGGCAGAGGTTCCACTCATCGAAGCGGAAAAACTGTCCGAACAAGCGGGGCCACCTCACTCAACCCGCGTCGCTGCGGCACAGTGGTGGCGATCGATGGGCGCGAGACCTGGCTCATCCCACAACCATCTGAACCGCGCGGACGAGAGCTTCGAGTCTGTCGATCGCGACCAATCGATCCGCGCCATCCTCGGCGTGGGGCCGGAGTTCCAATACGAGATCCTGAGCAAGGAGGATTGGGTCGGGCGGCGTGTGGTGGCCGACCGCAGCGGCCGCGTCTTCATCTGCGGCGACGCCGCGCAACTATGGATGCCTTACGCCGGTTACGGCATGAATGCCGGCATCGCCGATGCGGCGAACCTCGCCTGGCTGCTTGGCGCGGTGTTCGATGGCTGGGCCTTTCCTGCGATCCTCGACGCCTCAGCGGCCGAGCGCCAGCCGATCACCGAGCAGGTGTCACATCTCGCCATGTACATGGCACTGAAGGTTCTGGGCCAGCGCCGCTCCGTCCCACCCGAGATCGAGACGCCGGGGCGCGAAGGTGATTCGGTGCGCGCCCGCATCGGCCGGGAGGCCTACGACCTCAACGTGCAGCAATACTGCTGCGGCGGGCTCAACTTCGGCTACT
>Ga0134127_10002804_pt1 | contig 12461 bp, 13 predicted proteins | sample KB31753_FD_96459 | JGI IMG/M metagenome (GOLD analysis project Ga0134127, IMG submission 96459) | Terrestrial soil microbial communities with excess Nitrogen fertilizer from Kellogg Biological Station, Michigan, USA - KB3-175-3 | ecosystem: Environmental > Terrestrial > Soil > Unclassified ...
AAATCCATACTAAATTTCCACTTCATACTATTTGTTTAGCCGATGGTATAAGATTATAGATTCAAATAAAACAAAACCAAATGATTTATTTCTGATAAGGAATAAATTTGTGCGAGGAGAAGGTTCTCTGGATTTTGAAAAATACTAATGAAGAGTTATCATCAAGCAATTTGCTTTGGATTTATTTTTTAGTCTCCCTAGGAATAGCCCTCCAAGTGGGCGCTGCAAATTGGGATATTATATGGCATGGCATTGTAAATGTAGAATCTTTCTTTACTCCACCACATACCGTATTATATTCTGGTGTCGGTTTATCTTTGGTATCAACTCTTGCAGGGATAATATTATCACTAAAATATGCAAGTCAATCTACAGAATCAATTCTTTCAATCCATCATAGAATTCCTACTCCACTAAAGTTAATCATATTGGGAACATTAGTTGAAGTATTCTCGGGCGGATTTGATAATTGGTGGCACTCAAATTTTGGATTTGATGGACTCCTCAGTCCGCCACATTTGATGCTGATAAGTGGAATGCTGATTTCAATAATTGGAGCGCTGATTGGTACACATTTATCCGACTCTAAAACCAAATTCAAAGTAGCTTCTCAATTGATCGCATTTGGAATTCTTTGGATGGTGCTAGTCAATTTTGTTTTTATGTTCACACTACCATTTTCTGAAGGTCAATACTTTAATTTTAATCCCTCCCCTACGGCAGCGCTGGTTTTGGGATCAACCATGCCTGCTGTTTTTACCGCAATTATTTTCTATTGCGTGCAGGGAATTTCATTTCCATTTCGAATGACCGTTGTATCCGCAACCTTAATGGTGCTACAATCATCATCTACAATTGTTTCCAATGTTTACTTTGCAGGGCTCTTTCCTCTTTATCTTCTGAACATACTAGTTCCTTTGTTATTGGATATCATTGCAACTTATACCAAAAATAATAACAAAGTACTTGTCTTTGGTCCATCCAAAGATTTGTTACGCATTCTCTTTTCCATCGCCATTTCTTTTTCCTTCATCACTTTATTTTTCCCCTGGTCAGTGAATATGTTCAAGTCCTATTTTGGAATAGATCTAATTACATTTGAAAGCGTAGCTATTTTTGAACAGCTTTTTTGGAAATTCATTATACCAATTTTGATGCCAGTATCATTTGCTTCGGCCTATTTCGGAATATTGATTTGGAAAAGGTTTTACGCGTGGCCCAGACTTACTAACGCCTTTAGAATCGTGATTAGATAGTCGCATCTCTCCGTTCAATCCATTTCATATTAAATTCTATGTTTTATCTCGCATTGCTATGATATGTTTATCAACCTAAATACAAAAAGCAAAAACATATTTTCTCAAGAATGATCAAAGAAAAATCTAGAAATGACTGGGTTAAACCCTTAAAAGATTCGAAGAGACGGTAGAAAATTAGAATGTCTAGAATCCGCATTCCTGAAGAGATTCAAAAAAATAATACATTAATGTGCGCGAATAGTCAAAAAGAAGTTCTAAATAGTTAACCTTAATAATCTTGTTTCATCAATTATGAATATTAAAGAATGGAAAACAGAGATTTCCTTACTCAAAGCATAATGTGGATTGTCATTTCAATAGGCATAAGCATAACAGTCGCAATGTTTATTCCATTTCCATATTCTTGGATTGTCATTATAGGGATATTTCTTTCCTGGAACTACTGGCGATTTAGAAAGATGAACAAAATGGGCTCAGGAGTGGGAATGTTCGGCTCGCTGTCATCTCCTTTTTCGGGTAATTCGGTAAATTACTACTGTATGAGCTGTGGTACAAAACATAGGGAAGCAGCATGTCCGCGATGCGGATCTAAGATGAAGCGAGTCGGCTAGTACCGATTTGTAATCCAGATATGTCAACTTTTGTGAATCATGTATCTTGTAGCCGATTTGTAACCAGAACTAGTTTATAGAAATTCGCTAATTCTGCACTGTTGCAAAGAGACGGGGAATTGCTGTTTGACTTTGAAGATTTTTGCGATTAGTTTCTCAAAACCAAATTCAATATTTTTATTCAATACCTGATATTTGAGAATGCTCATCACTTTGTCAGTATAGAGTTCATCTGCAGTCAAATTATTCTCATGTACAATAGGCTCCTGAAAATCATATAATTGCTCATACTCTTTTATCGTCAAGGGTAAATTCATAAGCTCTAAAACTTGTCTGATTCTTGACCAAATATCGTATCTCATACGAAGGACTGATCCAGATATATGTCCTAGCCCTGATTGCTGACATTTATTGACGATATTTGTAATCTGTTGCTCACTGTCAGTAATGAATGGAATGATGGGATCAATGTTGACACAACAATTAATCCCTGACTTCACAAACTTGCTTATGGTTCCAAAAATTCTTGACGCCGTAGGTGTTCCTGGTTCTATGATACGCCTTACTTGTTCGTCTACAGTTGTTATGGACCATACTATGAAACAATCGTCAGAATAGTTACGAAACAGATCGAGGTCTCGTTCGATCAGTGACGATTTTGTGAAAATGTAAAATGGAATATGGTACTGTTGCAATACTTTGATACATTTTCTTGTGATACCAAATCGTGCCTCTGCAGACTGATAAGCGTCTGTTGCTGAAGATATCATTACAGGTAACATTGAAGTTTTTTTCCATTTGTTCAATTCGGATTCTAAAATTTCAGCAGCATTTATTTTACCGTAAATCTTGTCATAGAAATTTGGAGACCATTTGTATGTAGCATAACAATATCCGCATCTGTGCTGGCATCCCTGATATGGATTTATTGTTAGCCCTAGATGTGAACCAACCTTGAAAGGGTGAATTATTGATTTTGAATATTTTCTTTCTAAAATAGGTGCCCTATCGGAATACCACAACAGTACTTTCCTGCAAATTAGACTTAATTAATGCTGAATTACCCCAGGATAAGGGAGAGGGGAATGTAAGAGTTTATGGCTCGTCCAATCTTCTAATAAGTGGATTTTCGGCTTTATTTACTATTGACTGTATGAAATTAAAAACGGGTTTTACGTCAGAGAGATGACCGCTTATTTCAAATCTTATGCCACCCTGTATTCGAATTTTAGAAGTCTTGAAGAATATTCCTTCCTCATTGTATTCTAAACCGTAGATGCTCTCGAGTCTTTCACTTATTACATCTGGGGACTTAAAAAAACGTCCTCTTTCTGAATATAGCAGTATTCTTAGATTTGTGATGATTATGTGGTATTTCTTTTCTGTGCATTTGAGCTTCGTCTTACTTCTGAACATTATGTTCTCTTGAGGGAGTAATATTTCCTTAAGTGCCAAGAATCATTATGTAAAACGGCCGGTTATATCCATAAAAGTTGAATGATTTTATTTATTCTACTAACAAATATCAATGATCGTAAATTCTATTAAATTGTTTTATAACAAGTATCAATTGCGGAAATTTATTCAAATTGAATTAGATTGCAGTTATAACTATTGCATACCATGCATCAATATTGGGTAACTCTTGTTTCAATTCATATCCACTTAGTTGTATTAATATGAGACTTTATTCTTTTTAGTAGTATTCCTCAGTTAAGATCTCAAGTAAAATGTACAACCAATATGGCCCTAAAATAATGAAATGATAAATTCTGACGAATTGTTTCGATGGCGTTAAGAAGATAATAGTCCTCGTAAATGCCATTGGTGGTCTAGGAATTTTGGACATTTAATGGAATGAGTTTATTTAATAACCGCACGATTGAATTAAAATACCATCAACATTTAAATCTCAACCATATCTACCTTGTATTTATGTATGGTATCCATAACGCCATTTTGCAATTGCCGACTGGATATGAATTTCTAATAATCATCGTTATTATCGTAGTTTTGTTTTTCGGTGTCAAGAAAATTCCCGAATTAGCAAGGTCCTTTGGAAAGGCAACAGCAGAATATGAAAAGGCAAGAATTGAGGCAAAAAAAGAATTGGATCAAATTAAAGGAAAAGATAAGGTAGGACGCGAAAAACTCGAGGAGATAGCAGAATCATTAGGAATAGACTATACTAATAAGAATGATGACGATCTTAGGAAAGCAATCGAAGGCGCCGTTAATAAGGAAAAAAGTTAATCTCCACCTTACTTTGTTCGACATATGTGTGAACATCACGTGATTTTGTTGGAAAATTTTAATTATGACATAATCTTCTGCTTGCATAAACATGATTCATCCTGATTCAATAAGTGGCGTAATAGAGAAGTACGATTTAAAAAATATACACATGGCAGTAATCGGTAGTCATTCTGCACTAGAAATAATGGATGGTGCAAAGGACGAAGGATTGAAAACGGTTTGCATTTGTCAGAAAGGAAGGGAATTACCATATGTACGATTTAAACGGTTAGCGGACCAAATAATATTAGTTGATAAATTTTCTGACGTGCTTTTCAAAGAAAATCAAGATAAACTCAGGGAATTGAATAGCATTATAATACCACATAGGGCATTCACCGCATATCTAGGATATGACTCGATTGAAAATGACTTGATGTTGCCAATACTTGGAAATAGATTATTGTTTCGCGCAGAAGAGAGGAGTCATGGTAAGAATCAGTACTTGTTATTGAAACAAGCTCAAATAGCTCATCCTAAGATTTATCAAAACTACAGTGAAATTGACAAACTAGCCATTGTAAAAATTCAAGAATATAAGCGAAAGTTGGAAAGAGCCTTTTTCATAGTAAGTTCATCGCAAGACTATTTGGAAAAATCTCAAAAGAAAATTAGAGAAAATATTATCACTAGCGAAGATCTCGAAAATTCTGTAATAGAAGAGTTTGTTCTTGGAACCTATTTTAATTTTAATTTTTTCTCGTCTCCCTTGACTCCCGAAACCGAATTCTTAGGCATTGAGAGAAGGCTCCAGACCAATCTTAATGATCTAAATGCAATACCCGCGAAGCAACAGCTAGAATTTGATGCAGAAGTAAAACATATTGAAATTGGCCATACTCCTGCAAGCATAAGGGAATCTATGCTAGAAAAGGTCTTTGAACTTGGTGATAAATTTACAACCACTGTAAGAAAGGAATATCCTCCGGGAATTATCGGACCATTTTCATTACAGAGTATTGTCACGCCAGAACTAGAGATAGTCGTATATGATGTGTCTCTCAGAGTTCCTGGAAATCCAATCATGGCTACTACATCACCTTATACAAAATATTCTCATGGATTCACATTTGGGATTGGTCGCCGGATAGCTATGGAAGTTAAGCAAGCGTTGATCTCCAACACACTCTCAAGATTAGTAACTTAATTTAGCAAATTACTGCTCGATCGTCTCTTCGAACAGATTTTTTCTTACTTTTATTGGCACATCAAAAAATGCTGCTAATGCTATAGAGTCCGAGGCACGATAATTTCTTAATGTAATCACCTCTTTACGAGTTTTAAAATAAAGATTAGACCTTAAAACAGGACCGTTTCTGTATATTCTTACCTCCATCAGTAGTAGATCCTGAAGGGATGAAATATCTTCAATTAGGTTATAAATTGTAGGTATAGTACTCTTATCTCCCTCTTTAAATCTCAGAATATGCCTTGCGACTTCTCCTGAAAATGCACGTATTGGAAATTCCCTCCCATCATCTGATTTCAAAGTCAATAGTCCTTCCAGACCAAGTTTATCGACGAAACCAACAAAGCTTATCGACGCAGTAATAAAACCATCACTTGCAATAGTTTCGTCCATGGCATTTTTTATACGGCGGTAAATTTAGGCTTTATCTAAATCCTCGTCTTTTTTATAAATTAACTTAATATAGATTAGATTCCCTTTGATAACTTAATTTACATTTGGTTGTTTGTCATGCTCAAAATCTACCGGCTGCTGCACAATAGGGGCCTACGGGTTGTCACCATCGGAATATTTTCAATAATTTTTGCTATTTCAATATACTCATTTTTAAGTTCTAATCAATCCTCGGTGGACGTCTCAAGACTGTACAATTTGGCTATTGCCGATATTTTCTTAATCTTAGTTTCCTTAAGCGCCATAGGTTATGGACTGTATTTGGCATTTCATTCTGAGTCTACAAATTCCGGTTCCAACAAAGATTATCTTGCATACATTTCTAGGATTTTGACAGATAAGACTTGTTGGAGAATTTTTATTATTTCATCTATCGTTTACGGTATTTTCTTTGGTTTCCTATCCCAAATTCTAATCTATCATGAAAATGTTGAAGGAGATATTGTTCCATCTATTTCCATCACACTTTGTTGCAACTATCCTGGCTATGTTCCGATGATAACAATATTGTTGAGTGATACATTTTCGATACTGATAATCCCCCTGAATCTGATACTCGCAATATCGATATCTTCAATGGTAGGCTTTAATTTTGCACTGAATATATATTTTTTAAGGATGTTTAGATATCAATCACAAAAAAAATTTTCAGCCGTTTCAACTTTTGGAATATTCACTGGATTATTTGTTGGCTGCCCTACTTGTGCTGGTAGTTTATTTTCATTGATACTGGGGTTTGGGACAAGTGCAGCTATTTCTGGATTAGCGCCTTTTCAAAGTTTATTTATGGCAATAAGCATTCCGATTTTGTTAGGGATTCCGTTCTTATTAATACGTAAGATAGTAAACAATGAGAAATGTGATATCATTGGTAACAAATAACAAATAGAATTCTCTAGTAAATAGAATTTTTCTTGTCAACATTGGAAAAGAATAATTAGCAATAATTATTCAAATATTGTAAGAGTATTGGATTGTTCCCTTAAAATTTTTTCAAACTTAATAATATCTATTTCATTGAACGGTCTCATTTTGGGTAATTGTGGCGGTTCTTTTATCTTCTCTAATATGCCTCTCGAAATTAATTCGGCCTTTAATTTTTCACGAAGCTCTGGATGACATAACTTACTATGAAAAATACTACCCCATCCTTGTGAGAACATCTCTTTAATATGCAGGTCGCCTTTTTCTTCATGAAAGTGTGGGTTGCGTGTTTCAATTTGCATGACTTCTACGCCTTTCTCCATGGTATCCTTGTGTTCAGGAGGCGTTATCCCACCAAATTGTTCCAATAAATTAACTATTTCATAAGGTTCTATCGAAAAACCTGATGAGTAAGTTAATAGCTCTGCTAGTTGAATAGACATACAATGTTCTCCAGAATTTCCTGTTCTAATAACTTCTGTTTCAAATCCGGTGTAATAAGATATCATCAAATTTAGGAATTGGTTTGTCATTTCAGAAACCCTTCCAAGCTTGGAAAAACGTACACCGGATTCTGAAATTTTTGGCTTGTATATCCAAGATACACGAACCATAGTGTATGGTGTGGTTGATAACGCAATACCCGAAGAAAATATTTTTGTATATTCGTTGACCGCACCTGGGACGTAGTTGTCCGAATCAACAAATCCAACATATTTTTTACCCATCATTTTTGAAAGAAGCATACCAATGAACATTCCCTCTCCTTTTCCACTGCGTATCTTATTTTCAGAGTCAAAAAGATCAGTATAACCTACTTCCTGTAACGCTTTTACAAGGCCCACATCTTTCTGATGTATGATAACTGATTTTTTTTCCGCGAATCTATTGAACTGCTCAATAGCCTGTTTTTCTAGTTTGTACCTATCAATTGGTTCCCTGGGACTATTAGAAACTATTATTGTTAAGCAGTCATGGGGGATGCCGCTTAATACTCCTTCTAAGAGCTTTAAACGTTCTCCTTTTATAGGAATGACAATAGACATTTCGGATTCAATTTTAGATATTATTTCATCATCGATAGAGCGAATTACTTCCGACTCGGTCTTCGGATGCTTGTTCTTGTGTCCAGAATCCAGTTCGTATACACGTTGCACTCCATGTAGACTTACTGATCCAAATCTTTCTGTGAATCTCGGGACATCAAGCTTCATATCTTTAATTCAGTTATGCCATATTTATTGCAATTCTATATAAATCAATAATTCATCTGCAAATGTCATTAAAACTGACTTGACCAGATAATCATCAAACGGAAAAGAGTGATTGAAAAATACGAGGTAAAATTGATCATGTATAAAGATTGCCTAAATAGTCACCGTCATTTCAGAATTGAGCCCTGTAAGAATCCTAATCTTGATTAAAATCATTAGTCATAGTAATGGTATTAGAAAATCTCCAAATTACTTCTTCCAGTGTTCAAAGAAAATTGTCTAATGGGAAACTAATAAGGTTCCCTATTACAGAACATTTGAAAACAACATGATTAATATCAGTAAAATCCATGGAAATCACTAAATTAAAAAATATACTATATCTCAATTTAGTAAAGATCAAGTAATTTCGTCACACACAAAAACTAGCTAATTTGCTATGAATTATAGCAACTTGCCACTTGAATTATTAAATCTATGTTTCAACATACAAGGTATCATTTTCCACCACAACTTTATGACTTTGGAGTGGCTTTAATTTTTGTGGAAACGAGATTAATGCTCCAGTCTTTACATCCCATTTTGCACCATGCCATGGGCACGTTAATTCACTATTATTTAATTCGCCTTCGTGAAGTTCTGCTCCTGCATGGGTACAAATATTATCAATTGCGTAATAATTTCCATCTAATTTTGTTACCACTATTTCTTTTCCACCAGCTGTTATGTGCTCTAACTTTCCTTCTTGGATATCTGCGGTTTTTCCAACAACTACTTTTGCCATAATAACATGCATTATTATGTATTATTTTAACCTAATATATCGAAAACGCGAAATTAATCAGATATCTTAATATACAATATTTTAACTTTAAAGTTAACCAAGAATGAGGCCAGATGACTAACATTGAATATTCTAGTGAACTTGAATCAATCACGAATAAGAATCTGGTATGGATAGATATTCAAAAGCCCACTAGAAAAAAACTAAAAATGCTAGAAGGCAAATTCCCTTTCCACGAACTTAATATCGAGGACTGTCTTTCGAAAATACAAATCCCAAAAATAGATAAGTATCAAGATCAACTTTTTGTAATTTTACATTTCCCGACTGTGGATAAAGATAAAAGTATTCCACGTTCAACTCAGCTTGCAATTTTTGCAGGACCTAACTATCTCATTACCGTACAGCAAGGCGAACTAAAACCAATAACCGAAATGTTCAACCTTTGCAAAGAAAATGAAAGGCAGAAGGAAACATTCATGGGTTCTTCATCAGGGTATCTATTACACAGCCTTATAGATCTTATGGTAGACGATCTATTGCATGTACTAATGAAGCTCGAAGGAAACCTGGATGACATTGAAGATCTGGTGTTTGATGAAAAAATCGCCGTGGCAAAAGATATTTCTCTGTTACGAAGAGAGATAACTACTCTCCGAAGAGTAGTTGTTCCCTTGAGAAGAGTTATTCTGGAGTTGAGCAAAGAGATGCAAAGATTTTCGGAGGAGGATTTGACAGATTATTATGATGACGTTAAGGATCATACCGAAAAGGTTCTTGAGGTTCTTGAGGAATCAAAAGAAACGATAGAAATTTTCAAAGATACAGATTTCATGTTAAGCACTGAAAAATCAAACAAAATTCTAGCAACTCTTACTATCTTATTTACACTTTCCATACCTGCAACAGTAATTGGGGCATACTATGGTATGAACGTTAATCTTCCAGGTGGTATTCTTACGGGTAGTCCAGTTTTTCTTGGTCCCTATACTTCATTCATAATTTTACTCATTATAGCTATAATCCCTTCATTGGTAATGGCTTGGTATTTCAAAAGATTGGGTTGGGTTGGCAGGTAATGACATATAGATCAATGATTACTTGAACAATTACTGTGCAGCTTGAATGCCATCATTTCTTATCTTCATCTTGAATTAACGAACCCAGATCTATGCTGAAAAATGTGCGTAGTATTCCTAAATACGAGTCGACAGGTGGTGGAATCTCATCTTCACATGATACTTTCATATTCCAAGCGTTAATCCAGATTATCATGGAATATAGGATATTGAGAAATCGTTTATACCGAGGTGGAACAACCTCTAAACTTTCTATGTATTTATCTGCCAACATCCACGCAGCGGTAAAATCGAGACATTTTTGGCCATAAATCGCCTTGATCTGCTCTTCTATACTTTTTGCGTATTTGAATGGAGTTCGAGACACAAAAAATGGGAAATCAATTTTGTCCGGAATAATCATATGCGGTGGAGACCAAATCGAAATTATTCTGCTACCTTTTTGTAATTCTGTAGAAAATTTTTGCATCATTTTCTCAATTACAATATCATCATGAAACCAAAAAAGGAACACATTACCATCAGAGATATCGACTTTCCTAATATCGTCGATTAAGATTTTAACATTTCTTAAACCTCGAGTTTTCTTACTTAGTTCTATAACCGATTTTTTTCTCTTTTCAATACCTATTGCCTTTTTCGCTTTGTACTGAGTGGCAGCAATATAGACCGCATTGCTATTTCCACAACCAAGATCATAAAAAATATCATTCTTCTTTAGTCGCGCAAGTCTTAGTATTCTTTTAATAACATTATCAGGTAAGCTTACACTGTTTCCTGTAATAACAGAGTTTGGAAGAGTTGATACAAATTCATCAATGTTCATTATTTATCGCTATATTCATGATTTGAATATTGGAGTATTATATAAAAATGGAACTGAGAAAAAAATTCTAAAATGGGCCTTATGATATCCCTAACAAAGTTAATAATGGACTCTAGGATTTCGATATTTGTGAACTGCCTTTCCTGCGGTCATGTATATGTGGCTCATAAATTAGAAAAAAACAAAGACGAACTGAACTCCTTATTTGAAGTAGGAAAGTGTTTGATAGTGGGATGTAATTGTACCAGCTACGTTGACAAAATTGAAAAAATTGACGAAGAATTATTATGAATTTATTTTATATGAATTTAAACCGCCTGATTGTTTATACCTCCATCAAGTCCCAAGATTTAGTAAACCGGAATTAATAGAAAATAGTTAGTAGATATGAGAAAAAGCCAGTTTTTGAACCTTATATTGCCATTTGTATCAATGGGTTTGATTTATGCTACAATGCTTATTGGTGTCTATATCTCTTCTCTAAATAAGGGAATTGAGTGTCCCGATTGGCCCCTCTGTCCTAATGGATTTGCATACCCTCCGGATAAATTTTTCTATGAGCATTTCCATAGGCTTGTGGCCATTATTGCTGCTATTTTTACAGCTATTACTCTAATTTTTGTTAGAAAAAGCAATTGGAAATTTAATAGACTAGTAGTTGCGATTCTTACGTCATTACTTACTGTACAGATAATCATGGGATATTTTGTAGTGTCGACCAAATTGAATCCCTATGTAGTTGCTATTCATCTTTCGATTGGAGTAACAATTTTTTCACTTGCTTTTCTCCTACTAAGAGAATCTTATCTTGAAATCAAAAATTAAAGATCTTGAATTGAGAACTATATTATATTATCCGCATAATACAATCTTCATATTCAAGATAAATATTATCAACTTCAATTTCAATATCAAATAGTGATCGTGAGCATAAGTGATAACTTCTGTTTTCCTTATTGGAAGAACATTACTTGACAAAGAGAATTTCTATTCATTTATTGATTCCAGATTACTCTACCTATTGAATCAGCTTGGCGCTAGAATTGATATCCGTAATTATTGCGCCATCAAGAATGATATCATAACGAGTCGGAAATTGCAATCTAGTAGTATTGAGGAATTAATTGTACAAATAAGTAAGGCGTTGATGCCTGTAGGATACGAGAAAATTATTCTAAAATTTATTCTACCTTCAATAGAATTTGCACAAATCCATTTTCTATATCCTTTTGACGACGCAAAAAGGACATTAGAAATACTGTCAAAAAAATTTAGGTTACTCTTAATTGATAACCAAGATAATAAAATATTAAAAACTTTGAATTACTATAATCTGGACAAGTACTTTGATAGTTGTATTTTACCTAATATGGATAGGGATCCTAGCAGGAAAAATTTAAAATTGATTCTAAACATTTTAGAAATTACTCCAAAAGAAGCCATACTAATTGGAGATAGATTAGATTCTTATGTACAGATTGCAAATAAGTTGGAGATTATTTCCATTCTGTTACCTACATATCCATTCAATACACGAGTTCCGAGAAATCAAAATGATGTACCTACACTTACTTTGAATAAATTGTCTGAACTTCCGGACACAATTTCAGCAATGGAACAAAAATAGGATCTTAAAAGGCTCTAACTTCCACCATCAATACCTGATCGGATGTTCCCGAACACTTTGCTCATCTCAATTTCGTCTAATCTATGACTCGAATGAAATATGGAATGAATTGAACCGCCTCCATCACCGGGTTTTCTTGGTACAATGTGCACATGTAAATGTGGTATCTCCTGACCTGCATCTTTACCGTTATGAATAGC
>Ga0134127_10002805_pt1 | contig 12460 bp, 12 predicted proteins | sample KB31753_FD_96459 | JGI IMG/M metagenome (GOLD analysis project Ga0134127, IMG submission 96459) | Terrestrial soil microbial communities with excess Nitrogen fertilizer from Kellogg Biological Station, Michigan, USA - KB3-175-3 | ecosystem: Environmental > Terrestrial > Soil > Unclassified ...
GTAAGTTCGATTCTTTTGGTCGACGCACGAGAATTAGGAGGAACTGTTTCAAAACGTGAGGACCCAGAGCGGGGCAACCGCAGACCCACAGCTGCACGATGATTCGATCGTAATCCGAGCAAGCGCCGCCATCAACGGTGAATAACAACGAGGAAGGCGGTCGCTTCCAGATTAATGATCTTCCGGCGGCTGCCCTTTTTCGCAATACGCGTGTGTTTCTCGTTCCTTCGGCATTTTGCTCAACCTCGGCGCATGCTGTAACAGAATTCAAGCGACACTAATTTGCAATCGGACCTTTTTTAAGGTTGAGCCACGTCGGCGCTGCCAAAATAGACCGCCAGGGGTTCGCGACCTTTGCCAAGGCGGACGGTCTTTCCCTGAGCTTAGCGCGGTCGCGAGGAGATACTTTGCAGGCGTTCTAAATCGACTCCAGTGACTAGCAAATTCTCGATTACCGTCTCCGCCTTTTGCCCGCCTTTACTCTCCGGATCCGTGAGATCCACGTTCTTGGCGGTCAACGTTGCTGTCTTTCCACAGCCGCGGCACCTGTGCAGATCTATCCGAAACCAGTTCACATCGTTTCGCGTCCGCGGCCCCAGTGACTCCAGATAGTCAAAATCCCTCGCTTCTAGACGCTTTTTTAATTCCGCAGAATCCCAACCGTGTAACTCGAGCACGCATTTTTCGTAAGAGCACCAGTGTTGACAACTCTCGCAGAACGGTTCCGCGGCAACTGATCCGCGAGCCGTTACAATGCTCATTCCAACGATAACCAGCGCTTCAGCCAACCAGGTAAACCAGAGGAAAAACCCGGTCGGTGCGGTGCCGTTGAACTTCCACGCCCCGTGATGGTTGATGAATGTTATAGTCGCCCACAGACTGCCCGGGCTGGTCAACAGATGCGCGAAGCGTATGTCCCAATCGAACCGATCAAACAACGCATGAGGCCACGCTGCCCACGCCACGTACAGCGCGACAAATCCCACCGCCAGCCCCGCAAGCGCGCCCACCAGGTTGTTGCGAACCTTGCCTCGTACCAGTAGTTTCCCCGTCACCAGCCCGCATAAGAAACCAAGGAGCGTCGATGCGACGATGTTGAAGTAGATAAACGGCATTATGGCGTCGAAGTACGCGTACACCAACGCCAAAACCGAAGAGATGACCGAACCGGCAACCAAACTTATCACCAAACCCGAAGCCGGTACGCGACCAGAGTGCAAGTAGAAAGGTGTCTGAGGGCGTGCATTCATGGCGCGCATTATCAGCCTTAACCAAAAACTCGGCAAGCAAAAAATCGACGCGACTGCGGCGCGATGACAATTTCGACCGCGCAGACAAATGAACAACGCCGACACCACACACTCATTAAGGCCTGGCGGTTCTTAGCGTCTTTGCGAACGCTAAGCTATCAGAACATCGAACCCCTGAAGGTTGCCTGGCAAGTCAGCAGATTAATAAGGAAGAAGGTAACGTGGTGCTGCCTAGCGCGGCGCGTGACTTACTGAATCATAAACATTTAAAGTGCGCCCGGCACGACTCGAACGTGCGACCTTTTGCTTCGTAGGCAAACGCTCTATCCGGCTGAGCTACGGGCGCTCATAGGACTTAACTGCCTCAATGTTGCTCAGGGATTATTGCAAACGCTCCGAAAGAGTGTCAACGAAACGTGCTTCTTGGAAAGATGATTCTAGGCTCCGCTCCGCTAAAAGCCCGAGGGAGCCGACTCGCGCGCACTCATAGCTTTCCAATCGTGCCTCCACCGACACAGGGTCGGTGGAGGGAGTCGACCAGATCGACCTATAATCAAAACCATACCGAGTTCTGAGACGTGATGAATGAACCAACGACAATTCCTTATATTCTGCAGAACCTCAAAGCTGCCTTTGGAGTGCCGGAGCCTCAGCGCGGGCTCGATCCGCTGGATGTGCTCATTGAAACGATCCTCTCCCAATCAACCACAAATGCTAACAGCGACCGCGCGTTCGCAAGCTTGAAACACCGGTTCCCAACCTGGGACCGGGCGATGCGCGCGCGGGTCAGCTCAATCGAAACGGCTATCAAATCAGGCGGGCTCGCCAAACAAAAGTCTGCTCGAATCAAAGAACTGCTTGTCGAAGTCAATAGACGGCGCGGGTCGCTTGATCTGGCGTTTCTAAAAACAGCACCGCTGGACGAAGCAAAAGAGTTTCTCTCGAGTCTAAAAGGCGTCGGACCAAAGACAGTCGCTTGCACACTCCTGTTCTCGTGTAACCGGCCGGTCTTTCCTATCGATACTCACATCTTTCGCATAGCTCGCAGGCTTGAGATGATTCCTGAAAGGTGCTCGGATGAGGAGGCTCATCGCCTGATGGGGGAGATGATACCCAAGAAACGGTACTTTGAGGCGCACATCAATCTTATTCGACTCGGGAGACAGGTTTGCCGGCCTACCAATCCGCGATGCGAACAGTGCTGTCTGCTGGATTACTGTGAGTACTATCACAGTCGATAGGACGGTTATCCGAGGATCTCAAGAGTTGGAGGGGGTTCGCGCAAAGACGCAAAGGACCGCAAAGACGCAAAGAACCCTATCCGTCAGCGAGACAGGTTATTGTCTCAACAGGCTTGTTATCTCAAGCACCAGATCGTCAGGGGATCGATCGCCCGCACGGATGATGTAGTCCGCTTCTGCGTAGAACTCGCGACGTTGTGCCATCAGCAATTTCATCTCATCGGCGTTCCCAAGCAGCGGGCGCGACGCGTCGCCGCTGACTCGCTGAAGACAAACTTCGAGCGGGCAGTCGAGCCAGACCGTCTTGCCGATTGCTCTAAGCAGCTTTCGATTCTGTGCCGAGACGTAAGCGCCACCACCCAACGCCACGACAGCGCGGACCAGATCCCCACAACACTGAATAGCCGCGCTCTCGAGTCTGCGAAACTCTGCTTCGCCGAAGTCAGCGAAGATCTGCTGAACTGATTTGCCGGTTTGCGCGGATATCAGCTCATCAAGATCGTAGAAGTCGTAACCGAGATGACGAGCCAATGCCCGGCCCACCGTCGTTTTGCCGGCACCCATGAATCCTAAAAGGAAGATCGGAGTGTGATTCGTCATAGGACGCGCCCAAACTTAGTAGTCCGTAGTCCGTAGTCCGTTGTAAGGAACGGCGGACTAATGCTACTGACTACTGACCACTGACCGCTGACTACTGACCAATGACTACGTCTGGGCAACAGTCTCGGGTCCGGCCAACGCTGCGAGCGACTCATAAAAACCCGGGAACGAAACGCTCGCACAGTCGGCGTCGACTATCTCAGTAGTTCCTTCGGCTACTAGTCCCGCGATCGCAAACGCCATCGCTATCCTGTGATCGCCCGCGGTCTCAACACGTCCGCCAGTTAGCCGCTGATGGCCGGTGATCGCAAACCCGTCGTCAAACTCTTCGATCTCCCCGCCCAGCGATTTGATCCCGTTGGCAACCGTGCGAATCCGATCGCTCTCTTTAATGCGCAGCTCCCTCGCGTCTCGGACTTCGACTCGCCCTTCGACCTGCGTCGCGACCACCGCAAGGATGGGAATCTCATCTATTATGTTCGGGATGATCGCCCCGGATAGCCTGGTTCCAAGACCAGCGCTTCGAAGCTGCGATCTCGAGACGACGATGTCGCCAAGCAACTCACCGTGCTGCTCGCGAGGATTCTGTATCTGGATAGATGCGCCGAGTTCTTTCAACACATCGATGAAGGCAGTTCGACTGGGGTTCAGGTTTACATCGCGAAGCACGACTTGCGAGTCAGGTAGAATGCTCGCTGCTGCGATGAAGAACGCCGCCGAAGAGACATCGCCGGGCACGTGATAATCCACCGGTCTTAGTTCCGGCAAGCCCTCAAGCGAAACAGATAAGGATGAAGCATCAACGCGAGCGCCAAATTCCCTGAGCATCAGCTCCGTATGATTCCGTGACGGTGCGGGCTCCGAGACCACGCTGCGCCCCTCAGCGAGCAATCCTGCAAGAAGCACGCAGGTCTTTACCTGGGCGCTCGCAACCGGACTGGTATAGTCTATTGATCTTAACTTATGGCCATAAATTGTTAGCGGGGCAAGGTTTCCAGCTGTCGCCTCGATCCGCGCCCCCATCAAACCGAGCGGTTCAATAATGCGCGCCATTGGTCTACGGCGAAGGCTGGCGTCACCACTGATCTCCGAAGCAAATGGCTGCCCGGCCAATAGCCCGCTCAGCATCCGGATCGTCGAGCCGGAGTTCCCTGCATCAAGGCGAACCGGTTGCGCAGCGGGCCGATATCCGAACAACCCATTGCCGTGAATGACCAGGGCCGAGTGGTCTTCTTCGACCGTGATTCCAAGCTTGCGAATGCAATCGAGCGTAGCCTGGCAGTCAGCGCTGGAAGCAAATCCGGTTAAACGGGAAGGGCCGTTGGCGACGGAAGCAAGCATTGCGACACGATGCGAGATCGACTTGTCGCCGGGGACTTTCAACGAGCCGCAGATGCGCGCGGGTCCCTTGACTTTCATCGATCTTGACATCGCAACTTGCCGCATGTTACACAATGACGCGCCTTGTGACCACCTTGCTTGTCATGTTGTTGTGCGTTTCGACCAGTTGCTGGTAAAGGTTGAACGGAAAGGCATCCCGCGAGCCGATGACAGAAACCATCGAGCTTTCAATCGACAGCAAACTCGAATTTGTCGATCTGGTCGCTTCAGTAACCAAGAGTGTGACGGCAAAGATCGGATTCGAGGAGGAAGACGCAAGCTGGATTGAGCTTGCGGTGCACGAGGCAGTCATCAACGCCATAATGCATGGCAACAAGAGCGCTGCTGACAAGCAGGTAGATGTCAGATTCGTTACCGAACAGGATGCGGTGACGGTTTATGTCAGGGATTACGGGGAAGGGTTCGACCCGGCCCAGTTGCCAGACCCTACGAACTCGGATAACTTGCTTAACCCGACCGGTCGAGGGATCTTTTATATGCGCACTTTCATGGATGAGGTCGAGCATTCGATTCATCCGGAGGGCGGCAGCGTAGTGCGGATGAGAAAAGTCAAACGCTTACCTTAAAGCAAAACTTAGAGCGCGGAGAAAAGGAGACGTAGAAGATGGCTAATCTGAACATAAAGGACCGCCAGGCGGGCGATGTCGCAATACTCGATCTGTCGGGAAAGATTACGATCGGTGAGGGCAGCGTCCAGTTGCGAGAGGCCGTCCGCAAACTGCTCGATGATGGCAAAAAGAAAATCCTGCTTAATCTCGGCGACGTGTCGTACGTTGACAGTTCAGGCATCGGCGAGTTGGTAAGCTCTTATACCACGACGAATCACAACGGCGGTCAGTTGAAGCTTCTTAATCAGACCAAGAAGATTCACGACCTGCTTACCATCACCAAGCTGCTGACCGTCTTTGAATCGTTTGACGACGAGGGAGCCGCGGTCTCGAGCTTTAAGTAGAACCAGCCCTTTGCGGGCGACGACGTTGAACATCAGAAGGGCGCACGCCTCTACGCGAAGTAGAAGGTTGCGCCCTTTCCCGTTTGTGAACAATGCCGAACAAACTGTTCACGCTTGCAATACTCTGCATTGCGCTGGAGACTTCCGCCATTGCGCAGCAGACCGGCCAGCCGCCAAGAACCTGGGCCGTCATCATCGGCATATCCAAATATCAGAAGCTTCCAGGCGGGCAGCAGCTTCAGTTCGCCGATCGCGACGCCGCGCTGATCTATGAGGCTGTTCAAAAGCGCGGCGTGAGCCCGCAAAATGTGAAGTTGCTCACCGGCGTCGAAGCGACCTCGTCCGCAATCAAATCAGCCATCGGCAATTGGCTTGCACGCTCGGTCTCTGAAACAGACACGGTCCTGATCTTCTTTTCCGGACACGGTCTCTTCGAGCGGGAATTCGGAGAATCGTATCTGCTCGGCTACGATTCCGATCCGAAGGACCCTTATTCCACCGCCCTCTCGGTCACCGAGCTTGGACAAGCCCTCTCACGGAGAGTCCATTCCGGGCGCGTGCTGGTAATCGCCGACGCAGTGCGCCGCGATTTCTTCGACCCGGATTCTGACCCAAATTCCTCCAAATCATTTCAGCAGGCTTTCGATCAACTCGCTGCCGCCCGATCGGGGCTCTCGGCAATCATCGGCAGCGGAACCGGCGAGTTCTCGCGCGAAGGACAGCGATGGGGCGGACACGGTGTGTTCGCGAAACACCTGACCGACGTGCTGATGGATGGCACGAGTCAAACAAGCGACCTGGCCGCGGCGGCCGAGGACCTCTTCGAACTATTGAAGGGGCGTGTGGCTGAGGATACGTCCGGCAAACAACGACCCTGGAAGAGCGGAACAGCAATCGCGCAACCAACGGTGGCTCGTGGTGAGGTCAAGATCGCTTCGCCGAGCGCGCCCAGGCCTGAGGTTTCTCCAACAACGACACCTCAACGGGGCGTCGATGACAAGCGACTCGACCCGTCTCGGCAACCCGAGCAAAACATCGCGGTTAACCCTTCGATTACTCCAAGCCGGCCGGCTACCGAAGCAAACGCTTCGTCGTCGAAGCCGAAACCGGTTGAGACTCCAAGTCCCGTCGAAAGGAAGGCCGCGCCACTCGAGCCTCCGATAATTACGATCAGGGAAAAACCCGCTGCCGCCGATCAGAGCAATGAAAAGTCATCTTCCGTCGCCCGCGACGGTCGTGAGCCAGGCAGCGTCAAAAACGAACCACCGAATGCAGCCGCGCGCGTGGAAACAGAAGCCCGAGAAGCACCTGGTAGCCGAACGAAGCCCGAGATCATCGCACCTGTTCCCACGTCGAGGGAGCCAGAGGTTGCTCCCAATCCGCCCAAGCTTGCTCCCCGGCGAGATGCGCCTCCGCCGAAAACCAGGACGGTGAAGACGACGCAAGCTGGGTTGCCGCACGGGGAAATAGCTCGGGCAGACATCGCTGTTGGCGCAGTTCCCCCTCCGCCCATCCCGACAGTGAACCCACCAAGAACTGTTAGTGTTCAGCCGGAACCCGCAGGCAGGCAACCTGAGGCTGTATCGACTTCGGTTCCTGCGGTGCGCACCGAAGCGGCGCCTTCTCCCCTGGTCTTACAGCTTGAAGTCGCCATAACTTCGGGGATGTTGATCGAGCCGAAAACCGGGAGCGCCTGGGACTTGTATCAGAGGATGCTATCAGAGCCGAACGCAGCAGCCGATGCGGCGCGATTGAAACCGGCGTTGGCGGCAGCGCTTACTTCGCAAGGTCGCGCGATAGTCGTAGGCGACGTGCGTAGCGATAACGTCTCAGACAAGGTTGATGACTTCAAGCGGGCCGGCCAGATGCTTGCGCGTGCTCGCACCCTGTCACCGGAAAGCAGCGACATCAGCGGACTCGAGAAGCTGAGCGCCGCCGCGGCTTTGATATCCCTGCAGTTTTATGATGAAGCGGAGCGCGCGCTCGCGCCGCTTCAAACGGCGAAGCTGGCAGCGGTAGAGAACGCGCTCGGGCTTGTGTATCAAGGCAAGCTGGACACGTGGCGTGCGGAGCGCGCGTTCAAGCGGGCGAGCGAAATTGATGCGAAATGGGCGACGCCGCATTACAACCTGGCATTGCTCTACCGGAGTCAGCAGAATCAGGCCGCACTGGCCGAGTTTGAAGCTGCGGTCTCGAATGATCAGAGCAATGTGAGCTTTTTGGTTGCGCTTGGCGACGAGTACTTTACGCGGCAGCAATGGAAACAAGCGAGCGACACATTTCGCAAGTCGGTTGCGCTCAAGCCGTCGGATGACAACCTGCATACAAAGCTCGGCCACGCGCTATACAGCGAGGGCCTGCAGGAAGAAGCGAATCGCGAATACCAGAAGGCTCAGGAGTTGCGGCGGAAGCGACCGTAAACCGTTATTCGTGTGAACCCGTCAAATCGGCGTCATCGAGTTCTATTTCATAGGCCACTGATGACGCCGATTCGACCGATTTACACGGATCAAGACGTTATTTCTTCTTCTTTTCTTCAAAAGGCTGGCTGAGATCAACCTGAAAGAGCTCGTTCTCTTTTTCGCGGTCCGAACCGAACAGGATCTCGGTATTCGACGCGAATCTCGGCGAATGTATTTTTGCCGGTTTGAAGGTGAGCTGTTTTATTTGTTCGGTAGTTGAATCGTACAGAAAGAGCTGTGTGCCAACTCCTGCGGGTGCGATGAATGCGATTAGCTTGCCGTCAGGCGAAAGGGCCGGAGTGTATTTGGGCAGATCAGGTTGCGGGAGTTCGTGGGCCTGACCGACCGCGGGATCGAACAAGTAGACGTTGTCCTGCTGTTCGGCTTCCTCCTGCGCCCACAACACAATCATTCCGCGCGAGGCGCCGGGAATGTACGCGCGAATCCTCGCGTATCTGGTCTCCGTCAGATCCCGCAGAGCCTTTCCATCAAGACCATATTGCCATAAGGAATGCCGTCCGCTCAGGTCACTTATCTTTACCAGTAATACGCTCTTACCGTCCGCAGAAATTGTCGGCCGGATGGTTGAGCATTCATCCTCGGTAAAAAACTCTGGCTTGCCTCCGCCGACCGGTATCGAAGCGACGTGCAAGATGCCAAAAGCTGCATCGGGTAACGGGCTCTCATCCGAGGTGTAAAAAACGTGTTTGCCGTCGGGACTGAACACGGGCTCTTTGTCGCTGAAGTTGTTCTTGGTCAGTTGGCGAAGGGTGCCGGTCTTGACGTTGATGACAAATATCTCGTCGAAGCTGGCAGTTTCATTGAACCCGGCAAATGCCACCCACTGGTTGTCGGGCGACCATTGCGGCCCGGCAACCCCCCACTTCATTTCGGTCAACGGCGGGCGGATCGAATTATCGCCGACGCTCATCACGTATAGATTCGGCGCTGCATCCGGCTTCTTCGCTATCAGCAAAATCGATTTTTTGTCGGGTGAGAGAGGCCCGATCGCATAAAGCCCCATTCCCTGGGTGATCTTTTGAATCTTAAACGGCTCAGGCTGCTTTTTCTCTTTTTCTTCTTTGTTCGTTTGGCGACTGGCGGCAGCAAATGCTGAAGATAAGATTGCGAACAGCACCATTACTGATACTTTGGTCTTACCTGGTCCGTTCTTTAGGCTTCTCATTATCGAAGTGCATCCTAGCACGTCGCCGAATTCGGAACAATTTGCTGCGTTGCCTTGTTTTGTTTCGCTTGTAGGCCGCCTGGAATCCTATCCATTTACAACGATGAACTCGCTGAAGCTTGGAATGAGAGCTTCCGAACTCAAGAGCTTAATGGAAAACCAGAGCACGTAGAATTGTAGAGGTAGGTAAGGGTGGCTTGCCCCCGCTTTTCCGAATCGCGCGCTTTGAAAGTAGCGGGGGCAAGCCACCCTTCCCTACCTCTAATGTTCCTTGAGTTGTCCTCGATCCTGTCACCCCGAGTTTTCGTCCAGGCAGTGCAGACAGAATTTGGTCGATTCCCTACCCAACCTCCATCAACGTTGATCATTACTCACGGCGATTCCCGCTGCAAAGCCAGCCGTGCTACACTTTGGCGTTCTCTATGACGAATCAAATCAACATAGGCAGGATCGCGATCACTCCGAATCTGGCGCTTGCGCCAATGGCCGGCGTCACCGACTCATCCTTCCGTCGACTGATAAAGGAGCTCGGCGGCGTCGGGTTGATTGTCACCGAGTTCATTTCGGTTGAGGGAATCACCCGCGGCAACATGCGAACTCATCGGATGATGAAGTTCCTTCCGGAAGAGCGGCCGCTGTCGATCCAAATCTTTGGCTATGACGACCAGCGAATGGTTGCTGCCGCCGAGATAATCGAAGAGAGCGGAGCCGATATCGTGGACATCAACTGCGGATGCCCGGCCAAGAAAGTAGTTAACGGCGGAGGAGGGTCGTCATTGCTGCGCGACTTGCCGCAGCTGGAAAAGATTTTGCGCCGCGTGCGAAAAGCCGTTTCGATTCCGGTAACGATGAAGATTCGAACCGGCTGGGATGACTCCTCGATCAACGCAGTCGAAGTTACCCGGTTGATTGAAGACTGCGGCGGGAACATGGTCGCAATTCACGGCCGCACTCGGCAGCAAGGGTACAGCGGGCAGGCAAACTGGAATGTCATCGCCGCGGTGAAACAAGCAGTTTCGATCCCAGTGATCGGATGCGGAGACGTCACCACTCCTGAACAGGCGCTCGCCAGATTGGCCGAGACCGGGGTCGACGGAGTGATGATTGGCCGCGGGGCTATCGCAAACCCGTGGGTCTTCCGCCAGACCTCGGAGTTGATGCGCGAAGAGCCGATGTATCAGCCGGCGCTTGGCGAAAAGCATCGCGTGCTGCATCGCTACCACGAGCTGCTGCGTGATGAGCTGCCTGAGCGCGCGCTTTCAGGGAAACTCAAGCAAATGTGCGGGTATTTCACGCACGGGCTTGCGGGTGGGGCGAGGCTGCGCGAGCGAGTCTTCCATTCGCAGACTATCTCGGAGATCTACGATCAGATAGACGAGTACTTCGAGTCGATGATCGAACAAGGGATGCCGCCGGACGCGTTGCGGGCTCGCGAGTTTGTCGATCCGCAACCGCGTGATCCGAAGAATGCGGAGTTCATAAGGCACGGCACTTTGGCAACGAGCTGATTGATGCACGTCATCACCCGAAAGCGGCTTAATGAATTTGCCGATAAGATCCTGGATGATGATGCACGAGCTCGACATTAAGAAAACTGCAAGAGCGTGGCTTCCTCTGGCAGGGACCATTTTTGTTCCTCACACGGATGAAGAGTACAACCAGATTGTAGCCTTGTTGGACCAGTTAATTGACGAGGTTCGAGAGGATGAGAGCCACCCGCTTGCGTCGTTAATGGAGATCCTGGGTGTACTGATTGAGCATTATGAAAACGCTCACGTACCGGAGTTGATTGAAGACTAGTCTAGAGTAAGGGAGTAATCATAAGTTCAGTCGTCATGTTTGCCCTCCCGCTTTCGTGCTATAATCCCGCCGCTCGTTTTCCCGCGCGAATAGTTCAGAATGGAGTCACGGCGATGTCTTCTTCCCCTCAGCCAAGCTACGCGGGCATGAACGTCAAAGGAGGGCTGCTTCGAGCCCGTTTCCTCTTTGTAGTCCTCAATCACGGCGCGGATACATGGGCTCGCGTGTTGTCGGTCCTACCAAACGAGGTTAGTGAGTCTCTCAAAGATATCGTTGTCGACAACTGGTATCCGCTGAGCACGCTCGACCTAGTCGATAAAGCAATTGCCGAACAGCTGGCTAACGGGGACAAGGAAGATGAGGTGTTCGATCGTCTCGGGGAGTTTTCGGCGACCTCCGCGTTGTCCGGTCCCTACAGCAGCTTGATCAACACGGACGTTCACAGCTTTTTGACCCAATCCGCGCTAATTCATCATGCCTATCAGGACTTCGGCTCCGCCTCTTATGGCCAGTTGAGCGAGACGAGCGGGTTGCTCACCATTCAGTATGACACCGCGCCGCCTCCAAGCTTTTGTGCAAGCGGTTCTTCCTACTTTCGCCATGCGGTGGAGTTGTGCGGGACGCGCTCAGCGCGGGTGACCCACACACGCTGCCGCGCCCGCGGCGACGATGCATGCGAGTTTTACTTCACATGGCAACCGTAATGGCTGGAAGCGCAGGCATCCGGACCGTATCGAAATAGGACTCGACTAATCCCTACGCGTCTGTTACCCTGATTGCGTAGTTCAGCAGATCGAATGCTGCTGTTGATTTTGTTTTGGGGAACCTCCCGCTGACTGTTCTGGAGAGTGTTTGACTCTGCTGTCTAATCCTCTTTTCCACCAATCCTCGGAAAGTCCCTCATAACCAGTTTTAGGAGATCTATGAGTAAGAAAATCTACGTCGGAAATCTGTCGTATCAAACGACGGAAGGCGATTTGACCAATCTGTTTGAACAGGTTGGTCCCGTCGATTCAGTTAACGTTATCACCGACCGGGACACCGGGCGCTCCAAAGGTTTTGCCTTTGTCGAGATGAGCAGCGACGATGCTGATAAGGCAATCGGCCAGCTCAATGGAAGCGAGGTTGGCGGCCGAACGCTGACAGTCAACGAAGCTCGACCGCGAGAGGAACGTTCGGGAAGCCGCGGCGGCGGCGGCGGCTACGGCGGTGGTCGCGGCCGCTACTAAATTAACTGGAGTCGAGAGCGATGGACGGAATTATCGATTCTGTCCATCAGCTCTTTATTAATCGAGCTGCTCGGAAACGATTGCACGGAACAGCAACAAACACTCCAGCCAATCCGCACCCTTCAGCCTTAACAACAAAACGACCACTGCTTCCACGAAAAAATTGCAAAATTGAGCAGTGCAGTCGAAAGAGAGATTCATGAGTTTAACCGCTTTTAGCAAGCTGGGCCTGAGCGCTCCACTTGCAGATGCCTTGAAAAAAGCAGGCATCACCGATCCAACTGAGATCCAAACACAGACAATACCGCCCGCGCTTGCGGGACGAGACATTATGGCAAC
>Ga0134127_10002806_pt1 | contig 12459 bp, 10 predicted proteins | sample KB31753_FD_96459 | JGI IMG/M metagenome (GOLD analysis project Ga0134127, IMG submission 96459) | Terrestrial soil microbial communities with excess Nitrogen fertilizer from Kellogg Biological Station, Michigan, USA - KB3-175-3 | ecosystem: Environmental > Terrestrial > Soil > Unclassified ...
ATTCGACGACGCCGGCATGAACGAAAATTCTGCGTCGAGCGAGAATTCCCACATAGAGCTGAACGTCAGATTCAAACGTGTGCAGGACCGCTTCCGCATCAAGAGCGCGCGCCGCACGAATTCCACCTGCGTACAATAGATTGAAACGACGGATGCGGGATGCAGTATCCGGTTTGCTTATCAACAGCGAATACATATTCACTACTACTGGCGACGGAGCGGGCTTCCAACCGGGCGGAAGTCTTTCGATCATCGCGTTGAGATACTCCGGCTCATTGGCTCTGAGTCCAATCCGAATCCCGTACGAAGTAATTGCTATTCCTGCCGCCCACCCGAGGCGGTCAATCTTCTCCGTTCAAGTCGAAGAATATCTATAACGAGGGAACTCTGACATGCTCGCTCGCACTCCTTCTTTGGTTAACGATGTTTCGGGTAAAACTTTAGAGCGATAAACGGGGGGATAAGATAAAGCTCTCGTCTTCCGTTAGTTGTTATTGTTGGCGCTTAGAGACGTGCCCGGTGCCGCGATCTGATCGGTAGCGTAATAATCCGAATAGTAGCCGGCATAGTACTCGTCGGCCTCCAAATCGGAATAATTAATGACTACGCCGTAAATGCGCGCGCCGACTTGAGTGAGGCGTTGCTTCACACGGCGCGCGACTGTCCGCGAACTACGACCGCTATCAACAACTATCACCACGCCATCTACAAGGGTCGACAACAGTGCCGCATCTGCGAAGGCACTTGCAGGGGGCGAATCGAGAATCACATGCGTAAATCTTTCGCTCACTACATTCAGGAGACGAACCATCTCATCTGAACCGAGAAAGTCCGCCGGGTTAGCGGGCATTGGGCCGGCTGTCAGGATTTTCAAGTGGGGGACGTCAGGATAGCTTTGCATCAACTCGTCCACCTCGACTTGCTGGCCACACAGGTAACTAGTCAAACCGTTCGCGTTGGAGAGTTGAAAATGATCGTGGATGCGCGGGCGTCTAAGGTCGCAGTCAACTAGAAGCACGTCGGCCCCGGACTGCGCGAGTGTGATTGCGGTATTGATGGCCGTCGTCGTCTTGCCGTCTCCGGACTGTCCAGACGTGATCAGTATTCTCTTGGGCGGGGCGCCAACCGAACAGAATCGCAAAGATGTACGCAACTGGCGATAAGCTTCGGCTGTCGGTGACCTCACCTCTTTGGTCAGTTCCAGCGCACTGCCGCCGCCGTTACTGATTTGTTTCACATTCCGGCGCCAACGAGTCAGGGATCTACCGCGCGAGCCCGGGATCATTGCGAGGGTGTGTAACTGGAGATGAAGGGCAACGTCGTCGGCCGACTTCAGCGTGTTGTCCAGGTAATCAAGTACGAACGCGAGACCGATGCCCATGCCGAGGGAAAGCATGAAGGCGATGAACATTTTACCTACGCGACCCTGTGGGATAGGTGCATCCGGGTGCGCGGCCGGCGAGGTGACTGTGATGCTGTTGGTCTTGCCGTTAGCGGCGATCTCCAATTCCTTCTGATGTTGGAAGAGGGTGTTGTAGAGCTGTTTGTTGGTTTCGAGTTGCTGGTTCAGGCTGCTTAGGTTGATTTCAGACTGGCTTTGTTGGTTAGCAGCGCCGCGTTCCTGTGAATAGACCTGCTGAAGTTTCTTCTCGCTCTCGAGCGCGGATTCATAGCGAGATTTCAGGATGGACAATGCCTCGCGAGCGCTGGCGTCAAGATCGGTCTTAAGATTTTTGATCTGCGCCTCGATCTTTTTTACTTCCGGCCACTCGGGCGTGTAAGTCACCAGGAGCTCCGCGCGTCTGCGTTCCAAGTCGGCGAGAGTCTTGCGCGCTTCCTTAATCTCCTTATCTTCGTGCACCTCGGGGATCGCCCAAACGTCCGAGGCCTTCTGCGCGCTTTCGTAAGCTGCCTGCAGGTTCTTACGTTCATGCTCCTTAGCGAGTAGCTGCCCGCTTAGTGTGCCCAGGCGTTCGACGGTCAGGTTCTGTCCCTTTGCCTGTCCGAGAGGGAGGTCGTGGTTCTTGAGATAATTGATGCGCTGCTCTTCGAGTTGCCGGATGGATAGCTGCAGATTCGCGATCTCTCTCGCCAGTTTGTCTGCGGCATTCAGCGAGCCCGCTGTCTCTCTCTTCACGTCATTCTTTATGAAGACGTAAGCCACAGCATCAGCGACCTTGACGGCAGTGTCCGGGTCGAGGTGCCTGTAGGTGATCGAGACGAGGTTCGACTCTTCGACAGGAGTGATCGTGACGTTAGCCACGAGCGTGCCGACATAAGGCGCCAACTGCTTCTGTTGCTCAACTGTGAAAGTCTCAGCATTGCTTTCGAGCGCTGGTGTGGCTTCTTCAAGCGCCGATGTGGCCTCAATTTGCCGAAGCCCTTCAGACGGAGCTTCCGATGGAGTTGGCACTTTCGTCACGGCCCGTCCAGTAAGCCGGCGCAGGGCGGCTCCAATTCCAGCCTCTTTTTGCGGAGCGAGAAAAGAATGGTTGTGCGGAAGGTCGAGCATGGCCGCCACCTGGTACATCAGGTGGGGATTTCTCAACGACTGAATTTGTGTATTCCAGTATTCAGGACTGCGGAACGAATAGAAGACTTCTTTTGTTTGCAGGAAGTTATTTGATTGTTGTTCGATTCGAATAACCGTCGTTGCTTCGTAGACTGGCGGCTGTTGGGTCACATATAAACCGGCTATCGTCGTGATCACCAGCACGAGCGTCATGATCAGCCACTTGCGTTTGAGGACGACCTTTAGATAGTCAAGCAGCTCCGGAGGACGCTGATACGGTCGTGCGTAATCGTCCTGAAATTTTTGATCCAGCAGGCGCGCAGGTTGAAGTTTGTTTGATGACGAAGGCGGTAGCAGAGGAGTGTTTCTCGATAGCATATGAAACTCTGATTTAACTAGCCGTTCGCAACCCTAACTATTGCAACTTAAGTTACCTAACTCGTGTTGGATCCAAAAGCAGTGAACACTACTTTGTCGGGAAAACAGTTTAGCGGTAGTGATGCGGAACTGCAACCACGCATTTTGTTGAACTTTTCTTGCAGATTGGTTGACCCTCCCGAGGCGGTTCGCTTTCCCTTCGGCAACTCAGAAATGGGAAGGCCTATAAATGGAGTTGTTTCGACATTGATGCGAGTCTCAAGTAGTCAACGAATCCTAATAGTAGTAGTCAGACTAAAACAAAAAGGGCGCCAGGATTGGCGCCCCTTTGTGATCGCTTGTCAGAAAGAAAAACTGGTGAGCCGTGGAGGGCTCGAACCTCCGACCCGCTGATTAAGAGTCAGCTGCTCTACCAACTGAGCTAACGGCCCGCGAGTGAAGGGAAGTTAACGCACCGATGATTTTACTGTCAAGCGCACCAATCCAGTAGGCAGGGGCCGTCGGCAGGTGGCAGTTAGTAGAAGCGGTTGCACTACACTAAGACGCAAACTACAGTTGCGTTCCTCGCGCAGCAGCCACGCCCATGAGCCTAGGCCGTCGCCGCACACTCCCTTTCAGAGAGCACCTTCCGCACATTGTCAATCAAGCCCTCGATGTCCGGCTTAGCGACGTATGCGACCGCACCCGCGTCAATCGCCTGGCGGCGGTGAATCTCATAGGCATCGCCTGAATAGAACATGCAGGGAACGTTGGGAGTTATTTCGGTGAGTTGCTGGCAGAGCGTCAGACCGTCGCTGTCTGGCAAGCGCTTATCCAGGACATAAAGATCAAATTCCTGACTAGCAGCCAGTTGCAGGGCCTCCTGTGCGCTTCTTGCGGTGTTTACTCCGTAGTCTTCCTGCGACAACAGCATGGAAAGCATCTCGGACGTATCTTTATGATCGTCGACACACAGAATTCGACACTTGGGTTGTGACAAGGGGGAACATCCTAAAAAGAATTGTCGGGAGAGTAAGGAACCAGGAGGGATTGTAGGCTGAAATTCAGGCGATGACCAGCGGATAAATTGACGGCTCTCAAATCGTGGAATCAAGGGGCAATTACCGCTTTGTTTAGATCACCTACGTCAACGGGATCGTTCACATTCTCGCGATCCTGCACGAGCAGGTGAGCAGTGACAGGCATTGTCCTCCCGGATAGCCTCCCCTGCTCACCGCCACATCGTGAATCGTGAATCGTGAATCGTAAGGGTTTGATTGCTGACTTCTCTTAAGAAGTGTTATGAGGAGATGGCACATTGGCGGAGACGAATTCAATCAACCTTACGATTGACGATTCACGTTAACGGCCGGGCCTGCGCGGTTCCTTCATAGCTTTCAACAACTGCTTCAACGCTTCAGTTTCTTCATCGTCCGGCTCGAGCTGCATGTATTTCTCGAGCGTGGCCGATGCCGCCTGGCCATCACCAAGTTTGTGATAGACGAGCGCGAGGTTGAAATAGACGAGCGAGAAGCCTGGCTCGATCTGAGTTGCCGCCTCGTAGTGAAGACGAGCCAGCCCGAGATCTCCCGCATCGTAATAAAGGTTGCCGAGATTGTAGTGAGCTTCGACGTGTCGCGGATCGCTCTTCAGTGAGAGCGTGAAGTTGTCCAGGGCTTTTGGAGTGTTTCCCTGTTCGAGGTTGATGATTGCGAGATTGCAATAAGCCTCGGCGACATTGTCGCCTTCGCCAATCGCTTCCTGATAACACTCTGACGCTTTGGGATCACCTTGCTCGTGAAGCAATAACGCTTCTTCGAAAGGAGTGAGCAGCCGCGCCAGTCGTCCTACTTCCGCGCGAAACAGGTTGAGTTGGCCCTGAAGTTCAGCCTCAATCTGACGAATGCTCTGTCCCTGCGACTTCAATTCACGCACGCGCCGAAACTGCGTCAACGCGTGAAAGTCATAAGTATAGTCTTTGGCTTCTGGGGTAGGCGCTGCGTGGATGATGCCCTGTTCGGTCCAGCGCCGGATGGTCCGTTCGCTCAAGCCAAACAGTTGCTTGATTTCACGGACTGAGTAATGCGCTTTGACACGCTGATAGTCCGCCTTGGCCGGAACAGGTGAAGGAAATGAGAGGACCTTAGGGCTGTTTTCTTTCATCGACTACTAAGAAAAAACTAGGAAGCCTTCCGTCGCTTCACGGCCTTTGATTTAGCCTCGCTCTTGACGAGCGTGATTTGCGGTTTCTTCTTTGCCACACTCGGTGCCTTAACCATCGGCTTGCGGTTCGATTGCTGCAGGCTCTTCTTCAACGCGCTCATAATATCAAGACGCGGAATTTCTTCAACCTGCTCAAACTCGACAGTCTTCTTTCCCTTTATCTTGGAGTCGATCAACTTCTTCAGCGCTTCGTGGTAGTTGTCTGTGGTGTCGATTTCAGACAGAGACGTAGCCATCTGTTCCACGAGCGTCGTGGCCAGTTTCAACTCGTTCTTGTCGAGTTTGCTGGGACCTTCGATTTCGGGGACATCACCCATCTGGCGCAGCTCATGGGGGTAGTGCAGTTTCTGAAGTACGAGTCCCTTGTCGTGAGGAAACAGGGCAACGAGATCCTCGCGGTCGCGCAAAACAACCTTGCCGATCCCGATCTTGCCCGTTTGTTTCATCACCTCGCGCAGCAGGGCATATGGCTTTTCCGCGACCGGGCCGTCAGGACCGGCGTAGTAAGGCGAGTCGTAAAAGGTTGTCGGAATTTCGCTCGCATCCACAAAGCCGATGATATCGACGGCTTTCGTCGTCTTAATTTTAACCTTCGCAATATCTTCAGGTTCGATGATCGCAAATCGATCGGGTTCGTACTGGAAGCCTTTCGTTATCTGGTCGTTACTCACCACCTGGCTGCATTTCTTGCAGCGTTTGTCGTAGCCGATCGGCCCGTAGTCGTCGCGATGGAGTTGGTTGAACTGTATTTTTTCCGTAGTTTCAATGGCGTTATAGATGCGGACCGGAATCGCAACCAGCAGAAACCTGATGTGACCTTTCCAAATCGATCTCATTTGCATTCTCTCCCGGGAACGTCCAGACCAGGTTAATTTGACCCTTTGCGACGTTCCTCATCCTTACCATACCACTCTCGTCACTAGCGGGGAGACGAGGGCCACGTATTATGCGACCCGTCGCAGGCCTAAGTAAAGCCTTATTTTTGTTAGCTTTCCGATGGAACTGGAGCTTTAAAAGGTTGGTTTGAAGAGGTTTGTCCGAGTTACGAAGTACGCCAGGGCGCGCCGAGGGTGCTCGGAGGGCTTGGGCAAGTCTCAAAGCGAATGCATGAGCGCCCTTCGCATGGCCTCGGCTGACTGCCATCGCTGAGCCTGATCTTTGTGAAGCGCGCGGTCAACAATCTCGCATACAGCCGGCGGCAAGTCTGGCGCGCGTTGGGCAAGCGGAATTGACGGCTGCTCGAAGATAGCTTTGACGGTTTCCGCGATACTCGATTTCCCAGCCAGGTCGAGCGCTAGCTCTCCAGTGATCAAACTGTAGGCAGTCATGCCCACGGCATAGATGTCTGACTGAGGTCGAACATCGCGAAAGTTGCGGAGTTGTTCTGGAGGCATGTAGGCAATCGTGCCTGCGGCCTCCCCTGCCATTGTTACTCCACTCATTCCGGACTGCACAAAACTCTTGGCGAGCCCAAAATCGGTCAGCTTCGCGATTCGGTTGCTTTCCGCACCGGTGATCAGAATGTTCTGATCCTTGATGTCGCGGTGAATGAAACCGTGAGAGTGAGCATGTGAAAGCGCGGCGAGAATCTGCGAAATGATCGACAGGGCATCGTGCCACGGAAGTTTGCCGCCATAATCATCGGCAAGCTTCGACGCATCAGGGCCATCAACAAACTCAGTTACCAGATAAACCACGCCGTTGTGCGTTCCGCGATCGAGAAATTCGACAATATTCGGATGCTTCAAGGCAGCCGCAACTTCGATCTCACGCATGAAGCGCTGCATTGCTTTGTCGCTGACGGCGCATTCAGGGAGTAGAGTCTTGATCGCCACAGCGCGACCTGTCTTCTGATCGCAACCTAGCGTCACGCATCCCATTCCGCCGCGACCCAGGACCCGCAGCATTTCGTAACCCGGAATCGGCTGCGGCGATCGCTTCAAGGTTTCGCGGCAGTCCTCGCACAGAAAGCTGAGGTGCTCATCCGGCGTCGAAGCCTGGGCTTGTTCACGCCGCCCACAATTCAAACATTCCACGGTCACGACAGCTGGTTGGCGTGGCGCATCTTCGATCGCGCTTCGGCCCTGCTCAGCGCTGACCTCAACGAGGAGAACGCTCTCACCACCTTGAATCTGGTCTCCGTGCTGCAGAAAACTTTCTGTCACTCGCTTTCCGTTTACAAAAGTCCCGTTTGTTGAACCGAGGTCACGCAGAAAACAACGGGGCGGGTCGATCTCGAGCAAACAATGATTGCGAGAAAAGAAACGATCGTCTGGTAGACAGAGATGGGAGTCGTTGGTGCGGCCGATCAGGAACGTGTCGTGCTCAGCAAATGGAAAAACTCGGCCCTTGTATGGGCCAGCCAGAACTCGAAGATTTACCTGCATATTTTGTAACGCAAACTGTTGTTTGCGATGAACGAATGGATTCAACGCGCACGCAAACTGTCAGTTTGCGTTACAAGTAAGCCGCGACCATGCTATCTGGAGATTTCCAGGTCGTCGAAAGCCACTTCACTGGTTTCGCTGGTGTAAAGCCCCGCCACTCCGCGTTTGTTGTTTTCACTGGTGGTGATGCGCGTGAGGTATCGCCCGTTGATGTAGAAGGACAGGTCGTCGCCCTTTGTTCGAATCTCGAGTTGGTTTGGATTAGTGCCGGAGCGAATGATGGACGACTTGGTCCAGGACACAAGGGTCTTCTGTACACCATTCTTATGCAGCACCACCTGATATTGAGGCTCCGCCCCCGAATAAACTAGAAGCGCATAATCCTCAAGCGTGTTATCGGCTGACTTCTCCCCGTGCACAATTAATCCATAACCCGAAGTAGGCGATACTCCGTCGACACTGCGCGCCGTCACCCGCACAGTAGCTTCCTCAGTATTGTAGTCAGCGCCTGGCGCATACATCACAAGGTACGTCTTTTCTTTTGCGCGCATGTGGAATTCGTCGTCCGCGTACCAAATCTCCCCAAATTGAAAAGTTCCGGTGCGCCATTTCTCAGTTCCGAAATCATCCGTGAGAGTGGCAGGCAGTTCGGGCGTGATATTGGCGTTGGCGTTGAGGTTAGTGCCTTCGTTGGCGTTGTTAGTGTTGGTCTCGCGATTGAGATTGACGACTAGCGTATTACCATTATCGTTTGAGTTGTTTTCATTCGATCCCATACTCGCCAACGCCAGCAGCATGATGACGATTCCGATGCCGATAACGCTGACCACTGCGATTCCTGCCAATATCCACCAGACGGCGCTGGATTTCTTCCTTGGCGCTTGAGGTGGGGCAGACCACTTGGGCGCGGGCCGCGCTTGAGAGAATCCAGCTGGTTGATTCAGCGGCTTATCCGGACGATAGATTTCTGTCGGCGGTGGTTCGCTTGTATTCCTCGCGGGGGAATATCGATCAGTGGGCCCTGCCGAATGAGGAACCGTATCGATGAGGAGCGGAGTCCCGTCTTCAAGACAGAAGTTGAGCGAGACATCCTTATACGTTCGATTGCAGCTCGGGCAGCGTTTCATTTTGCCAACCTGTCGAGATGAAGCGTGTGTGACCGAAGGCGTTGACCGGACTCAGGCGGGACATTGTAGCGCAAAGTTTTAGTTTGCGAGATGCAACGATTTGATCATGAGTGGTGACTTGGAGTTTGGCTGACGACTCAAGGGCTGAGTGGTATGCCACAGCGGCCGCAGAATCTTGTGCCTGCCGGATAAGTAGTCCCGCACTCTTTGCAGATAACTTCGACTGGTCGCGGCGCACTCCAATCAAGTGAAGAAGTTCCGATTGGAATTCCGCACTGTCCACAGAAGCGTGCCGACAGGGGATAGCGTTTGCTACAGCGTGGGCAAATGATCTCGCTGGGCGCGGGAGGTGGCGACACTGCGGCGGGGTGCGAGAGTTTCCCGGTGACCAATTGGAACGTGGTGTTTCCGCAGCGTCCACAGAACTTAACACCTGCTGCAAATCGCGAATTACATTTCGTGCACGCCACCACGGCATGAGTTAGCGGCTGAGTCCCGGTTCTGCTGTCGAGACTGCCGCCCCGTGACGGCGATAAATGTTCACTTGGCGCATCGCCGCGAAACTGCGCCTGAATTAACTGCTCTGCACTGTCCGGACGAATCTCGATCACGCGTTCGTCGTCTGCCTCGCCCAAACGCGCAACTCTGAGCACATGTTCTCCCGGCGCAATTGAAGACAAGATCACGCGACCCGATCGACCAACACTGCCTTTCCTCTCATCGTCCAGATAAACCTCGGAACCTGCCGGAGCCATGATCACAACTCGGGATTCGCTTTCAGGTTTTTCGGCTTCAGTGGCTACGGCTGCTTCGAACTCTTCAAACCAATCGCTGGCGTTGGCCGGTCTATCTGCCGCTTCTCGAGCTAGTGCTCGCAGCACAACTCGGTCGGCTTCGGGGGAAATATCAGAACGTAGTGTCGTTAGCGGCGCGGGCATCTCCAAAAGTTTCTGAGCGACGAGTTGTGTGATGCTTCCGGTGAATGGCGGTCGCCCGCCAAGCATGTGATAAGCGATCGCGCCGAGCGCATAGATGTCTGCGCGCGGGTCGAGTGCGACCCCCTCTCTCATTTGTTCCGGCGCCATGTATTCCGGAGTGCCGACGATCCCTCTCGAGGCAGGACCACTGATGGTTTCGGAAAGATCGGAATGAACAATCTTCGCCAGGCCGAAGTCGCCAACCTTCACAAATCCATCATCTCCAACGCCACTCCTGCGAGTCCGGTGCATGATGAAGATGTTGGCGGGCTTAAGATCGCGATGAAGGATATTCTGATCGTGGGCCGCTTCGACGCCCGCGACGATCTGGCGCATGAGCGCTGCTGTTCGCTTAGTATTGAGGGTTCCTTCACGTCGCAGGAGGTGATAGAGAGTCTCGCCTTCGACGTACTCCATTACGAGAAAGAAAACGCCGTCAGGACTCTTACCAAAGTCTGTGACGTCTACGATGTTTGGATGCTGTATTGAAGCTGCGGCGCGGGCCTCGCGTTCAAAACGCGCAATGGCCTCGCCTTCCTGCATGTCTTCGTCGCTGAGGATGTCGGGTCTAACTGTCTTGACGGCGACCCGGCGGGTGACGAGGTTCTGATCACGAGCGAGATAAACCTGACCCATTGCGCCCCGTCCAATTCGCTTCTCGAGGAGATAGCGACCGGACAAGAGCGCTGGACCTGGAAGGGTGTTTTTGGTGTTAGCCTCGTCGTCGGGGCAAACCAACACCTCATCCGAATAGCAGATTTCGCAACGGGGGCACTCGCGCATGCACTGAAGTCTAGATGAGAGTCGTCCTTATTGATAGTGATCAGGCTGCTACAAGATCAGAGCAACAAGATGCGCATCGCGTTGCCGCTGTCGGAATCGCTGACAAGCAATACGGACATTCCGTCGTTGGCACTGGCGCTTCCGCGCGTTTGGTCTTGTTCACGGCCTTAATGATCAGAAAGATTACAAACGCGATTATCAGGAAGGTCACAACTTCATTCAAGAAACTTCCATACGCAATCACGGGTAACCCTTTGAGCTGCGCATCGGCGAGCGATACTGGTCGTTGCCCGGAAAGATCGATGAACAGGTTCGAAAAATCGACGTTTCCCAGCATCATGCCAATTGGCGGCATGATGATTCCTTCGACAAGGGATGTGATGATCCGTCCGAAGGCGGCGCCAATGATAACCGCGACAGCCAGGTCAAGGACGTTTCCCCGGGTGATGAATTCCTTGAATTCTTTCAGCATTGAGAGACTCCTTTGTCATAGGGCAAGTTTTCTGTGGGCCTGAACGACGTCACAGTCAATCCGAACACCCCTTCGCTCGTTTGTATCCCGCCTTCTCCGCTTCTGCGACTGTCTTAAAGACAACACGATTCTTTTCCGTAATCTCGACTGCGCTTTGGCAGGTTGGTAAGTAGTAGCTCTTACTCTTGCTGTCGCCGATAATTTCTTCAACTTCGGATTCAGTAGGCGGATCTGCCGCTGCAGCCGCAGCCGCCGCTTCCATTTCTTCTTCCTTCGCAATCCGTCGCGCGGTCAAAGTCTCTTCGGAAGCGCGGTCAAGAACGCGGAAGCTGGGACTTTGGGCAACAAGAGTGACAGTCAGTTGAAAGTCTGAACAGGTCAACTCTTTCCCGCGCACCTTCCACGTTGACCAGGTCTTCGGCAGTTGGAGGGAAGTGGAGATACCGTTTACAAACTCATCCACGGTTGTCCACTTGAAATTACTGTCGTAGCCGATCCAGAGAGAAACGAGACGTTCATCAAGAAAATCCAGAGAGACGCTGCGGACGTCTTGAAAAACTCCGGCTTCAGTTCGTGGGTCAAACTTGGGATTGATCGTCGTCTTCGAGCTTCCTAGTTCGTCTGTGGGGCCGAAAGTGATCTGAGGAACCTGCGCCTTCACCTGCTCCATCGTCATGCCGAGTCGAAGTCCTTTCAACTCAGCAGCCGCGGGAAGCGAGCCGATTGTTGCTTTGCAAGAGCTGTCCTGCGCGAATAAAGCAAGAGGTGTGAAGACGGCAACGAGGAAAGCGACGCTGATGACAGAAACAAAACGCTTCATATGGTCAGGTTCAGGGGATTAGAGAACGGATCAGGGTTTCGAGAGCCTCTGGTTCAAAAGGTGTAGAGACGTACTCGTTACAACCCGCAGCGAGGGCATCTTCGCGAAACTGATCCGCGCCGTAAGCGGAAACGGCAAGCACGGGAACGTTTTGGAGTTCCTTCATGTTTCTAATCTTACGAGTGGCGGCGAGGCCATCGAGTTCCGGCATCTCCAGATCCATGATAATGAGATCCGGACGTTTACTCTCAGCCAGGGCCACTGCCTCGTTCCCATCCTCCGCCTCGATGACGAGAAAACCTTTGCGTTCGAGCCAAGTCCGAAGAAGCAGTCTTGTGTCGTCAAAGTCGTCAACTACGAGGATTGTCGGCTTTGCCTTTTCCTGCATGGCCATGCTTGTTTCCATAATCAAACAACCATAATTGGAGGGGGAGGTGGTACCCGCGGCAGGGGTCGAACCTGCGACCTTTCGCTCCGGAGGCGAACGCTCTAATCCACTGAGCTACGCGGGCGTGACGGGAAACAGAAGATAACACAAGACAGACAGCAAACAGCAACAGACGGTCTTGGGACTTTGGTCTTTGGTCTTTGTTTGTGTAACGAACCTCGAACCTCAGAATCGTGGTCGATCCTTAATAAGGCTCGGAAGAAAGTAATTAGCCCAAGACCAAAGACCAAAGGCCAAAGTCCCAAGACCCAAGACCATGGATTGGCTGGCCTTGCTAAACTCGCCCTTCGTCGTATATCAACAGAGCGCATGACTGCCAAACCCAAATTCTCAGAAGTCGCCGATTTGCTGCA
>Ga0134127_10002808_pt1 | contig 12455 bp, 8 predicted proteins | sample KB31753_FD_96459 | JGI IMG/M metagenome (GOLD analysis project Ga0134127, IMG submission 96459) | Terrestrial soil microbial communities with excess Nitrogen fertilizer from Kellogg Biological Station, Michigan, USA - KB3-175-3 | ecosystem: Environmental > Terrestrial > Soil > Unclassified ...
GACGTTCGGCGCCGCCGGCGTGCGTTGCGGCCGAGATCCGGCCGAGCGCCAATTGACTGAGCGCGGCGTGATACCGCTCGCCGAGCAGCTCGAACACGTTCACGCTCTGGGCGAAGTCATGGTACGCGTCCGACGTTCGACCCGAACGCTCGTGAACCGCGCCGCGAATGCGCAGGAACTCGCCCCAGTTGGCGGGTGCCGTTCGCGGATCGAGCCGCGCTTCGCATGACTCGATGCGCGGTTCCGCGTCGGATATGCGGTTGGAGGCGACAAGCGCTTCGCACGCCGCAAGATCGGCCTGAATTGCTTCCCCTGGCGGCACGCCGGGTGTTCGTGCGAGGTCGTCGGCCATTGCTAGCGCCTCGTCGAATTTCCCCTGACGGATGGCGAGCTTGACGCCCAGCACCTTGAGCGACCACTCGTACCACCGCATCGTCTGTGTGCCGTACGCGCCGTACGCTTCGCTGGCGTGGCGAAGGTAATCGCCAGCTCGTTCGTAGGAGCCGCGCATCAGGTGAATCTGGGCGAGCGTGTCGAACACGGCGCCGGTCGTCTCGTGGAACTGGACAGGGCTGCGGACTTCGAGGGTGCGCGTCAGGATCCGCTCCGCACGCTCGAGTTCGCCAAGCTGCACGAAAATTTGCCCCAGCGTTGCGAGCGCGACCGCCAGCCCGTGTCCGGAGCCAAGCGTTTCGTGAAGCGCCACGCTGCGTTCGGCGAGCGCCAGCGCCTGTTCGTGCTGATGGCGCATCAACGCGACGTTCGCCTGGTTGTGCACGATCCCCGCGAGGACGTCGTCAGCCTGAATCGCTGTGGCCAGGCGCTCGCCCTGACGGAGCGCGGCCGCCGCTTCTTCGCCGCGCCCTGCCTGCGCGAGCAGCACCGCTGACAACGAGTGGACGAGCGCAAGGTGTCGCCGATCGCCCGCCGCATGCAGCGCCGATGCGGCTTCGGTCAGATGCTCGCGAACGATTCCGGAATCACCAACCTGCTTGTAACAGAGGGCAAGCTCGTAATGCGCCAGACCAATGGCGCGCGAATCGTGCGCCAGCTCCGCATGCTTCAACGCGCGCGTATGGAGGGCGATGGCGCGCGATTGTTCGCCGCGCGCGTATGTGATGCGGCCATGCAGTCGCCACAAGGCGGAGAGCAGCGCATCACTGATGGGCTCGCGCAGCGTATCGGGCGGACGTCCAAGCGTCGCCGCCGCCTGCGCCAGGTCATCCTGAAGGAGCCATGCTTCCGCGAGCGCGGCGCGAACGGCGATTTCGTCTTCTCGCGTCAGCGAGCCGGGGCGCAGCATCGGCGCCAGGAGCTGGACCGCATCGGCGCCGCGTCCCCGTTCGAGCGCCGCCTGGGTCCGCGCGAGGACGCCATGAACCGCGACCGTTGCCACGCGCAGGAGTATACAAAGTATGCAGCCTGGCAGCTTTGTAATTTTCGGGGTGTCTACTGTGAAATTCCGAGCAAATTCGCCAATCTGGCCATTGAACCGGGGGTTCGGTCCGGAAGATGGACGTGCGCGGCGCGGCGATTTGCACGGTCGAGCGACTGAAAATCGCCGAGCGCCTGCGCCATCTCAAGGATCCCAAACGAGTAAGGGGCGTCTGGTACGGGCACGTCGTCGTCCGCCGGAGCGGTCACGATCACGAAGACGCCGTTGTTCGCGCCGCCCTTGTGCAGTTGACCCGTCGAGTGCAGGTAGCGTGGTCCATAGCCGAGCGTCGTCGCGCAGTGGTGGTTCAACGCGACAGCGTTTCTGATTCGAATCAACCACGGAGCAAATCGATCGTCGTCCGGTGGCAGGTAGGCGAGCAGGGCGAAATAGACGGACGGTTTCAACCGGTTGAGGATCGGCTCGAGACCGATCGAAGCGTCGGCTCCGCGCGCGGCCGCGCTGAAAGTGATCTCCACGCCGTCAGCGCGAACGTCCGGAGCAGGCACAGGCAGCCGACCGCGTGTCGTGTAGGCGTCAAGCAGCGCGTGCGTTGCGTCCTTGGCCTGCTGCACGTTCGGTTCGTCGAATGGATTGATCTCGAGAATCCGGCCCGCTGTGGCCGTGGCAATTTCCCACCGCAAGAATTCGGCGCCAAGCGCATCCACCGAGGGCAGGTCGATCGTGATTGTCGGAACGCGTGCGGATTTCAGAGCCGACACGACGCTGTCGTCTACGCCAGCACGGTCGAGCCGCACAATCACAACGGCGCGATCGTCGCCTGCCGCGGCCTTGGGAGGCTCACCCGCAATCGGGACAATCCCTTTGCCATTCTTGCCGGTGCTTTCCGCAACCAGCTGCTCAATCCAGAGCGCGAGCGGCTCGAGTCGTGGCGGGAGCAGCAGCGTCAGCTTGTCGCGCCCTGCCCGAGCTGCCGCGGCCATGAGCGCGCCCAATGCCACGCCAGGGTTGGTACGGGCATCCTTCGCGCGGCACGCCTCGGCGATGTCCCGCGCTTTCTGCAGCAAGGTGTCGAGCGGCGCACCGATCAGCGCGGCGGGAACGAGACCGAAGAGCGTCAGCGCGGAATATCGACCGCCGACATCCGACGGATTCACGAAGACGTCGAAGAACCCTTCATTGAGCGCGCGGCGATGAAGCGGAGTCTGGTCGTCGGTGATTGCAACAAAGCGCGACGCCCAGTCCTTCACCCCTGCCGCTTCGACGCGTCGCCGTGCCGCCGCCGCCATCGCATTCGGTTCGATCGTCGTGCCCGACTTGCTCGCGATGATGAAAAGGGAACTGTCCGCGCGGCTCAGCGCCGCGCGAACCGCGGCAGGATCGGTCGAATCGAGCACGCTGAATCGTGGCAGCTGGTCGCCTCGTCCAAAGAGGCGGCGAAAAACTTCAGGTGCGAGACTGGACCCACCCATTCCGAACAGCACGACGTCCGTGAAGCGCTGCGCGCGAACGCGTCGCACGAAAGCCCCCACTCGTGGCAGCTGTGACGTGGCGAACTCGACTCCATCGAGCCACCCGAGACGGTTTGCGATCGCCTGCCCGACGCCGTAATCGCTGGTCCAGAGGTCGGTATGCCGCGCCCACAACCTGTCTGCGAAGCCGTCGCGATTGAGTTGTGAAAAAACCGTGTCGAGCGCTGGGGCCACGGCGCCCGGATCAATGGAGAAGTCGGTCACGCGATACGATACCTATAGCACACGCAACATGTTGCAATCGCTGCGCCTCCTCTTCGTCTCTGCCGTCCTGGCGGTGTCCGCGTGCTCTTCCAACGAGCCGGCACCGGCGCGCGCCACGTCACCTCCGTCACCTCCCGCATCGTCGGCGCCAGCAGCTGCGTCTGCATCCACCCGTCCGCGGATCGTATTTCTTGGCGACAGCCTGACGGCGGGTTTGGGTCTCGACGTTGAACAATCCGTCCCCTCGCTCGTCCAAAAACATCTGGATGCGGAGGGGTTCAAGTACGAAGTGGTAAATGCCGGGGTTTCAGGAGATACGTCTGCGGGGGGGTTGCGGCGGCTCGACTGGTCGTTGGATGGTGACGTACGGATTCTCGTGCTCGAGCTGGGCGCCAACGACGGTTTACGCGGATTGCCCGTCGCGCAGATGAAAGAGAACCTGCAGACGATCGTTCAGACGGCCAAGAGACGCGGTATCGACGTGCTGCTCACCGGAATGGAAGCGCCGCCGAACTATGGAACGACCTATACGTCGGAGTTCCGCCGTGCGTTCCGCGACCTCGCGGCCGAAGAGCGCGTTCCGTTCATGCCGTTCTACCTCTACGAAGTCGCCGGCGTTCCAACGCTGAACATCGCGGATGGGATCCATCCCAATCCCGCGGGCGCCCGTATCGTCGAAGCCAACCTGTGGCGGTCGCTCAAGCCGGTGCTCGAGAAGCAAGCTCGATGATTCAGCTGCGCAAGGTGTCAAAGACGGTGATGAGCGGAGATCGGCCGCTCACCATCCTGCATCCGCTGGATCTCACGCTCCGTTCGGGGCAGTTTCTCGCTGTGCTTGGGCCGTCAGGCAGCGGCAAGTCCACGCTGCTCGGCCTCGTTGCCGGCCTCGACGCCCCGACAAGCGGTGAGATTGTCATCGACGACGTGGACATCACCACGCTTGGCGAGGATGCGCTTGCCAAGCTGCGGGGCGAGAAGATTGGCTTCGTGTTTCAATTCTTCCATCTCGTCCCCTCGTTGACCGCGTTCGAAAATATCCTGATCCCGATGGAAATCGCCCGCAGGCGCGATGCAACCTCGCGTGCGAAGCGGCTTCTCGAAGAGGTTGGCCTCGCGGATCGCGGCCACCACTATCCATCGCAGTTATCCGGCGGCGAACAGCAGCGCGTCGCAATCGCCCGCGCGCTGGCCAACGATCCGCCGATCATTCTTGCCGACGAGCCCACTGGTAATCTCGATTCGACAACCGGGAAGTTGATCATGGAGCTGCTGCTCGACGTGCGGCGCTCGCGCCAGACCACGATGATGCTCGTGACACATGATCCGGACCTTGCCTCGCTCGCCGATTCGAGGCTCGTGTTGCGCGACGGCCGTCCTGTCGAGCACGAATCCCGGGTGCCGGATTCCGAATCCCGAATAGAAGTCACCCGATGATGTTCATTCTGCGCATGGCCGCTCGCGAGATCCGCTCGTCCTGGCAGCGGCTGCTGTTCTTCTTCGTCTGCATCGCGGTCGGCGTCGCCGCGATCATCGCGTTGCGTTCGGTGATTCAGAGCGTACGAGCGGGGATGTCACAGCAGGCGCAGGTCCTCATCGCCTCCGACATCCTGCTGACGAGCAATCGGGAGTTCACCCCGAAAGTACTCGACGCGCTATCCGCCGAGCAGCGCAGCGGCCGCATCGGTGTGGTGTCGCACGCGACCGAGATTCCGACGATGGTGCGTCCGGCGGATCCATCGAAAGCGGTCGCGCGAATGGTCGAATTGCGCGCCGTCGAGCGCGACTTTCCGTTGTATGGCAGGCTGACGCTCGCCGACGGCACCTACTCGCACGACCTGCTGCGCAACCACGGCGTCATCGTCCGGCCAGAGTTGCTGGCACAGCTCGATTTGAAAGTCGGCGACCAGATTCTCATCGGCAACGTGCCGTTCCAGATTCGAGGCGTGATTGCGTCGGAGCCGGGACGCAGTCTTGGCGCATTCAGTCTCGGGCCGCGCGTCATCATCGATTATGCGGCGCTCGAGGAGACGGGCCTGCTTTCGTTCGGCAGCCGCGCTTCGCGGCAGCTCCTCTTGAAGGTGCCCCGAACGGCGGTGGAGCCGTTGACGGTTTCATTGCGCTCGACGTTCGCCAACGAGTTTGTCGGCGTTCGCTCGTATCGCCGCAGCGAAGATCAGATGGGCGAGAACCTGACGCGGGCCGAAAACTATCTCAGCCTCGTCGGCCTCGTCGTCCTCATTCTCGGCGGCATCGGCGTTTCGAGCGTCACGCGGGTGTTCGTACAACAGAAGCTGCGCAGTATCGCGATCCTGAAGTGCGTCGGCGCGACATCCCCGGAGATCCTCGCGGTGTACATGGCGCAAGTGCTGCTGCTCGGCATCGCGGGCAGTCTGCTCGGCGTCGCGATTGCGGCGGCCGTGATTGCCGCCGTCCCGGCCTTCATCGGCAACATCGCCGCGGTGTTTCAGGTGGAGTACGGGTTGACGACGGCGGCGGTTGCGCAAGGCTTCGCTGTCGGTTTGCTGGTCTCGGTGTTGTTCTCGCTCGTGCCGCTGCTCGACGTGCGTCATGTGAAGCCATCGCTGCTGCTGCGTCACGACATCCCGCCGCTGGCCCGCATCGACGGGGTGAAATGGGGCGTCACGGGCGCCGTCGCCGCGCTGCTTGTCGCCGTCGCCGCGTGGCAGGCCGGTTCGCTGCGCGTCGGACTGATGCTGTCGGGCGGGTTCGTCGCCACGGCCATCGTGCTTCATCTCGCGGGACTGGCGCTCGTGCGAGCCGTGCAGCCGCTGCGCTACTCGCCGTCGTTTGCGCTGCGTCAGGCCGTGCTGCATATCGCACGGCCAGGCAATCAGACGCGCGTCATTCTGCTCGCTGTCGGCCTCGGTACCTTTTTCATCCTCGGTGTTCGCACGCTGCAGGCCAATCTGCTGGAGGACTTCGCGGTGCAGGTCGGTGAGGACGCCCCCGACATGTTCCTGATCGACATTCAGCCCGACCAGAAGGACGGCCTTGCTGCCTTCGTCGACGAGCAGAACGGCAGCGAGGCGCCGCCCAACCTCATCCCGGTGCTGCGCGCCCGCGTCACCGCCGTTCGCGGCAGCGAAGTGAACCTCGAGAGCTACGAGCAGGTGCGTGGCCGCGGATCGCTGTCGCGCGAGTACACGATTACGTATCGCCCGCAGCTCAACTCCAACGAGGAGTTGCTCCAGGGAACGTGGTGGGACGCCACGCCGTCAACGGGCGAGGCGGAAGTGTCGATCGAAGAGCGTCTGCAGGAGCGGTTCCGCATCAACATCGGCGACCAGATGCAATTCGACGTGCTGGGCCGCACGATCACGGCGCGCGTCACCAGCATCCGGAAGGTGAACTGGCGCGATTACCGCTCCGGTGGCTTCATGATCGTGTTCCGCCCGGGGCCATTTGAAAACGCGCCGCACGCCTACATTTCTTCGGTCAATGGTCCACGCGATCCGGCCGCACGCGCCAGGATGCAGGCGACGCTCGTGTCGCGCTATCCGAACGTCTCCGTCATCGATCTCAGGGAAGTGCTCGATACCATTCAGGGGATCGTTGACGGCGTGACGCTGGGCGTGACGGTGGTCGGCGGCCTGGTGCTGTTCTCCGGAATGCTCATTCTGGTCGGCGCCGTATCGATGACCAAATTCCAACGCGTCTACGAAGCCGCCATCCTGAAGACGCTCGGCGCGAGCAGCCGCCTGATCGCGACGATGCTGCTGCTCGAGTACGGCGTGCTTGGTGGAATTGCCGGAACCGTCGGCGCGCTCGGTGCGATTGTCCTCAGCTGGGCGGTCGCGCGCTACGCGCTCGACCTGACCTGGCACGCGACGCCTGCGATTACCGTGGTTGGGATCACGGCAACGGCCGCGTGTGTCGCAGCGATTGGTGTCCTTGCCAGCGTCGACGTCCTCCGCCACAAACCGCTCGCCACCCTTCGAGCCGAGTAGAGGCCCCGTCCCAACCGGCGAAGCCCGTCCGGATACGTTAAAATCGTGATTTGTCCGAGCCGGCTTCGGCCCGTTCTTGGAGTACGACCATGGAAGTCGAACGATATCGCACGCAATTGCTGCACAAGCGTGGCGAGCTGCTGGGCGGTCCCGCCGCCAAGCCGCTTCAGTGGACGATGGAGAACAACTCGGGACGGCAGGGTGACATGGCCGATCAGGCCAGCGGTACCAACGAGGTGCATATCCAGCTCAAACTGAAGCAGACGGACGCAAAGATTCTCCAGGCCATCGAAGAGGCGCTCCGCCGTATCGACGAAGGGACCTACGGCGTCTGTCGCGATTGTGGCGAGCCAATTGCGGACGCACGGCTCGACGCGATTCCCTGGACGCGCGTCTGCATCTCGTGCAAGGAAAAGCAGAAGGCCTGATGTCCGACCTCCAGAAGCTGCTGACCGATTTTTCCGCCGGCCGCGTCGCGCTCATCGAGCGCCACGAAGCGAGCGCACGCACGGTGAGCCATTACGACTTCAACAATACGTATCAATACGTCATCAACCGTGAGGAAACCCATCTGTCGTGGCTGCAGAACGCGCTCGCTGAATACAAAGCCGTGCTGCCGCCCGCAGCGGCGGGCGCACTGCCGGCGCCTCCGGCGCCGAAACGAGGCGGAAAGATCGACGCCGGTACCTTTCGCAGCATTCTGGAAGACGACGCGCGGTATCTCGACGCGTTCGTCGAGAAGTGGCGGGCTCCGGTCGAAGCGATCATGAACGCCCGTCATCGCAACATGCTCAAAGTGATTCTGGGCGAGTCGATCGAGCACCAGCAGTTGTTCGAGCAGGCGGCAGCGGGCTTCGAGGACCTGCTCGGTCGCCGCACCGGCGGCGTCGCGCGCGTCGGCGCGGTCCTTCCGACGCGGTGGCTCGAGTAGCCATCGCGCTTGGCGGCAACCTCGGCGATCGCGAAGCGCATCTCCGCGGCGCGGTCGCGGCGCTCCTTCCAATCCTTTCGCACCTGCGCGTCTCGTCGTTCTATGAAACCGAACCGGTCGATGTGCCCGGACCAGCGCCCATGTTTCTCAACGCGGCGGCGACCGGCGAGTCGGAGCTGTCCGCACCCGCCGTCCTCGACGTATTGCTGGCAGTCGAGCAGCAGTTCGGTCGTCAGCGGCCGTACGTCGGCGCACCGCGAACCATCGATCTCGATCTGATTCTTTACGGGGATAGTGTGATCAACGCGCCGGGCCTGATCGTTCCGCATCCGCGGTTTCGCGAGCGTCGTTTCGTGTTGGAGCCGCTCGCGGAGATTGCGTCCGACTGGGTGGATCCAATAACCGGAAAGACGATTCGGGAATTGCTCGATCTTCTATGACCCGTAGGGCAAGCCATAAAGGCTCGCCCCACGAGTGATGGGTTAGACGCGCTCGACTGCGGGTTCTTCGTGATGCTTGTGCAGCAGGCCCTTCCAACCTTCTTCGAACAGCGTGTAGACCGCGGGCACGAGCACGAGGGTCACGAGCGTCGACGCCAGGAGGCCGCCAATGACGACGCGCGCGAGCGGCGCCTGCAGCTCGCCGCCATCGCCGATGCCGATCGCCATCGGCACAAGGCCGAGCATCGTCGCAATTGAGGTCATCAGTACGGGCCGCAGACGCGTACGGCCCCCGACTTCGACGGCCTCGCGCAGCGGCATACCGTCTCGGCGCCGCAGTGTGTTGATGTAGTCGACGAGCAGAATCGCGTTGCTGACCACGATTCCGGCGAGCATGATGACGCCTATGTACGCCTGCATGCTGAAGGCGGTTCGGGTCAGCAGCAGTCCTCCCACGATCCCGATCGATGCGGTCGGAATCGAGAACATGATGATGAACGGATCGCGCAGCGATTCGTATTGCGACGCCATCACAGCGTAGACGAGCAGCACCGCGAGGATGAGAACGATCTTGAGCTGGTTGAACGACTTCGCCTGCTCCTCGACCTCGGACCCGAAGCCGACGGAGAAGTCCTGCGGCACGCGAATTTGCCCGAGCCGCTCCTGGACGTTCACCACCGCCTCGCTGAGCGCCACCTCAGGTTCGGCGTTGACGCGCACGATGCGCTCCATGTTCTTGCGATCGATCTGGACGGGACCCGTTTCGCGGTCGACGGCAAGCAGGTTCCGCGCGGGTACGACCTGGCCGTTGGGTGTGTTCACCAGCACGTCGCCGATGTCCTGAATCAACCCGCGATCCTGCTCGCGAAGTCGCACGACGATCGGATATTCGTTGCCACGCTGGCGGAACTGCGCGGCGGTTGTGCCCGCCACGTTTGTCTGAATGGTCGTGGCGACGCCGTTGACCGTCAGTCCGAGCATCGCGGCCTTCGGGCGGTCGACGCGAATGGCCAGCTCGGGCCGCGCATCGTCCTGGGCGATGCGCACATCGGCGATACCTGGCGTGTCCTGCATCAGGCCAATCGCCTGCTGCTGGATGCGCCGTGCATCGTCAATCTCATGGCCGCGAATTTCGAGCGAGAGGCGCGCGTCCTGGCCGCCGCCGAGAATCTGATTGAGCTGGAAGTTGCCGCCGCCGGGATTGGTGCGCACGATGGCACCAGGGATTCCAGCCAGCCTGCGCCGCAGATCCTGGGCGATGTCATCACTGGTCCGGGTGCGCTGGTCGCGGGGAACGAGTTTGACCTGCATGCCCCCGCGATTCGTATTGCCGCCGCCGCCGAAGCCGCCGCCGCCGCCGCCGCCGTTGGTCACGATGGTCGTGGCTTCGGGCACGTACTGTTTCACCAGCTCCTCGAGCCGTAGCATCACGCCTTCCGTGACTTCCATGCGCGTGCCGATCGGCAGCTGAGCGTTGATGTTCACCTGCCCCTCGTCGGTCTGCGGCAGCAGTTCGGTGCCGACGCGGGGGTAAAGAATGACCGCCAGCACGACCAGCGCCACTGCCGTGCCGATCACCGTCGGACGATGCTGAAGCGCGATGTGGATGACGCGCCGATACCCGTCGTCGAGACCTTCCAGGAACCGTTCGCTGGCGCGATAGAAGCGCCCCAGGGCGCCGGCATGCCGATCGTGTTCCTCATGCGTGCGCAGCCAGCGGGAGCAGAGTACGGGCACGATGGTGACGGCAACGAACAGCGACATCGCGAGCGAGAACATCACGACGAACGAAAGCTGGGTAAACAGGATGCTCGAGATCCCCTGCAGGAACAGCAGCGGGACGAACACCGCGATATGCGTCAGCGTCGATGCGAGAATCGCCGACCAGACCTCTTCGCTGCCATCGATCGCAGCGGTCATTCGATCCTTGCCTTTGTCCAGGTGGCGGTGGGTATTTTCGAGGACGACGATCGCCGCGTCGACGATCATGCCTATGCCCAGCGCCAGCCCCCCGAAGGTCATCGTGTTCAGCGTGAACCCGCCGAAGTAGAGCAGCGCGAAGGTGCCGATCACCGACACCGGGATTGACGTGCAGACGATGAGCGTGGAACGGAAGTCACGCAGAAACGCGAAGATGATCAGCACGACGAGGATGCCGCCGACGAGTGCATGCTCCTTGACGTTGTTGATCGCCCGCTCGATGAAAATCGCGTTGTCGTCGAGCACGATCAGCCGGACGCCCGGAACGTCACGATTGATGCGGGCGACTTCGTTGCGAATGCCCTGCGCGACCGCGACCGTATTTTCGCCCGACTGCTTGTTGATCTGCATGCGGACAGCGGCGTGGCCTTCGCCAAGCTTGCCGCTCGCGTCACGCGACGTCATGCGCTGGAACTGGCGCCGATCCTCGGTCGAGTCCGTCACGTCGGCCACGTCGCGCAGATACACCGGGACGTTCTCCCGTGTCATCACGACGAGATTCCGGATATCGTCGATGTTGTTGAACTGTCCCTGGCTGCGAACGAGATAAGTTGAATCGCCTTGATCGATCTGGCCAAGCGGCAGGTTCTGGTTTTCGGACCGAAGCGACTGCACCACGCGGTCAACCGACAAATTCAACGCGGTGATCTTTTCCTTCGACAGGTCGACGTGAATCTGCCGCCGGAGGCCGCCGTTAATCGTCACGGCCGCGACGCCCGGTGCGCGTTCGAGCCTCGGCGACAGATCGTTTTCCGCCATCTCGCGAAGCGTCACGGGGTCGTAGTCGCCCTCGACGCCAATCTGCATGATCGGGAACGCGTTTGAATCCGCCTTGAAGATGACGGGCGGATCGGCCTCTTCAGGGAGGCGACCCCGGACACGATCGAGCCGGCTTCGAACGTCGTCCGCAGCGGCGTCCAGGTTGGTGCCCCATGCGAAGAAAAGACGGACGTTGCCGCCGCCCTCGCGCGAGCTGGACTCCACGCGCGTGATGCCAGCCACCGCGCTGACGGCCTGCTCGATGGGCCGCGTGATCAGTTCCTCGATCTCGAGCGGGCCGACGTTCGCGTACGTCGTGTTGACCGTGATGACGGGCGCCGCGAATTCCGGCATCAGGTCCACCGGCAGTTTCGTGAGAGAGATGGCGCCCAGCATCACGATCACTGCGCTCAGCATGAACATCGTGACCGGACGATGAATGGCTATTCGTGGAATGCTCATATGCGCTCTCGACAGCGAACTATTAATGACTGCGAATTACTGCGAATCGGGTGCTGCGCCGCCGGCACGTTGACCTCGACGGCCGCCGCGACCGCGGAAGCCTTCGCCGGCCGCGCTTCCGGGATCCGGGAGCCGGGATCCGGGATCCGATGCTGCCGCGCCCCTCGAACCCAGTGAACCCCTTGAACCCCTTGAACCTTCAGAACCCGCTGCACCTTCTGAACCCACTGCACCTACTGAACCTGCTGAACCCCGCGAACCCCTTGAACCTCGCTCCCCCCGCGCGCCGCCCGCCAGAATGATCGGATCTCCGTTGCGGAGGCCGGCGGCGCCAGTGGTGACGACGCGGTCGCCAGCGGCAACCCCGTCGAGGATCTCGGTACGTTCGTTGCCTTCGATGCCGATTTTCACGGGATGAAACGCCGCGGCGTTGTTGACCGACAGATAGACGCCGCGCGTGCCATTGACGTCGACAACCGCGTTGGTTGGCACGACTAGCGCGTTCGGATGTGACTCGGTGATGATGCCGACGCGCGCATACATCCCGGGCTTCAAACGGTACAGCGGGTTCGCGATCTCAACTTCGATTGGCGCTGTTCGCGTCGAAGGATCCAGCACGGGTGAGACGCGCGCGATGCGTCCCATGAAGTCTTCGCCTGGAAACGCATCCACCTCGACGCGCGCGGTATCGCCAACTCCGATCTGCCTCAAATCCTTCTCGATGATGTTCGCCACCATGCGTACGCGGGTAATGTCGACCACTTCGACGACCGGAGCGTTTGC
>Ga0134127_10002810_pt1 | contig 12454 bp, 8 predicted proteins | sample KB31753_FD_96459 | JGI IMG/M metagenome (GOLD analysis project Ga0134127, IMG submission 96459) | Terrestrial soil microbial communities with excess Nitrogen fertilizer from Kellogg Biological Station, Michigan, USA - KB3-175-3 | ecosystem: Environmental > Terrestrial > Soil > Unclassified ...
AGTATCGGATCGAGGTCATCGACCTGACAAAGACGCCGCAGCTCGCCGCCGGCGACCAGATCATCGCCGTGCCGACGCTGGTGCGTCGCCTCCCCGAGCCGATCAAGAAGATACTCGGCGATCTGTCCAACGAGGAGCGCGTGCTCGTCGGACTCGACATACAGCCGGCGAGGACGTGACCTTTCATGCCAACCAACATCATCGGCGCGGGCGAATGCGAAGCGATGGGCGCCGCCGCGGCGAGCGCCAATGCGCGCTACGTGCTGCGGCTCTACATCACCGGCACCACGTCGCAATCTACCCGCGCAATCTTGAACATCAGGAAGATCTGCGAGGAGCATCTGGAAGGACGCTACGAGCTGGAGGTCGTGGATATATCCCAGCACCCGACGCTGGCCATCGGCGAGCAGATCATCGCCGCGCCGACCCTGATCAAGAAGCTGCCGCTGCCGCTGCGCCGGTTCATTGGCGACATGTCGCAGACCGAGCGCATTCTGCTTGGGCTCGATCTCCGCACGGCGGTCGCCAAGGCGTCGCCGGCAAAGAGCTCCTGAGCCGACATGCACGAGGAAGCCCGGACCGAGCCGATGCTCCTCGCGGAGAACGCTGAGCTGCGCGCCCAGCTGGAGGGGGCGGAGGAGACACTCCGCGCCATTCGCAACGTCGAGGTCGACGCCCTCATCGTCGAGAGTGCCACAGGTCCGCGCGTCTACACGCTGCATGGCGTGGATTCCGCATCGAACCGCTTCCGCGGTGAGATCCTCGCGCAGGTCAGTGACGCCGTAATCGCCATCGATGGCCACCAGCGAGTCACCTATGCCAACGCCGCCGCCGAGCGGCAATACGGCTTAAGCCCGTCCTGGGCGCTCGGGCACCTCCTGTCAAACGTGTATGAAACCCGATGGCTGCGTCCCGGAGACGAGTCCGCCGCTGAGACCGCTTTGCGCGAGCGCGGCGAATGGCGGGGCGAGAACGTCCACCTCAGACAGGACGGCCACGAGCTGCACGTCGAATCGAGCATGACGGTGCTGCGCGAAACGGTCGACCAACGGGCGGGGGTGCTCGCCGTCATCCGGGACATCTCCGACCGCAAGCGGGCCGAGGATAAAGTGCGCGTCTCTGAAATCCGCTACCGTCGGCTCTTTGAAGCGGCGCAGGACGGTGTCCTCCTGCTCGATCCCGACACGTGCAAGATCACCGACGCCAATCCCTTCATGACCAAGTTGCTGAGCTACCCGCACGAGGAGCTGGTCGGCAAGGAGCTGTATGAGATCGGCCTGATGAAGGATGAAGGCGCGAGCCTGGAAATGTTCCGCAAGCTCAAAAGCGAGCACCATGTCCGTTACGAGGACTTGCCACTCAAGAGCCAGGGGGGGCGGCATCAGGAAGTTGAGGTGGTCGCCAACCTTTATGATGAGAACGGCCGGGCCGTCATCCAGTGCAACATCCGCGATATCACGGAGCGCAAGCGGGTCGAGGAGCACAACAAGCTGCTCATGGCCGAGATCAATCATCGCTCCATGAACCTGCTCGCCGTGGTGCAGGCGGTCGCCCACCAGACCGCGCGCACGGGCGATCCGGCAACATTCGTCGCACGCCTGTTCGATCGCATCGACGGACTGGCTGCCAGCCAGGACCTGCTGATCAAGAACCAGTGGGAGGGCGTCGATCTTGCAGATCTCGTGGCAGCCCAGCTTGCCCATTTCAAGGACCTGATCGGCGCGCGCGTGATGCTCGACGGCCCGCCCGTGCGCCTGACGCCGGCGGCGGCCCAGGGCATCGGCATGGCGTTGCATGAGTTGGCCACCAATGCTGGAAAGTACGGAGCGCTCTCGAACGACGACGGGCGGGTGCACATCTCCTGGCAGCTCGGTACGGACAACGAGCCGGTGTTCTTGATGTTCTGGTCGGAGCAGGGCGGTCCCACGGTCGCCCCCCCTACGCGCAAGGGTTTCGGCCAGATGGTGATCGGACGCATGGTTGAGGCAGCGATCGAGGGCACCACTGAGATCGACTATCGAGAGAGCGGTTTCACCTGGAGCTTGAGCGCGCCCTTCGCAGGCACGTTGCAGAAGGAACGAATGGCATCATCCGCAGGAGGTGATGCCCGTGGATAAGCAGCAGCCGGTGCGCATCCTGATCGTCGAGGATGAACCGATCATAGCGCTCACTCTCCAGGACTTGCTCGTTGAAGCCGGTTTCGAGGTTGTCTGCGTGACAGGAAAACTCCAAAGGGCGCTTGCGGTCATTGAAGGCGCCGGCTGCGATGCGGCCATTGTAGACGCCAATCTAGGTGGTGTGAGCACAAGCTCAGCCGCACTGGCGCTCGCGACACGCCGCGTGCCTTTTATCGTGCTGTCGGGCTATTCGTCCGAGCAACTGCAGGGGGATTTTCCTGCAGCGCTGTTCATGAGGAAGCCGTGCCGGCCGGACAAGCTCATTCACGCGCTCAAGACCATGGTGCTCAAGCAGATAAGCTCGCCCTTGGATCGCCCGCTCCTGCGCACCGATCTCCCGACGGCCGCGGCCGCCAAGCGTTTGCGCCAAGAATCCCGGTGAAGAATGCTGGATCGCAGAACTTGGGGGAAGCGACGGCGGCTCGCCGAACGGAGCTTCGAGAGGCTAATGGCGTCTTTGGGTCGCGAGGCTGCTGCTGCGCCAGAGCTTTGCTGACTTGCAGCGGCGGCAGATGCGCTCGCCGGACCACTGACTCTGAAACGGCGTCTTGCAGACGAGGCACGGCCTGGTCTTTTGGCTCGCTAATTCGCTCTGGCTCCGATTCTGTGTGGTCGTATGTCACGGACTTTCTCGATCAGGTTACGAGGCGTCGGGCGCGGCTTCCGAAGAGATGAAAAGAAGACCGCGACGAGCTTCCGTCACGGTCTGCAATTTGGGCCGCTGCGAGAAGCCGCTAAGAGCGTGCGCGGAGACTAGAGATCGGCTTCGATCCGTGCGCGCTCAGGCAACCCTCCTGCGCACGAAAGTGATGAGGAGAAGCAGAACGACCGCGCCGGCGGTAGCCGAGATGATCTGCCCGGTGAGATTGCCACCTGGGAACAGTCCAAGCTGCGGCAACAACCATCCTCCAACGACGGAACCGACGATGCCGACCACGACGTTGCCGACGAGTCCAAATCCGTAGCCCTCGACGATGACGCCGGCCAGGAAGCCGGCGACCGCACCGATGACGAGCAAGATCAAGAGAGGTTCAACTTGCATGAGTATTCTCCTGCGTTGTCCAAATCGACTACGAGATGCTAGGTAGAAGGGTTACTTGCAGGAACGTGGAGACGCCAGACTCGGAATCTGCTCACTGATTGACACGGAGGTGTACCGTCCGGTCAGAGCGCCGCGAGCGCCGTGCGGATCAGCGCAGGAAGGGACTTCGAGCCGGTCTTCCTCATGATGGCCGCGCGGTGGTTGTCGACTGTGCGCTGGCTGATCCCTAAGTCCGCGGCGATATTCTTGCTGGGATGGCCGGCGAGAACGAGGTCCAGGATCTGGCGCTGGCGCGCGGTCAGGCTGGCCACGCGCTTCGCAGCGGCCTCCCGCCACGTGGAGGCTTTGGCGGTGTCGCGCATCTGATCGAGTGCACGTTTGACGCTGGCGAGCAGGTCCTCGTGGCCGACCGGCTTCTCAATGAAATCCACAGCTCCCGCCTTCATCGCCTGGACGGCCATCGGCACGGCGCCGTTGCCGGTGATTACGATGGCCGGCAGCTCGTGGCCGTGGGCCTCGAGGCGCTCGATCAGATCGACGCCGCTCATGCCTGGCATCAGCGCATCGACCAGCACACATCCTTCCTGGCCTCGACGATAGGCCGCGAAGAACGCCTCCCCATCGGGGAAGGCCTGCACCGTATACCCGTGCGCGCGCAGCAGATCGCGCATCGTCTCCCGGACCGCGCGGTTGTCGTCGACCACGAACACGGTTGCTCCTCGCTCGCCTTCCGGAAGCAGGGTCGGCTGCACCGCTGGCTCGGCGAGGAGGCGTTGGATGTGGCGCGTCAGCTCCCTGGCTCTGACCGGCTTGTTCAGATGTACGCAGCCGTGGGCGGCGATCTCGCGCAGGGTAACGGTCGAGATGTCGCCGGTCAGAACCATGGCCGGGATGTCCTGCCGGATCTGCTTCCTCAGGCTGGCGATGACCTGGAGCCCGTTGAGTCCGTTCGGCAGATTGTAGTCGGCGATGACGAGGTTCGGAACGGCCCCCTGTGCCGCCAGCTCCAGAGCCCTGCGCCCATCGGCGGCGACCAGGGGGCAATGACCCTCGTCGTCGAGAAGCTGCTGCAGCAGCTCGCGCACCGCCGGGTCGTCCTCGACGACCAGAATGGTGCCTATGGACGAGGCGCTCTCGTGCGTCTCTTCCTGTGCCAGCTCCGGGACGTCCGCCGCGCCGGCCCGCCCCAGCGGCACCTCGACGGCGAAGACCGAGCCCACGCCCACGCGCGAGCGGACGTCGACGTTGTGGCCGAGCAGGTCGGCGAGGCGCAGCACAATGGCGAGTCCCAGGCCGAGGCCCTTGCTTCGCTCGCGCGCGGGATTGTCGAGCTGATGGAACTCCTCGAAGATCGCCTGAAGCTCCAGCTCGGGAATACCTGGGCCGGTGTCCCTGACCTCGATGCGGAGCTTGTCGCCGCGGCGCCGGCAGCCAAGCAGGATCTTGCCCTCGCCGGTGTATTTCACCGCGTTCGACAGCAGGTTGCGGATGATCTGTCCGAGTAGGCGGGGATCGCTGCGCACCGTCAGGCTGCTCGGGACCACGCGCCAGTCGAGATCGCTGCTCGCCGTGTGATACGCGAACTCGGCCCGCATCTCGCCGAGCAGGCGCTTGATCGGAAAATCCGTGATCGATGGGCTCACGATGCCCGCTTCGAGCTGGTTGATGTCGAGCAGCTTGTCGAGCATGCCCGACATCGTGCTCACCGTGTCGTCGAGCCTGTGCACGAGCTTGAGCGTCGCCTCGTCGTGCACGCGTTTCTCCAGCATCCCCTGGAGCAGGGTGATGGTCTGCAGAGGATGCCTCAGGTCATGGCTGGCGGCGGCGAGAAAGCGCGACTTGCCCATGTTGGCGCGCTCCGCCTCCAACTTGGCGGCTTCCAGCGCCCTGCCCTCGCGCCTGGCCTCGGTCACGTCATCAATCGCCACCAGGATCTTCCGCTGCGCCGAAGGCACCTCCCGGAGCACACGCGCGCTCATCAGCAACACCCGCCGTCCCAGACCGGGCAATTCGAGCTCGACCTCATGGCCGTCGATAGTGGCGCCTTGGGCCTTGATGGAGGCCAGGAAGCCATGGAGCGCGGGCGCATCGAGGTGAGCGCCGGTATCAGGCAGGCACCGTCCGATGGCATCCTCGGGCGCGATCGAGAAGACCCGATAGAAGGAGCCCGACGCAGAGATGACGCGCAGCTCCTCATCTAGGACGACCAGCGGCTGGCGGATCGTAGCGATGATGCTGTCGAGATAGGTGCGCGCGGCCTCGATCTCGAGCTCAGCGGCTTTCATCTCGGAAATGTCGGCGAACGTGATCACCACTCCCTCGATGCCCTTTTCGTCGCTCCGGTAGGGCAGCAGCCCGCGCATGAACCAGCCGCCGTCGTCGGCTCTGACCTCGCGCCGCACCGGCGCCTGCGTCGCCAGCACCGCGCGCGCATCCGTCAGGAGATCGTCGTCATCGAACCGCCGCGTCAGGTCCGCCAGCGGCCGGCCGACATCGGAGGCGATGACGTTGAACAGCGACTTGGCAGCCGGGGTGAAGAAGCGGATGTTGAAGTCGGCATCCAGGAAGAGCGTCGCCACATCGGTGCTGTTGAGGATGTTCTGGAGGTCGCTCGCCGTGGCGCGCTGCTGCTCGACCGTCTCCTGCAGCTGGCTGTTAAGGGCGGTGAGCTCCTCGTTGAGCGACTGCAGCTCCTCCTTCGAGGTTTCCAGCTCCTCGTTCGTGGACTGGAACTCCTCGTTGACGGACATGGCCTCTTCGTTGATCGCCTTCTGCTCCTCGTTGGCGATCTCAAGATCGCGAATGGCGCACCGCAGGTCCGCGCGCGCGGCTTCGAGCTCCTGCTCGAGCTGAGCGACCCGCGACACGTCGGCCGGCGCTTCGATAGGCCCGGCGGGTGCGGCCTCAACTGCAGGCCCCTCGACGAAGCTGACAAGGAACAGCGCCTCGCCGGCGCGCTCGACCGGCCGGGCCGTGATGCCGACGCCGACCGGGGACCTACTGCGCTTCAGCTGCGCCCCGGTCAGGGTGACCGGCGTGCGCTCCTCCCTGGTGCGCTGGAGCGCCGACTTGAGCTTCGCGCGCAAACCCTCGCGCGCCATGGCAAACACGTCGCGGGTGTCCTCGCCCGAGGCGACCTTCAGATACCGATCCACCGGTCCGAAGAAATAAAGGCCCTCGTGCTTGTCGTTGACCAGGGCGGAGGCCGGAGCGTAGGCCTCGAGCAGCGCCCGCTGCGCAAGCTCGATGAACGCGGGCCGCCGCAGGCCCGTTTGCTGCGCCAGCGGCTTGGCGAGCAGGCGGCCGGCATCGCGGGTCCCCAGCGGGAATTCGACCTCGCCCGGCCGGCTGGTCCCGATATGCCTGTAGATCCGATGCTTGTTGCCGATCGGCTGGAAGTGCGCCGAGACGCTGGCGGCCGATTCGGCGGAGCCGAGAAACAGCACGCCTTGCGGGCGCAGGGCGAAATGGAAGAGGGACAGGATTTTCTGCTGCGCCTCCGGGCTCAGGTAGATGAGCACGTTGCGGCAGGAGATGAGGTCGAGCCGCGAGAACGGTGCGTCGGCCAGCAGGCTCTGGCCCGTGAACACGATTGCCTCGCGCAGCTCGCGAACGACCTGGTAGCTGTCGCCCTCCTTGGTGAAGAAGCGGGCGAGCCGCGCCGGCGCCACGTCGGCCTCGATCGAGTCCGGGTAGACGCCGTTGCGGGCGAATGCCACGCAGTCCGCGTCGATGTCGGAGGCGAACACCTGCAGCTTGACGTTGCGTTGCGCGGCCGCGATCTGCTCCAGGAAGAGCATGGTGATGGAATAGGCCTCCTCGCCGGTGCTGCAGCCGGGCACCCAGACGCGGAGAGGTCGATCCGGGGGTTGCCGCTGTACGAGCTCCGGAATGACCTTCTCCGCCAGCTCGTCGAAGGCAGCCGGATCGCGGAAGAAGTGGGTCACATTGATGAGGAGGTCCTTGGCGAGCAGCTCACGCTCGCCCGCATCCTTGCGCAGGACCTGCAGATAATCCGCGGCGCTCTCCAGGCCGGCCATCGCCATGCGTTGCTCGGTCCGGCGCGCCAGCGTTCCCCGCTTATAGAGCGAGAAGTCGTGCGAGCTGGTCGCGGCCAGGAGATCGATGATGTCTGCGAACGCTGCCTGGACGTTGTCGTCCGGAGCTTGCAAGCCCTTCCCCCCATCCTTGACGTATTTCTGGCGACTATACTTAACGAGCGCCTGGGGAATCTGTTCCACCGGCAAGACCAGGTCCACGCTGCCGGTGCCGATGGCGCTGCGCGGCATGCCGTCGAACGCCGCCTCCTGCGGGTCCTGCACGATGACGAGCCCGCCCTTCTCTTTCACAGCCTTCAATCCGAGGCTGCCGTCGGTGCCGGTCCCAGAGAGGATCGCGCAGATGGCGCGCTCGCCGCAATCCTCGGCCAGCGAGCGCAGGAAGAAGTCGAAGGGCATACGCGCGCCATGCCGCTCCAGGGGCTTGGACAACCGCAGGGCGCCGTCCCTGATCGCCAGATAGGCGCCAGGAGGAATGAGATAGACGTGGTCGCGCTCGAGCGGCATCCTGTCTACGGCTTGCAGAACCTGCATGGGCGTGTGGCCGGTCAGCAGCTCGACCATCAGGCTCTGGTGCTTCGGATCGAGATGCTGGATCAGCACGAAGGCCATGCCGTTGCCGGCCGACAAGGCGTCGAGGAGCTTCTTGAAGGTGTCGAGACCGCCTGCCGATGCCCCCAGTGCAACGACCGGAAAATCGATGCTCGCGGGCTTCGGCGACTGACCGCGAGGCTGCGGCCGGGCCTGGCCGGCCTGTCGCGCACTGCGTCCTGTCATCGTCTTGGCTTTCGTGAGCCCAGGCTCTCGTTAGGAGAGCACGCGCGGGCCCAACAGCACTTTACCACGACAGCTCGATGGGCGCGACTCTGAGCATCGTCTGAAACCCGGCCGGGGGCGACCGGCCGCTTCCACCAGCGTAGCAAGCCCGCGGCACCGTAGCCGAGCTGTCACAAAAGCCGAAGCGCCAGGAGCTTCCTGCGGAGCTGCCTGGCGCTTCGGTTCGTCGTAGCTCACCGAGCGATGAGCCGAGCCGATCACTCCGAGATCACCATCGCGATCTCGGAGTCCGTTAAGTCGACGATCACGACGTCGTCCTCGACGACGATGTAGCGGTAGGGTGCAACCTGCGGAACCCGCGCTATCACGGCATCGGGGAAGGCAAACAGCGTGACGCTGCGCGGAACCTCGGCACCGAGGGCAAGGCGGATGCGCAGCTCCGTTCGCGCACGGTCCTTGGGTACATCGATATAGACCAGATGCATCTCCTCCGGGGAGAGTAGAAGGGTCTGCGAGGGCGCCAACGGCGGGCCGGCGGTCTCGAACGACCCCTCGTCGATCACATCCACGATGTCGTAGTTGACGGGGTCGACGATGCAGATCGTGTCATCGACCACGATGTAGCTGTACGAGGCGTAGAGCGGAGCAAAGGCGATCAGCGCCGGCGTGAAGCGATGCAGGCGATGGCGCCGCGGTATGCGGTTGCCCACGGCCGGAGCAACGCCCAGGCGATTGCGTGCGATGCGCTGCACGTTGGACTTCTGGAACAGCACCCGGCGGACCTCGCGACGCTGCTCGTCGGTCGCGCGGATGCGGGCTACCGGCTGCGCGCGTGGAGCTCCCTTGTCGGCGCCATCAGGACGGCGTGGACCCTTGTCGGCTTGCCTCGGGTTGGTGCTGGGCGAAGGCGGCGTCTCCTGGCGCTGACGCAGTTTGTCCTGGGCGCGCCTGTCCTGTGCCTGACGGCTCTGCTGCGTACGATTGCGTTCTGTGCTCTGCTTCTGCTGCATGGCCCTGCGCTGGACAGCCTGCTGCCGAGGAGCGCGCTGAGCTGCTGATGGCCGTTGCGAGCGACTACGCTCGGCCGTAGCAGGTCGCCGTTCGGATACACGTGCGGCCGGCCTTTGAGATTGCTGCCGGGGCGAGGCGCGGGGGGCTCGCTCGGCTCGCTGCTGCGGCGCGGCCCGCTGCTGGGGTGCGGCTCGCTCGCTCCTTTCAGCACCCTGGGCGATACCCGTCGAGCTCATGCTCATCAGGGCGACAGCTCCGACGAATCCTACGATAACTTGTTTCATGGGATGAACTCCTTCGGTATTGGCTTAGTGTCTCTTGTGCCGCAAAAGCGACCTCGGGCCGGGGAAGACCCGAGGTCGCTAACCATGGGTTGGCTGCCTTGAGGCAAGGCAATGGCGTTGCCTAGACAACGCCTCCCAAGAGGCCCGACCGGTCTGGACACCGGGAGGGGGACCCGAAGGGTCATTGCCATAGGAGCATCAGAGCCAACCGCAAACCAGACTCGGAAGATACTCAAGAGCTGCCCAGACAAGGCGGGCGGCCATTTCGGAGCATCCGTCCCGGGAGCACTTGACCGAATTTCCGCATAGTGGCGCCAACGGATAAGGGAAGACGGGCGATAGGGCGAGCAATCCGTGTTCCCGCGAAGTAGGTATTTCCTGGGCCTGGACAGCACGAGACCTATTGAGCGTATTCGGAACTGCACTTGAACGATCGCAACTTGGAACAATCCGGCACTGCCATTGTTCTGCTGCCGATCTCATCCGTGGGTCCGCGCACAATGTTCCGTTTCTTTGGTGGTATCACTCTCGCAGCTGCAGCTGTCACGCTGGCGTGGGCAGCGCAATCCCAGTCACGGCCGCCCGGCAGTTGCCGGGAGGGCAGATCCCGCTCCGCATACGACCGCCGGGCAGATGCCGGCCAACGCCAATTGGTTCGATCTGATCTTTGAAAGCGCGCGCCGACACAGGGAGCCTGAGTCGGAGCGACCTCACCCGTCGCGACGATCGGCCCGAAGGCGGGACGTATAGGACTCTCTGCGTTAGGCTCTGCGATGGGTTCTACTTTCCCATCAGCTACTCGACTCAACGCGGGTGGTTCGCGGGTGATGCCAAGCAATGCGAGCAGAGCTGTCCCGCTAGGTCGCGGCTCTTCGTGCATCGCAACCCTGGTCAGGACGTCGACGATATGGTCGACCTCGACGGTCACCCCTATCGCAGTCTGCCGATGGCATTCCTGCACCGAGCGAAATACATCGCGGGCTGCACCTGTCGCGGCAACCCCGGGACGAGACATCGGTCGTGCGGCATCGCGCTTACGCTGAAGCGCCCAAGCAAACCGTGGTAGGCAAGCCTGTTGCTCGCCTGCCTTCGACTCGAACGAAGCGTGGTCCTAGGGGCGAGGAAAGCTGGGCTCGCCGCGAATAGCGGCCCAAGGATTGCGCCATCTTCCCGTCACGTCGGCAGGAGGCGTCGCTGGTGCCCCCTTAGGGCAGGTTAGACGACGCAACCCTTGCTCCTTCGGTGGATAGTACACGGCCAGGCCATGAGGGAGGCGCCGGCATCGCCCCGGTGGCGGCGAAGCCGCGACCCGGATCATCGGCTCTCGAACGCATGCACGGCCCAGCGCGGAAATTGACCGGACGCCGTGCCAACCGGCGGTGTTGCGCGGCGCCGCCCTGCTTTGGCAGGGGCATCGGTCGCGAGCTGTCCCGCAAACGTTGCTGGTGGTAGCGGCAGGCCGGCGAGCGACATGCGCTCCTCCTTGCTCTGCGGTTGTCCAGCCGGGAGCTGCTCGCCAATGGGCGGCGAGGCCGTCGGGATCGAGCCAGCCGGCGCCTGCTTTTCTGTCCTCTTGGCGATGAGGCCATTCGGCAGACAGCGGCCATCGACGGCCAAACTCTGGCCGGGCGGGCAAGGTACGCCGCAGCCACTACCGCGATGGCTCTGCAGCATTGCCAGGAGGACGATGTCGGGCTGCTCGGCTGACAGCGTGGCGTTGACGCGATCAGTAAAGGCCTTCATGGAAAGGCGGACCGTTGCGGACCATACGCCATCGATGGTTCCGTGGTAGCAGCCGACACGCTTCAGCTGGAATTGAATCTCGCGCGTGAGCCGCGCACGGTCGAGAGGAAGTCCAGAGGAGGGTGGGTATGCTACCCGCGGCGCCGCGTCAGCGACATTCAGTACTTTGGACGGGATAGACGCGGTGGCCGCGGACGGTGGCAAGGCAGCCGCTGCCGCGGGATCAGCCTCGGCTCGGGTCTGTGGCGCCGACGTCGGCGCACGGACGCTCGGGTCTGCAGAGATCTTCGGCGGGAGGGCGACCGTATTTTGGCCGGACCAGAGGGCATAGGTGCCGGCGGACACGCCGGCGAGCGCCAGGAGGGTACCGCTCAATTTTCTCATCTTCTTACAAGGCCCCTGAGGCCGACCGCCGTCGCATCACGGAAGAAACGACTCGGGGTTCCCGCAACTGAAGACAGCCCCTAGCTCGTTGCATCCCGCTCGCGGAGGAATCCGCGCCCGATCCGTCCAGGCAGGGCGCGAGCGCCTTGAGCTATTCGCTCCATGTAGATGTAGAGAACAGGCGTCATGTAGAGTGTCAGCGCCTGGGACACGAGCAGGCCGCCAACCACCGCCACGCCGAGTGGTTGGCGAAGCTCCGCGCCCGCGCCGATACCGAGCGCAATCGGCAGCACGCCAAGCAAGGCGGCAAGCGTGGTCATCATGATGGGCCGGAAGCGCAGAATGGCCGCCTCGTAGATCGCGGTCGCCGGGTCCTTGCCTTCGCGCTGCGTGGTCAGCGCAACGTCGATCATCATGATGGCGTTCTTCTTGACGATGCCGATCAGCATCAGCAGACCGATAACTGCGATCAGGTTCAGGTCCATGTTGAATAGTCTGAGCGTCAGTAGGGCGCCCACGACCGCTGACGGCAGCCCGGTGAGGATGGTGAAAGGATGAATGTAGCTTTCGTAGAGAATGCCAAGCACGATGTAGATCGTCACCACCGCCGCCATCAGCAGGATGCCCTGGTTGGCGAGCGAGTCCTGGAAGGTTTTGGCGTTGCCAGCAAACGTCGATGTGATGCTGCGAGGGACCTTCAGCTCGGATTTCAGCTCCTCGATCCTCTGGATCGCATCGCCCAGTGAGATTCCAGATGGAAGGTTGAACGAAACCGTGACCGCGGGAAGCTGCCCCAGCTGATTGATGGTGAGAGACCCGGCTGTGCGCTCCACGCGGGCGAACGCGCCGACCGGTACGAGCTTGCCCGAAGCATTGCGAATGCGCACGTCCGGCAGCTCGGCGGTGGTCCAGTTGACCTTGTCGTTGAACTCCATCACCACGTAGAAGCTGTCGCCTGTGGCGTAGATCGTCGAGATC
>Ga0134127_10002812_pt1 | contig 12451 bp, 9 predicted proteins | sample KB31753_FD_96459 | JGI IMG/M metagenome (GOLD analysis project Ga0134127, IMG submission 96459) | Terrestrial soil microbial communities with excess Nitrogen fertilizer from Kellogg Biological Station, Michigan, USA - KB3-175-3 | ecosystem: Environmental > Terrestrial > Soil > Unclassified ...
GACTTCGGTCGAGTGGATCCCGCAGGTGATCAGCACAATCGTGCGACCCTCAGCGATCAGCTTTTCTGCTTCGCCGTCGTTGCTATTGAAAGTACGCGGGTCTGCCAGCTTGCTCTGGATCTCTTTGAATCGTTCCAGCCTGGCGAGGTTTGTGGGCGAGGAGATCGTAGCCAATACAAATGGTCGTCCAAGGGTAGTCTTGCCGAGTTCCTGGAGCTTGACCCTATCACTCGTCCGTTCGAGTTGTTTGAAGTAGTCGACAAATTTCGCCCACGAAGCCAGCTTGCGGTCGTCGCCGGGTGTGAATCCGATCACATCACGCGGCGCCGGCACCATGGCCCTGGCTGCTCTTTGGCTGGGGCTAGCGGGGCGGCTTGTCTGAGCGAAAGAAAAAAACGGTATTCCGAGGACGATAAGGGCCAGAATCGATGTTTTGACGGTCAGCGGCCATTTTGCAACGGTCATCGTTGTCTCCAATCGCCGTGGGTCGTATGTCGGACTTTCACACAGTCTCTAGAGAGCTGGGCTCATCTTCCTGACCTGGTATTCGTAGTCGAGTTATTACAGCGAGAACAGAAAAGACCGCGCCGGTTGGTTTCCGCTCAATCTTTCACTCGAAAGAAAATCGCTCCACCGCCCACCGCCCAAATGTGATCGGGGTCCGCGCCTGCCAGTTTCGCAAGCGATACATCCTGTTCAAAAATCCGTGGTTCGCTGAACCATGATCGACCACCATCTACAGTGCGATTGATATACGATCCATCATCGGTCAGCGCCCAACCTTCATCCGGGCTGACAAAAAAGATATCGCGGACCCCGATGCCGTTTATCATCCATTGTCTGTGCCACGTCGTTCCGCCGTTGGAAGTCACAAGCATCCGGCCGGCTGGTTGTTCGGTTGCTCCGGCTGCTGCGAAGCCGTGATCCTTGTCAATAAACTGCAGGCCGCCGATGGCAAACTGTTTCACCCCGTCACCACGCAAATCGGGTGGCCCGTCTCCCAACTCTATTTCAGTACGCTGCTTGTCCCACGAGCGCCCCCCGTCGGTCGTGTTATAGATGACTCCTCTTGTGCCGGAAGCCCAGCCTCTCTGTTTATCGATAAAGCGTACATTCAGGATCGAGTGAGGGAGATTGTATTGCGGGTGCCAGGTACTACCGCCGTCAGTGGTCGCCAGGATCGCACTCGGGCCGCCCATGCTATCTTCGTCGCCAGGAAGCGGAGTCGAGCCACCGATCCAGCCTGTGTCGGCATCGGCGAAGAACACCGAGACTGGCGTTTGTTTCTGGGCCAATCGGGTGAGCGTCCACGACGCGCCGCCGTTCGTTGTCTTGATGACGATTCCGTCTTTCCCTGAATCGACGCCCACCGCCCATCCGACCTCGGGGTTTATGAAATGGATCGAGTTCAGCGTGGGAATCAGCATTCCCGGGAATTCCACCGGAGTGTCAATCCAGCTCTGTCCGCCATCCGTGGTTCGAACAATAACCCCGACCGCCTCTCCGCCCTTTGGGTTTGGCGTATCGCCGCATACAAACACCACGTTCGGGGATACGACCGAAATCCCGCTGTAATAGAATAACGAAAGATTGGATCCGGCATAGTTAAACGAGGCTGGTGATCGGTATTGAGCGATCCACTTTCCCGGCTTTGGCTGAGCTCCGGTCACACTCTGTCGATTTTGGTTCTTCTGCGCAGAGTTACAGCCGCTTGCTCCGAGCGCGACCAGGGATACCAGTATGAATACGATTGAGCGCACTTTGAATTGCATCAGGTTCCTTTTGATTGACCTTAATTGAGAGCAGATATTAAAGGATCAGAATGAACAGTGACAAGGAAGGGAACTGAGGATTGTCGATTGGCGATTGCCGATTGCCGATTGCAAACGTCGAAAGATGATTCAGAATTCCAATCGGAAATCGACAATTCCTTCACGCCAGGCTCTTAACCATTGGTGATTTGCAATTGCCGATTGCAAAAGTCGAAAGATGATTCAGAATTCCAATCGGAAATCGGCAATCGACAATCGGCAATTCCTTCACGCCAGGCTCTTAACCATCAGGAAGCCGTCGTCGCCGCTCGTGTAGTAACGCGGCATCCGCCGCACGATCCGGTAGCCGAGATCCAAATAGAGCCGTTGAGCCACGACGTTCGACGTTCGAACCTCAAGACGCACAGTAGAGACGCCCCGCCGCAGAAAACCCTGTTCGACCTCGTACATCAGCCGACGTCCGTGTCCGTATCGGCGATGTTCCGGGTCTACGCCGAGCGCAACAACGTGACCTGTGCCGTCGGGCTCGATCATCCCGACGACGAAGGCGATCATCTGTTCGCCTGCCCCGATAACCTTATGACAGACGGATTGGGCATGGGAGAGGAGATAGCGGATGGTCTCGCGGTCGTAAGCTTCTCCATCGGCGAAGCAACGTTGGTCGAGCCGCCAACAGTCGTTCAGGTCGGCGTGGCCCATCGCCATCACAACAGACTGGGTGGTCGCAGCCATCACAGACTCAAGCAGGGTCTTTTCTTTTCTCCGCCTCGGCCACATTTCAACGTCTATGTTACAACAGCGCCGGGTTTATCAGATTCGAATTGATTGCCATCTGGTCGTGCTCGCGAAATCGCCCTCATTATACGCCAATGAATAGATTCGCGCAGCAATTGAATTTGATGGTTGTGTCGTATACGCTTCCCGCGAAGTGGTTGAGATCGACGGTGCATCACTCACACTTGAACAGACCGCAGCGGTCGCCGAGGGCGCGGAAGTGTCGCTCGCCGCGAGCGCTCGCGGCCGCGTCGAACGAGCCAGACACTATGTCGAAGACATTGTTACGCGCGGCGAAGTAGTCTACGGCATAAACACCGGCTTTGGTGCGCTCGCCGATGTGACTATCCCGCCAGAAAAGCTTCGCGAGCTTCAAATCAATCTGGTTCGTTCTCACGCGTGTGGTGTCGGCGACCCGCTTCCCGAACACATTGTTCGCGCAATGATGCTTCAGCGCGCGAATGTATTGGCCAAAGGTTATTCGGGCTGCCGGATCGAGGTCATCGAAACGCTCTGCAGAATGCTCAGCGGAGGCGTGCACCCGGTCATCCCATCGCGAGGTTCGGTCGGAGCCTCAGGTGACCTGGCGCCGCTGGCTCACCTCGCGCTCGTCGCAATCGGAGAAGGCGAGGCAATTCAAGGTGGCCGGAGGATGAGCGGCGGCGATGCGCTCAAGGCGGCCGGCATCGAACCCCTCACCCTGGAGGCCAAAGAAGGACTGGCGCTGCTTAACGGCACCCAGGCGATGACCGCGGTTGGCGGGCTGGCGTTGCTCGATGCAGAGAGGCTTTCCGATGCCGCGGACGTGGCCGGCGCGATGTCGCTGGAAGCGCTTCGCGGGACGCCGGTCGCCTTCGATCATAAAATTCACGCCGTTCGTCCTCATCCCGGCCAGATCAAGAGCGCACGGCGATTGCGCGAGTTGATCGAGGGCAGCGAGATTCGAGAATCGCATCGGGACCACCTTGTCGATCCGCGAGTGCAGGACGCTTATGCAATCAGGTGCATGCCTCAGGTGCACGGAGCGGTGCGCGATTCGTTGGCGCACGCGCGTCGAATACTGGAGATCGAGATTAACAGCGCGACGGACAATCCGCTCATTTTTGCCGAAGCCGGCGAGGTGCTGTCGGGCGGCAACTTTCACGGTGAACCGGTTGCATTGACCCTGGACTACGCCGCGATCGCGATTGCCGATCTCGGCACAATATCGGAGCGCCGCGTTGAAAGACTGGTCAATCCGGACCTGTCCGGCCTGCCGGCTTTTCTCACGCCCGATCCGGGGATGAACTCCGGGATGATGATCGCGCAAATCGTCGCGGCCTCGCTCATCGCCGAGAACAGCGTGCTGGCGCACCCGGCCTCGGTAACGAACCTCCCCACTTCAGCTAACAAGGAAGATCACGTGAGTATGGGCATGACGTCTGCGCTCAAGTTTGCCCAGGTGGTGAAGAACGTGGAGATAATAATTGCGATCGAATTGATGTGCGCGGCGCAAGGGCTGGAATTCCTGAAGCCACTCAAGCCGGGCCCCAGGTTAGCGCAGGCTTATTCGCGGGTGCGCGAGCTTGTCCCTTCAGTCGACCGAGATACGCCTCTATCGGCGTATATTGAATCACTGGTCCCGGTGGTGCGCCGACTTGGCGACGTATGAAGGTGGCCTGTGCTCACCCTAACAATACGATCATGCCGTGGTATGCGCTGAGACAGATATAAATCCCGACTACGATCTTTATCCCAAGCTGCGCGGTCCGCAGGTGCGAAAAGTAGTAGCAGACCAGCAGACCGAGCGCCGTTATTCCCATCTTTACCAGGAAAAAGACGATGGCGTTCTGGTGGATTAATGACGCCATTAACGGGTTGCCTTCGGCGGCTACTCCCCGGCCGATGTGCTGCATTGTAGCGACGGCGTCGTAGCCCGACATTGTGATCGCTGCGAGGACGTACAGGAACAGCTTTGAATCACGAAACAGTACACTTGACGTGACCATGGTCAACCTCTTCTGCTCAGTCTTCTAAAACGCGCGAAGTGGGATGGGGGTCCCAAAAAATTCGCGCGAGCGTCCGAAATCCTCTTCTCTGCCTGCCTAAAATACTATCAGAGCCTCAAGGGAAGCAATAACCCAGGTGGGGTATCGCTCATTCGTTCGGTCAAAAGGCCATGCTAGAATCCCTTTGCTACAAATCGTCTCGCTCATCAAGAAGAGATGCTCAATCGATCTCAAATTTCATAAGCTCGGGAGACCAACGAACGATGGCTCACGCCAGAAAAGTAACAGCGCCAAGAGGCCTGCAAATGACGTGCAAAGGGTGGCATCAGGAGGCGGCGCTGCGCATGCTGATGAATAATCTGGACCCGGAGGTTGCCGAAAAGCCGGATGAACTCATCGTCTACGGCGGCGCCGGTAAGGCTGCTCGCGACTGGCAGTCGTTTGAAGCCATAGTGCATTCGCTGAGGGAGCTTGAGAACGATGAGACGCTGCTGGTTCAGTCCGGCAAGCCGGTCGGCGTCTTTCGAACTCACGATTACGCGCCTCGCGTGTTGATTGCAAACTCGAACCTCGTCGGGCATTGGTCGAACTGGGATGAGTTTCATCGTCTGGAACGATTGGGGCTGACGATGTACGGGCAGATGACCGCCGGATCGTGGATCTACATAGGCAGTCAGGGAATCGTTCAGGGTACCTTTGAGACGTTTGCCGCGGCGGCAGCCAAACACTTCGGCGGATCCATCGAGGGCAAGCTGGTCGTGTCCGGCGGAATGGGTGGAATGGGCGGGGCCCAGCCTTTGGCCGCGACCATGAACGGCGCCTGCTTTCTAGGTATCGACGTCGATCGCGATCGCATCGCCAAGCGCATCCGCACAGGTTATTGCGATCGACTGGCGACTGACCTCGACGAAGCGATGGGCATCATCAACGAAGCGCGAGCAAAAGGTGACGCAATCTCCGTAGGTCTGGTTGGCAACTGCGCGGATATATTGCCGGAGCTGGCCCGCAGAGACATCGTCCCCGATCTGTTGACCGATCAGACCAGCGCACACGATGCCCTGAACGGTTACGTGCCAAACCGGATGACCCTGGATGAAGCGGCGACGCTCAGGCGGGACAACCCGGCGGAATATGTACGCCGCTCGATGGAAGCGATGGCCGTACACGTCGGCGCCATGCTCGAGCTCAAACGCAAGGGAGCAGTTACCTTCGACTACGGCAACAATATTCGCACGCAGGCAAAGCAGGCCGGTCTGGAGGATGCTTACGAGATTCCCGGGTTTGTGCCCGAGTACATTCGGCCTCTCTTCTGTCAGGGCCGGGGTCCCTTCAGGTGGGTTGCGCTCTCGGGAAACCCGGAAGACATACGTAAGACGGACAACCTTGCGCTTGAACTGTTCCCCGACGATCAGGTGCTTTCACGATGGCTCAAGCTGGCAAGCGAGCGTGTTCAGTTTCAGGGGCTTCCAGCTCGAATATTGTGGCTTGGCTACGGGGAGCGCGCCGAGTTTGGCGAGGCGATGAACGATATGGTTCGCGGCGGCAAGCTTGAAGCGCCAATCGTCATCGGCCGCGACCATCTCGACACCGGATCGGTAGCTTCACCCTATCGTGAAACCGAAGCGATGCGCGACGGCTCTGACGCAATTGCCGATTGGCCGTTGCTAAATGCCTTGCTGAACACCGCGTCGGGCGCGTCATGGGTATCGATTCACAACGGCGGAGGGGTCGGGATAGGGTATTCGCTTCACTCGGGTCAAGTTTCGGTAGCGGATGGCACCGAAGACGCCGCGCGCCGACTGAATCGAGTCTTGACCAACGATCCGGGTATCGGGATAGCACGTCACGTCGATGCCGGATACGAAGACGCGAGGCGCACCGCAGAAGAGAGGAACATCAAGATACCCACAAATGACAGTAGTCCGTAGCCCGTGGTTCGTAGCGATTCAGTTTTTTTAATATTTGCGATTTGCTATTTGCGATTTGATGTTTGTCATTCGCGATTTCATATTTGTTGCCAGCAACCCCAATCGCGCGGGGTTGAAGTGACCCTCAAAGATCATCTCAAATCGCAAATAGAAAATATCAAATACAAAATATCGAATAGATTAAAGTCGCGCTGACCCAACTCACTACTGACTACTGACTACTGACTACGAGCAGTCGTTTCTTGTAGGCGCGAATGAAAAACGTCTTGTCGCCGATCTGCTGGTTGGGATCGTGATCGCGACCAAAGATGGCGCACGCTTCGAAGTTCTGCTCGATCCATTGCATCAGCGTCTGACAGTAGTCTCTTCCGAACGCTTCTGCTCCGAACTCGGATGTCGCTCGATTTGCCACCAAAACAAATCGCGTGTCCGACTGGATCAGTTGTTTGATCACTCGCTCTTCTCCCTCTCGATCGAGATAGCCCGGCGTTGTGATCTCTTCGCGGATGGGGTTGGGTCTGTCAGTGAAGAAGTTTAGCGAAGTTCCCTCAGGCATCACTGCCACAGGCTCGCCCGGGGCTGTCTCGTGTTTGATAAAGGCGATTGCTTCATCGATCGAGTGTCCCAGGTCCGGGATCGCGATGATGGTGCCACGGTCGGTATTGAGAGCGTAGGTGTTCCTATCGCGAAACCGGAACGAGAGTAGCCCGGCTGTTATGGCCACATCTAACAGCATCAACGCGATCGAAAAGTTACGTGCCAGGCGCCTGGTATCGGCGTTGCGAAACAGGTCTGCAAAAGGATGGACCCATGCGTACGTAAACAAAATAACGGAAGCCGGCAACAGGTAGGAACTGTAAGCACCGCCGCTGCGTACCCTGAGAATCACTCGCGCGAGGCTTGCAAGCGCGTATACCGCAACTACGAGGACGACGATTGTCTGGCTGTTGAGTCCATTGCTTGAAAATCGTTTCAGGTATCGGACAAACTCACGCCCGATTAACCAAACAAGTAGAAGCGGCATTGCCAGATAGGGACCTTTTTCAAAGTTGAGGGGTCCTGCAAATGGCACAACCACCAGGAACAGCGATGCGGCAAACATCAACCAAACCATCAAATAACTAACGCCGCCGGCGTCGCTCGCGCTGCTAAGTTCCGACAAGGGCGACTGCCCAAAGGCCTGGACCCGTTTTCGCCAGGTCAACAGCGTCGCAGCGGTTCCGACAACCGCTGCCAGCGCGCTGACCCGCACGCCCGCGCCGATTATGCTTCCGATTGATTGAAGCGGCTGATCGAAACCGGATACCCGTTTGTTGAAGTAAACCAGTTCCGGTGGCAGGTGTTGAAAAAAGAGCAGGCTATCCTGAGTAAGCGCGTTCCATCCAACTCGCGACGCAATGGCGGCATAAACGCCAACAACCAGGATCCCACAAGGACCAAGATAAATAGTTGCGAACGTCGCAACCCGGCGGGCGCTTGGATGACCCGATAACGCAACCGCGATCAATCCGGCGCAGACCGCCGCCAGCCCCATTTCGGTTTTCGCCAGAGTCGCAAGGCCGGCTGTCGCTCCGGCCATTGCGAGCCAAACAGCGTTTTGTCCTGCGCTCGAACGACCGCCGGTTTCGGCCTCGACCTGCGCCTGTCGCTCAAGAAACCGAACCAGCAGCGCCAGCGATACCAACCCGAGCGCGCATCCGTGCAAAGCGGAATACGAGTAGGGCAGGACGTAATTACCCGCCTGCTTGAACGCGCAGAGCCACATCACGCTCAACGTCGCGGCCGCCGAAGGCGCGCGTCCCATTAACCGACGTGACAGCCAGTAGACCGCCGCGAGGATAACAATTGCAGTAAGAATCCCGTCCGCGTACAGGACAGATAACGACGGCCCGAAAATCTTATACAGCAGAGCGTTGATGTATGGAGACAACGGCCCGTAAATATGACGAACGTCGGAATACAGCATCTCCCCGCGCGCGAGTCTCAATGGCTGGTTCATCTCTCGGCCGCAGTCTACGAGCGGGTTGCCCCACCGTTCCCAAGAGACGGCCAAGCCAAAGATAAACGACACCGCTATGAGAGCAACCCACGGGAGGTCGCGTTTGTCGATCTGAGTGGCCACGATGAAGGGCGATTATAGGGGATGTCAGTAGCGCTGACAATTACTAACTTTTTTACCAATCGAAGTGTTTGGAATCATTAGGAATGTAGTTAAGGGTTCTGCGCCGCAAACCGCTCAGATGCGTTTTTCGGACGAGCTACAAAGTGATTCAGGGCTGAATCGGGCGCTCATTTATTCGTTCTGATTGGCGGTATCCCGAACGTTTATCCTCAGCTCTGAGCGCTCCAGAAACTCAGTTGTGTGCTCTACGATGCTCGCCGGCGCCTCATTTAGAAGGTCTGTTTGCATACCGGTCGTTAACTCATGTGGCATCAGCGACCGTTTGCTTTTCCTGGGGTTGACCCAAGCCGCCTGAAGAATCGGATAGCACATCAATCCGATCCCCAGCAGCGCAACGAGCATCGCCAACACCGATATGTAGGGGGTAAAAGCTCCTGCGGGGTGAATGTTCTCCTTGGTTAACATCTTCAGTGCCGCGCCCACCGCGACCCCGACTAACATAGCGATAAACCCCCAGACCAGCATCGTTCGCTGCCACGGAAGGAAGGCCGCGTTACCGGTCCGTGCACACTTGAGTGACGGAGTCTGGTCTCGAATAAGTTCTGCGACCGCCTGGAGCTCCATACCGCACAATCGACAGAACTTTTGATCCTTGGAGGCTTCGGATGAGCAGTTCGGACAGTACATAGGCGCCTTTCGATCCTTTCGCATCAATTACCGTGCTTCAATTCGACTGTCTATTCAGGAGAAACGTTGATTGCTCTGAAAAGACAAAACGATGGCGATGGCGCGCATGTTTCCATTCACTGATGTCGATCACCGCTTTTGCACCGCTAAAGATACTCAGTCTTGATCAGATGATCGCGGCGAAACCCGCGGGTTAACCTGTACGAGAATAAGTAGAACAACGGTGAGAGAAATTCGTGATGGTGTCTCACCAAATCAAGCACGATATGAAGGATATAACCGGACAATAGCCCAATCGAGAAGGGAGTTCGGAGGGTAAGAGTAACCGCAGAAAGCACCGCCAGCAGCTCATAGGAATGAAAAACCAGCGGCAGCCGGAGAAGCTTGCGGGGCCGGAACAGTTTGACAGGCCAACTTGGGGCCGCGAGATCGCGAGCATTGAGCTCCCGTCTGAACGGCGCTCCGTACTTGATCGACCAGAATTGATCGATTATGTGGTCCGCGTCGATCAGGAATCCACCGATCATCGCCCCCGCCGGCGCTTCGATCGATCCCGTAGCCCAATAGAGCGCTCCGCCCGCGGCCAGTGAAGTCCAGAAGTGATGCTTGGCTTTCATTCCTTCTTTTACTCACTTATTGGGCGGTTGTTATACTCCCGCCTGGGAGCGCAGCCTGGGAGCAGCCTGGGAGCGCAGGCATCCTGCCTGCTCTTCTTTACGAATTGCGGTCTTGCCGATTCGGCCGAAAGGCAGGCAGGATGCCTGCGCTCCCAGGCTGCTCTCCCAGGCCGGAGTATACGGGTGAAAGGACCAACTTCCCAGCACGAGGAACAATGACCAAGCTCAACACCACTAAGTCGGATGAACTCTATCAGCGCGCCCAGCAACTGATCCCGGGCGGCGTCAACAGTCCCGTTCGGGCTTTTCGGGCCGTGGGGCGCACGCCGCTATTCATCCGCGAAGCTTCCGGATCTCACATCAAGGATGTGGATGGCAACGCTTTCATTGATTACGTGGGCTCGTGGGGCCCGATGATACTCGGCCACTCGCATCCGGCAGTCATCGAAGCCATTCGAGAAGCCGCCGCTCGAGGCACGAGTTACGGAGCGCCGACCGAATTAGAGCTCGATCTGGCCTCTGAGATCACATCCGCTTTTCCATCAATTGAACGAGTGCGGTTGACGAGCTCAGGCACCGAAGCGGCAATGAGTGCGATCCGTCTGGCTCGGGGATTCACTGGCCGCGACCGCATAATCAAATTTGAAGGCTGCTATCACGGTCACAGCGACAGCTTGCTGGTGAAGGCAGGATCGGGTTTGGCGACTTTTGGCTCGCCCGATAGCGCCGGAGTGCCCGCTGACTTCGCCCGCAATACGTGTGTGGCTCCTTACAATGATTCTGGCGCGTTAAACCAGATTCTTGAAGAGCAAGGATCCGAGATCGCTTGTGTGATTATCGAACCGGTCGCGGGCAACATGGGCTGTGTCCCGCCCGCCGACGGCTATCTCGAAGCAATGCGCGAAATGACTTCGCGACACGGCGTGTTGTTGATATTCGACGAAGTGATCACCGGGTTTCGCCTGGCGTACGGTGGAGCGCAACAGCGATACGGCGTCAAAGCGGACCTGACCTGTTTGGGAAAGATCATCGGGGGCGGCCTTCCGGTCGGAGCGTTTGGCGGAAGAGCGGACGTGATGGATCTGATATCGCCCGTCGGCTCGGTTTATCAGGCGGGCACTCTTTCTGGTAACCCGCTGGCGGTAACGGCCGGCCTTGCGATGTTAAGGGTGTTGAGGGAGTTGAACCCTTACGAGGAGCTTGAGCGGCGCGGCGCGAAGTTAGAGCAGGGATTGCGCGGCGCATCGGAGGAAGCGGGCGTGGCGTCGACGGTGAATCGAGTCGGATCAATGTTGACCGCGTTTTTCTGCGAATACCCGGTGACCGACTGGTCGTCTGCGAAGAAGTCCGATACCGATCGGTACGGGCAGTTCTTCCGCGCTATGCTCGAGGAAGGGATTTATCTCGCGCCCTCACAATTTGAATGCGCATTCATTAGTTGTGCGCACAGCGATGAGGTTATTGACAGAACCGTGGAGGCAGTTAGATCGGCTCTGAGGGGGATCAAGCCTTCGCCGAATCATACTTCTTAAACACCAGGGCCGAGTTCTTTGATCCGAATGCGATGCAGTTGCAGAGCGCTGTATCGATTCGAGTTTCTCGCCCGACGTTCGGCACGTAATCGAGATCGCATTCAGGGTCGGCAACCTCCACGTTGATCGTCGGAGGCGCATAATTGTCTTTCATCGCCATCAGCGTAGCAACGACGCCCGCGGCGCCTGATGCGCCCTGAGGGTGACCAATCATCGACTTGGTTGAGCTGGCGGGTATGCTGCGCGCTCGATCGCCGAATGCCATCCGCACTGCCGCGGATTCGGTTCTATCATTAATCTTTGTGGCGGTGCCGTGCAGATTGAGATAGTCAATCTCATCCGTGGTAAGCCCGGCGCCCTCAACCGCCATCCGCATGGCACGCGCAGCATCGTGACCAGTCGGTGCTATCTGGACGCGGTGATAGGCGTCGCAAGTCGAAGCGTAGCCCGCCAGTTCGGCATAAATGCTCGCGCCTCGGCTGAGCGCATGCTCCAGCTCCTCCAGAATCACAATCCACGCACCCTCGCTTAACACGAACCCGTCGCGATCGACGTTGAACGGACGAGAGGCGCGGGCGGGCTCGTGATTCCATTTGGTGGTTACCGTTCCCATTCTGCAGAAGGCGGTCATCAACCCGAACGTAATGCATGCCTCAACTCCGCCAGACACAACAGTGTCTATCTGGCCAAGGCGAATTGCGTTCCAGGCGTATCCCATTGCGTCGGTAGAGCTGGTGCAGCCTGTCGAGAGAACGTGACTCATCCCGTGTAACTGATATGCCATGCTGATCTCGCTGGACAGCATGCCTACGAATGAAGCGACTATCGAATAGGGGCTGACGCGCCGGTAGGCGGCATCGTGATCGTTGCGATCGTAGTACTGTTTGTATTGCCGTTCGGCGAACTCGATCCCGCCGGCGCCGGTTCCGATGATTACACCAATGTTCTCGCGCTCAAGAGGAGTTAGAGTTTCCAGGTTGATTCCTGCGTCTTCTACGGCTTCATCGGTAGCGAAGAAAGCCATTGGAACC